>Ga0163144_10013799_pt1 | contig 16821 bp, 12 predicted proteins | sample OliLak19BULKMAT1_FD_123175 | JGI IMG/M metagenome (GOLD analysis project Ga0163144, IMG submission 123175) | Freshwater microbial mat bacterial communities from Lake Vanda, McMurdo Dry Valleys, Antarctica - Oligotrophic Lake LV.19.BULKMAT1 | ecosystem: Environmental > Aquatic > Freshwater >... | reverse complement strand
CTTCTTCTTGGCGGGAACCTTCTTCTTGGCGGGAACCTTCTTCTTGGCGGGAACCTTCTTCTTGGCGGGAACCTTCTTCTTGGCGGGAACCTTCTTCTTGGCAGCCGCTTTCTTCTTCTTCTTGACCGCCGGCTTGGGAGTGCCGTTCATGAGCTGGCGGAGTGTGTCCCGGATGGCGCGCACTTCCGGGCGGTCTTCCAACGCAGTGGCCGCGGCGCGTTCCAGCACGGTCATACCCGCCTGGCCGCCGCCAACGTCCACCTGGAATCCCACGCCGTCCACGCCGGAGAAATAGAGTGTGCCGGATGCGTCCAAGGCGGCTGCGGATTCCCACAATGCGCAGAGCTGCGGTGCCCATTGTGCAAACGCTTCTTCCGGCAGCCAGGCGCGGATGGCCACGCGCCCGTCGTCGTCACCGCGCAGGTCAAGCAACGCGGGTGAGTCATGATCATTCCACTCACCAATCTCATTGAAGAGCTGGGCCACCAGTTTCTTTGGCGGTGCCGCGCGCGTGAAGAGCTCATGCACACGCAGCACGTTGCGTACGTCTGCCATGGAGAGTTTCCACTGCTCCATGCTGGCATCACCCAGGTCCAGATCACCAAACACCACCACGTCAATGGCCATGTGCATCCTGTTGGGTGCGTGTCACGTGCTGCGCAAATTCCACCATGCGGCGGGCCAGCTTCCCTGGCCGGTCCAGGTACGGGCAGTGGCCAAAGTCTTCCGGCTCTTCCACCACCATGTGCCGAGGCAAATGCTCCTTGAAATAGCGCAGGTTGGAGGGCGGCATGAGTTTCTCGCTCTTGCCCCAGAGCAGGAGACCCGGCATTCCCAGACGCCCCAGCTGCTCCGGTGTGTAGAGGTCATCCGGCGTGACGCCCAGCAGGAAGTCCCGGATGGCCGGACGCGCAAACACCTCTCTGACGGACGGCGCCACAACGGGGAGGTACCAAGGTGGCTTGTGGTAGAGCCGGTTCACAAAGCGCAGCGCGTCTTTTGTTGACGAGAATTTGAACGAACCAAGCAGCCCATCCCAGTCCGCCTTGTCCATCACCGCGCCGGCGGGTGACGAGAGAATGAGCGCCCGCACCTGCTTGGGCCGCTCCAGCGCGTACCGCAGCGCCATCCCGCCCCCCAGTGAATTGCCGAACACAATGGCCGGCTCCTTCAGCTCACCGTCCACGGCGTCCGCCATCACCTTGAACAGCTCCGTGCTGCTCAAGGCCGCGGCGGGGATGGTGCTGAAGCCGTGCGCGGGCGCATCCGGAACCACAATCCGTGAAAAGTGACGGCGGAGAATGGGCATCAGCGGTGCGTAGGCGGTGGCGTTGGCACCAATGCCGTGAAGGATCACCAGCGTGGGGAGTGTGCCGGTCCCGCGCGCGTCATAGAGGTGCACCGGTCCCGCGGGCGTCTGCACCTCACGGCTGTGCACCCCCTGGAGCTTGAGGACGCGGCGGACCACGCGGTCAACGTTGTGGAGCAGGGTCATGGTTGCCTCTCATTTCACTTGGACTTCACCCAGTTGAACGGTGGTCAGATCATCCGCATTCTCAACATGCCGAATGACGACGACGCCCGGCGAGCTTCCCGGATACGCGCCCTCAATCCACAGCCGCATGGTGCGTGTCCCGCGGAAGGGAACCGCAATGAGCTGCATCTTCTGCCCGCCCGTGGCCTGTTGACCATAAATGAGCTGACCCTTGTAGTCGCTCAAAATGTCTTCTGTCTGGCGGATGACCACGGTGCTGGGCGCCGCAATCAAAGCGTAATACTCCAGCGGGTCTTTCTCCGCGCCAAGCTGGATGGTGAGCTCGGCCGGCGCTGCCATGGCCAGGTCCACGCTGCTGAATCCGGCGTCCGCAAACGGCTTCTGCGTGCGCTGCTCCAGCATGTTGATGGTGCGCTTGGAGTCCAGGCGGACCAGCGCGTTGGCGGTGGCCCGCACCGTGCCCCCATCCTTCACCACCACGGCCGCCCCCGGCAGCAGCACCTGCGTGGAGCCCTTGCTGACAATGGAAGCGTCCAGCTTGGGCACACCGTTGGCGCTCATCAACAGCAGCAGCTCCAGGTAGCGGACCATGGCCATGGGCGTGGAGTAGACACCGCCCAGCGTGGCCGGTCCCTGAACCATCCCCGGCTCCTGCGCCAGGATCATGCCGCGGGTGATTCTGGCAAACAGCGGCGTGAACTCCCTGGTCCTGCCCTGCAGGTAGAGCGCCGTGGCCACCTGGGTGAGGTACTGGAGCGCGCCCACACGCTCAAAGGCGCGCAGGAACCTAAAAGTGTCATACGCTTTGCTCATGGCGTGGGAGACGTTGGCTTCCCGCGCGTCCAGCAGTGGCAGCAGGCGCTGGGTGGCCCAGGTGGTGACGGCGTCATCCGTGAGCACGCGGTAGACCACCTTGCCATCAATCTCCACCGGGATGACGTCCCGTCCCTGGCCATCAAAGCCGCCCTGTTCCTCCAGCGAGAGGTTCATCCGCCGCAATGACGCGTCCAGCGTGGTCACCACGGTCTCCGCCAGGTTGATGGAATCCTGCAGGTCCGTGGCCAAAGTGGCGTCAGCGCGCAGCGTGCGCAGCGCGCTGTGGAGGTTGCGGCTGACCCACGCGCTCCAGAGCGGATTCCCGGGCAGCCCCGGGTAGGGACGGATGAGGCCGGCGGCGGGATCCATGAATGCTTCCTGAAGATCCCGCGTGGCCTTGATGAGCCCGGAGCGCAGGTTCTGGCGGAGGCCTTCATCCGTCACAATGCCGCGGGAGATGGCGGCCAGGATCACCGCGCGCGCGGCCACCTGTGCGCTCAGCGCTTCCGAGTGGCCAAACCAGCTCTCCATCGTTGTCACCATGGCCATCACGGTGCCTTTGAGGAGATCACCCGCGCCGCCATAGACGGAGACACTCTCACCGGCCTGCACGTTGATGGGTGCGCCGCTGCTCACCTCCAGCCGCGAGTACGTCACCGGTTGAGAGCCCACGGACGGCAGCGCCAGCCGCCGCTCATCCAGGACCTTACCGTTCTTGCCCGCCAGTGTGAGCACCAGCGTGCCGCCCTGCGCCGTGGCAACCAGCGGGAGGATGGTGGTGCTCCGTCCCGGCGCCACCGGCGCACTGAACGTCCTGGCCAGGCCAGCGCCGCTGGCGGAAAGTGTCAGCGTTTCACTGGTGCCGTTCATCAGGTCCAGCGTGGTGGCCAGGCGTGCACCGGGGATGAGCAGGCGCGGCAGACGCGCTTCCACGCTGGCACGTTTGGAGACGTCCACCGTCCGGATGGCCTGTGAAAAGTCATACCCTTTCACCGCCACAAAACGCAGCGCCACACGTCCCAGCTGCGGCGGCAGGGTGATGTCCACCACCGCCCGGCCACCGGCGTCCGTGGTCACGGCGCCGCAGAAGACCACTTTCTTCTCACCCTCACGGATGATCTCCGCGGGATTGTCCGGCTCTTCCTCATCCTCAACACTGGAGCCGCCCGGCGCCGCGGACGGCGGGCGTGCCATGCTGCCGCTTCCGCCCTTGGACTTCTTCATGGGCATGGAGGCCTTGGGCGAGGGTGACGGCGGTGGCGGCGGGGCCATGGTTGCGGGAGAGCGTGAGGACTCCTTGGCCATGGAGCGTTCTTCACTGCGTTCCGCCTCATCCGCTTTGCGCCGGCGCGCTTCTGCCACGCGCGGATCAATGCCGGTGCGGTCTTCCCAGTAGGAGATGGCCTGCGAGGTGCTGCGGATGGCATCTCCCAGGTTGCTGTTCAGCGGATTGAGCGCGTTCTTCACCACCACGCGGTTGTCATACGCTTCCAGGATTCCGCTGACCTTGAGCCCCGCGCCGTCCAGCGAACGCGCATCAATGGTCACGCGCAGCGGCGTGCCGGGGCCCGCGCTGGTGGGCGCGTCCAGGTCCACCTTGAAGCCGGACGGGCTGAACGCCATCACCCAGCCTTCACGGAAGGTCTGGTCCAGAAAGCCGCCCACCGTCACAAACACGTACGGCTGGGCCACCGGGATGTTCACGGTGGTGCCGCCTTTCCACTCGCCCGGGACCTGGATGTTGGCAGAGGCAAACGTTCCGTCCAGCTTGGGCGTCCACACCAGCAGTGATGGAGAAGTGATGGTCTTGGTGATCTTCAGCGTGATGTTGCCCTTGTCCGCCACCAGGGACTCCACGTCATACGGGTCATCTGAGGCGCGGCTCTTCTCCAGGAAGATCTGCCGGCCGGGGACCTGCGTGGTGTTCTCATACGGCGCCAGGCCCGCTCGGTGCGTCCAGGTGACGCCGCCACTGACCATCACAAAGTCCCGCTCCACGTGGGAAGAACCTTCAAACTGGTGGCGCAGGCTTCCCTTGGGCGTGACAAACTCAATCTGGAAGGGACCTGAATGCCCACCCACTTCCATGGAACCTTCCATCTTGCCGTTCACCACAGAAATCTTCTTTTCCCGTCCCGCCTGCACACCATTGCAGCCCGGCAGCATACACCGGCTGATAAGTAATACTTCACCGTTGTAGGGCGTGTTGGCCACGCGCAGCTCATTCTTGAAGGAGAGGCCATTGCCCCAGCGCTTGCCGGCGCCGGAGGGATTGCCCAGGAACCACGCGCCGTTGCTCTGCTCCAGCGCTTCAATGCTGGTCACCTGCTTGAAATCATGCGCCAGCGAAACCGCGCCCAGCGTCCCTTCCACCACGGAAAACGTGGTGTGTGCGCTGGGGCCGTCCACCACCCGCACGTCCACGCGGTACTCACCCAGTTCCAGCCGGGACTTGCTGCCGTCCATCAGCTCCAGCACCGCCACACCGCCGTCATCCACCTTGCCAACAAGCTCCCGTGCGGCGGCATCCCGCTTCTGCAGCGTGGCCTTGAATTCGGTCCCTGGGCGCGTGGGAAGCAGGACCTTCAGGCGGACCATTTCCTGCGGCCAGTACTGTGGCTGGTCCGTGGTCACAGAGAAGAACGTCAGCCGCAGCGCACCCGGAACCTGGTCCGTGGGCCCAAGCACGCGCCGGTTTTTCACGTCCACTTTGAAGAAGCGTGAATCACGGATGTCCGGGTTCTGCGCCGCCACCAGCAGGGACGCGGCGCCAAGGATCACGGCCGCGCACCAGGGTGCGGCGTTGCTGCGGAGGGGGGACATGGTGGAGCTCCTCGACGGGGGCAGGGGTGCGGCAGCCTAGACGGTCCGGGGGGACGCGGGAAACGCCTTGCGCATTCAGCGCCCGCGGCAGGACAACCTGTGCTGCCCATGGCTCGCCACCGCTTTCCCACCATCTGCTTCTCCTGCGGCGCAGACGGCATCAAGAGCGAGTTTGCCTGGGCCGCACACGCGGACTTCTGCTGGCCGTGTATGGACCGGATGGTGGCGGATGGCTGGTGCGTGCTGGACCGCGGGCCCACCTACACCCTCACACCCCAGGGAGAGACGGCGCTGCCCGCGCTGGCGGTGGTGGCCGAGTGTCCGCTGGATGGCACGCCCATCTACCGCCGCTGGGTGGACGCCGGCATTGCCCATGACGGCGGTGCGCCCGCGTGTCCGCATTGCCTGGGCCTGGCGCATCTTCTGACGTGAATGATTGGCCAGAGCCGGTTGTTGGAGGCATCCGGTGCAGAATGCGGGTGGTTGTTGCGGTTTGCAGCACCACCACCGGATAACCTTCTTGCGGGAGATGCTGACAATGGCGGGTTCGCACAACCAGGCCGGTGGCGGGCTGCTCAGCGCGGTGCACGCGCTGGCGCACGTGTCCGGTGTTGCCGCCACGGAGCAGGTCATCCTCATGCAGGCGCTGACGCTGCTGGACGCGGAAGGCGCCATGCTCCTGTGCCTGGCCCAGGATGGCCGCGCCGTGGAACGGACGGCGCACCAGCGCGCGCCTGACGCCATTGTGGACGCATGGCTGCCGGGAAAGCCCACGCCCAACGGCACCGTCCAGCAGGCGGTGACGCGGGGCCTGCCCGCGCGTGGCGGCGGCGCACTGGGGGATGGGTTGCCGCAACCGGATGTCAGTCTTCCCTTGCTGGATGAGGGCCGCCCGCGCGCGGTGGTCTGCGTGTTTGGCGCGCGCGCCGCCGCGTCCTGGAGTGATGACGCATTGCTAGGCCTGGCGGAGCTGATGAGCCTGGCGCTGATGCGCGCGCGCGGCGGGGCGGGCGTGGATGCGCAGGAGCGGCTGGAGGAGCTGCAGGCGCAGGTGGGCGGTGTGATGGGGCATGACCTGCGCAATCCGCTGGCGGCAGTGATGATCAGCGCAGGCGTGTTGCTGCGTGCCAAAGAGCTGGAAGGAAAACACACGGACACGCTGCTGCGCATGATGAGCAGCGCCACGCGTATGAAGGCCATGCTTTCTGACGTGGTGGACTATGTGCAGCTCCGAAGCGGCGGAAGCCTGCCTCTGCTGCCCAGCGAAGGAGACGTGGCGCCGGAGCTGCGCCGCGCCGTGGCGGATGCTGAGCGGACCGCTGGCCGCGCTTTTCGCTGGCAGATTCCTGCGCACCTGGTGGTCAACCTTGACCCGGACCGCCTGGTGCAAGTCCTCACGGTGCTGCTCTCCAATGCCTTCAGCCACGGGGCCAAGGACACACCGGTGACGCTGGTGGTGGCAACGGAAGGGAAGGACCTCAGAGTTGACGTCACCAATGAAGGCCCACCCATTCCGCCGGAGATCCGCAAGCAGCTCTACCTGCCGCGCCGCAAAGGCAAGACCGCTGGCACACGCGGGCTGGGGCTGGGGTTGTACCTGGCGCGTGAGATTGCCCGCGCCCACGGCGGAAGCCTGCAAGAAACGTCAGAGACCTCCGGCACCGTCTTCACGCTGCGGCTCTCCGGCGTGGTGGTCTGAGGTCCGCAGCCACGTTGCTGCACCGCCGCAGGCCACGTAGACCCCCACCCGTGAGCCACTCCCGCGCGGACCGCCGCCTTCAGAATGAAATTGCGCACGGACGTTTCCTGCTTGAGCACGGCGCCGGAGAAATCTGGGGCTGGGAGACACCTGCGGGAAAGCTGCGGTGGCGCCGGCGGGTGGGCATGCTCACCGGACATCTTCAGCCCGGCATGCGCGTGCTGGAGCTGGGTTGTGGCACCGGATACTTCACGCGTGAGCTGGCGCTCACCGGCGCGGAGGTGCTGGCCATTGACATCTCCCCGGAGCTGCTGGCCGCTGCGCAGCGTGAGGTGCGCGCGGAGAATGTGAAGTTCGCCGTCGACAACGCCTATGCGCTGAGCCTGCCGGACGGCGCGTTTGATTCCGTGGTGGGCAGCTCCGTGCTGCATCACCTGGAGATTGACCGGGCCATTCTTGAGCTGCACCGGGTCCTGCGGCCCGGCGGTGTGCTCTGCTTCACGGAACCCAACATGCTCAATCCGCAGATTGCCGCGCAGAAGAACATCCCGTCCCTCAAGAAGCGTATGGGGGATTCGCCGGATGAGACCGCTTTCTTCCGCTGGCCGCTGGCGGGCAAGCTGGCGCGTGCGGGTTTTGCCGGCATCCAGGTGCAGCCATTTGATTTCCTCCATCCCGGCACGCCGCCGCCGCTGATTGGCGTGGTGGACCGGCTTGGCCGCTGGCTGGAGAGCAGGCGCGTGGTGGGTGAGATTGCCGGCTCGCTGCACATCCGTGCGCACAAGCCGTGAACCGCACAATCCCGACGACAGCACTCGCGGCGCGCGGCCTGGCGCGCTACGGATGACGCTATGACGCAGGATCTCCCCACCCAGACCGCGCCGGCCCAACGCACGTCACCGTGGCTGCTGGCAGAAGTGGCCATGGTGGGACTGGCGGCGGTGGTGCTGCTGGACGGGCTGGCGCAGGCGTTTGAGGAGCTGCGGGGCTTCCCGGTCCTGGATGACGTGCAGGACATGCTGCGCAGCGCCCACGCCATGCAGGGGCTCATGGACAGCGGCACGTGGGAGCCTGTGGTCATCCTCTGGCACCGGCTGGGCATTGCGCTGGGTGACACCACGGCGCGGCTGGTGACGGTTGCGCATACACTTTTTGCGTTGCTGGCGTTGCACCAGTTTGCCCGCCGCCAGCTTGGCCCGCTGGCCGCCATGACGGCGGTGTGGCTCTTTGCGGTCAACCTCACGGTTCATTTCTACGGCGTCTCCGGACTGCGGGACATGTTGTACTGCGCCACGCTGCTGTTCTTCCTGCGTTGGCTTCTCACGCCGCTGCGCCCCGCATCAGAGGTTCGTTCCGGCGTGATCCTTGGCCTGGTGGGCGCGCTGCTGTTCCTCACCCGTGTCTACGCGCTGCTGGTGGTCAGCGCCGGCCTGGTGGTGTGGGTTGTGACGGAGCGCGCCTGGCTGCCTGCGGTCCGCCGTCAGGCATTGCTGCGGGTGGGCCTGGCGCTGGCTCTGTTCATCCCGGTGGTGGTGGTGGACCGCAGCATCCGCGGGCCCACCCAGGCAGGCAACAACGCCACGTTCATGCGCAACGTGGAAGAATGCGGCACCTCCGAGGTGGAGAAATGCCCGCTGCGGCCCGTGGGAATTGTGGAATACATTTTCTGGAACCGGAACATTGTGGACGTGACGGTACGGGTCATCAGCAACCACGTGCTGTTTGTCTATGAATACCTCCCCAGCTTCTTTCACGGCTATCCGCGCGCGGGTGTGCTCCTGTTTGTCATTGGGCTGGGGTTGGCAATCTGGCGCAAAAGGTATGCACTTCTGGCCATGCTGGTGGTTGCGCTCTCACCCGTGGTGTTTCTCCTCAACGTCAACCAGACGCTGGGCGCGCGCGGTGTGGACAAGCGGCTGGTGCTGCACGTGTGGATGATGTGCCTGGCCATTGCGTGCTGGGCCCTCTGGGAACTGGTGGTGCTGGCGTTGGTATGGGCCGCCAAACGGGAACCAAAGCTGCTGAAGGTGTCCCAGATGGTGAGCAGGGCGCACGTGGCTGCGGATGGCTACGGCACCACCCGGTAGACGTTCCATAACGGTGTCCGCAGCAATGGTGTGACGCCGGGCTCCGCATCCAACGCGGTCAACAGCGGTTGCCAGTCCGGCCAGGTTTCACAGAGCACATAGGACGCGCCAAACTCCTCCCGGATGATGGCACCCACGCCGGGTGGCGGCTGTCTGACAACGTTGAACCAGCGCTCATACCGCGTGGGATCCTTGTAGAAGAACAGCACGGGATCCAAGGCCACCATGAACCTGCGGTCCGGCAGCGCAAACATCATCTCCCCCGTGAACTGCCAGCTGCACGTGAACACCTGCGAGCCTGCCGGAATGAGCCCGCCCACCGCCGCCTGCATGGCTGGTGGGAACGCATCCGGACGCCTCTGCAGCTGCTGGAGGGGATAGCTGGGGATGATCACCGCGTGCAGCACCATGGCCACCACGCCAGCCAGCGACGGAAGCTGTGGCAGCGGTGTGTGCCGCCACCACAGCGCGGCCGCGGTGATGGAGAAGGGTGCGGCGTATTCAATGAACCGCTCAGTGCGGATGGTGATGAGGATGAATGCTGCAGCGATGATGGTGAACGCCACCTCCACAACGGTGCGCTGCTGCCAGCCACGCCAGATGCCGGTACCCAGCAACGTCAGCGGAATGGCAAACTGCAGAACAAGTGTCAGCGGATCAAACGCGCTGAACTCCGGTCCAAGATCAAATCCGGCGCGGCCGGCCCACGCGGTGTTGACGAGGATTTCGTAGTTCTGCACCCAGAAGAACGTGAGAATCTCCGGGAAGTTGGGATGGATCAGCAACCCGGTCAGCAGCCCGCCGGTCACTGCGGCCAGCGTCCGCCACTCCGGGCGCTGGCGGCAGATGAGGCGTGCCAGCTCAACCAGAACGGCAATGATCAGCGCGGAATGCCAGGCCACATAGGAGAGCGGATACAGCGCGGAAACCAGTAACACCCAGCGCAACCTGCGGCGCGCCAGCAGCCACGTCAGCCACAACGCCAGCGAGATGGCCAGCAGGTGCGGCCTCAGCAGTGATACTCGGAACACAAACGCGGGTGAGGCTAGCAGGGCCAGCAGCGTCCACAATCCCGCGCGCTCCGCCTTCTCACCGTCCACCACGGCATGGATGCTCAGCAGCACGGCGCCCGTTGCCACGGTGCCGGCCAGTTTGGCGCCAAGGGAAAGCGGGAGGTGGGCCACGGGCATCAGCAGGACGTGGAAGAGCAGCTCCTTGTCTGCGTAGTGCTGGGCCAGCCAGGAGAACGGTGTCCACGGAAACGCGTGGAGGAATCCGTGCTCCGTCATCAGCCGCGCCACCGCCATGTGGTACGCGCTGTCACCGTCATACGGGACATCCTGCAGGACGTGGAGCAGGGCAGCCACCAGCACCAGCACCACGCGCCACACCCAGCGGGTCACGTTGGAGTTGTCCGGTGTGGCGGTGGACCCTGCCATGCCGGGCATCTTGGCCACGCTGCGCAAAGCAGTGTCAAACCCGCCCCCCCGACGTCAAAATCAGCTGCGCCGGGGCGCAGTGGACGTGAAGACCCGTCATGGGGTTGACGGCAAGGGTGCGTCCACCCCGGCTGTGGCGCCTCCACCTACCTACCTCCCGTCACCATGGACATGGGGGCGGTGCCGGGGAAACCGTGTTGCAGTTTGGTTGCCATCGGTCCTGACGTGTATCTTTTCCGCCGCTGCGTGCTGCACTCTGCGCTGCGCATCCCCGTTGTCAGCCCGCCTGGAGATTCAATGAAACGCGTCTTCCCATCCAAAGCCGTCAGTGAACCGGCCACTTTCCCAACGCGGCGGAGCTGGCCAGCTTCAGTGGTGCTGTCACTCGGCTTGTTGGGCCTGTCCGCGTGCTCAAACGCATCAGGTTCCGGAAGTGACAGCGGAAATGGACAACAGACAGCGGCTGACGCTGCGGGTCAGATGGGCACACCCGACGCCAACCAGGTGGGAACGGCTGACGGTGGAGGGTCAGATCCGAGCGATGCAGGAGGTTTGGATCCGAGCGATGCAGGAGGGTTGGATCCGAGCGATGCAGGAGGGTTGGATCCGAGCGATGCAGGAGGGTTGGATCCGAGTGATGCAGGAGGGTTGGATCCGAGTGATGCAGGAGGGTTGGATCCGAGTGATGCAGGAGGGTTGGATCCGGGTGACGGTGGCCAGCCGGCCACCGGCCCGACCTGGACGACGGGCATTGCGACAATCTTCCACGAGAACTGCGTGCGCTGCCATGGGTCCGGGCAGTTCTCCACCTATGCGCCGCTGCAGACCTATGAGCAGGTGCTTCTGAGGCTGGAGAACATCCGTCAGAAGGTTCAACTCTTTCCTTCATGGGGAACGCAGATGCCACCGTTCCCCGGTGGCGAGCGCCCGGGCGTCTGTGAACCGCAGCATGCGTACAGCAACGACCTGCGCATGTCCGAGCAGAACATTGCGGACATCCTGACCTGGATTGCCAATGGCACTCTGCGCGGCACGGGCGCGGACCCGGGTGAGCCGCTGGTGGCTCCGGGTCCGGCAACCATCTCCGGCGCCACGGAATACCCGTTCACTGAGGGCTACGTGATGGAAATTGCCGACACAGATGAGGACGGACACAAGGATGACTACGCGTGCATCATTGTCGACCCGGGTACGGTGGCGGGTAATAGGTATTACAGCGGCATCCAGATCAATCCGTCCCAACCGCAGGTCTTCCGCGGCGCCGTGGTCTGGCTGGACAGGAACCGGGAGAGTCTGCAGTACGTCCAGTCCGGCTCGCCGCGGACCCATGGCGCGCAATGGTATGACTGTACGGATGGGTTCGGGTTCACCGGGGATATTCTCTCGGGTTACCTCCCCAAGGGTCAGCCCGTCAGCACGCCGGCCGGCTCCGCCGTGGCCATTCCGGGCAACGCGCTGATTGTCTACAAAATCCACTACCACGCCCACTATGACCACGTGGACCCGGAGGACATGGAGCCGCTGCCACAAACGCTGCAGTGGCCGGATACCACGTCACTGTCCGTGAAATGGGAATCCGCGCCGGCGCGCACGGCCCTGGCGCTGACGTTTGGCAACTACGACGCGGCCACGGCCAACGGGACTGGCAATCTCAATGCGCCCTTCCTCATTCCTGCCGGCGCGGCCTCACACGTGGAATCCATGGTGACCACGGTACCCGGCCCCTCAACGGCAACCTACGCGGTATGGGCCGTGCAGCCGGAAATGAACCTTGCAGGTCAGACCGTCTCCGTCTCCATGGGCAATCAGACAACCCAGACACAGGCGTGCCTGGGCGTGGTTCCCCGGTGGGAAAAGAGCTGGCAGATGCCACTCACCTACGACACGGCAGTTGGCGCCCCAACCGTCCGTGGTGGGGACAGACTCCGTATCGACTGTGAATATAGAGGGCGGGCAAACGGGCCCATGACACTGGCAGAAGAGTCATGCCGGGCCATGGTGGGGCTGGTCCCCACCAACTGAAAACGCACCTCCCTGACGTCAAGACCGGCTACGCTGGCGCCATGGAATTTAAGTACGCCTTTTCTGAATGGCGGCTGCGCTTTGGCGCGGTGGACGTGAAGATTCGCTCCGCCATGGGGTTTGATGGCAAGGGTGCGTCCATCCGCAACCCCGCCACACGCATCAAGACGCTGCCCATTGGGAGCTCCGTGTGGCCGTCAGCGCTGGCGCTGGCGGAGGTGCTGGCCCGGACACCCGCCTTTGTTGAGGGAAAGCGCGTGCTGGACCTGGGCTGTGGCGCGGGATTGTGCAGCGTGGTGGCCGCGCGTCTGGGCGCGTCCGTGACGGCCACGGATGTCCATCCGGACATGGGAGAGCTGCTGGCATTCAACGCAAGGTTGAACGCGGTGCAGGTGGCCTACACCACCTATGATTGGGAATCCGCCCAGACGCCCGGCACGTTTGACGTTGTCATGGCCAGTGACGTGCTCTACACGCCGCAACTGTGTGACATTATTTTGGACGCTCTGAACCGCACGCTGGTTCCTGGCGGGCAGGCGGTGATTTCAGACCCGGGGCGTGAGTTCCTGGGCCGCTTTGAAGAGCAGGCGCAGGCGCGCGGGTTCACCTGCACCCGGGAGATGCACACGCGCGGTGAGAACATGGATCCTGCGGTGCCTACGGTGCTGCGGTTGCATCCGGGAGCAACCGGTCCGTTCCACATCTTCCGGCTGAAGCGCTCAGAAGAGTGACTGCTGGGTGCCGGGCCGGATGAAGGTGGTGGATTTTCCGTTGTCAAAGTGGGCCGTGTTGAAGCCCAGCCGCCTGCATTGGGAGTGGTAGAGCTGGCTCAGCGCTTCATACCGCGCGCCCGTTCCCCGCATCCTGGAGCCAAACCCGGCGTCATTCATCCGCCCATCCCGCATGTCACTGACAGCGTTGCGGATGTGGCGCACGCGCTCCGGACTGAAGCACTGCTCAATGCGCTCATTGAAGACGGGGAGCACCTCATTGGGCAGCCGCAACAGGACCATGAACGCTTCCTCCGCGCCGCACGCCCGCGCACGTTCCAGGACGGGAGCCACGTGGCTTTCACTGAGCCCGGGAATGATGGGCGCCAACGCTACGCCGGTAGGGACACCCGCCTCTGACAACACGCGCAGCGCCTCAAAACGCATGGAGATGGAAGACGCGTAGGGCTCCACTCTCCTCGCGGTCTCATCGTCAGCAAAGGGAATGGAGATGTAGACACGCACGCTGGTGACACGCGCAAGGTTGGCCAGCAGCTCCGTGTCCCGGCGGATCAGCGCGCCCTTGGTGATGATGGAGATGGGATTGCGGAAACGCAGGCAGGTCTCCAGGCACGCGCGCGTCAGGCCGTAGGACGCCTCCAGCGGCTGGTAACAATCCGTGTTGCCGGAGAAGCAGATGGCCCCGCCCTCCCAGGACCGCTTCATGAAAGCGTCATACAATAGAACCGGTGCGTTGGTCTTGACAACGATCTTCCGCTCAAAATCCGAGCCAGCGCCAAACCCCAGGTACTGGTGTGAAGGCCGCGCGTAGCAATAGATGCACCCGTGGTAGCAGCCCCGGTACGCATTCACGCTGAAGCTGAACCCAACATCCGGGCTGTCATTGCCGGAGATGATGGAGCGCGCCTCCTCCTCAAAGACCTCCAGGCGCGCGGGTGGCGGCTCACCCAGCCAATCCACGTGGGTGCTGGACCATGGGTTGGGCGGATTCTCGACGGGGCGGGGCATGTGAATGGCATACTGAACATATGTTCAAATTGCACGTGGCGCGCTCACCCGCCATCCATGCGCCATGACCATGTCTTCAAGTGATTGTGTGTTCATCACCGGTGCCACCGCGGGGATTGGGGAGGCGTGCGCGCGTGCGTTTGCCACGGTGGGCGCCCGCCTGGTTCTGGTTGGGCGGCGGCGTGACCGGCTGGAGATGCTGCGCGCGGCCTTCACGGTGCCGGTGCACACGCTGGAGCTGGATGTGCGGGATTCCCACGCCGTGCGGTCTGCGGTGGCGGGGCTGCCGGCGGCATTCAAAGACGTGACTCTGCTGCTCAACAACGCCGGGCTGGCCATGGGTCTTGGCAAGGCGCAGGACGCCGCCGCGGAAGACTGGAACACCATGGTGGACACCAACATCAAGGGTGTCCTCCACGTCACGCACGCGTTGATGCCGGGCATGGTGGAGCGCGGGCGCGGCCACATCATCAACCTGGGCAGTGTGGCGGGGACGTATCCCTATCCCGGTGGCAACGTGTACGGCGCCACCAAGGCGTTCCTGCACCAGTTCTCATTGAACCTGCGCGCGGACCTGCTGGGCTCACCGGTGCGCGTGACCTGCATTGAGCCGGGGATGGTGGAAAGCGAGTTTTCCGTTGTCAGGTTTGGCGGAGACAAGGCCAAGGCGGACGCGCTGTACCAGGGCATGCAGCCGCTGACTCCGGCAGACATTGCGGAGACGGTGGTGTGGTGCGCTTCCCGGCCCGCGCACGTGAACATCAACATTGTTGAGATGATGCCGGTGTCCCAGGCGTTCCAGGCGTTTGCGGTGAACAGAAAATGAAAGACACTTGATGTGCCAGCGCCCGGAGTGTACGGGCACACCCTGACCGCGCTGCTGATGTGACGTGTGTACCCCCATGATCATGGGGTCCGTCGGCGCTGCATTGCCGGTTTTCAACGCCACGCGTGTCTGTGTCTTGCGGTGCCCAGCGGGGTACCCTGTGGGAGGTGATGGATGCGTGCATCATGTGGCGTGGCGCTGTTGCTGGCAATTTCCGCGTGCTCCAACGGTAGCGGCGGGTCCACCTCATCGTCAGGTGGGTCCTCCGGAACCGCAGGTGTCTCATCGGGAACCTCAGTGCCTGCCAGCTCGCTGGCACCTGGCGGCTCGTCGGCGCAGGGAAGCTCCGCCGAACCAGGAAGCTCGGCGGAATCCGGCAGCGCAACCAGTGCGGTGTCTTCGGCAACCTCGCTTGCCATGGCTGACGCAGGCTCCAGTCCCGACGCTGGAAGTGAAGCGCCCGACGGCGGCGGCGGTGAAGACGGAGGCTGCTCACATGCGACACCCGCACGCTGCGTCTATCCAACACCCTTACATCCCAGCAGTGAGGTTGCGGGCTACTCGGTGACGGTGGAGGCGCTGCCCGGTCGCTCGCTTCCCATCCTCATCCGCTATCCAACGGATGTTAAGGGCCCCATTCCCGTCGTCATCTACTCACACGGCGGCGGGTTTGACAACAACGGGCAACACCTTGGCCGCGACTGGGCGGGAGCACTGAACGGTCACGGTTATGCGGTCGTCCATCTCGCGCACTCGGAGACGGACGCCGCGGGTTTTGCGGCCATGTGCGCATTTGCGGGTGTCCCGGAGAGCGAGTGCCAAACGGGTACCTTTGAAGCACCGGTGGTGGCGCGCCCGCTCGACATCAGCGCGATTCTGGACGAGCGCGCGGAGATTGGCGCGTGGTTCAACCAGGAAACCGGCAAGCAGCTGGACGGGACGCGCATTGTTGTCATGGGCTGGTCTGGTGGCTCCATTGCGCCCCTTTCGCTTCTGGGTGGAAGACGGCAGGTGTCACCAACATCACCCGTGTACACCGCCGCGGATGACCGGGTGAGAGCAGCCATTGCGCTGTCACCGCAAGGCCCGGGCTTTTCCGGTGCTTTTGACAACGGCACGGATCATACGTGGCGGGACATCACCAAGCCGGTGCTTGTGGCAACGGGCGTGAACGACGTGAAGCCGGACAACCCCGAGCTCCTTGGTTCCATCCGCCGTCAGGCGTGGGAAAAGTTGCCCGGTGGCAACGGGAACCAGCGGCTCCTGTATTCGCTGCTGCCGGTGGGGACGGGCGGGCACGGGACGTTCAACCTTGACGATATCAACTCAACGGACATGTCCGTGCGCCGGTTCAGCGTTGCGCTCTCCTCAGCGGCGCGCGCGTTTCTGGACGTGGAAATGAAAGACTCCGTGCGCGCAGCAGCGTACCTGGCGTCCGGGGATGTGGATGTGCTGGCGGACGCGGAACAGGCGGACTGGCTCCTCAAGTGACAACGGGAAACGTCAGACGGACGGCCAGTGCGCGCCGCTGATGGGGCGCACGGATGGTGGAAAGCGAAATCCCCGTTGTCAGGTTTGGCGGGGACAAGGCCAAGCCAGACACGCTGTACCAGGGCATGCAGCCGCTCACGCCGGCAGACATTGTGGAGACGGTGGTGTGGTGCGCTTGATGGGATGCCGGCGTCCCAGATGTTCCAGGTGTATGCGTGGAATTAAAATGAATGACACTTTATGAATCAACCGCGTCGGCGGCTAGCCGCAATGCCGATCACATAACAGGCTGCTCGTTGCCACGGCGCCCTTTTGCTGGGCTGTGAAATGGATCAGGATGTCACGATCTCGACGGAGATCCCGTGCATCTTCAAGAAGCGTTGG
>Ga0163144_10013797_pt1 | contig 16822 bp, 13 predicted proteins | sample OliLak19BULKMAT1_FD_123175 | JGI IMG/M metagenome (GOLD analysis project Ga0163144, IMG submission 123175) | Freshwater microbial mat bacterial communities from Lake Vanda, McMurdo Dry Valleys, Antarctica - Oligotrophic Lake LV.19.BULKMAT1 | ecosystem: Environmental > Aquatic > Freshwater >... | reverse complement strand
GCATCCGCTTCGTTGTTCACTCGGTCAGAGGCCGCTTTGGGCATCTTCCCTCGTTCGCGCCTCGCGGCTACACCCGTGGCGCTCGTCGCTATATGTATCCTATCCAACCATCCCCTCAGTAACTGGTCGAAAGCGTGGTTACCCTGATTCCGAAATTCGACCAGCACTTGTTCCTGTTTGGCGGAGAACCAGATCCTCACCCCATCCTCCAGACAGCCCACGACCGCTTTCTTGACTGCGGTGTAAATGGGTGGTTCGGCATTCTCTTGAAATGCGATCCATTCCTGACGACTCAGCCACTTCATGAAATCTGCAGGGCTGCACCGGGGATCAACACTATTTCGGTAGCCATCAAGTCGCGAAGGCTTGCTCGGCTTTTCCTTGAGTTCTCTCTTGATGCCCCGGGGTATGTCCCAAAGCCGGCCAGTGCCGTAATAAGAAATTAACGGCAACACTACATTGGCGTCATTGCCGCTACGAACCGCCTGCGCTTGTTTCTCGGCAATGGTTTTGATGGTGGAGGCTTGTTTGGTCGTCGTTCGCCCCATGCGTCCGCGCAATGCCCGTTCCCATTTCAAGGATTCGCCATTCACTATTCCTAGGGCACCAACAGCGGTTTGCTCAACTTCTTCAAAACGGAAGTCGCCATTCGATCCCTGCGGAAGCACTCGAACGTCCAAAGCGAGCAAATGTCTTTTGTCGAAACCACGGATGCCCAGAAACCATGAACCGGTTGCCACCGCCAAAGCCTCCAGCAACGACGTCTTGCCCGCGCCGTTGTCGCCCACGATGAGATTGAACGCAGGCAAGAAACGAAAAGTCGCATCGTCGAAACAGCGGAAACCTTGAGTTCTTCAATGCGCATAACGGTTTACACTAACCCGATCCAGCAGCGCTTCGCACGTCAATCTTTCCGGTGACGGCGGCGGTGCGGTGTTCCTCCAACCTATTCAGCGGTCGCTACAACGCAATCGCCCGGCTCGAATCGCCCTCCATATTGGCAGGGCGCGCATTTTCTGTCCCTAAATCATGCGGAAATCTCGTTGGCGGAAACGGCTCCTTTTCAAAAGAGTCGCGTTGCGCCCCCGAATTGTTACTCTGGGCCTCATGCTGGACCGCGCTCAACGAGACCAATCCGCTTCGCCCGGCGCCGTCTTCGCCACGACGCACTGGAGCGTGGTGCTGACCGCAGGTCAAGGTGAGGAAAAGGCCCGCGACGCGGCTCTGGAAAAACTCTGCCGAACGTATTGGTATCCACTCTATGCCTATGCACGGCGCAAAGGTTCCGGGCCCGACGATGCCAAGGATCTGACCCAACAGTTTTTTCTTCGCTTATTGCAAGGGAATCGGCTGGCTCTTGCGCACCCGTCGCGCGGAAAATTTCGAACGTTCCTGCTGAGCTCCTTCCAAAATTTTCTGGTCAACGAATGGACCAAGACTTCGCGAGAAAAGCGCGGGGGTGGCCAGGAGTTTCTCCCGCTGCAATCGGAAGACCCGGAGAATCTTTACGCATTTGAACCCGTTGATGCGCGCACGCCGGAAAGCGTCTATGAAGAACGTTGGGCCGCGACGGTCATGAATCAGGCTCTGACTCAGTTGAGCGGCGAATATGCCGGTGGCCGGGAAAAGTTATTTAAGATGCTCCAGGGTTGCGCGTGGGGTGAGAAAGCGGATCAACCGCTGGCAGGCGTGGCCTCCATGCTCGGCATGTCCGAGGGCGCGGTGCGCGTCGCGGTTCATCGCCTGCGAGGCCGCTATCGCGAATTGTTGCGCCAGACCATCGCTCAAACCGTGAGCAGCGAGAACGAGGTGGACGATGAGCTTCGCCACTTGATCCAGATTGTTTCGCGCCGCGCGATGTAACATTTCGCGAGTCACGCTGTAGCAATGGAGTAGAAGCCATGAGCACCGCGTTCGAATCCAAATTTTGCCTGAAGTGCAACCAGCCCCTGGGCGGCCTGGCACCGAGTGGGCTCTGCTCGCGGTGTCTGCTGACAACCGGGTTGGACAAAACTCAAATCGTGACATTGACCATCGACGGTGAGGCGGCCCCGATACCCTCAAAGTTCGGTGATTACGAACTATTGGAGGAAATCGCCCGCGGTGGAATGGGCGTTGTCTATCGCGCGCGCCAAGTGAGCTTGGGCCGCATCGTCGCGGTGAAAACGCTTTTGGCCGGATCGATGGCGGGAAAAGATTTCATTCAACGCTTCCGCACCGAAGCCGCCGCCGCCGCGAGCCTGCAACATCCGCACATCGTTGCCATTCACGAGGTCGGCTTTTCCGAAGGGCAGCACTTTTTCGCGATGGATTACGTAGATGGGCTTACACTCGCCCAACTCGCTGCCAAAGGTCCGTTGTCAGCCCGTCAGGCGGCCACGTATCTCGAATCCATCGCTGGGGCCATCCACTTCGCTCACGAGCGGAACGTGCTCCATCGCGATCTTAAGCCGTCGAATGTTTTGATCGATTCGGCCAACAATCAGCCGCGCGTGACAGATTTTGGTTTAGCCAAGCGCCTGGACGGCGAAACCGACCTCACGCTGAGCGGCCAGGTGCTTGGCTCGCCACAATTTATGTCACCCGAACAGGCGATGGGCAAACGTGGCACGGTGGGCAAATGCAGCGATGTCTATTCTCTTGGCGCGATTCTCTATCATTTGCTGACGGGCCGTCCTCCGTTCCAGGGGGAGACGCTCACCGAGGTGCTTCATCAAGTCGTGAACAACGAACCTCTCGCGCCGCGTCTTCTCACCCCACGCCTCCCGCGGGATTTGGAAACGATCTGTTTGAAGTGTCTCCAGAAGGAGCCGGAGAAACGCTATCCGACCGCGCAACTCCTGGTGGACGATCTCGGCCGCTTCCTCAAGGACGAACCAATTCAGGCGCGACCGGTCAGCCAGTTTGAAAAAGCGTGGCGCTGGTGTCGCCGCAAACCGGCTCTGGCCGGTCTTGGCGCCGCTACCGCAGTCCTTCTGCTAGCTCTTGCGATTGGCGCGCCGATTGCCGTCTGGCGCATCAATTCAGAAAAGGGTCGCGCAGAAGAGGAAGCCGCGTCCAGGCAGGTGCAACTCTACGCCGCCGAGGTCAATCTTTCGGGTGAAGCCCTCGCGGAGGGTGACCTCAATCGGGCGCGCGAACTGCTGGCCAGGCAGATTCCAATGCCAGGCGAAACCAACGACCTTCGCAGCTTCGAGTGGCGTTACCTTTGGCGCCAATCCCAAAGCGCGGAACTGACGACCCTCGGACAACACGAAACCGCAGCTCACGGTGTTCGCTTCTCGCCAGCCGGATCGCTCCTGGCTTCTTCAGAAATCAAAGGAACAGTCAAGCTCTGGGATTACCAGACACGCAAGCTCGTCGCCACCCTGCGCGACACAACGATTCAACCGATGGACGGCAATGACTGGGCCGTTAAGCCGCTCGCATTCTCACCGGATGGCGCCCGCCTCGCGGTGGGAGTTGGGAGGGAAATAGTCCTCTGGGATGTCGCCTCCCATCAGCGCATCGCGGTGCTGAACGGTCACACGAAGCGGGTAAATTTTCTCGTCTTTGCGCGCGGCGGCAAAATCCTGGCGAGCGGCGCTGACGATCAGCAGGTCAGGCTATGGGATATCACCTCAACTAAACCTCGTGAAATGGCTGCCTTGCCCGCAGGCTTTGATGTCAGTTGCGTGGACATCTCCCATGATGGAAAAACGTTGGCGGCTTCAGGCAGCAGCCTGATGATCAAGCGCTGGGAACTATCGAATCCTGAAGCGCCCGTCGAAATGCCTCCTCTTGAAGGCAAGGGAGGACACTCGGCCTGGGTCAACGCCATCGCATTTTCTCCGACCACGAACCTGCTGGTCTCGGCCGGTTCCGGGGGCGGGTTGTTTAGTTGGAACCTGGGGAAAGATTCAAATGCCTTCCTCCCCCGCAGATTACCCGCCGCGCATGGCGCCATCGGAATTGTGAACATTCTGGCGTTCACTCCTGACGGTCAGACCATTCTCTCAGCAGGAAGCGATAACAACATCACTTTATGGGACGTTTCTGGCCAGGAGCGGCCGATCAAACTCATGGGTCACGGGAAGGAAATTTTTTCCATCGATGTTTCACCTGATGGCCGAATGCTCGCTTCTGCGGGAGACGACCGGATGGTGAAGCTTTGGGACATTTCCTCTCGCTGGCGCGAGAAGCCAAAGATGTCGCATGACATGTGGGTTCATGCGGCGACCATTTCGCCTGACTCACAATTCATCGCATCGATGTCAGAAAAACTCAAATTGTGGAATGCGGCGACTGAGGAACTGATCGCGGAGCATCCAACACTTCAGGATCTGGCAAGTGGCCATCTGCTCTTCCTTCCCGGCTCCAACGTCCTCGCAATAGACAGCGAACCTGGCACTATACGTCTGCTGAAAGTTCCCTCGTTCGAGGAGATCACGAACTTCCGCGGCAGTTGCCCCTTATTATCACCGAATGGAAATGAACTGATTTACTTTTCCAGCCAGGAGCCCGTTGGGATCCATTGGCGCGATCTGAAGACTCAGAAAGAACGTGTTTGGAAAACCGAATGGGATTCGGTTCGACGCCTGGCGATTTCTCCGGACGGACAAAGCATTGCCGCCGCAATCGGAAAAAGCGTGTGGATCTGGAACTCCAGCGCTCCCGATCATCCGGTCGAAATAGGAACGCCCGCAGAAGACGAAAAACTAAGCAACCAGTTGGTATGGGATGTGGCCTTCTCGCCCAATGGCCACTGGCTGGCCAGCGCTAGCTGGGATGGCCGCGTGCGCCTTTGGAATCTCCGCAACCCGCGCGAGAAAATCCAGCCACTCAAGGCGCACAACGGGGCAGCCTGGGCCGTGGCTTTTTCGCCCGATAGCCGCACCCTGGCCACCAGCGGAGACGACGCCACCATAAAGCTGTGGAACTTGGCTTCTCGGCATCAGACCGCCACCTTGCGCGGGCACACCGGGCCGGTCGATGGACTGGCCTTTTCGCGTGATGGGAGTCTTCTGGCCAGTTGCAGCGGGGACGGCACGGTGCGCCTCTGGCGTGCAGCAACGTTCCAGGAAATCGAAAACAAAGAAAAAATGGAGGCCGGGAAATGAAGACAACCCCACCGAGAATCGGCCATCGCCAGCCCACATCGGTAGGGCGCGTCACTCCCTGCGCGACGTTGGGTGTCCATATTGCCGGCCACGGCGCGCACGGAGTGACGCGCCCAACCTTGCGGCTCTTCGTTGTGATCTGCGGAATTCAATTTGTCCTTTGGCGCGCAAAAGCCGCTCCGAGGTAATTCGATTTAACCCTCGCCGCGATTACTCCAGATGAAAAGAGGCTCACACCCTCAACGCATGAAGTGTCGCTCGAAATCGTTAATTTCCTCTGCTCGAAGCAGCGGACCAACAAAAAAAGAGAGGCGCTCATCTATTCAGCGGTCGCTACAAAGCTTTGGCGGTGGATGGAAGCGGAAGTAGGTATTTGAAGACGGTATGCGACTATGTGCATCTAAATCCGGCGCGCGCCGGATTGTTGACGGTGAAGGAAGCCTTGTCAGCTTATCGAGCAGTTATCCAGAATATAAAGACCCCTAACAACCCTTTGGAAGCTGGACCGTTAATAGATTGCTTCCCCAGGCTTCGCAATTAGTCGGCGTCCAGGGAGGGGTTTCCCTGATGGACAATCGGCTCCGCACTGTTAAGGTGCGCCGCCCGCCAGAACCTCTCTTCATTTATCAGGCGACTCTGGAGTGAGTCGTTGACCGTTCTTTTTGAACTGTCTTTTCACGGGATCACGCCGTGAATGTGAGTGGAGGTTGCCTCGGGCAGATCCGAGTTTAAATGTATAAATCATTGCTTCTTCTCGTCTCGACCGCCTTGTTGACCCACGCCTCGCCGCCCTCGGGCGACGCCGCGCTTCAGCATCTCAAAAACATCGGACAGTATGAATCGCTTGGGGCTGCTCTCACAGGTGCCCGCTACGCGGTCAAAGCCGCGGACGGCGACAAAGCCCGGGCACAAAATTCCGCCCATGGCATTAAAAGCACTTTCACGCCGGATGGATTGCGTTTTGATGTCAAGACGGGCGGGGCGACACACTCGGTTTCCTGGCGCCTGGCAAGTCTTGGCTATACCGTGCAAACCATCGTGCCCGCAGGGCAGATCATGGCGGAGGGACAGCGGGTGGAATTGCGCCGGGATGCGTTGCAGCTCACGGAATGGTACCACAACACGCCGGGAGGTTTGGAGCATGGATTCACGCTGGCCCGGCGTCCGGGAGGCAACCCTCGCAACGAACCCTTGCGGCTGGTGTTGGAAGTCGCAGGCGACCTGACGCCACGAGCCGCAGCTAACGGGCAGAGCATCGAACTTCTGAACGCCGCGGGGCAGACCGTTCTCGCCTACAGTCGTTTGAAAGTGTGGGACGCAAATGGCGTGGAATTTCCCGCCGTCATGCAGGCCGCTGACGGACAGGTGACGCTGGCCGTGAATGAAGCCGCGGCGCTTTACCCGCTCACCATTGATCCCACGTTTGCGCAGCAGGCATATGTCAAGTCCGGCAATCCTTCGGCAGAGGACCGTTTTGGTGTCTCGGTCGCTGTGTCGGGCGACATCGTGGTTATCGGAGCGGATGGGGAAGACGACGACGCCACCGGGGTGAATGGCGATCCGAGTCACAACAGCAACGACGCCCCATTTTCCGGCGCGGCCTATGTCTTTGTCCGCAGCGGACTCTCCTGGACGCAACAGGCCTATCTCAAAGCCAGCAATACCGAGGCGGCGGACGCCTTCGGTTTCTCGGTCGCGGTCTCGGGCGACACGGTGGTGATCGGGGCTTATGGAGAGGACAGCGACGCCACCGGGGTCGATGGTAATCAAGGCGACAACAACGCTCCCAATGCCGGCGCCGCCTACGTTTTTGTGCGCAACGGAACGAATTGGACCCAGCAGGCTTATCTGAAAGCAAGCAATACTGGGACTGGTGGCGACCGGTTTGGTTTCAAAGTAGGGGTGTCCGACGACACAGTGGTGGTTGGATCGCCGGACGAGGACAGCAGCGCCACCGGTTTCAACGGGAACCAAAGCGACAACGGCAATTTGAATTCCGGTGCCGCCTATGTATTTGTGCGCAACGGGACCACCTGGAGCCAGCAGGCTTATCTGAAAGCGAGCAATGGCGGATTCTTCGACAATTTTGGCTCCTCGGTGGCGGTGTCGGATGAAACCGTGGTGGTTGGCGCCAAGAACGAGGCGAGCAGCTCAACAGGCGTGAATCACCCGACCGGACAGGGAAACAACAGCGCTCTGAGCGCCGGTGCGGCCTACGTTTTTGTGCGCAACGGGACCACCTGGAGCCAGCAGGCCTACCTCAAGGCGAGCAACACCGGCTCTGCGGATGAGTTTGGTGATGCGTTGGCTGTTTCGGGTGACACGGTGGTGATCGGAGCTCGTGGAGAGGATAGCAACGCCACCGGCAGCAATGGTGATCAGAAGAATAATGGCGCCAATGAATCTGGTGCCGCCTATGTCTTTCTACGCACCGGCGCGATCTGGGCGCAGCAGGCTTATCTGAAAGCCAGCAACACCGGCGGATTCGACTACTTCGGCAAGTCTGTGGCGGTGTCCGATGACACCGTGGTGGTCGGAGCGTATGGCGAGGCATCGAACGCCATCGGCGTCAACCATCCCACCGGTCAAGGTGACAACACCATGCCTCAGGCCGGTGCCGCCTACGTCTTCGTGCGCAGCGGGACCAACTGGACTCAACAGTCTTATTTGAAGGCCGGCAACACCGACGCAACCGCCCCCTTTAACTCCTTTGAACCAGACGTGTTTGGTTTTTCGGTGGCCGTTTCGAGCAACACCGTGGTGGTCGGGGCGTATGGGGAGGATGGTGCCTCCAGAGGGATCAATGGCGACAGCAGTAACAACAGCGCCAGGGAGGCTGGAGCGGCCTACGTTTTCGGACCACAGTTGGTGATCAAGTCACCGCCGCATCTCAGCACCATCGGTGATCTCCAGGCGATTCGTGTCTCCGGTTTCGGTTTTGTGGGCAATCCAAACCTCTACATCATCCGTCTGTCGGACGGCGCTTTTTGGACGGAGCTGGGTTGGGCCTCCAAAAAGAGCAGCGCCATTTTACCAACTACCTACAATTTCGCCGCGCAATCATGGGTCAGCGTCGGGTCGCTGCCAAGAATCGGTGGAAAGTTTCGGAACACGACAATGGCCAACGGCGACTACAATATTATCGCAATCGCTTATGGCAGTCTCGGTGAGGAGATACGTGCTGACGTATTGGTAACGGTGAAGTACTCGCCCGCTTTTTCCATAAGTGGTTTCACTTCCACCCCAACCATGACAGGTGCGACGATTCACACAGGTAATCCCTGGCGGTTCACCGCCGTTCTGGCATCCACGGTTTCCGACTTGCGGCTGCGGGTTCAATCAACCCTCACCCCAAACCAGGAATCGAGTTGGAAGGACGTGATTGAAGGTGCCACCATGAGTCGGCTTGATTCGAATTGGACTTTCAATAGCCCAGCCGTTTTGGCTGGGAAACGCTATTTCCGGGTAATCGCGTCCGCCCCAGAATATCCGAATGAAACGTCAGATTATATCGGGCCAGTTACGGTGGAAGGATTCGCCGCCTACGAAGGTTTGTTGAGCGCGAAAACCCTCAGACCTTTGAGGACCGGAACAGAATGGACATTTAACATCGTTCAAACTTCTCTTTTCCCAGATCAGCGGTTGCGTGTGCAATCGACCACAGATTGGCAGAACGAGAGCAGTTGGAGCGATTTGCCAGGGGGCGGCCAGATGACGCATGTAGGTTCCAAGTGGACACTCGTTACCTCCGAGATTCCGCTGGGGGACAGGTATTTCCGGGTGATCGCCGCAGCGCCCACTTACGCCGACCTCGCTTCGGGTGCTTATGGGCGATTTACCGTGGGGCCAGCATTGCCGCGCGATGTGATTCCGCTACCAAGCGGGAACTATGGACTTCTGAGCATTCCTGAGCTGCAAGACCCGGTGGAAGTTTATATGCAAGCACTCTCGGAGGCATTTGTTTATATAAACATCAACAATGGGATGTTCTTCGATCTTTTGGCCAAAGCGGCAATCACTCTGGCGGCGGCGCAAAACGCATCGATACAATTGACCATTGCAGAAGGTCAGACTCTAACAACCCCGGGGCTGAACGTAGGGCCAAACGGTCAGCTTCTCCTGCCAGGCGAAGTGATCGGTTCGGTAAATCTCATTGGCTTCGATGCCGCTTCTCTCATCGGAAACGATAGCGGAACGCTTATTGGGTTGGATGCGGCTTCCCTCATTGGGAACGATAGTGGGACCTTGCAATCAATCCTCGCCTCGGGTGCTCTGACCACAGGTAATTCCCCCATTGTTAGCCATGATTCCGGCAGCGTTATTAGCCATGATAGCAGCAGTCTCATTGGAAACGATGGTGGCAGTCTCATCGGGAATGATGGCGGGACTTTCCAAACGCAGAACTCCTCCACGGTCGGAGGAAAAACGCCCTTTCAAAGTATCAAGGCCGCAGTTGTCCCGTCATTCACCGGCGTCATGACCGTGACCGGGGACTATAACCAGGAATTTGGCGCAGGCATGGCCATCGCAATTGCCGGACTGAATACGGCCGGCACAGGCTCACAGGAATATGACCAACTATTCGTTAGCGGGCGAGCTGATCTCGGAGGCGTCATCGGTTTCGGATTCTTCAACCCGAGCGATCCAAAGCTCGTTACCGGCACCTTCCAACCCGTATTGGGAGCGATCTTCGATGTCGTAGTTGCGTCCAACATTATCACTCACGATTTGGTGATACGCGGTCCGATCTGGGGGGATGGCTTGCATTTCAATTGGCGGGTGGTCAACCGGGCGGACGGCAAGCAGGCCTTGCGTCTGGTGGCAACTCGCCTTGATCCTTTCCTGGTCCTTCAGTCAAAAGGTGGAAGCTGGGAAGTGGCCTATCCGACGAATTTTGTGGGATACAGCCTCCAGAGGTCCGCAAACTTGACTTCAACCAACTGGACGGCCATTGCACCAGGAACCAATCGGATCTTTGTTGATCGGACTAATGCAGCGGGGTTTTACCGCATGTTTAAGCCGTAGGAATTAACTGGACTCAAAACTTGTAAGATACCTATGAGGGCAAGCTAAACGCGGAATCCTTTGTACTCTTCTTGGAGAACTTTATGAAGGGGCGCAAAAAGGTATTTCTGATTATGGACGGGCATCCCGCTCATACTGCCAAAGCGGCAAAGGCCTATGTGGAGGGTTTGAAGGGCCGCCTGGAACTGCATCGACTGCCAACTTACGCTCCCGATTTGAATCCGGACGAATTTGTTTGGAGCCATATGAATACCAACGGAGTCTCCAAGAAGCCGCTGAAGCAGAACGCGTCTCTGCGGGATCGAGTAGAAGAGGATTTGTTGAAAATTAAAGCGGACTCAGCGCTGGTTTGCTCGTTTTTTGTGCTCCAAGTGTAGCCTGTGGTAAAAAATCATTTCGCCGCGCACGGAGTGACGAGCCTTACCTTCGGTGACCGGGCAAAGATAGTTTTTGGCCTTGTGCATCACCGCCTCACCATGGCCTATTGTCGGCCCATGAATGCAGGCGAAATCAAATGTGCGATATCCGAACCGACTCCTGACGTGTTGCTCGTGGTTTTAAGCGGGAGATTGGACGCGTTTGGATCGAAAATATTTTCCGAATCGATGGAGAAAGCGCTACAAAGCACAGCCCTGGCGGCGGTCATCGATCTGAAAGATGTGCCCTACCTCAGCAGCGCCGGTCTGAGGGTGTTCACCATCCTATACAAGAAATTCAATGAACGTGGTGGAACCATGGTGCTCTGCAACCTTCAGGACTATTGCCGTGGAGTTTTCGAGATCTCCGGGATGGGAACATTGTTTCCCATGGCTCAAACACAATCGGAGGCCATGACAATATGCGAAGCCCGGGTTCGGGAAAAACATTTGTTCGGAAGCTGGGCTTCACTCGAAACCTGGGAAACTCCGGAGTTCAAACTCAAGGTCGTTCCGGGCCGCCCGCAAGTTCAAGGCAGGGTGGAAATCATCGGTGACGTGAAAGAAGTCCTGCACGCCAGCATCACTGAAAACGGGATCGCCTCCAAAGCTTTTTCGGAGACTGAATTCTCCATCGGTTGCGGCGGACTTGGCGAAGATGTGGAGGATTATTTCCCGATCATGGGCGAAATGATCACCATCGGGGGAACCATGGTCTGGCTTCCGACCGACGGCCATGACACGCCTGATTTTTTGATCCCCCGCAAGTCGAGTCGGACAATAACGCTCCGGACTATTTTTAACGCCAAGGTTGAAGGCGGCTTTAACGAATGTTTTCTCTTGGAAACGACGGACCCCGACGGCATGAGCATCGATAGCCTTTATCGGATGATTTTTGAAGCGGCAAAAAAACGTCGCCCGGATTACCGGGGGGTGGTCTCCATCGCCGGGCGGGCGGAATTCACCGAAGTCTATGGAGCTGGTATTCGCAAATCACCGATCCTCCGTTTCCAACCGGCCAATGGAAAGACCATTGTTCATTCATCCAATATTGCAGAATGGTTTTCCGGAGACCGCGCGCCACGGCTGCGAAACGTCACCGGGCTATTGTGCGGCATCGGGGTGGACCTGACCGCAGACCTCTCTCATTTCAATTCAGCAGACGTGGATGCGGCGTTTTATCGGCATCCTGACAACACCGCGGGAAAACCGCATTTGTTACACAACCATGCCGTGTTCTTTTCGCAGCAGGCGTGGCGTGAAAAAATGTTGAACCTGAATTCGGAAATCCAGCGAACCGTCGAGGAGGGTGATTTCAGGGACATGCGCCACCTGCTCGATCAAAGCCGCATCAACAAGGCATTCCTGGGCATCAGTTACACCCAGGAAATCCATCGACTGGCCTGTTCGGTTTGAACAAGAAAATAAACCGGAAGAATAGTCCGCCGCGAAGTCACGAATTTGCAGCATTAATCTGTTGCTGTTCGGGGACGACACCGCCCCGTTCCGTCGGCGCACCGTTGCCTTGGCAAATGCTACAAACCCGGAGCGCGCGGCTTTAGCGGAGCCTGAAATCCGTAACACCAAACCAGCCTCGTTGTGTTCAAATAAATTTTGTGACCTGGCGAAAACTACAGAGTTCCGCCGTCGTCGCCACTAGGAACAAGCCGGGCGACGCGATTACGAGATTTGCCACGCTCGGAACTGAAGCCAACAACGCCCACCGAACACCCGTCCGTTTGAGGCTCGAAAGCCAGAATTCCATGCTACGCGGGATCGATGTCGCCGCAATGGGGGTTACCCTGTTCCAACGTCCCATGTTCATGTGGTGCCACCCGCTTTGAGTAAGGGTTCGCACTGAGGGCAAATGTGGGATAGATTGCTGGCGGAAGTATGAGAACCTACATGGTTTTATGTTTGGCATTTTGGACCGCCTTTGGTTGCGCTGAGGAATCCCGAGGCAACCCGGATTTATTTAGAAGAAGGGCGGAAAAAATCTACGTCGAAAAAAAATCAGCCTATCTCAAAGACTCGTCGGCTGAAAACGGGGTGAACTTTGCGCTGGCTTGTTTCGACTGGGCTGATTTTTCCAGGAGCGACCAGGACCGCGAAAGGATCGGAGAGGAAGGAGTGAAAACGGCCCGCACGATCCTGGAAAAAAACTCAACCAATGTCGGCGCGATTTATTACCTGGGAATGAACCTGGGGCAGGTGGCTCAGACGAAAACTCTTGGTGCGCTAAAAATCGTCAAGGAGATGGAACGTCAGTTCAAAAGCTGCCTGGCATTGGATCCAGGTTTTGACCATCACGGACCGGATCGCAACCTGGGGCTCTTGTATCTGGAGGCGCCAGGCTGGCCCGCGAGCGTCGGAGATAAGGCCAAGGCCAGGGTGCATCTGGAATCCGCCGCAAGGGGAAGCTCCAACTATCCGGAAAACCAGCTCAATCTCCTCGACGCCTTTTTGCGATGGAAAGACCAGGAGGCGATTCAAAAAATCCTTCCCCGGCTAGGCGTGATCATGAAGGATTCAAAGAAAGTTTTCTCGGGAGAACAATGGGAGGCCGGATGGGTTCAATGGGATGTCCGTTGGATCAAACTGCGCAAACGTGCGGATGAATTTCTCGAATCACAGCAGCATTGACGCCCGAGGTTCCGCGGATTTAATGGAGTGCTTGCTTAAAAATATGCCCAGACAATATCCGCAAAAAAAGATGCCGCAGCTCTGCCATTCATTTTCATCCCCGTTATTTATTTGCTTGCTGACACTTGCACTGGCGGTGTCGGGATGCCGGACAGGTTCAAAAACGAAGACGGCGGAACGCTCCAGCGATGACTCCACCAACATCGTCCTCACGCCAAATCTGAAACCGGTCGGACGCATCGCGCATGTCAACAAGCCGGGAAGGTTCGTGGTGGTCAATTACACTCTCGGCCCCATCCCGCGTCCGGATCAAAGAATCTTTGCTTATCGGAACGGACTCAGGATTGCCGAATTAAGGGTCACCGGTCCAGAGGAAGACACCAACACCGTTGCCGACATCCTTGCAGGCGACCCGCAGATCCAGGATGAAGTCAGAGAGGATTAAACAATTCCGATTCCAGGCCCGAAAGCAGCGCCCGCTGGGAGGTGGTTGCGTCGCGACGCGCCGGAACGTATGACCAGTTCAGCTGATCTTGGATGTGCGCGGCGCTATTTTTTTGCGGTAAGGGGAATGGAGGTTGAAGTAGATCCCGCACAGCGGACGTTCACCATCGCTCTGGCTCATGATAATGGTGACCTGTTTGTCGAGCGCGATCCCGTGACGCAGATTGGCGCCGCGGCTTTCATATGCCTTGATCGCCTTCTCCATCAGCGATGAGAGCGAGGACTCACACTCATCCGGGGTCTTATCCAGGCAGATGATGTATTTGTCATACGATTGTAATGCTTCAGAGATTTCTGGTCTAAACGTTTCAACCGACAATTCCATAAATCAATCTAACCAGATTTCAGCTGATTATTCAACTTTGGGGTTCGCATTTTTCTGAATGGAACGTGCGCCAAACAGCAGTGCGCCCACCCGCACCATCGTGCTCCCCTCCTCAATCGCGATTTCGAAATCCCCGCTCATTCCCATGCTCAGATGACCGAGCCCGGCGCCCAGGATGTTTTCCGCCTCGATTTTCAACTCGCGCAACCTGCGAAAATGGGGGCGCGCCCTCTGCGGATCTTCAGAATAGGGAGCTATGGCCATCAACCCGTGAATCTCCAGCTTTCGAAAATCATTCAAAGCGTTCAATTCTTCAAGCACGCGACCGTGAGGATAACCAAATTTGGAAGATTCACCCCCGACATTCACCTCGAGTAAAATCGGCATGGTCTTGCCGGCTCGTTGGCACTGTTTCTGGAGCTCTTCCGCCAGTTTCAAACTGTCCACACTCTGAATCATTTCAAAAGCTGCGACTGCGTCCCGGCATTTGTTGGTTTGCAAATGCCCGATCATATGCCAGTGCAACCGGCCGGAACAAACAGAGGCTTTAATTCTTGCTTCCTGAACTTTGCTTTCCCCAAAAAGCGTGAGACCGAGGTCGGCTGCTGCCTTTATCGCGGCAGGAGTTTGGCCCTTGCTCACCGCCATCAACTGCACCTCCTTCGGATCACGTCCGGATTTCCGGCAGGCTTTTTCGATTCGTTCCTGAATGCGGACGAGATTGGATGCCAGATTCACCAGGCATTTTTACGAACTTCTGGAGAAAGAAACAACGGACATTCTTTGCGTCGGATTCTCCGGGGCGTGATTAAAAGTGGGTGAGATGTAAGGAGACTTCCCCGGACCGCGGTTCTGTGAACCGCAGCGCTGGATTCACGCAGACAGCTTGAAAACTTCAAATTGATCGCGAAAAGGTGCGCTGTTCCATGGGCTTTCGTGTCTTTGTGTTTGAAGCTTTGCGAGTTATTGCGCTGCTGGTTCCGCCGTAATTTCGGGAATGGCAGAGCGCTGCGGGTCACAGACCCGCGCTCCGGGGACCGCGGCTCTGTGAGCCGCAGCACTCTGCCACGAAGAATGCTTTGAAACAAGCAAATGATCGATACGGAATTGAACCTTCGCGGCTTTGTGTCTTCGGGTGAAATCTCCCGCCTCATCCGCATCGCCCGGGTCTTCGCTCAAGTTCATTCCAAACCGGCGCGCACGGAGTGACGCGCCCTACCTCAGAAGTATGACTCCAGAGCCGCAGCAGGCGGCAACTGTCGGGGTTAGGGGAGGTTCCGTACGTTCAGGTTTTGCCATATGCTGCGGGTCACAGACCCGCGCTCCGGGGGAGGCCTCACCCAGTTTTAATCACACCCGATTCTCCGGGGTGTGGCGGGAGTTCCGAGCGTCACGCCATTTTTCCTGCACAGATTTAAACTTTCTGCTTCAACTTCACCCCGTTCGGACTACAACTTAAATCTGAACAATTTATGGCAAAACAATACTGGCTGGTAAAACAGGAACCATCCTCCTACGCATGGGAAACCTTTGTAAAAGACAAGGAAACCGCCTGGACCGGTGTGCGCAACTCGCAGGCCCGCATCCACCTTAAAACCATGAAAAAAGGGGACCTTGCTTTCTATTATCACAGCAACGAAGGCAAGGAAATCGTCGGCCTGGCCCAGGTGAGCCGGGAGGCGTACCCCGACCCGACAGCAGATGAGGAAGGCTGGGTTTGTGTTGATCTCCAGGCGGTCAAGCCGTTGTTTAAAACTCTGACGTTGCTGGAAATCAAATCGGACCCGGAACTTAAGGAAATGGTTCTGGCCAAAAATTCCAGGCTCTCGGTTTCACCGGTCAAAAAAAACGAATTCGAGAAGATCCTGAAACTGACGGGAACCAAGGTGTAAAGATTCGAGGAATTGTTTGGCGGATTTTGGTTCCCGGCGACGTTAATCTTCTGAACATGAGCCAAACTGACTTGGAACTCCTCGCGCACTACGCCTCGCACGATGCTGAAGACTCTTTCGCTGAATTGGTCAAGCGACATCTCGATCTGGTTTATTCTGCCGCACTCCGCCAGGTTCGTTCCCCGCAACTAGCTGAGGAAGTATCACAAGTCACCTTCATCCAGCTCGCCCACCACACCAAAATTCTCAAGCCTGACACGGTCCTTACCGCCTGGCTTTATCAAGTGACGAGCCGCACCGCGATTGATGCGGTTCGACACGAAGCCCGCCGTCAGATGCGTGAACAGATCGCCACGGAGTTAAATTCCATGAACGCACCTTCCACCGAATGGGTTTACATCGAGCCGCTGTTGGACGAAGCAATGCAAGCCATCGACGAAGCAGATCGTACCGCCATACTGTTACGGTATTTTGAGAACAAATCTTTGCGCGAAGTTGGAGCCATACTCGTTACCACGGAAGATGCGGTGCAAAAGCGAGTCAGCCGCGCGGTTGAACGTTTGCGCGATTTTTTCACCAAACGCGGAGTGACCGTCGGATCGAGCGCCATCGCCATTGGTATCTCCACTCACGCGGTTCAATCCGCTCCCGTAGGATTGGCAATTCCGATTTTAACCGCCGCAACACTTGCCGTGGGCGCAGTTACCACTTCAACCACGATTGTCGCTGCTAAAACCGTCTCTATGACAACAGTGCAAAAAACTCTCATGGGAGCCACACTTATAGTCGCTGTTGGAGCGGGAATATATGAGACATGGAAGGCATCTCAACTTCGCGAACAAAAGCAAAACCTCTCTCGTCGGCAGCAGGTGTTGACCGGACAAATCCAGCAAATGCTCGCCGTGAAAATCCCGAGTC
>Ga0163144_10013795_pt1 | contig 16822 bp, 19 predicted proteins | sample OliLak19BULKMAT1_FD_123175 | JGI IMG/M metagenome (GOLD analysis project Ga0163144, IMG submission 123175) | Freshwater microbial mat bacterial communities from Lake Vanda, McMurdo Dry Valleys, Antarctica - Oligotrophic Lake LV.19.BULKMAT1 | ecosystem: Environmental > Aquatic > Freshwater >... | reverse complement strand
TACGGAGCGGTGTCCGTTGGCATCACGTTTGGCATTGGCGGCAACGTTGGACTGTCCCCGACGTTCACCATCAACGCAGCGACGGGCGGCAATGCCATGTACCCGGAGCTTGCCAACGCCACGAGCAACGGCACACTCTCCGTGGGTATCCGCCCGGAGATTGGGCTGACCGCAAACATCACGGGCGGCATTGACATCTTCATTGCCGCTGCACAGGTGGTGGCCACGCTGCAGGTCATCAACCTTGGCTTCCCGGTGATGGCAAACATGCGCTGGGGCGTGACGGGATTGAACGGCGAGGCCGTCTCTCAGGTCACCGTGCTGGGTGACATCACGTGGGACCTGACGATTGATTGGTTGAACATCAGCATTGACCTCGTTGGCCGCATCCTGATCTTCCCCGCCACCGTCAACATCTTCACGTACACCAACCCGCGTGAAACCGTGAACCTGCTGACGAGGCGTTTGCCCGGTGTGCTGGTTCTGCAATAGGCGAGGCGGGTGATGCGCGTTCTACCGTACGTCCTGGGCGGTGCCGCGGTGTTGCTGGTGGCGGGTTACCTACTGCTCTCCGCCAGCACGCCCGCTGCCGCACCAGCGGCGGTTACACGCCCCGCACCGGTTCGTACGGCCGCGCCCGCAACCACCAATGAGGAGGTGCACCTGGCGTGCGCGTTCAAAGTGGGGGACCAGTCGGCATTTACAGTGGTGACGGACGCGCGTGCGTCCGGTGCCGGTGCGCCGGCGGAAGGGGACCGCTTCAGCACCACGTGGAGTTGGCAGGTGGTGAAGGAGTCCCCGCCCGGACAGTGGCTGGTGGCGACGGGCTTCTCCGGCACCGAGCTGCGGCAGGTGATCACCGACGCCGCGCTCCGTCCCACGGAAGCCACGCAAGGCGTGTTCTTGTTGCAGGTGGATAAGGACTGCCGCTTCATCGGGCTGGGCATGCCCAAGGCGTGGAAGGTGAACACGCGGCGGTTCGTGGCGTCGATAGTTCGCAGCGTTGAGATGCGTGTGTCTTCCGGGTCAACCGGAGCAAGCTGGGAGTTCACGCAGGCAGACGGGATGGGACGCTTCCGCGCGTCCTACAACGCGGTCCGCGGGGAGGGCGGCGCGTGGGACGTCACTCGTACCAAGCTGGCGTACCGGGACGGACATGGCCCCAAGGGCATTGGCATCCGGCCAGAACTGTTGGGAGGGTCAGCCACGGGGTCGTTTGATGCGCGCGGCGCCTGGTTCCGTACGCTCCGGGGCCGCGAACGCATGCGCCTGAAGGCGGAGGGGCGCCTGGTTGCGGACCTGACACAGGAGTTCACGTTGGCGCGGGATGATTTGCGCTTTGCGTTGAAGGTGCCCGCGGACCTGTCCGACGAGGCGTTCAGCTTTGATGACCCATTCACGCTTCAAGTGGCGACGGAACGTCCGTTGGACCCGGCGCTGCGGGGGCTGTCACTGCCGGATGCATTGGCGCGCTTTGGCAAGCTCTACAACAGCAATGACAAAGGCGATGCGTACGCCGCGGCCCTGTTCCTCTCGGATTGGTTGCGGGCACGCCCGGAGATGGCGGCGCAGCTGCTGGCGGCGCTTCGTAACGGCGGCATCCCAGAGGCGCAGCAACCGGCGTTGTTCCTTGCATTGGAGTTGTGCGGCACGGGTCAGGCGCACGCGGTGTTGGTGGAGGCACTGGGAGACGCGGGGATGTCGTTCATGAACCGCGCGCGCGCAGCGTCGGCGCTGTCAGACGTGCCCACGCCCAACGCTGAGACGGTGACCAAGCTTGTGGAGCAAGCGCGCGTGGTTCCCAAGGCGGGGGACCAGCAGGGACAGATTCTCTCGGGCGGTAGCGTCCGCGCGCTGGGGCACCTGGGCGAGCGCGCTGAGAAACTGGACCCCGCGATGCAGACCCAGATCCGTGATGAGTTGCAGGAGCAGCTTCACGCGGCGGAGGGCGTGTCCCGCACCGTGGACGTGGTTGATGCGCTGGGAAACACCGGGGACGAAAAAGTCATACCGGACCTTTCCAAGGTGATGGACGGCGAGTCCGCCGCGGTGCGGGAGCATGCAACCTTCGCGTTCCACCGGATGGATGCGGAGCAGGCCACGCCCCCGCTGGTTAAGCGCTTGGGCCACGAACCCGACCCTGCCGTGCGCGCCGCCATTGCAAACACGTTGGCCACCGTTCACGCCAAGGATGCCGCCGCCATTGCTCTGGTGGCGCAGCTCCTTGCCAAGGAGCCCAATCCCAACGCCCGTGCTGAAGAGATTCGCTTTCTGGGCTCCGTGCTTCCCGACGCCACCGCGAAAGCCGCACTCATCCAGCAGTTCCACCGGGAGACCGTGCCGGAGCTGCTGCAGTTCATTGGTTCGTTCGTGTCTGCGGAAGACCTGCGATGAATCTGCGTGCCTGGGTTGGCCTGCTGGCACTTGCAGCGGGGTGCTCGGCCCCTGGCCCCGCGGAAGAGCCGCCCACGTTTGTGACGACGGAGACCTGGTGCGAGGACACCGCGCCCGCGCTTGACAGCCGGGGCGTGTCCACTGAGGTGACACTTCCCTGGCCTGAGAGTGCCGGCGGCGTGGCGCTGCAGGTGCGCGCGGGAGAGGGACGCTGCCTCCAGGTTGACTCCATGGAGGACGAGGGTGGCCACGTCTTCATCACACCTCGCGACTATGGCGAGTCCTGCCAGCGCTGCGAGCAGCGTTCGTCTGTCGTCGTCGGGAGCGGCCTGTTCGTGTTCCCCAGCAGTGATGGGCCGTTCTCGCCAGTGGGTTCGCTGCGCGTGCGATTGGGCCTTCGGGACTGCGCCACGCGTGGCTCCTGGGATGCCATGGACCCGGTTTCACCACTGACGCTGGACGTGACCGCCATCGTGCTTCCGCAGCCCGCGCCATCGGGGACGCTGCAACTTCACGCGGTCATCACGCCGTCATCGCCGTATTACGGCGCCGACGGTGACACGCAGTTGGCACAAATGCTGGAAGCGCTCAACAGTATCCTCGCTCCGGTCCAGCTGGTGGCGAGTATGGACATCACGCGCGCTGCGCCGGCTTCCACGTCGGACGCCACGTGGGGTCCGGACGACTACGCGGGGCTGGTCGCGCTGATGGGTGAGCCTGCAACGTCTGGGGTCACCGTCGTGTTCGCGGGGTGTCTTCGTTACTTGGACCCAGTGATTCACGTGCAGGCTGAGGCGGACGGCGCCACGCCCCACGTGCCGGGTGGCGCCGGTGTTGCGGACGCGGTGTTTGTGAAGGGCGCGTTGTGCGGACCGCCGTCCGTGGTGCACGTGGGTTGGTCGCCCACTTCCGCTGCACGCGTCGTCGCGCATGAGCTGGGCCACTACCTGGGTCTCTACCATTCCGTGGAGCAGGACGGGACGCAGGACCAGCTCAGTGACACGGACGCGGACAACCTCATGTACTTCCGGCCCAGCGAGGCACCCAACGCAGGCTGGAGTGTTGCGCAGGGTGCGATCATGCGTCGTCACCCGGCGGTGTCACGCGTGACGTGCAACTGACAGCATTGTGTCATACATAAATTCACGCGCGGGCTCAGGAATGGAAAACTCCCGTCTGGCGAGGAGCACCGGCAGCAGGATCCCAAACCCCGCGCACGCCGCGAACACCACTTCACCCGCCACGCCGTGCACCAGGGACAACACCAGGTCACAGACCGCCCACACAGCGACGGAAACCGCGACGCATGTCCAGGCCCAGTTCTCACGGCGGCGGTAGGGACCCAGCACAATGAACATGAGTGTGACAGTCCAGCCGAGAACCCCCGCGCCGCTGACGCCCATGGAGAACCGGTGTTGCTGCATGGCCAGCGGAGGGAGCGTGTCCTGCCCATAAAATGCACGCGCCCACGTTGCATTGCAGGCCTCCATCACGGCCGAATCCGCCGCGATCATCAGCACCAGCGACATCACCGCACTGAATGCGACCACCGCGGCCAACTCTGACGTCCGTGGGCGCCCGCCATGCTCATCCCCGCGGGCGTGCCCTCCCGCCCTTGCCGCGTGACAGCAAATGCTGCGTAAACCACTGATCCATACAACTCACGTGCATCTCCTTGAGTGCTGCAATCAGCGCGGCCGCACCTGCCGGGCTCTCGTTCAATGACAGGTCCACAATGGCCGCTGCCGTCTCCAGCAGCACCCGGGTCTGCGTTTCCAGCACCTTGCGGCTGGCGTGGGGCAGACGGGTGGCAAAGACCTGGGCAACCCGTGCGGCAAGTATGGCGTTGTCCCGCTGATCAATCGCGCGAAGTTCAGCCACGGCATGCATGGCGCGCCGGAGGGCAACTCCGCCGGGTACCGCCTTGATGCCCTGGACGTAGGCGTCAATCAGACCGCGCCAGACGGGCTTCCAGTCCGCCTGCGCGTCCGCCACCTGCTCCAACGCGTCAAACCATCCGCCCCACTGCGTCACCATGCGCTCCGCCAACGCCGTCACCACGGCCAGCTTGTTGGGGAAGTAGCGGTACACCGTCCGAATTCTGACATCCGCGCGCTCCGCCAGCAGGTTGGTGTTGAAGCCCTCAATCCCGGTCTCCTCCAGCAACACCGCCGCTGCATCAAGAATCTGCGCGTAGGTGCGCCGTGACCGTTCCTGCTCCGGCATCCGCCGCGGCTGAAGTTCTGTTGGGTCCAAGGTCATCTCCCGGCGCAGATTCCAGGCTGCCAGCAGGCCACTTGTCAAGAAAGGGAGCTTATGCTCACTTTTGGCCCAGCCCAGCCAGCGGCAGAAGAAGGAGCTCCATGCGTCCAGGATGTGTTTCCACGGCAGTGTTGATGGTGGTCTTTGGTGCGTGTGCAACCACGGGGGCGCGGCCACCGCTGGATGCGGCGGCGCTGGCGCAGCTTGAGTCCCTGCGCAAGCACCCGGAGGCCATGGGTGACGCGGTGTATGACGGCGCCGTGTTTCCACTGGGGCCCGTGGGCTCAGAGCAGATCTTTGCCTATGAGCGGCGTGTCCGTTAAGACGCGGGCGCACTGAAGTCCACACACATCACGCGGGATGCCGGTGGCCACGTCCTGGTGAGCGAATCCGCGGTCCACACCGCCGGCTATGACCTCATCCGGTTTGAGGCCATCCACAAACAGGCGGGCTACACCGGCTCCGTGGAGGTCATGCCGGACAAGACGCTGCAGTTCTCGCTGCGGGAAGGCACCAGGGTCTCCACCACGTCAGAAGACGTGAAAGACCCCGTGGTGGTGGGGCCCACGCTGTTTGGTTTCATCCTTGCGCACTGGGATGTGCTGGTGGGCGGACACGCGGTGCCGGTGCGCTTTGTGGTGATGGACCGCCAGGAGACGTTTGGATTTGTCATTGAGCGCGCCACCGGCGCCGCTGGCCACACAGCGTTCACCATGACGGCGTCAGACCCGTTGGTCCGGCTGGTGGTGAAGCCGCTGCGCTTTGAGTTTGAGACGGAGAGCCGGAAGATTGTCCGCTACCAGGGACGGGTTCCCCCCCGCCGGACCATCAAGGGGTCCCTGGAAGATCTGGACGCGCGGGTGGAGTACTCGTTCCGCGCGGCCCAGTACCGGTAATGCTTGTTCTCAGGTTGCGCGCAACATCGGCAGGCTGTCACTGGCAATCTGGAACTAGCGTGACGTCGTGGATTCGTAGTGTTGCCGGAAGGGCGGCGTCCAATCATCCTGCGTCAGGTGCGGCACGCCGTAGCCGCGGTGGCCCCAGCGCCCACACTCAGCGCGCGGAACTCCCATGGCGCAGAGCACCGTGGCCAGCCACTGATTGTTGAGCAGTCCCAACCACTGCGTCTGGCCCCCCGCTTCCTTGCGGGAGGCCGGATTGCCTACGCGCCGGTAGTCAAAGAACTCCCCGTGGGGAAGGCACCACCCGCGCTGCCAAACGTCACCACCGGAATGGAGGTGGTGTCATGGGGCTCCATGCCGGATTCCTGCGTCCAAACCAGCAGCGAGTTGTCCCGGAAGGTCTGTCCCGGCACTTCCTCCACGTCCAGCTTGCTGGCCAGGTCCACCATCAGGTGCTCAAAGATGCGCTGGTAGGTGTCCACCAGGTACACTTGGTTTGCTGGCTGGAACCACTCATGCGCCTCGTTATGGTGCCAGTCACCGAAGACCGCGTGAAGCTGCTGAAACACCTGGCGGATTCCAGCCTCTACATTGGCGGCTTTTTCCAGGAGTCCCTGGGACGGTCCAATGTTGACGTTGACTACCACGTGGACATGGGTGGCCGCGCGTACGGGCAGCTGAGCGGAGCAGCGCTGCGCGGTGAGCACAACAAGTGGCGTCCGGTGTTTGAAGAGCTGAGCCAGAAATTTGAGCGGTTGATTGAGCTGCTCAGTGAAATGGCGGACCTCAACAAGGGATTGGCCCAGAGCCTGCCGGGCGGCGGGGTGGCGCAGTGACGGACGTCCCGCTGCAACACATTGAAGCACTCCGGCTCATCCAGACCGCACTCTCCCGCGTGTATCACGTGGAGAACGCCGTTGATGTTGGCCCATTTCTGGTTGACGACGACACCCTCCGCGAGATGGCCAGTGTGGGCGCCATTGAGCCACGCGCCGGCGCACGTGAGGAAGGTTTTGTGCTGGATGACGGCACGGATGTGAGCGTGGCGTTGTATCTGGATGAGCGGTCACGGGAAGCAGCAAGTGATGCCGCGCGTGGCGAGGAGCTGGCGCTCAGCAGTGAAAAGTTTGGAGACTTCTGTGTGGCGCTGGAAGGGATGAGCCACTTCCTGTTGATGCAACACCGCACGCACCATGACCGGCCCGTCACACAACTGGAGTTGGAGCTGCAGGCGGAAGTGGACAAATACGTCGTCTGTGCACGTGGACGGAGCAGGTGACGCTGAGCGCGCTGGGTGAAGAACCGCGGGTGCTGGCAACAACGTCCGTGGAAGCCATGCCGCCCGCTCCGGAAGCACTGCAGCACCGCATCTTCACCAGTTATTCCTTGGCGGAGAATCTCCAATCTGAGCAGGCGGAGCGTTACGTGACGGCGTCAAAACTGGCGCACCGCTTCTGCCGCATGCTTGAGGAGACGTTCATCCAGCACGGTTATGTGGAGCAGCTGATGCGTGCCCTGCGCAGTTTCTACCGCAAGACCCAGGTGGAGCGGTTGCAGCTTATTGGTGCCTTGGGCTGACGGGCGGGCCGGATTTTGCTGTTGGTGTAAGACTCATTGATCCGGCCTGTTTTGCGCAGACCGCGCGCACGTCCCGTCCAAGCACAACCCGTCCGTTGACCGTCCCGTGGCCTTGGCCAGCACGGTCTCCACCAGGCCCATGGTCCAGCACATGGGGCAACCCCTAAGCGCGACGAGGGCGACGGGAATAAGCAGCAGCGACAAGAGGGGATACACCGCCGCCAGCGCCAACGAGCCAAATCCCACGAGGCCACGCGCGACATGTTCTGTGATTCCGCGGCTGGCAAACATCACTGCACCTCCTTGTGGGAAGTGGTCTGCCACTTCAGAAGATGCGCGCGCAGTTGTGTCCGTGCGCGGTGAAGCCGGGATTTCATGGCGGCGGTGTCCAGCCCAAGCGCCTTGCACGTCTCCTCTCCGCTGAGGCCCTCCAGGTCACGCAGGACCAGCACCTCACGGTAGGGCCGCTCCAACAATGCAATGGCGGTGTGGTTGGACTGCACCAGCTCCCGCAGGCACGCGTTCTTGACCACCGTCATCAACCAGGACAACGCGCCCTGGTGCACCAGGACGTCAGGACGGCGCGCCAGCTTGGTGAACGCTTCCTGCAAGGCGTCATCCGCATCAAAGCCATCCCGGCAGACACGCATGCCAAAGCGGTACACGCGGTCATGGTACGCGCGCACCAGCATGGCCAGGGCCTCGTCGTCACCGGCGGCGGCGGCAAGGGCAAGGACCTGATCATGCGTGGGCTCTGTGGTCACAGCCGCTTCTCCAAAGAGCAGGTGGACCTGCCCATCAGGCTGTACCCCACACACCGGGCGGTTGCTGACGTGAACAGCAGGTAGGCGCCCATCACACCAAAGGCACCAAGACGCACCATCAGCGGCAGCGGTGCCATCACCGCGCAGGTGATGAGCCCAAGTGCCGCCAACATCCGGAAGAAGCGATCTGCATTACCAACGTTTTTGTTCATGGCCGTTCTCCTTTGTGGGGAGAAGGCCGGGCGGGTCAGAAAGGATTCAGGGATCTGCAGGTCATGGCTGGGACACTTTGCGAACCTGGTCATTGGACCAATCTGCAATGAACAGCGCGCCGCTCCCGTCCACCCACACGCCGTCCGGGGACCAGAGTTGGGCCAGGTGTGCAGGTCCGTCATTGCCTGCAAAACCATTTTCACCGGTTCCGACCACGGTAGTGATGATGCCGGTTGTTAGGTCCACGCGGCGGATGCGTTCATTGCTGCCGTCAGAAATGAAGATGCTCCCGGTACCGCGGACAAAGAGGGAGCCGGGCCAGCTGAGCAGCGCTTCGGTTGCGGGTCCGTTGTCACCGGCAAAACCGCCCGAGTCATCACCGCTGCCCGCCACCGTGGATGTGATGCCGGTGTCCTGCGTGATGCGGCGGATTCGGTTGTTGAAGACGTCTGCAATGTAGAGGTTGCCGGCGCAATCAAGGTCCACATCTTCCAGTCCATCAAAGGTGGCGCTGCTGGCGGGTCCATTGTCACCTGAAAACGCTGCTTCGCCGGTGCCCGCCACGGTCTCAATGATGCCGGTTTGCGCATCCACGCGCCGGATTCGCTGGTTGAATCCATCCACAAAAAACAGGTTGCGCCCGCCGTCAAACGTGAGCCCCTTGGGGTAGTTGATGTCCGCCTCGGTGGCCTGCGCGCCGTCACCAGAGAAGCCCGCGTGGCCCGTTCCTACAACGGTGGTGATGATGCCACTTTCCAGATGCAGCTTACGAATCCGGCTGTTGGACGTGTCTGCAATGTAGAGGTTGCCCGCACCATCCAGCTCAATAGAGGACGGATAGGCAAGCTTTGCATCCAGCGCGGGTCCGTTGTCACCGGAGAATCCAGCAGTCCCGTTTCCGGCAATTCTGTGGATGTAGCCCGTGGCGGCGTCCACGCGGTCAATCCAGCTTCCAAGCATGCTGGCAATGAACATGTTCCCGCTGCCGTCCACAACAACATCTGAAGGATGATCCAGACACGCATCCACCGCATGCACCTGTGCACCACCAAAGCAGAACGTGCCGGTGCCAGCCACGGCGGTGATGGCGCGGGTTTCCCGGTTCCAGGCAACGGGTGCTCCGGCGGTGCACGGTGGCACCGGACGCACTTCCGTCCACGCTGGGGTGGGGTGCGCTGCGTTGCTGGAGGCTGCCGTGACGCCGGAGGACGTTGCGGGTGTGCCAGAGCCGCTTGAGCGGAGCCCGCCACTTCCTGAGCTCACAACGGACGCGCTGGTGCTGCCAGAATCTCCCGCGCCGGACGATGATGACGCAGAAGAAGAGGAGGAACCCTCATTTCCGGCGTCCTGCGTGCACCCACCCACGACGAGAAACGGCAGCAACAGCAAGCGGCGGACCATGGACACCCCAGACAATGAACAGCGCATGGTGCCCCATTGCCGCACCGGCCGCCATGAAAAGCCGCCGCGCAGCATTGAGCCTGCGTGTTCTGGAGCTGCTTGACGCGCCGCCTCTGACCGGTGGGCGCAAGAGTCTTACTTATTTCAACAGGAGGCGTTTGAGCACATCCGTGGCCTGCAGGACCTGCGCGGTGTCACAGGAGAACGCCAGGCGGATGCAGCCCTCACCGGCGGGTCCAAACGCGGTCCCGGGGGATGAGCCAACGCCGCCCTCGTCAATGAGGTAGTTGGTCATGGCCCAGTCATCCGTGGCGCCGTTGTAACCGCGCCAGGACGGGTCAATGCGCAGCCACATGAAGAAGCTGCCCTTGGGCTTGATGGGTTTGAGGACGGGGAGCCGCCCATTTGCAAAATCCGCTGATTTGACGCGGAGAACCACGAGTGGGGCGGATGGGCAGGCAGGGACGCCTGCCTCTGCGGCGCCGGTTCCAATGACTCGCTCTCAAGCCTCTTGAAGAGGCCTGTTGCTCGTCGCGCGGGGGCACGTGCCCGGAGTCGGGTACCCCAACCACAACCTGTTGCAGCGGTGGGTGTGTTGGGAACGCCACCCACGCCGGAAGGCGCGGGAGTGAAATGGCGCCGGGGCCAGTTCAGTCCGTGGGGCGCTGCTGGCGTCCCGGAACACGGGAGGCCGTTGATGAAGCTGCCGATCGTCGTCGTCGGAGCGTCCGCGGGCGGGATGGATGCACTGACCCGGCTGGTTGCACAGCTGGGGCCGGGGTTCCACGCGGCGGTGTTTATTGTCCATCACCTGTCTGCGGAGAATTCCGGCGTGGCTCTGTTGAGCGCGCTCCGGCGGAGCGGACCGCTTCCCTGCACCAACCCGCGGGACGGGGACGGCATTGAGCCAGGAAAGGTCTACCTGGCGCCACCAGACCACCACATGCTCCTCCGGAAGGGGCGAATCCGCATCACCAAGGGCGCGCGGGAAAACCGCTGGCGCCCGGGGATTGACCCGCTGTTCCGCTCGGCGGCGGTTGCGTACGGCAGCCGCGTGATTGGCGTGGTGCTCACGGGCTACCTCAATGACGGCAGTGCTGGCCTTGAGGCCATCCGGCGCTGCGGGGGCCTCTGTGTGGTCCAGGACCCCAAGGACGCGGCGTATCCGGACATGCCGCAGAACGCGCTCAACCGCATCAAGGTGGACCACTGCGTGCCACTGGCGGAGATGGGCGCCCTGCTTGCAGAGCTGACCCGGCGCAAGCGGCCCGCGCAGCACGCAATTCCCAATGACCTCCGCGTGGAGGCCAGGATTGCGGAACGGGTCCTGAGTGACCTTGCGTCCGTCAACACGGTGGGCACGCAGGTGCCCTTCAACTGCCCGGGTTGCGGCGGGGTCCTGTGGGAGGTGAAACGGGGCGTGACGCTGCGCTACCGCTGTCACACGGGACATTCCTTCTCCAGCCAGATTCTGCTGTCCGAGCAGACCGCCAAGATTGAGGAAACCTTATGGGTTGCACTGCGCATGTTTGAGGAGCGGAAGAACCTGTTGGAATCCATGAGCACTCCCTACACCAAGGGCTATTCAGCCTCTGCGGCAGAGCGGGCCCGGGAATCCCAGGTCCACATCAAGCGGATCCGGTCCATGTTGACGTCCCATGACAAGGCAACACCAGACGTTGTGGACCCGTAGCCCGGAAATGTTGGACGCAATGGTCTGACATTTTGCTCACGGCGCCGCCGGATCAAGGCTGGGTTGCGTCTGGGCCAGCGCTGCCAGCAGCTGGTCCGCTTCAACGGGTTTGACCAGGTGCAGGTCAAACCCGGCCGAAAAAGCCTTCCCACGGTCAGACTGCTGGCCGAAGCCAGTGAGCGCCGCAAGCCGTGTGGTCTGGTGCACGGGATGGGTGCGGATGCGGCGGGCCAGCATGTAGCCGTCCACCACCGGTAGCCCAATATCCAGGACAATGGCCGTGGGCGTGAAGTTGTCCAGCGCTGACAGCGCAGAGAGTGCGTCATGGGCCACGTGGACCTCATGGCCTTCCAGCCGCAGCAAGGTGGCCATCATCCGCACCGCTGCTGCGTTGTCATCCACCAGCAAGAGCCGCTGCGTGGCCACCGCTTGGGGCCGGGGCGGCACGGCGGCCGGCACTTTCACGGCAGCATGCAGGGGAAGCCGGATGGTGAACTCGCTTCCCTGACCGCTGCCTGCGCTGTGGGTCCCCACCGATCCGCCGTGCAGCAACACCAGCGTGCGGACAACGCTGAGCCCAATTCCCAGGCCGCCCAGATGCCGCTCCATCAGGGGTTTGCCCTGGACAAACAGATCAAACACCCGCGGCAGGGTCGCGGCGTCCATCCCCACGCCGTTGTCCCTGACGCTGACCACCACGTCCGTGCCCTCCAGCGTGGCGGTGAGTGAAATGGTGCGGCAGCGCCGCCTGGCCCAGCAGCATATCCAGCGCCTCCGCGCCGTCCCGCGCAACGGAAAGGTGGTGTGGCTCGCCACTGCGGGAGAGCGCGGTACGCGCCAGCTCTTCATCATTGGGGTCATCCTCCACCAGCAGGATGAACGGTGCGGTGCTCATGAGAGTTGCTCCGTGCCACTTGTGACGGTTGCGACCTTCTTTGGTGAAGCTGTTGCGCAAAAGAACCTGACCTTTGAACGCCATGGCAAAACCGGCGCCATCATCACGCGTACGAGCGCCGGGCTTGCCGTTCTGCTGCGTGGCACCCACCTCAATGCGCCCGGCATGGGGTGTATTTCCACGCAGTGCCAATGAAGTGTTCCGGTACAACGCGGATCAGGTTTGCGTCCCCAAACCCCGCCAAGGCCGGATGACCGTTGGCTGCGGGAACATGTGCTGCAACCCTGTACGAACGACGCGTCCCTCATGTGTGGCCGAAATCCGCACTGGCCGGCGCAGCTCTGTTGGCTAGACTGCGCCATGCCCACCGAAGCCCAGCCAACTTCAACCTCGCGTGACCAGACGGACCAGAGCCTGAAGGACGAGCGCGACAAGACCGACGACCAGCTGAAGGTGGTTCGCGAGGCGGTGGATTTGGAATCCGACCGGGCGCTGCGGCATGAACGCTTCCGCGCTGACCACGCGTTACGCACCGCGCGGGCCGCAGCGGATGAACTCACTGTTGAAGACCCGGCGCTGCGCGCGGAGCGGCGGCACAATGACCAGGTGATGCAAGGCGAGCGCGCCGCTGCAGACGCGGCGGTTGGCCAGGAGCGGGACCGGGGAGAGCGCGTGCTGGAGGATGTGCTGGCGGCGGAGCGCGGTGCCACGGACGAGAGCCTGAAGGAGGAACGTGCGGAAGCTGCCGGCGCCGTGGAAACCCGCGAGACGTTCCTGGCGGTGGTGAGCCATGACCTGAAGAGCCTGCTTGCGGCCATGTCCCTCCAGGCAACTCTGATTGGACGCAAGGATGCCGCGGGCGCCTCCCTGGAGCGGCTGGTTGGCGCGGGGCAGAAACTTCACCGTCTGACCGCGCGGATGGATGGGCTGGTGGGCGACCTGCTGGACGTGGCGCGTGTTGAAGCGGGCAAATTGGCGGTGGATGCCCGCGAACAGTTGGTGGAGCCCACATTGCAGGAGGTGGTGGAGACGTTCCGCGCGGTGGCCGAGGAGCGGGGCATCACACTCACGCTGGAACCGGTGGCTCCGGGACTCCAGGCCGCGTTTGAAGACGGCCGGATTTTCCAGGTGCTTGGGAACCTGGTGGGCAACGCGTTGAAATTCACGCCGCGGGACGGCCGAGTGACGCTGAGCGCGCAACACCAGGGCGCACTGGTGCGGATCTGCGTGGCTGACAGCGGCGTTGGCATCCGTGCCGGGGAGCTCAGCTCCGTCTTTGACCGTCATTGGCAACGCGCACCGGGCCACCAGGGTGGTCTGGGACTGGGTCTGTACATTGCCCGCAACATTGTGCAGGCGCACGGCGGCACGCTCTGGGTGGAGCAGCCTGAAGTGGGCGGGAGCGTGTTCTGCTTCACACTTCGCGCGCGCTGAACATTCCGCAGGCTCGCGGTCCGGGCGGAGGTCGTGCTGCTTTGTGCCAGCGGACTGACCAACAAGCAGGTGGCTCGGAAGCTGCGGGTGAGCGCAGCCATGGTTGGAAAATGGCGCGGGCGATTTGTGAGCAACCGGCTCGATGGCCTGAATGACGATCCGCGTTCCGGGGCACCCCGGACGTTGGACGACAAGAAGATCGACGACGTGGTTACGCAGACGCTGGAGTCGACCCCTCGGGGGGCGACACATTGGAGTCGCAAGTTGATGGCCAAGAAGATGGGCATCAGTGATTCCTCGGTCGGTCGGATTTGGCGTGCGTTTGGTCTCAAACCCCACCAGAGCGAGACCTATGTGTTGTCCACGGATCCATTTCTCATCGAGAAGGTCCGTGACGTCGTGGGGCTGTACATGAGTCCGCCGGACAATGCGGTAGTGCTGTGTGTCGATGAGAAGTCACAAGTTCAAGCATTGAACCGAACCCAGCCCATTCTGCCCTTGAGCGTTGGCTTTTGCGGCACCCCCGCTTCCACCTGCACTTCACGCCAACCCACGGCTCATGGTTGAACCTCGTCGAGCGCTGGTTTGGGCTCCTGACGCACGCCGCCAGAGCATCCCGCTCTTCCTCCAGGTTTCCCACGCCGTCACCGCTCTGCAGCTGGCCGCGCCGCCCCAAGAGGTCCCTGTGGTTTCCCCAGCGGTTCCCGCCAAACAGCCTGGTGGACCGTCAACCGGATTGATCCACCGGTTTGCCGTTTGTACGGTCCCCCGCGCCGCCAACCAGGTGGTCCATCACTCCGGGGGTCTTGATGTCCGACACATTTGAAGTGAGCAGCACCACAGTTCCCACGTTGGCCCAGGTGCGCGCCGAGCTTGAGGCGGGCGCGTACACCAGCACCAAACACGGCTTCACGTTGGAGGTGTTGCTGTCGCAGCTTGCGCAGACGCAGCCGGTGGTCTGGGGCAACCGCCAGGCGCTCATTGACAACGAGTTCACGGAGGTCATCCCCAGAGTGATTCAGTGTTACAGATTGGCGGAACTCAGCGGCAACGCGGTGGCCGACCGCATTGGAACCGTGGTGACCACCGGTGAGTCGCCTTCCGGCACCTGAGCTCGGATGATGTGAAGCGCTTGGCTCCCGGAATGGAGATCCGTGGGTGATGCGCGTGTAGCGCTGCGTGCGGTGACGGACCTGGCCAACCTGCGTACGGCAATCATTGCCGCGTACGACAAGGAAGCAGCTCGCACCACGGAAGACCCGGGGAATCCTGCGGATGAGTCCACGGCCTGAGGCGCTTCCTTGAGCAGCCATTTTCGGAGTAGCGCCGGCCTCCGGCCGGTAAGCGTCAAACGGGCGGGATGGATGCGCGCAAATTCCGTCCTGGTTGACGCTGCTCGATTGACGCATACCGGCCAGAGGCCGGCGCTACTGCGTGGTTTGCGCCCGTTGATTCAACCGCCCGCTTCAGGCGGGCAAAGCCTCGGACACTCCCGCGGTCAACAAGCGCCGAGTCCGTGCCGCCGGCAACGCCGCCACCGGCTGCTTGGACGCAATGAACCGCCCCAGGTTGATGGCCCCCGCGGCAACAAGCGCAACACCATCAATCACCGCAAGCACCGTCATGGGCGGCGGCCAGAACCGATACCGATCGCCGCCGTGGGGGATGTCTTCCTTCGCCACAATGAACGCCCACTTCCCAATCTCAGGGATGGTGCAGAGGAGATATTGGATGGACTTGGCCACCTGCGTCCCGTGCTCCATGAACATCAACCACATGAACATGCCCGCATGGAAGAGCCCCAGGAAACCGTAGATGGCGCAGGGAATCTCCAGGACAAAACGTGGAAGTTTCCGCTCAGCCACCATGGTGAAGATGGTGAGCCCCGTGAAGAGCCACTGCAAACACCAGATGGAAAACTCCATCTTCACCAGGTCTGTGCGCGGCACGCTGCTGTCAAAGAAGTCCAACGGGAAGCTGTACATCTGCGTGGCCAGGGACACGCAGAAGTCCAACCCGGTCAGCAGTGCACCAGGCCAATCCGTGGCGTCCGGCAGCTGCCCCGCCATGCCATCAATGAACGCTTCCACGGCGCCGTAGGCCCACAGCACCACGCTGTACGCCACCGAGCAGAAATCTCGGAGCATTGGCGCAGGAACCCATTGCGCGCTGTCACTTCCCACGTGCGTGAAACCGCATGCCGCCAGCAGGTTCTCCGCCGTGACGTTGGCCTTGAAGTCATCCAGCGCCTTCTGCGTGGGGAACGGCGCTTCACCGCACAGGCCCGTGTACAGCGCGTTGATGGGCACGGCGGCCACCAGCGCAAAGACGTCCGCCAGGCGCAGCGGTCTGCCGTTGGGATGGCCTTCAGAGGTGGTCAGGTGCGCATACACATCTGAGACGTACGGGATGTGCCATTCCGAATTGATGCTGCTCCACAACGACTGCACATCCGTGGTGGCGGAATCCACCACCGCGTGGATTGGGGTGTGCAAAGACCCAATTCCCGCCGTCACCAGCGCTTGCACCGTGGAGAAGAACGCCGGCCCGCCAAGGTCCAGCGCGGTGGACGTGTTGGTTCCCACGGACTTCATGGAGTTGGTGAACGGCTCCACCACGTTGGCTTGCTTGAGGGAATCCACATACGTGCGCAGCGCTCCCAGGACCGAGTCCTTGGCCTGTGTGGACCGCGGTGTGAAAGGCCGCGCAGCTTTGGATGCGCGTGCGTCCCCACTTTGCTGCAGCAACGCGTTGAAGAGCAGGTTGTTGGCGGATTCTTCTTCCAGCGTGGTGTCCGTGCCTTTGTACTTGCCCACCAGATTCCCCACGCTGGTGTTGTCCGGATTGCTGCTCCAGGACGAGAAGATGGACGCCACCTGGTCCTCCATCTCCTTCAGGCGCTTCTTGATGTTCTCCTTGAGGCCATCACCCGCCTGCGCCAGGAAGGACACCATCTGGTCCAGCATCCACACGCCCGCGTCCTGCACGCGCAGGATGTTGTCCCAATCAAAGAGTGTCCCAATCCATTCACACAGCGAATCAAAACTGACCTTGAAGCGCTGCCAGACACCCTGGACCAGGTCCAACGCCTGCTCCATCACGTCAATGACACCGGTCCAGACGGCATCCACACCGTCCACCACCAGTTTGATGGTGGCGTTGACGGCGTCCTGCGCCACCTCCACCACCACCTCCTTCACCTTGGCCGCGCCGGACCGGATGGCCTGCCAGACATCACCCGCGGACGTCACCAGCGACCACAATCCAAAGGCCCCGCGCAGATGTT
>Ga0163144_10013794_pt1 | contig 16822 bp, 13 predicted proteins | sample OliLak19BULKMAT1_FD_123175 | JGI IMG/M metagenome (GOLD analysis project Ga0163144, IMG submission 123175) | Freshwater microbial mat bacterial communities from Lake Vanda, McMurdo Dry Valleys, Antarctica - Oligotrophic Lake LV.19.BULKMAT1 | ecosystem: Environmental > Aquatic > Freshwater >... | reverse complement strand
TTGCACCTGATCGCCAACTCCCATCCCGACCTCCCTTGGCCCGTGGTCCGCGACAAACTCGCCTCCAAACCGGGTGCCTGCCTGTCGTTGCTCAACTCCTAAAATCCCATCCCATCGGCCCCCCTGGTCAGCCTGCCTCCGGCCGGCTGTGCGCCTTCACGCACCCTGCCTTGGCGAAGGCGGCTCGCAGGGGCGGACGGGCGATTTGATGGCCGGCGGTTCTCCGGGTTTGGCCATCACCGAGCCCGTTCGCCCCTGCGCGCCGCCGCAGCCTCGCCGTTCTTTACGCTTCGCCCTTCCAAAACAAAAGACCCTGGCGCGACCCCCCCGGGCGACAAAATGAGATTCCGTCCGGCGGTGAATGCGGTCATAGCCTAGGGGATGGCAGTCTTGACGAAATCAGCTCCCGATTGGGTCATTGTGGGTAACTTTGCGACCGCCGCGGGGGGCGAAGAGCCGGGTTGGCTGCAGGTCGTCGGGGGACGGATTGCGGGCCAAGGTGCCGGATCGGCTCCAGCGGGTTTGTCCGGACGACGGATCGATTTGGGCACGCACCTCGTATTGCCTGGGTTCATCGATCTGCATGTGCACGGAGCCATGGGTTTCGGGGCGATGGATGCGAAGGAGTCGTCGCTGCAAGCCATGGCGGAGCACTTTGCCCGGCATGGAGTGACGTCCTTCCTCGCGACCACCATGACCGACGGTCCGGAGCCGCTGCTCCGGGCATTGAAAGCGATTTCCGCCTGTGTGGGGCGCCGGCCCGGTGGAGCCACGCTGCTCGGAGCTCATGTGGAAGGGCCCTGTTTGAATGCCAAACGATGTGGAGCACAGCAAACGCACTGGATTCGCCGGGCCGACCCAGCTGAGGTCGAACGCTGGCTGGAGTCCGGCGTGGTCCGCCTCGTGGCGCTTGCCCCGGAGTTTCCGGAGAATCGTGAACTCATTGTGACCTGCGTCCGGCGCGGGGTGACGATCAGTGCCGCCCACACGGATGCGAGTTTTGAGGAGATGAAGACGGCGGTGGCGCTGGGGTTGAGTCAGACGACCCACACCTTCAATGCGATGTCCGCGCTGCATCACCGCGAGCCGGGTGTGGTGGGCGCCGCGCTGGTCATGCCGGAGCTGCGCTGCGAATTGATCGCGGATAATCTTCATGTACACCCGGCCGTGATGGCCGTGCTTCATCAAGCCAAGGGACGCGAGGGCGTGATCCTGGTCAGCGATGCGGTTCCCGCCGCCGGGCTGCCGGAGGGCTCGTATCCGATGGATGAGGGCCGCGACGTCATCGTGAAGGACGGAGCGGTTCGCTTGCCGGACGGCACGCTCGCTGGCAGTGCGTTGATGATGGATCGGGCGCTGGTCAACTATTCACGCGCAACCGGACGCCCCCCCTCGTACCTCTGGCCGACGACCAGCCTGAACGCCGCGCGTGCGATTGGCGTTGACGATCGCAAGGGAAGTCTGGAGGTCGGCAAGGACGCCGATCTGGTCGCGCTGACCGCCTCCGGCGACGTCGTCCTGACGATGGTGGAGGGCGAAATCGTCCACGGTCCGGTCGGCTAGAGAACAGCCGGCCATCAAATTGCCCGTCCGCCCCCGTGCGCCGCCTCCGCCAAGACAAGGTGCATGCAAGAGCGAAGCGCATCGCAGAAGCGGAATCCCGAGTGCAACGAAAACCTGGAAGTAACCCATTGGGTTACTCCTCGTGCCGATCATCGCAGGGAGGGGAGTTAGGAGGTGCGCGACGACCCATGGACCACGAGGGTCGTTCGGCGTGCAAAGGACACGCAGCGATTTTTCCCAGCTCACCTCACCGCTACGCGCTTGGTGCCAGGCAGACGAAACACCTTCTTGGAGAGTGCGAGCCACGGCCGTGGGCTCGCACCCTCAACAACTCCCACGGCTGTCCCGGGATCTGTCCGGATCAGCCTCCCTTTGGCGGAGCGAGGCGAGGTCTGGGGGTGGAGGCGCCTTGTTGGCTGGATCGTTGCCTGGGTTGAGAATTGCCAACTCGAAGCCGCAACCCCCAGACCTCGCATCTCGGTGTTCGCGTTCTGGCGTCAACGACGGTCCGGAAGCCCCTCTGGGCGGAGGCGGGACCGGGCGGTCCCGTCGCGGCCTCGGCGAGGCCACCTACAACGGTCGTGTTCGAACTGCGAGATTCGTGTAAGGTGCAGTACGCCGCGTCGCCCTCCAAAATTGGAGCGTGTAATCAGACATGGCGCTGTGCTTAGACTTCAAGCCCATCGAACCGCATCCCAAGTCCGCCATGGAAAAAGAGAAGACGCCACCGACCGGTTTCACCCCCGGGGAAATCAAGGTTTTCAAGATCCACGCGGTCCTGGTGGCAGCGCTCGCTGCCAGCTTTGCCGTGGTGGCTCCGTCGGGACCCGGGCAGGTGCTCGGTGCGCTCTTTGCGGTCTTGCTTCTGCCGATTCCCCCGCTGGTGGTCTATTTGCTGCGCCGCCGCAAGTCGGCCCGATGAGGGGGACCTCGCCGAACGCACGCAGCATCTGGTGGTCTTGACGCAGGCGAGTCCGTCAGAGCCGCGTGGTGATTTGCAGGGACCAGGAACGACCCCGGGCCATTTGGTTGTAGATCGATGGGTCGTAGCCGCGGGAATCGCTCGAGAGCGGCGGGATCTTGTCGAAGAGGTTGATCACACCCAAGCGGATCGTGGTCCGATCGAGCAGGTTCTTCTTTGACGAGCGAAATCGGTAGGAGACATAGGCGTTGTAGCTGATCGAGTCGCTGACGACATACCGGTAAACGGTGGTTCCGTTCGTGAAGACCGGGGCGATGTAGTCCGGGGAGCCAAGGGTCTCGTAGGTGGCCGCGGTGGTGGTGGCTCCCGTATCACTGTAATTGCCGGTGTAGTAGGCGGAGAATCCGGCACCCCACTGTTCGCGGCGCCACGTGACGGTCGCATTGCCCCGCCATTTGGGTGAAGCGCCACCAACGGCGGCGCCGTTGAACCAGCGCAGGTCGGTGCGCGTCGCGCCGGCGGAATTGTAGGCGTGGAAGTCGTTCAGGTAGGTCCAGGTCGTGCCGAAGGTGACGTTCCCAAACTCGCGCTTCGGCAGACGGTAGTTCACATCGAAATCGAAGCCGTTCACGAACTGCTGCGCGCGGTTGAAATACGTCGTGCGGATGATGTCGATCGCTCCGACGGTGGCCCGCTGATTGCCGGGGGTCCGGGTCGCATTGTAGGCCGCGAAGAAATCCCGATCGGCCTGGGTCACCGGCAGACGGACCAAGGCGGGATCACCCTGGTAATTGGCGCTGCCAGAGCCTAGATCGACCGCGCCGATGGCCTGGCCCGAGGCCAGGGCGGAGGCGGTGGCTGCAAGCAGGGCGGCCGTGTCGTCGGCGATCGAGCCCGAGGACGCAATCACGTCCGATTGGCGGATCTCCCAGTAGTCGACGCCGAGTGAAAGGCCCTTCACCTTGGGGACTTCCACCACCACACCCGCGGACTTTCCGACCGACTCCTCGGGTCGCAGGTTAAGATTGCCGGAGGCCACGCTGCGGCGGTTGGAGGGGCCATCCGTGGGCAGGCCGGTGACCGGGCTGCGGTAGGTGTCGTTGCTGCCGGTGACCGTGCGGACGAGGCTGCCGGTGAACAGCTGCGCCAGATTCGGCGCGTTGAAACCTTCGTTGTACGAGGCGCGCACCAGGATCCACGGTGCTGGACGCCACGTGGCGCCGAACTTGGGTTTGGTGGTGTTGCCGAAGTCGGTGAAGTCCTCGAAACGCGCAGATGCAGACACCTCAAGGGAGTGCACGAGCGGCAGGCGGAAGTCGCCTCCGACCAGCGGCACCACTGTCTCGACGTACATCGCGGAAACGTGGCGATTGCCGTGTGTGTCGGAGTTCGGGGAGAAGCCCAGGAAGTCATTGGATTCCGGGTTCAGGCCCGACCCTGGCGGATTCAGGCCCGCGAACGGCGGACGGAAATCGTCGTAGGCTTCATAACGATACTCACCACCGAAGGCCGCTCCGATCTGGTTTCCACCCCACAGGCGGACCACATTCCCAGAGGCACGAAAGTCGAGGCTGCCCAGCTTGGTGATGCCCTCGCGGACAAACCGGGACCGGAAGGTCTGTTGCACGCTCTCCGGATTCTGATAGGGTCCGGTGACCACCAGGGTATTGCCCTGGACCGCGAAGGTCCGGGTGAAGGGATTGAAGGCTCGCGCCGGATCGGTCTGGTTGATCGCGGCGATCAGCAGGCTCTTCCGGCTGGGACCGGTCTCGGAGTCGGTCACGCGGCCCTCGGACTGGAGGGCGGCGGCCTCCCAGGTCCAGCTGTCAAAAAACTTCCCGCGAACACCCACGACAGCGCGGTAGATGTCATTGTCGATCGTGGCGGTGCGGTCGGGCAGGTCGGTCAGCCGCTTGTTGCTGATCCGCACCGCGCCGGGTGTGCCGGTGAGCCGCAGGGTGCCGTCGGTGTTGGGCGCGCCCGTCGGGTGCCAGAAACGGGTGCCGAACGGATTCCAAGGATTCGACGCCGGGACCACGATGTCGCCATCGGTGGACTGGGTGATGCCGTCCGGCTCCCGGTAGGTCAGGGAGCGTGCGCGGTAGGCGCTGAATTCGGTGAACGCGGTCAGTCGGTTGCTCAGGTCGAACTCCCCGGTGATGACGGCGTTCACGCGGTTCGATTCCGGCTGCAGAACCCGGTAGGCGTTGTTGTTCCAGTAGTAAGTTCCCGTCAGCCCGAGCCGACTCGGGGTGGTCGTTTGGAAACCGACGCCGGTGGGCGTGGGCACGAGGAAGAACGTGCCCGAGGTGGCGACGAGGGACGCGGGAATCCCGGCCGGGCGGGCGGCGGTGAAGACGCCGGTGCTGCTCACTGTCCCAATCTGGTAGTTGCCGAACTCGCTGGTGGCGGAGCGGGCGTTGAATGAGGTGTTCGTGGAGACATTCCAGGGAGCCGGTGCCAGGCTGCTTTTGTCGGCTTCGGCCATGAAGTCACGATTGCGCGCGAGGATTGCCTCGCGATCGTAGACATCGAGGACCACCGAGGCGCGACCCCGGCCGTCGGCGAAGGAGAGCCCGTGGGTGAGGGTGCCCCGGAACTCCTTGCCGTCGCCGATCTCGGTCTGGCCGTAACGCAGGATGAGTTCGGTGCCGATGAAGTCGCGTTTTGTGATGTAGTTGATCACACCCGCGACCGCGTCCGTGCCGTAGATCGAGGACGCGCCGTCGCGCAGCACTTCGATCCGCTCCAGTCCGCGGTTGGGGAGCTGGTTGACGTTGGTCGAAAGGGTCGGAACCCCGGCCTCGCCCTGGCTGATCGAGTGGGGGACGAGACGGCGGCCGTTCAGGAGAACCAGCGTATTGCTGGATGGAATACCCCGGAGGGAGACGGTCGAGTTGTCGCCGCGGGCGGTCGCTCCGAGCGTGGCCGTCTCGTTGCCGGGAAGCCCGGTCACCTGCGGCAGGGAGGCGAGCAGATCAGCGGCCTGGGAGGCGTCGCGCACCTCGATCTCGTTGAGGCTTATGATGCTCACCGGGAGAGCCTTCTCCTGTTCGAGCCGGCGGATGTTGGTGCCGGTGACGGTGAAGGCTTCGAGGCGGATGGTTTCCGTTTCCGGCGTGGTTCCCGGGCTGGCAGCTTGGGGGGCGTTTTGGGCAGGGCTGGCCGGTGCAAGGAGACCGCAGGCTCCGGCGACGGCGATGAGACGTTTCCAACGGGGCAGGTTCATGGTGTGTAGTGTCAAATGCGACTGGGTAGGGTTAGAAGCTGGGGCGGGAACAGGCGGCAGGCAACCGGACAAATCCCGGTGACCTCAAAACATTTGAAAACGTAGCAGACGTGTCGATCCGATGCTAGGGGTTGGCTTCACCGCGACGATGGCGTAGTTCTACGCCATGGAATGCCGAACCTTGCGGTCGAGCCTAATGTTTGTGTTCTCAAATTCGATGCCCGCGGCCCCGCCGATAACCTCTGATCTGCGTTTTGTGCTGGTGGACGACACCGCCACCTTCCGCGAATTGCTGAAGGAAGCCCTGCAGCGTCGTTTCCAGCCCAAGGAGTTGTGGGATTTTGCGGAGGGCCGGCCGGCGCTGGCGCACTGTTTGGCGGACCCGCCCGACCTGTTGATCGTGGACCTTTACCTGCGGGGCATGGATGGACGTGACATCGTGGCCGAGCTGCGTCGCCGGCAGATGAAGACCCGGGTGGTCGTGCTGACGGCGCATCCTGAAGCTCAGCTCCCAGCGGAACTGGTGGCTTTGGGCGTCGCGGGATTTGTCGACAAGAACTCGCCGCTCGAGCAGATCGACCGGGCGGTGCAATGTGTGCTGGAGGGCGGGATGTTTTTTTCCGCGACGGTTCCACCACCGGTGCCAACGCTTTCGGCCGAGATGGCATTGCCGCGGGTGGGGGCGGATGTGCTGTCGGAGCGGGAACAGGAGGTGGTGCGGTTGGTGGCGCGAGGGCTGGTCTCGAAAGAGGTCGCCGCGCAACTCGGTTTGAGCACGCGCACGGTGGAGAAGCACCGGGCGCGGATTTTTGCCCGTCTGGGCCTGCATGATGTGCCGACCCTGGTGCGGTGGTGTCTGCGGAACGGCCTCGGTTGAAGGTCAGAGGGGTGCGGTTGACAGCAGGACCCGAAACACCGCTCCGCGTCCGGGTTGCGACTCCACCTCCAGCCGGCCGCCCTGCATGGTGAGGAGCTCGCGGACGATGAACAAACCCAACCCGGTGGAGTCGCTTTCCGCAGGGTGCGTCGTGCGGGCGGATGCTGGCTGGCGAGGGGCGAAGATTCGGGCGAACTCCGTCGGGCCGAGCCCGGGACCGTTGTCGCGCACCTCCGCATAGGCCCAGGGGCCGGTTTCGCCAAACCCGAGAGTAATCACTCCTCCGGACGGGGTGAACTTCAGCGCGTTGCCGATCAGGTTGTCGAAGACCTGGCGCAGGCGCTCGGCATCGGCGCGCACGGCCGGCAGGGCCGACTCCGGAAGCACGAGGCGCAACTGCTGGTCCTTCTGGCTGGCCACGGGATGAAGACTTGCCGCGGTCTGGCGGACGACTTCGACGAGGTCGATCGCGGAGGGCTGCACGAGCAGGTTGCCGTCCTCGATGGCGGAGGCATCGAGGAAGTCCCGCACGAGTGTGCGCATCCGTGCAGTGTCCGCCTGAATACCCGCGGCATGCCGCTGCACCGACGCAGAGTCATCAGGCGCGCGGGCGATCAGGCTCGCGGTGGCATGGAGTGCGTTGAGCGGCACCTTGAGATCGTGCGAGGCCATTTGCAGCAGGCGGGATTTCAATCGCTCCGCGGCCTCGGCGCGTTCCCTGGCGTGTTCGGTGGCGGCGTGCAATCGCTTCTCGGAGCGCAGGCGCACCACTTGGACCACGATGATCGCGCCGAGCAAAGTCACTCCGCCGATCATTCCCGCAATGAGGGCGAAATTCTGCGAGCGACGGCGTCCCAACTCGGCCCGCTGCAGATCCTGTCCGCGTTTCAACAGGGCGATTTCCAGCTCGCGCTGTTCCTCCCCGTAGAGCGCGCGCAACTCGGCCATGCGCCGGCGATCCTCGCCGCCGCGCACCTCCTCGCTCGCGGCGGCATACCGCCGCTGATAGTCGAGTGCGACCGCGTATTCGCGGCGGGCCTCATGCGTGAGCGCGTATTCGAGCCAGATATCGGCCATGACCTCGCTGCTGTCGAGCGTGGATGCCACCTCCTGGGCCGCGTCGAGACTGGCCAGCGCCTGATCGATTTGTCCGGCATGACGCAGGACGCTGGCGAGACGCCGCTGGGTGTTGGCGATCGATCGCCGATACTTCAAGGCCTCAAAGGTGGCCAGCGCGCGCCGCAGGTAGGTCAGCGCCCCGGCCAAGTCGCCTTCCCCGTCCGCCGCCAACCCCAGATTGGTCAGCGTTTCCGCGATTGCCCGTGCGTTGCCGGAGCGCTCCCGGATCGCGAGGGCATCGGTGAACAAGGCGGTTGCCCGGCGGTGCTCACCCCGGCTGAGGTGATAACTGCCGAGACTGTTGAGCAGGCTGCCGCGCATCCGTTCGTCCGGCGCCCGGGCCGCCTGCGCTAAGCCGAGCTCAAAGTGATGCAGGGCGTCCTCGTTGCGTCCAAAACGCTGGTACGTCAGTCCCAACCCGCCGTGCGTGCGCGCAAGGAGGAAAGGGTCGTCCAGGGTCCGCGACAACCGCAGCTCCTCCAGATGCATCTCGAGCGAGTGGGGGTAGTCGGTAAGATTCCAGTAGATCCGGCCCAGCAGGTAAAGGAACTCGACCTGCAGCGAAGCGTTGCCCAGCGACTGTGCCCGTTCCAGACCTTCACGGGCTCCGACCAGGCCCGCGGTGTAGTCGCCGCGCCGACGATGCAGGTTGACCACGATCGCGAGGGCCTGAAGAGCGGCTGACTCGGTGCTGGCGGCGGCAAGGGCGGCTTGGGCGGCGGCGAGTGACTCATCGCCATCGGGAAGCTCGGCCTCCATCGTCGCCGTCGAAGGATCGCGGTGACCTGCCAGGGGTTCAGCGAACGCGTACAGCCCTGGCAACAGCAACAGCAGGAAGACGCGCAGCACACCGGACATGCGGCCCAACCTGGCCGGTTGGGCTCACCCCTTCAATCCTGGAGACAGCCGCCTGCGGGCGATCGGTGGTCAGGGGCGGCCCGCACCAAAGAGTGCGTTTTCGGCCTCGGGCGCGGCAAACATCCGCGCCGCCTCATGCGCGATTCCGTCAACTTCGACTTTGCGCCAGTTGAAGGCCCAGCCGCGACTGCGGGCGAGCGCCTCGGCGGTGGCAAAACAGTGGAGCCCTCGTCCGTAGCGATGGGGACCCTGCAGCAGGGCCGCGTCACTGCGATCCAACGACGGGTGGTTCGGGTCGTTGTCGGCGGTGCCGAGATAAAGCGTCAGCGGCGCGGCCAGGAAACGTCTGACCGCCTCGTCGTTGGACAGTTCGTCGGGCAGTCCGCCAAAACCGTATCCGTACTGGGCCTCGCGGGTGGGAAAGAGATGGGAGCCGGGGTTTGCGGCGATGAGCCGCCGCGCTCCGAGAGGGCCGGCGGTCGCGGCGAGCCGGGCGACAAATTGTCCGCCGGCGGAGTGCCCGAGGAGGTAGTAGGGAAGGTGGGGGTTGCCGGCACCTGCCTGGAGCGCCGAAATCATCGCGGGCAGCCGGCTGAAGGTCCAATCCTTGCGGGGCCGGGCGACGCTCTCGCGAAGGATCCCGCCCTGCTGATAGTCGTTGTATGGAAAACGCTCCTTGTCGAAATGCGGTGCCGCGATGATCGCACCGAAGCGTTCGGCCAGCGTGATGGCGAAATTGCGGTACTCCTCCGCGTTGCGACCGACCCCGTGAAAAATCAGGATCAGCGGACCGTCACGGTAGGTGGGCGGCCGGTACGTGAAGACCTCGATGGGTTCTTCCTTGCCGATGACAACGCGCCCGGGGCCCACCGGGATCGGATCCGCAAAGGTGATGGTGGCGAACAGGGTGAAGAGCAGGACGGGAAGGGGGAGACGCCGCATGAGGGAGAGCCGTGTACGGGAACACCGTGCGCGACAAGCGGGGGCTTTGGCGTAATTCTACGCCATCGCCGCCAGCTCAGTTGCCACCCAAGCGCTGCGCCCAGCTTGGAATGACGTCGATCTGAAGTCCAAACACCCAGGGTGCCAGCAGCCAGACCAGTCCGAGAATGATCGGCACAAGGGCGAGGTTGAGCAGCATGCCGGTGCGGGCCATCTGGGGCAGGGTCACCTGCCCGCTGCCGAACACGATCGCGTTCGGCGGGGTCCCGACGGGCATCATGTACGAGCAGTTCGCGGCCAAGGCGCAGGGGATGAGAAAGAGCAGGGGATTCTGGCCGAGGCTGAGCGCGAGCGCGGCGACGATTGGCAGGAACGTTGCTGCGGTGGCGGTGTTGCTGGTCAATTCGGTCAGCATGAGGATGCCGAAGCAGACGATCGCCAGGATGAGCAGCATGGGCGCTCCCTGAAGCCCGGCACAGAGTTCGCCGAGGTAGCGCGAGAGTCCGTGTTTCTCGATGTTGCCGGCGAGGCTGAGCCCGCCGCCAAACAGCACCAACACTTCCCAGGGAAGGCTTTTCGTCGCTTCCCAGTTCATCGTGAATTCACCCCGACGAAGATTCACCGGAATGAGGAACAGGAGCAGGCCCCCGGTCATGGCGATGGTCGTATCGGAGACCAGCGGCAGCACGCGGGCCAGCAGGGGTTGGAAAATCCAGCCGAGGGCGGTGAGGACAAAGACCACGAGCACCACTTTTTCACCGCGTGACCAGGCGCCGAGACGGTTTTTCTCAGTCCGTATCAGCTCCGCCATGCCGGGCAGTTCCCCTTCCCCAAGGCGAAATGAGATCCGTGTCAGCACCAGCCAGACGACGGGTAGCGTCACCAGCATCACGGGCACGCCGATGAGCATCCACTGGCCGAAGCCGATGGTGAGGCCGTAGACCTTGCCGACATAGGCGGCGAGCAGTGCGTTGGGCGGGGTGCCGATCAGCGTGGCCATGCCCCCGGTGGTCGCACCGTAGGCGACGGAGAGAAAGAGCGCCGTGCCGAAATTGCGCAGCCCCGGGGCGGAAGGCGGCAGCACTTGAACCACGGACAGGGCGATGGGCAGCATCATCAGGGCCGTCGCCGTGTTGCTCACCCACATGCTGATGAGGGACGAGGCCAGAAGGAAACCCGCGATGATCCGCTTGGGGCGTGTGCCCATCAGCGCGATCAGATTGATCGCCAAACGTCGGTGGAGGTTCCAGCGCTGCATCGCGATTGCGATCAGGAAACCACCGAAGAAGAGGTAAATGATCGGGCTTGCGAAGGGTGCGGTGGTTTCCTGGATGGTTCCGAGTCCGAGAGCGGGAAACAAAACCAACGGAGAGAGGGCCGTGACCGGAATGGGCACCGATTCACAGATCCAAAGGACCGCCATGAGCGTGGCGACCCCGGCGGTGCGCCAGCCAGAGACGCTGAGTCCTTCCGGCGGGGCGAGCAGCAGCGTCAGCAGCAGGGCCCCCGGACCCAGAATCCAGCCGGACCATTGTCGAAGACCGTAGCGCGCCGGTTCTTCGATCGAACGCTTCACGACCTCGCCGAGGGGGTGATGATGCGGGGCGGCAGGTTCCATGGGGTCCGTCAACGAAACCGGCGCCACGGAGCGGGGCCAAGCTTTTTGGATGGCGTAATTCTACGCCGGATTCCTGCACGGGCCGGCGGTCAGGGGCTATCGCTGGATCAGCCAGACCGTATATCCGATAAAAACGGACAGGAACACCGCGCCCTCGATTCGGTTGATCCGACCACCGCTCTTGGCCAAGGGAAGCAATGCGACCGACGTGGCGAGCATCACTCCCAAATCAATCCGGCTGATTCCAGTGGTATCGATTGGTTTCACCAGCCCGGCAATGCCCAGGATCCCGAGCACATTAAAGATGTTCGATCCGACGACATTGCCGATCGCGACGTCGCTGTGTTTGCGCAGCGCCGCGACCAGAGACGTCGCAAGTTCCGGCATGCTGGTTCCGATGGCCACGACCGTCAGCCCAATGACCGCGTCGGTCACGCCCCAGCTTCTCGCCATTTCGACCGCTCCGGTTACGAACAGATGCGAGCCACCGATGAGGACGGCCAGCCCCCCCAGAATCAGCGCGACCGAACGAGAGAGGCTTTGGGCTTTGGGATGAAACTCTTCCTCGTACTCCTTGCCCACCGATGGATCTCGTTCGGCACGCGCCGCTCGCAAGGTGAACCACGTGTAGATCACCAGTCCGCTGAGGAGCACGGCGCTGTCGATTCGCCCGAGGGTGCCGTCCCAGAGGACGACCACGAGCAGGATGCAGACCCCGATCATCACCGGAATTTCCCGACGGATCACCTGCGCGGAGACCGTCACCGGCGTGATCAGGGAACAGAGCCCGAGAATCAAGGCGATGTTGCAAATATTTGACCCAACCACGTTCCCGATTGCGATCGCGCCATTGCCCGTCAGCGTCGACTGCAGACTCACCACCAGTTCCGGGCTGCTGGTGCCATAGGCGATCACGGTCAGGCCGATGACGAGGGCATTCAGCCCGAAGCGAAAGGCCAGCGCCGTCCCCCCTTTGATCAGGATCTCCGCCCCGAAGTAGAGCAGCACCAGTCCAACGAGTAAAAAGAGGATTGAAAGCATCGGTGTGTGGGATGACCTGCGGAAGAAGGCGGTTGGCAGCGGGAGCGTCAAGTGCGACGATCTCCTTCGCCGATTCCGGACCGGCGCTCGGTTACCGCTCGTCATCGCCAGCGTCCGGGTTTTGCGAGGAGAGGTTCACCCGCCCCGCGAGTGGCTTGCGTCTCACGGGCTCGCGTTGAGTTCGTCGCCCGCCGGTCGGTGAAACGGCGACCGTGGCCTCAAAGCTTCCCGGGCCCGAGCGTCAGTTGGCGCGCCCGCTGACTGCGGCTCGGCGATTGCTCCACTCCGATCGCCCCCAGCCCGAGCGCGTTGGCGACCGCGAGTACGGTGCCGACTCCGCAAAACGGATCGATGATTGAGGTCGCGGCCGCATGGTCGCGGGCGAAACGGACCGCGTGGGCCGCCGCCTGAATCCCCATGGCGCGGACCCAGGTGAGCCGACCTGGGTCAACGATCACGTCGGGGATGGCTTCGTCGCCCCGGGTCCGGAGTGCGCGGGAAACGGCAATCAGGTGCGTGTAGGCTGGGCGTCCCGAGGTGACTCGTCCGGGCTCGAAGCGGCAGACGATCTTGTGGAAGACCACGTGAGCTCCCGCATCCTCGGCGGCGCGGACGACCAGTGATCCTTTGTCGATCCATTGGCCGTCATGGCGGACGTCCGATTGGAAAAACACCGCCACTCCCGGGTCCGGCACCAGCCCGATCGTGAGACGGACCGCATCGAGGAACCAACTGCGCCACGCCGGCAGCGAGAGTCGCACTTCCGAGAGATCGGGCAACGACGTCACCACCCCGGTCCCCGGGAGTCCCGGGTGGGTCTGCATCCACGGAATCGCGTCGCCACAGTGAACCTCGCGTCGCGGAGGCAGGGAACCGGCGCTGGTCGAAGGAACGAATGACATCGAAACGGGTGGGGTCGCCGCCTACGGGATCAGGGCGTCCTGCCATTCGGGCTGACCGAAGGAGGGAGGTCTCTCGTTGGGTTCGTAGGGCACGTCGGGAGGGGAGGCATCCGGGTGTCGCGCAATCAGGCGCTGGAGCTCGGGGGTGAGAAAGATGCCGAAGAGATCGTTTCCGCCATTCACGGCGTAGATGCGTTCCGGGGAGTCGGCGGCTTTGAGCAGCGCGTTGATCAGCTCGAATCCGCGGGCCATGCTCAGTCCCCACGTCAGACCGGGCTCTTCGCCGGAGGTGTGGCGCCGGAGCTCCTCTGGGGAGTAGATCACGTGGGTGACGTCACCGAAGCGAAGCAAGTAGCCGGCAGAGCCGACTTCGTCTTTGATCTCGGGGATCTTGACGCCCTCGCGGGTCAGGAAGGGCTGCACCAAGCGGAGGAAGTCGCCGACGCCCCCGGCTGCCAGGTCCTCGGCGTCGGCGGGATTGAGGCGGTGGGGCGGGCCGCCGAGCAGAGCGTTCCAGCCCTCACGCAGAAAGGCCTGTTTGCGGAGCTCGGTCTGTTCGGGCTGCAGGTGGCGGAAGTAACCCAGCGTCTCCAGTTGCTCCACGAAGGCCGCGTTGATTTTGATGGCCCGGCGGGCGACGGTCGGGGGTTGACTGTCCGGAGGCGAATCCCGGAAGGCGACGAATAAACCCAGAGCGATGAAGCTGAGGCCAACAATGAGGCGCGTGCGGGACATGCTGCCTCGTTAGCCAAAGTGGCGGCAGGACGCAACGGTCGGTGTGGGAACTCAGATCCGCTCGAATTTGAGTGGATAAGTGCGTCCGGATGAGAACTGCGCGACGTAGAGGCTGTCGTCGTCGTCGACCAGCAGATCGTGCGGATGGTTGAAGACGTCACCTTCCTGGCCCATCTTCTGAAGCTGAGCCGCGTCATTGTACCGGGGCACCTGACCGCCGATGTTGGAGACGATCCGGAAGTCGGCATCGAGCACGGAAATGAAGCCGTGGCCCTCCCGGTCACGCGCGAGACCGTGGCAGTTGTTGACCGGGGTGGTGGCGTCGAGCGTGCCCCAGCCCGGGACCTGACGATAACGAAACCCGCCCTGACCGAGCACGGGCCGGTGGGCCCCTGCCGCCGGGGCGGTGCCGCCCGCCGTGCCGGCACTCGCGGCAGAAACCCGGTGCGGGAGCAGCGTGGCGGCGGAGAGCAGGCTGGCGCCGCGCAGGAAATGGCGGCGGCTGAGCGAGCGCGCGGTCGGTTTCACGTCGGCCGGTTCCTTGAGACGCCCGGGCTATTTGATGCCGAGGATGCGCTTGACCAGTCCCTCGTAGCGGGACGGCTGGATACCCGACTCAACCAGGAAACCCTCCTTGTTCAAAAGCACGGTGTTGGGCACCGAGCGGACATTGAAGCGGGTGGCGATGTCGCTGGTGAACTCCTTGCCATCGTAGTATTGGGGCCAGGGCAGCTTCTTGCTTTTGACGAAGGCATCGAGGGCGGCCTTGTCGGCCTCCTTGTTGCAGGCGACGCCGATGACCTCGAGACCCTGCTTGCGATAATTGCGATACAGTTCCTTGAGCTCAACCTGGGCATCGCTCGAGCCCTTGTGAGTGGGTGACCAATAGACAATCAGCACCGCCTTGCCGCGGAGCTGGGCGAAGTCGACCGGCTTGCCGTCAAGGGCGGTGAACGCAAACAGCGCCGGGGTGCGTCGCGCATCGATCAGGGCGAGCTCGGTCTTGGCCATCGCCACGACCTTCGCGTCGGGGTGCCGCAGGAGCTGTTGATGGAATTGCTCCGCCAGTTCGGGCCGCTGTCCGGTGCGGATGAATTCGCCGAAGTCGCGCTCGTGGGTGGAGAGGAAGCGGTCGGACTTCGGCATTTTTGCGAGCGTATCGATCTTCTCCCGGAACTCGGTGACGTTGTCCTTTGATCGCTCTTCCTTTGCCAGGGAATAGGCGAGAGCCGCGTCGAGGGACGCCAGCGCGAGGGCGGAATCGGGGGAAAGACCCTCCTGTTTCCGCTGTCCCAGCAGTTCAAACTTGGCCGTGGTGAGGTAGGACACACGACTGGCGGCGTTTTGTTTGCCGCTCATGGTGCTGCCGGCGAAGCCGGCGACCGAGCCGATGACCGTGCTGACGCGCGAGTGGGTTGGGAAGGAAACGATGAAGTCGAAGCCGGCCTTGGTGATCTCGCCATTTCGTGCCGGACCGGGTTTGGCGTCCTTGAGATTGCGGACCGCCATGTAGGTGTCGTACGCGAGATCTCCCTTGGACTTGACCGGTGCGGTGGCCGGTTTCGGGGCTTGTGCGTGGGAAACGGAGACGACGAGCGGAGCGGCCAGCGGCAGGAAGAGGGCGAGGGGGAGCGACAGGAGGGTACGTAAGGAAGCCATGGAGGGAGGAGGTGATCGGGCTGGGAGGGAGGGGAGGCGGCGGGGAAGCAACCCAATGACAGTGAACTGAAAGATCCCACGGCCGCGGGCTTGCCAATGTCAAGCTGCCCTAGGGAGGTGCGAAGGCTGCGGGTGATTCTTTGCTGTTGAGCCACTCCTCACATCCAACAAACCTGTCGCCGGCACCCCTTCAAGATCGGTGCCGACCGGGCCTATAGCTCAACGGTTAGAGCAGAGGACTCATAATCCTTTGGTTCTGGGTTCAAATCCCAGTGGGCCCACCATGTTGTTAATCAATGAGTCGGGACTTGGTATTTGGGTTCTCCGCGGTTTCAGCGGATCAGAGCGGATGGACAGCAGGCCGGCTCCGTTGTAGGTGGCCTCGCCGAGGCCGCGACGGGACCATCCGGTCCCGCTTCCGCCAAGAGGGCGGTTTCAGAACGTCGTTGACGCCAAAACGCGAACACCGCGATGCGAGGTCTGGGGGTTGCGGCTTCGAGTTGGCAATTCTCAACCAAGGCAACGATCCAGCCAACAAGGCGCCTCCACCCCCAGACCTCGCATCGCTACGCCGAATGGAGGATGATCCGGACCAATCCTCGGACAACCGTGGGAGTTGGTGGTGGAGCGGTCTCGTTGGCTTCCCCAGACGTTGCACAACTCGTCTCGGGATCGCCCTCCAGATTTGCAGGTTAAGTAATTTGTGACGCCGTGTGTAGAAGGAGGTTGATCAGGGAAAAGATTGGCAGCTCAATTCCGTTGCAGTCACCTAACAAAAACGGGTGTTTCGCGCTTTCCTTCCCTGTTTGATCTCTCATGGCTCGATCACGTACGACGTCGTCCAAAGACTCTACCACCTCCCTCGGGTTCGAAGCCAAGCTCTGGCTCTCCGCCGACAAGCTCCGCAACAACATGGACGCGGCGGAATAAAAGCACGTCCTCCTCGGCCTCATCTTCCTCAAATACATCTCCGACACCTTCGACGAACACCATGAGAAGCTGGTCGGGGGCAAGGGCGACTTCAAGGACGCCAATCCTGACGACAAAGACGAATACCTCGCCGCCAACGTCTTTTGGGTGCCAAAGGTAGTCCCTTGGGCTCATGAGAGTAACCCCACCACGCGCCGCCTCGCCATCATGAACCTCGCCCTGCGTGGGATCGAGGCCGACTTCGGCCCTCCCGCAGCCGCGGGACCGACACCTTCCGCCGCGACCTCCATCCCGACCTCCGCGCCGACCACGTGCTCGCCAACCCGCCCTTCGCATTGCCTCACGTAATTTTCTTACCGGTTGCCTCAGATCAGATCGTACCAAGGTGGTTAGATTGCTTGGTCAGTAGAATGCATAAGCGGTTGGC
>Ga0163144_10013793_pt1 | contig 16823 bp, 12 predicted proteins | sample OliLak19BULKMAT1_FD_123175 | JGI IMG/M metagenome (GOLD analysis project Ga0163144, IMG submission 123175) | Freshwater microbial mat bacterial communities from Lake Vanda, McMurdo Dry Valleys, Antarctica - Oligotrophic Lake LV.19.BULKMAT1 | ecosystem: Environmental > Aquatic > Freshwater >... | reverse complement strand
CGTTCGGCGTGCGGCGTTCCTTGTATCCGATACGGCGCATGATCACGGTGTACGAACCGGCTGGTACGTTAACGATGCGATAGGTACCGTCTGCTGTGGACGAACCGCCGATATTGATGCCGGCTACCTGCACTTGTACCGAGGCAACGGGGGCGCCGGTGGCCGCGTCAGTAACGCGGCCGGCAATCGTACCGTTTTGGGCAAGAAGCGGGCTGGCCGCCAGTGCCAATGCGCCCACGATCGCGGAAAGCATCGTGGCACATCGGCGAAGAACTCGAAGGGACATCACGCACCTCGACAGGGGGATTGTCACCACAGGGGAAACGGAAGCTCGCTGCGCTCTGCGGGCGAGCCGGGTGGGAGCCGCGTTGCCACGAGCGTCGGAGTCGACGAAGTGACGCGGCGGATACTGCGCAAACAATCGCGGACGAGGCCGCTGCCGTCAATACGTTGCGAAAGAGTTGTTTGCGCGATACATCAGAGGCCTTGACGTCCGCAGATGCGGTCGAGGTCGGCCAGCCCCACCAGAACATCCCGCGCTTTCGACGCGCCTTCTGACGGAGATAGCACTCCGGCCGCTTCCAGCTGATCAATCATGCGGGCCGCTCGGCCGTATCCAACCTTCATCTTGCGCTGCAGCAGCGAGGTGGAGCCCTGGCGCTGCTGAATCACGATCTCGGCGGCTTCGCGAAAACGGCTGTCGCGATCCCCGTCAGAGGCGTCGTCGCCGTCGTCCGCGTCTTCCTTGGCATCGAGCGCACGCACGGTTTCCAGAATATCCGGCTCTTCCACCACCAGACCAGCCGCCGCCGCGGCGCGCTTGTCGCGCTCCGACGTGTACCACGCCATCAACTGTTCCGTCTCCTCGGAGGAGAGGTAGGCGCCCTGCAGCCGCGACGGCTCCGACCGCCCCGGCGGGATGAAGAGCATGTCCCCGTTCCCGAGCAGTGCTTCGGCACCGGCACCATCGATGATGGTGCGGCTGTCCACCTGCGACGCCACGCGAAACGCGATGCGGCACGGAAAGTTCGCCTTGATCAACCCCGTAATGACGTTCACGCTCGGACGCTGGGTCGCGAGAATAAGATGAATCCCGATGGCGCGCGCCTTTTGCGCCAGCATGGCGATCGGCGTTTCCACTTCGCCCTGCACCGTCATCATGAGGTCGGCCATTTCGTCGATCACGACTACGATGTACGGAAGCGGACCGCCGGTGTACGTGCGATCTTCGAACGCCACATCGGGAGACTTCGGGAAGCGCAGCGCCGGCCCCTCGCCCGCCTCGTGCGCCTGCGCACGTTTGTTGAACTCCTGCAGGTTGCGACAGGCATTGGCTTCGAGCAGGCGGTAGCGCTCCTGCATTTCGAGCACGGCCCACTTGAGCACCGCGGCCGCATCACGGTTGTCCGTGATGACTTTGTGGCGCAGGTGCGGCAGCGTGTTGTACACGCTGAGTTCGACCATCTTCGGGTCCACCATCAGGAAGCGCAGCGTGCGCGGCGTGTGCCGATACACGAGGCTCGTGATGATCGTGTTCACGCACACCGACTTGCCGCTGCCCGTCGCGCCGGCAATGAGCAGGTGCGGCATCTTCGCGAGATCGGCGATCACCGGACGCCCCTCGAGATCCTTGCCCAGCGCGACCGGTAACGCCGCGCGGGCGAGCTGGAACTCGCGCGCTTCCAGTACCTCACGCAGAAAGACTGTTTCCGGCGACGGGTTTGGCACCTCGACGCCAACCGCACCGCGTCCCGGAATCGGCGCCACGATGCGAATGCTCGGTGCGCGCATGGCGAGTGCAAGATCGTCCGAGAGCGCGGCGATCTGTCGCACCTTCACGCCCGCCGCCGGTTCAATTTCGAACTGCGTGACTGTGGGGCCGGTGGTGCGCCCCACCAACTCGCCGTCAACTTTAAAGGTGCGCAAGGTGGCCATGAGTTTTTCGCCGGCCTGATCGAGCGCTTCTTTTCCGGCATCCGCGCGACGCGGCGGCGGCGCGGACAACAGCGTGGTGGACGGAAGCTCGTCGTCACTCGCGTCGAGCGCTCGGGCGTCGCGGTCGAGCCCGGCGTCCACGCCGAAGAGATCGCCAGTGACACCATCACTACGCAGCGGCTTCTTCGACTTTTTGGTCTCGCGCGTGCCCACCGATTGTTGGGCGACGTCGCGCGCCAGACTGGGATCAATGGCCGGCAACTCTTCCGGCTCAGGTGCCAAACGCTCAGCCAGTGTGGGCCTCGCGGCCGGCGCCGCAGTCGTGGTGCGCGACGGTTTCGCCGGCGCCGGCGCCATCACCACGCGCAGCGGATTCCACCGGATCGTGAATACGGTCAGCGCGCTGGTACCAAGCAGCCAGACGATCCACGCACCGGCCGCGCCGAGAAACTTGCGCAGATAGTGCGCGACGAAGCTTCCCCACAGTCCCGACGCGCTGCTGCTGACCGGCTCGCCGCCGCGCACGAGTCCGATCGCGACCGGCACGAGCAACACGAGTCCGGCGGCCAGCATCGCGGCGCGCGTGGCATCGTGCGTCGACGTGTCGCCGAATCGGCCCACCAGGCGTAGCGCCACGAGCGCGCACGCACCGGCAATGAGCAGCGCTCCCGGGATCCCGACGGCGCCGACGAGCACGCAACGCACGAAGGTGCCGACCGGTCCGAATAGCCCCGTCGCTTCAAAACACACGCCGCTCGGTGGCACTCGCTGCAACGCCAGCGCGCCGATCAGAAATACGGCGAACAGCGCGAGACCGATCGAGGTCAGCTCACGCCGCAGAGAGGATCCGCTCACGGGAGACCTGGCGGTCGGCATAGGTAATGACGAGCGGAATCGAATCGCGCGTCAAACAGAAGTGCACGTCGTCGGCGAAGCCCGCGCCTGTCAACGTATGCGCGTGCTGCGCGTCGCGGGCAAGTCGAGAAGGGTTCGTGGCGTAGCGACGGCCCAGTTGTCGGGCGACCATCGCCGCGTCGCCGAGCACGATCCCGCGCCGCGCACGCGCCACTTCCTGCACGAGCACGCCGGCACAGGCCGCGTCTTCCAGCGCGAACCGTCGATCCTGACCCGCACACACCACCAGCACGCTGCCACCGTCACGCACGTGCGGGCCAATGGCCTGTGCGGTCGCCGAGAGATTCACGAATGCCGCCACGTACACACGTTGCGCACCATGCGACGCCAGCAGCGCCGAGGTGCCGTTGGTGGTGGTCATCAGCACGGTGCGTCCCCGCACCAGTTCACTGGTCATGGACTGCGGCGAGTTGCCGGCATCAAATCCCGGAATCGGGAGCGCGCGTCGTTCACCGGCCAGACGCACTTCATCGCGTGTGTAGCGCTGCGCCGTGGCCACCACCTCATCGACCTCGGCGAACGGCACCACGGCTTTCGCGCCATTGGCCAACGCCTGTACCATGACCGTGGACGCGCGCAGCACATCGATCACCACGACGACGCGCCCCGCAACTTCGGACGGCGCCGGCGTGGATTCGCCGAGCAGCACGTCCACGCGCATTACGTCGGCTCCTTCATCAGCTCCGCGCCCTCGAACTCGAGGAACTTGGTGTGCACATCGCCGCGCATGAAGTTCGGGTGCTGCATCACGCGCGCAAGAAACGGGATCGTCGTCGACACGCCTTCGACCACAAAACTCTCAAGGGCGATCTGCATGCGGCGAATCGCCTCGTCGCGGTCACGCCCCTGCACGATGAGCTTGGCGAGCAGCGAATCGTAGTACGGCGGCACCGTATAGCCGGCGTACACGTGCGTATCCACCCGCACACCGGGTCCTCCAGGCGGATGGAACGTGTGGATGAGGCCGGGTGACGGCTGAAAGTTGCGGGCCGGATCTTCCGCGTTCACGCGGCACTCAATGACGTGCCCGCGAAACGCCGGCAGCGATTTCACGGTGAGTTCTTCGCCCGCCGCCACACGAATCTGTTCTTTCACGAGATCCACGCCGGTCAGCATTTCCGTGACCGGATGCTCCACCTGAATGCGTGTGTTCATCTCCATGAAGTAGAACGACCCGTCGGTATCGAGCAGCATCTCCACGGTGCCCGCGCCCACGTAGTTGATTGCCTGCGCGCCGCGCACAGCCGCTTCGCCCATGCGTTCGCGCAACTCCGGCGTCATCACCGGACACGGCGCTTCTTCGATCAGCTTCTGGTGTCGACGCTGCACCGAACAATCGCGCTCACCCAAGTGAATCACGTGTCCCTTGGAGTCGCCCATCACCTGAAACTCGACGTGACGCGGACGCTCAAGAAACTTCTCCACGTACACATCGCCATTGCCGAACGCGCTCAACGCTTCGCTGCGGGCCAGTTGAAATGAACGCGCAAAATCCTCAGGATCTTTCGCCACCCGCATACCTTTGCCACCACCGCCAGCGGAGGCCTTGATAATCACCGGGAAGCCGATGTCCTTGGCGAAACCCAGCGCTTCGTCGACGTCTTCCACAGGGCCGGGCGTGCCCGGCACGACGGGCACGCCGACGGCGGCCATCGCCCGTCGAGCCGACGCCTTGTCGCCCATCACGCGGATCTGATCCGGCGTGGGGCCGATGAACGTGATGCCGGACGCCTGACACGTCTCCGCGAACTCGGCGTTTTCTGACAGAAAACCGTAACCCGGATGAATTGCGTCGGCGCCGGTGATTTCGGCCGCAGCGATCAGGCGCGGGATGCGCAGATACGAGTCGCGGCTGGGCGCGGGACCGATACAGACATCGTCATCGGCAAATCGCACATGCAGCGACTCACGATCCGCCTCGGAGTAGACAGCGACGGTTTGCACACCGAGTTCGCGACAGGCGCGTATGACTCGCAGCGCGATTTCGCCGCGATTAGCGATCAGAACCTTTTTGAACATGGCAGTTGGCAGGGGGCCGTCGCGCCGACGCGACCAATGTCGCAGCGGCGGCAATCCTGTCGGTGGAAACCGCGGCCGCCGAGCAGCGACCGGACCGGATCACGCCGAATGGTGGCGACGAGACTCCCTTCCCGCCAGTGATTGCGGTCAATCTCGTGCGGCGAATTGCTCATCACGGGCCATTCAGCCGCACCGCTGCCCCTTACTGCGCCGAGGAGCCTGGCTTGAATCCGTCGAAGCCTTGATCGCTGGCGCCATCGACACCCTGGATCTTGAGCGCGAACTCGCTCGGGCTCGATGCGTAGAACAGGGCGTTCTCGTACGAAATCACGCCCTTGCTGTACCACGTCATGAGCGACTGGTCGAACGTCTGCATGCCGTAGGCGACGCTGCCTTCACGGATGAGATCGGGGATATTGAGCGTTGCCTTGAGATCGCGGATCTGCTCACGCACGGCGCCCGTGTTCACCAGCACTTCGCAAGCGGGCACTCGGCCCGGCTGGTCCGCTCGCGGCACAAGCCGCAGCGACACCACCGCTTCGAGTGCATTGGCAAGCGCAAAACGCACCTCGTTCTGCTGATGCGGCGGGTAGAACGACAAAATGCGGTTGATCGTCAGCGTCGCGTCGGTGGTGTGCAGCGTGGAGAACACGAGGTGTCCCGTGCCGGCCGCCTTGAGCGCCACGTCGAGCGTCTCGAGGTCGCGGATTTCTCCGATCATGACGACGTCCGGGTCCTGTCGCAGCACGCGGCGCAGCGCCTGCGCGAACGTTGCCGTGTCGGTTCCCACTTCCCGCTGATTGATATGGCTCTTCACATCGCGGTGCACGAACTCGATCGGATCTTCGATCGTAATGATGTTCGCCGAGCGACGCTCGTTGATATGATGCACCATGGCCGCGAGTGCCGTACTCTTGCCCGAGCCGGTCACACCGGTCACCAGGATCAGACCACGTGGCTTGAGCGCGATGTGCTCGAGCACGGGCGGCAGATTCAGTTCGCGAATGGAGTTGGCCGCGTGCGCGATGGCGCGCATCGCAAACGCGACGGTGCCCTTTTGCTGATACACGTTGACGCGGAAGCGCCCGATGCCGGGCACATTGATTGCGAAGTCGGCCTCGCGCATCTCCACGAACTCGCGCAACTGTGCCGGCGGCAACAGATGCTCCGCCAGCGTACGCAGTTCCTCTGGACGCAGCGGCGCCATCGGCAGGGCGATCAGGTCGCCATGCAGACGCAGCGTGGGAGGGCGCCCCACCTTCAAGTGGAGGTCGGACGCGCCCTCGGTCACCATGCGCTGTAACGCGGCCTTCAGATCGAGGCTCGCCGGCGCTGAGGTGCTAGGTTGGGCGCCGGAGACCATCGTCATGGGGAAGGCTCTCAGCCGTTCGGGTCGATTCGGTAAAGCACTTGCCCGTACTCGACTGGTGATGCGTCGTTCACGTTGATTTCACGCACGACGCCGTCGATTTCGGACTCGAGCTCGTTCATGATCTTCATCGCTTCGATGATGCAGACGATCTGCCCCTTCGCGACCCGATCACCAACCGCGATATACGCTTTGGCACTCGGCTCGGGCGACGGGTAGAACGTGCCCACCATCGGCGACTTGATCTCCAGAAGCGACGTTCGCGGCGCCTCGACCGTTGGCGCTCCGACACGTCCCCCCTCGTCGGCAGGACGCGCCGCCGGGGCCGGAAGCAACACAGCGGGCGCCGCAGCGACCGGCGCGGCCATCTGAATGGCCGCGCCCCGTTGCAGCGGGCTCTTGGAGATGCGGAGCTTCATGCCCTTGTCCGACGAAATCTCGATGGAGTCCACAGAGGACTGATCGAGCATTTCGATGACCTTCTTCACATAGCGCAGATCAATCATGTCTGGCGGTCTCGACGACGTAGTCGGGCGGGGGACGAGCGACACCGACGTGCCGCCACCACCCCGCGATCAAGAGATCTCCAGCAGGTCGCGGCGAAATCCGGTCAGTATGATCGAGCCCTGCTCAGTGAGCAGCACGTCGTCCTCGATTCGAATTCCACCCCACCCCGGCCGATAGATCCCGGGTTCAATGGTAACCACCGCCCCCACACAAAGCAGGGCGTCGGCAGTCTTGGCGAGCCGGGGAGCCTCATGCACCTCGAGACCGATCCCATGCCCCAGGCTATGCCCGAAGGCCTCACCAAAGCCGCGCGCGTGAATGTACTCGCGCGCGACCGCATCGGCATCCATCCCCTTCATTCCGGCCCGAACGGATCCGGCCGCACGCGCATTGGCCTCGCGCACAATATCATACACCTCCCGCTGCTCCGCCGTCGCTTTGCCGAGCACGACCGTTCGTGTGATGTCCGAACAATACCCGTCGGCGACCGCCCCAAAATCGATGAGGACAAAGTCGCCGGTGGCAAGCCTGCGGTCGCCCGCGCGGGCATGCGGCAGCGCCGAACGCTCCCCCGACGCCACAATTGTAGGGAACGGATATTCTTCACTACCCGCGTCACGCAGCGCCTTTTCCAGCATACCGGCGAGCTGCGTTTCGGTGAGCCCCGGCGCCAACGACTCCAGCGTCATCGACAGCGCAGACTCGGCCATGCCAATCGCGCGCCGGATGGCCGCCACCTCGGACTGGTCCTTTCGTTCGCGCAGCCGCTCGACGATGTCCGCCGTCGGACGCCACTGCCAGCGATTCCCTTGCTCCAGCAGCCGCTGAAAATCTCGGTGCACGAGGTGCGCCGAGTCAAAGCCGACGCGTTTCGCCGCGGGCAAGGTTGCCAGCAGCTCCCACAACCCCGTCCAGAGGCTCTCTTCCACAATGATCGTGCGCGCGGCGCCGCCGACCTCCTCCTCGATCTGCGTGGCGTACCGGAAGTCCGTGAGCAGCACGACATCGAGCGCTGTCACGATGACGAGAGCGCTCGTACCGGAGAAACCGGTTAACCAGCGCACGTTTGGCAGATGATTGACGAGCAACGCATCGAGGTCCTCGACGGCCAGCTCATCGCGCAGTGCCGCAATCCGCGCGGGCCGATAGCCAGTCATGAGAGCGCTCGGCGCTCAGACGTGACCAGCGGATAGCGCGTGCAGTCGCGAGACCAACCCGCGTAGCGCGTACTCATACCCATCGGCGCCGAGACCGGTAATCAGCCCGACGGCAGCCGAAGCCAGCATGGAGTGCCGACGCTCCGGCTCACGCGCGTAGATGTTGCTGAGGTGGACTTCAACAAAGGGCACTGCGATTCCGGCCAGCGCGTCTCGCAGCGCAATACTGGAGTGCGTGTAGGCGCCGGCGTTGATCACCACGCCTTGCACCGACCCGCGCCACGCGTGCAGCAGGTCGATCAGCTCCCCTTCCCCATTGCGCTGGGCGCATTCCACGTCGACGCCAAGCTCGCGAGCAACGTGCACCAGTCGGGCATCGATTTGCGCGAGTGTGGTGGTGCCATAAACCGCCGGCTCTCGCGTGCCGAGCAGATTGAGATTCGGACCGTTCAGGACACCAATGCGCACGCCGTTCTCACGAGTTGGAAAGCCCCTTCAGCCAGTGGGCAAACTGGGCCAGATCCGCGCCGGCCGAGGATGGCTGCGACGCGGGCGATTCACTGCCCGCGTCTGAACCTATCACCGAAGCACCGGAGAGCGCACCCTCTGTACTGGCGGATGCCGTTCCGGTCGAACCGACGGTCGCGGGATCGGGAAAGAACCGATCAAACGAGAACGCCGGTGCGGCGGCCGGCGCCGTCGCGCTGACCGGAGCAGGCACGAGGTCGCTCACGTGCCCGTCCGGTTCGGCCGGTGTGAACATCGACGGACCCGGCTCGATGTGATCCCCGCTGCCAAAGGCCTGCGCCAGCGAACGCGCCGCGACGTCGTCGCGAGGCATCGGCACTTCGCCGAAGAGGCTCGCGAGTCCGTCGGCGGGCGTTGGCGAGGCCACGGTCCCCGAGCCAAACGCGGGCGTCCGGCGGGCGACGCGCACAGCGGCGAGTGCGGCAAAGAATTGCCGCGCCGTACGCTGCGGCGCAGCGGCAACGAGCGGCAACGAGGCTGGCGTCATCGACGCGTGGAGGATCAGCGTCGCGATCGGCGTGGCCGGGTGGATCGGCGTGGCCGAATGTATCAGCGTGGCCGAATGTATCGGCGTGGCCGACTGCACAGGGGTACCCGCGTGGACCGGTGTTGCACTCCACGCCGGGGTCGCACTGAGTATCGGTGCGATGATCGAGACCGAGGTGACGCCGTATGCCGGCGTCGGAACGGACCACACGTCAGGCGTGTCGGCGGTCTCTCCAACCGGCTCGTCAATCGCCGGCTCGGCAATAACCGGCTCGGCCTCAGCCGCCATGGTCTCGCGAAGCTCGGCGAGTCGGCTCGACAACACCGCGTCGTACGGACGTCGGCGCACCAGTTCCTCGTAGACACCGATCGCGCGGTCGAGGAAACCTTGGGCGACGAACAGTTCAGCCATCGTCTCCGTCACAAAGGCCGGAGTCGCCGCGGCAGCTTCCTCGACGGTGTCGGATGGTTCGTCGTCCGATTCCATCGAAAACGCCGCGTCGTCCGCGGCTTCGCGTTCCTCTTCTTCGACCGCCAGCCATGGGACCTCGACCACCGAGAGCGGTGGATCTTCATCCATCACGGCGTCGTCAAGTTCCGCCTCCTCGATCCCGACGTCGTCGGTGATCGTCTCGTCGCTCGACGTCTCGCTGATAAACGCTTCGATCAGCGCATCGCGCTGATCGAACTCCTCTGTTGCAGGACGGCCAACTTCCATGTCGTCGCTCCACGCAGCGACGGGCTCCGTGTCGTCCACCGCGGCGGCGACGATTGGCTGCTCCGACCCGGTCTCGTCCTCGACGAATGACGTCGCACGTGTGTCGGCCCCGACATTGCTGGCTTCCGCGCCGAAGGCCTCATCCAGCGCCTCGGAGGCGATCGGTGTCGCGCCCGAGGTCGGCGTGATGGCACGAGCATTGATCAGACTCGCGTCAGGCCACTCGATCGCGACAAGTCCTTCTTCAAAATCGTCGCTCTCATCGGCGAACGGCGAAGCGGGCGCCTCATCGGAAGCATCGCCCGACACCTCCACGAGGTCCGACGCGACATCCGCCTCAAGCTCGACATCGCCAACAGAATACGACCCGTGGTCGTCGTTGAACTCACCCGAGCCGGACTGTCTGACCAACGCGTTGTCGATCTCGGCCGTGTCAAACGGATCGTTGGCCGCAAAGGCATCGAGCGCTACGGCAAGCGGATCTGCGGCGTCGGTGCCTTCCGCGGCGTCGGTGCCTTCCGCCGCCTCAGCGACCGGCGAATCAATTTCCGCGGATGGCGACTCGGACTCGCGCGGCGACTCGGACTCGCGCGGCGACTCGCCGAACGCGTCGTCGAGATCGAGCAGCTGCGCCTCGATGAAGGGCTCGGCCGCCATCGGCGCGGCGGGCGGTGCGATGACGTCCGACGCCAGCGGCGTGAGGAACGGTGGCGTGTGCCAGGCCGGCGCGTCAGGCGCGGAGAAAGGATCAGCGGTGTCCGCAGACGCGTCGAGCTGTGCGGCGTAAGCGGGCGCGCCGGTGTATGGATCGAGTGCCGTTGCGGAGAGCGGCGTCACCGAACGCGGCGTGAGGCGTTGCGAGAGCGACGAGAGCAGCGCCGCGATGTCGTCGTTCCGCGGATCGGCATCGAGCACACGCTCGTACCAGCGACGCGCCAACGACGCATCACCACGGGCCCGGGCGATGTCGCCGAGGTGCCGCAGCGCGATGAGATTTTCAGGATCCAGATTGAGGGCCGCTTCGAAGATCTCCTGCGCTTCCAGCAGCTCCCCGCTCTCGAAGAGTGCCTGACCAAACACGATGTGACCGCTCATATGCCCGGGCTGCCTGGGCAGATGCTCTCGACACAAGGCGATCGCCTGCTCGAGTTCACCGGCTTTGCGGTACTCGTTGGCGAGCGGCGCAAAATAGCGTCGCGGGTTTTCGTCGAACTTGCTACGAAGCTCGTCAATCCGGGCGGCGGTGCTCATCCGGCTAATCCCCAATGCGTGGTGGTCCCGGCGCGGTCCATTCGCTGAACGTACGACGGCTGTGCGGGAAGTCAATTGTAGACGGTTGCTGAAGTGTTGACGTCACTTGCCTTTACACTCTCGCGTCCCCTACTTTTCACTGCTTGTCCCCGAAGGGTTTCAACGCTCCGCTCTTCAGCGGAGCGTAGTGCCCATCGGGCGTGTTACCAACCTCCCCGTCCGAAGGAGTCCCGCCCCGTGCTGCAATCCATGCGGAGCGCTGCGAAATACGTTTGGATCGTGCTCATCATCGCGTTCGTTGGTGGTTTCCTGCTGGTCGACAGCTCGGGCCTTCTGGGACGTGCGCCGGTCACGACGAACACCGTGGTGGCCAAAGTCAATGGTGAGGACATCCTGTACCTGACGTGGGAAACAGCGGTCCAGAATCTCGAACAGCAGGAAGCCCAGCGCCTGGGCCGAGGAGTGACGCTCGACGAGCGTCGTCAGCTTGAAGACCGGGCTTTCGATGAACTGGTCAACGAAATCCTCCTCCGACAGGAGTACGAGCGGAGGGGCATATCCGTCACAGACGACGAGATCATGGATGCCGCGCGCGTCAGCCCGCCCCCGGGTGTGGAGCAGAATCCCGAGTTCCAGACGGAAGGACAGTTCGACATCACCAAGTATCAACGCTTTCTCGCGACTCCCGTCGCTCGTCAGCAAGGGCTGCTGATTGGGCTCGAGGGCTTCTATCGCTCCGAGATTCCGAAGCAGAAGCTGTTCGATCAGATCGCGTCCGATGTGTGGATCTCAAAGGCGCGCCTCTGGCAGCTTTACAGCGACCGCAACGACTCGGCACGTGTCAGCTTCGTCTCGCTTCGCCCCGATGCTGTTACCGGAACGGATGCTTCCATCACGGATGCGAACGTCTCCAAGTATTACAACGATAATCGCAAGCAGTTTGAACGTCCGGCGCGCGCCGTGCTTTCGCTGGTGTCGGTTGAACGCGCCATCACCGGCGTCGATTCGGTCGCGGCCAAGGCCAAGATCGAGGCGCTGCGCGCCGAGATTACCGGCGGCGCTGACTTCGCGGCGGTGGCCGAACGCGAGTCTGACGATTCATCGTCGGCGGCGGTCGGTGGACAGCTCGGACCGGGAACGCGCGGTCGCTTTGTTCCGGAGTTCGAGTCCGCTGCCTACGCGCTGCGCGAGGGTGAGCTCTCGCCCCCGGTGCTGTCGCCGTTCGGCTGGCACATCATCAAGCTCGACGCCAAGCGTGGCGACACGCTCGACCTGCGTCACGTGCTCGTGAGCATCCGGCAGCGCGATTCCAGTGCTTCGATTACAGATCGTAAAGCCGATCGCTTGTCGGCCATTACGGGCGGTTCATTCGAAGCCCAGATGTTCGATAGCGCGGCGGCCGAGCTGGAGCTCACAATCTCATCAGTCGTCGCTACCGAGAACGAACCGTTGACGTTCGCCGGTCGCTATGTCCCGGGGCTCAGCGCGTGGGCGTTCGGTGGCTCGGCCGTTGGCGAGTCGAGCGACCTGCAGGACGCACCCGAGGCGTATTACGTCGCGCGCATCGACTCACTGCGTGAAGGCGGCATCGCGCCGCTGAACGATGTGAAGGACGACATCCGTCGTGTGCTCGAGCGTGAGAAGAAGATCGAGCAGCTGGTTCCCAAGGCGCAGCAGCTCGTTGCCGCGGCGCGTTCCTCGTCATTGGATGAAGCCGCCCGTGCGCAATCGTTGACCGTCGAGCAGTCCGGCCGATTTGCTCGCAGCTCGCTCGTTCCGGGTATGGGTCAGTTCAATGAGGCCGTCGGGGCCGCGTTTGGACTGAATGTTGCACAGATCAGTGCGCCCATCAAGACGAACGAAGGCGTGTTTGTGCTAAAGCTCGAGGAACTCGCGGAGGCGGACAGCGCCGACTTTGAGTTGGTCGCGCCGGTGTTTCGCATGCAGACGTTGCAAGCCCTGCGCACAGAGCGCGTGCAGCAGTACCTCGTTGGACTGCGCGAGTCGGCCGACATTCGCGACGACCGCAAGAAGATTCAGGCGACCGTGCGACGGCAGGTCCCGATCTGATTGACACCAGTCGTCTCGCGCGCATTATGCGCGCGACGATTGGTCTCTCCCACTGCGACCGCCTGAACAGAAAAAGCGCCCCTGACATCCACTCGGATGTCGGGGGCGCTTTTTGCGTGTACGAGCGAAGATCAGTTGAGCAGACGCTTGGGCTCAGGACGCTCGTCATCAGCGACAGCGTTCGTCGTCACCGGCGGCGCACCGACGGCGCGATCGTTACGCGAAGGCGGCTCGGTGATCGCCTTCTGCGCATCGTTGAGATTGCGCTTGAACTCGGTGATACCCTTGCCGAATGAGCCCGCGATCTCAGGAATACGCTTGGCCCCAAAGAGCAGCAGCACCACCACAAGCAGAATGAGGATTTCTGTGAATCCGATTTGGCCGAGGCCCATGGTGACTCCTAGAACAGGGAGCGTGCAATGAGGTACGCGATGAGAACACCAACCAGGCTCAGCAACGAGACATCCAACGCTACGGGGCCAAGTGCAAACTTCAATATAATCAGATCAATGGGAAGAGGGCCAATCGAAGGTTGGACCCCTGTCGTCAAAAACTCTTTCACGGCGCCGGAAGGGAAAAACCGTCTGGCCAGCTGCGCCATGAGGCCGCCAGCCACAAAGCCGGAACAGAGCACCAGCAAATGGAACACCGGCCTGTGCCTGGAAGGTCCCTTAGCCATTACCAGCGCCGATCCACGGCGTAGCCGATGGCGTCGAGCAACGTGCTCTTGGCTGGACTGTTCGGAACTGAGACCAGTGCCTCTTCGGCTTCCGAGGCGAACTGGTCGGCCCGACTGCGCGCATACTCCAAGCCGCCCGAGTCGTGCACGATGCTGATGACATCAGCGACGGCCGCTTCGTCGGGCTGCGTCGTCGCGAACAGTTCATCGACCCGGCCGCGCGAAGCCGCCGACATTCGGGGCAGTGCCGCGATCAGCGGCAAGGTGACCTTGTGCTCGCGCAGATCGAGTCCGCTCGGCTTGCCGGTCATTTCGGCCGTCTCGGTGTAGTCAAGCAGATCGTCGGCGACCTGGAAGGCCATGCCGAGCCGCTCGCCGTAGCGCGCCAAGGCATCCCGGTGAGTCGGCGCGCCGCAGAGTGCGCCAACCGAACAGGCGGCCACAAAGAGCGCCGCCGTTTTCGCGCGAATCAGTCGTTCATAGTCGGCTTCGGTGAACGCCAGCGCATCGAACGCGGCCAGCTGACGCATTTCACCCAGCGTCATCGCGTCTGAGGCGTTGGAGACCGCACGCATGATTTCGATGTCGCCAAGCTTCACCAACTCGCGCATCACGCGTGAGTAGAGAAAGTCTCCCATGATCACCGAGATCTGGTGACTGAACAGCGCGTTGACCGTGGGCATGCCACGACGCAACACGGAGTGATCCACCGCGTCGTCGTGAATGAGTGTCGCGAGATGCAACAGCTCCACGACAGCGGCGCACGTGATGGCCCGCGGCTGCGCGCGATCTTCGACCGCCGAGGAAAGAAGAGTGAGCGTTGGGCGCAGCAGCTTCCCTTTCATGCGCAGCAGATGCTCGCCCACCTCCTGCACAAGGGGGACGTCAGCGGTGACGATGCGTCGGATCTCTCCGGGCACCGCCTCGAGTTCCCCCCGTACGGGGGATTGGATGTCGCGGAGCGCGGCGGCGAGCGCAGATGGGGTACGCGCGGATACCGTCATCCCGCGCTCCCATCAAGGGCGGCCAGTCGCTCGGCTACATCCCGGAAATAAATGTCAGTGGCGTACACGCGTTGAAAATAGCTCCGTGCCTCGTCTCTGCGCTGCAAGGCTTCACACGCATACCCCAGCAGGTATAAAACTCCCACCCGTTGTTCGTCGTCGAGCCCGGGTTCATGCAGCGCTCGAGATAGAACGGTTACGGCGACCGGAAAGCTCCCTTGTTCAAGGAAGCACTGCCCGAGGGCCTCATACGCCGGAAGTCGGTGCGTCGGGCTGCGCAGCGCTCGCTGGAACTCGGCGATCGCGTCGTCGAGCAGCCCCATCTCTTTGTAGGCCACGCCGAGATCGTAGTGACTCTCGTAGTCCTCATCGCCGAGGCTGCGTGCGACACCTTCACGGAAGTGCTGGAGTAGACGCGTGAAGTCAGCGTTCTCGTCCCCGGTGACCGTGGGCTCCTTCACCCGCATGCGCGTGTCGCGCGCGCCTGAATCATCGGACAGCCAGTCGGCGAGATTGACGTACCCGTCATCAGCGCCCGGCGGTGCCGGCTTGGGAGCGGGTGGTGGCGGTGCCGCTGCGCCGAGCGCGGCACGCGCGCGGTCGTCCCAGGGGTCGAGTTCCAGGACGCGCACGTACACAGACTCCGCACGTGTCGCCTGACCGATGCGGACCATCGCGTCGGCCAGATCGAGATAGCTGTCGCGCAGTCGATCGCGATCGCCCAGGCGCACGGCGAGCTCGACACGCTTGAGATGGTGAGCCACCACATCAGGGGCGACTCGCACCAACTCGTCGGTGAGACGCGAGGCTCCCGCGAGGTCGCCTTCCACCTCGAGCGCGAGCACGGTGGCGGCCAGTTCGGCGAGTCCCGTCTCCAGCTCACCCGCTTCGAGATAGGCTTCCGCCAAGCGGCGACGTCGCGCCCAATCACCGGGGTGCGCCTCAACCTCTTCGCGCAGCCTGGCGCAGCGGTCGAGCGCGAGGTTCATCGATAGCGCCGGCGTACGCGGCGTGAGCATGGCCTCGAGATCGCTCAGGGCATCGAGCTCGTCAGCGCCGTCGGGAAGAAACGCCGCGTCCATCGCGTCCTCAACGTACGCCGCGAGGATCGGGGCGACGACCACTTCGTCGACCAAGTCAGGCTCGTTCTCGACGACTGGTTCAGGGTCGATCACCTCGAGGTCTGCGTCCTGCTCAAACGCATTTAAATCCGCGTGGCGACGATTGGCGGCAGGCACGGCCCACTCGGCGATCGCGGACTCCAGCAGTTCGTCAGGGTAGACGATCGGCGGCAACTCGCCAGGCAGAATGAAATCGTGAGGATTGAGGCGCTGGTATGGCGCGGTGGTCGAGACCTCAAGCGGCATGGACGGCACGCTGAGGTCTTCGTCCATCAGGTCCGGCAGCGACTCGAGGTCGAGAAACTCGAGCTCAGGATCATCGCCCTCTTCCGTGTCGGTGCCAAGCGCTTCGATGGCATCAAAATCGACGCGCACGGCCGAACCGTCATCGCCGAACGAATCAAACGTGAGGAACGGCAACTCGTCGCCTTGCTCTTCGAGCCCGGGAACCGAGGACGCGTCCGCATCGATTGGCAGCTCCGGTTCGATTCCGAGGTATCCGCCATCATACATAAGATCTGACGTGAGGTCATCATCTTCAACCTCAAGCCAGACAACATCTTCAGCAGCCTGCTCAGGAACTGCATCAGGCGCTTGTTCGTGTTGTGCCTGAACCGCGTCGTCAGACATCGATACCGAGTCAACGACGGGCAGTGAGTCCTCGCCAGGCGCCGCGTATTCGAACAACGGTGATACGGATACGACCTCAGTTTCCGACGGGTCGTCGATCACGACGTCGCTGAGCGAGTCGGGGGGCAGCTGGTCTTCTACAAACTGGAGCTCAGGGAGCTCAGGGAGTTCAGGCCCGCTCTCATCGGTGACATCGCCTGCAAGTGCGGCTTCACGATCCGGATCTGATTCACGCTCCAAGTCGTCGGCAACGTACGCCGCCGCTGCTGACTCCGGCTCGTACGATACGAGGGACGCCGCCGCCTCCACATCATCCGTGACGACAGAGGTTGTGGCGTGGCTGAGGTCGTCCGAATCGACCTCAACCTCCACGTACGGCACGGGCTGAGCTTCCGGCTGAGCTTCGGGCTGAGCTTCGGGCTGAGCTTCGGGCT
>Ga0163144_10013791_pt1 | contig 16823 bp, 16 predicted proteins | sample OliLak19BULKMAT1_FD_123175 | JGI IMG/M metagenome (GOLD analysis project Ga0163144, IMG submission 123175) | Freshwater microbial mat bacterial communities from Lake Vanda, McMurdo Dry Valleys, Antarctica - Oligotrophic Lake LV.19.BULKMAT1 | ecosystem: Environmental > Aquatic > Freshwater >... | reverse complement strand
GCGCACGCAAGGACGATTCGCAGTGGGTCGCGAATTCGACTACGCTCGCTCTGCTCGGACGCACGGCTTGTTACTCGGGTCAGCGCATCACTTGGGACGACTTCCAGAAGTCCGAGCAAAAGCTCGTGCCAGATCCAATCGACTTCAACGGAGCGCTCCCGGTTCGTCCGCTGCGCATCCCTGGTCTGCCGGAGACGCAGGATACGATCTTCCCCGAGAACAAGCAGTCGGTTTGATCCGGCACGACGGCGATCCTCATTCCTCGATCCGACAGGGGGCGAGGATCGCATCGCTCATGCCGTGGAGGATTTTTTTGTCCGCAGGGCAGATGGTGGCCAGCACGCCGCCGAGGGTAATCTTCTGGTCGGCTGCTCCGATGAAGTAGTAGGGGCAAAGTCGCACGCGGCCTTCCATGATTTCGATTTCACCGGTGGTGGGATTCCACCACGGATGCCGGACGAGCTTGCCTCCATGGAATCGTTGGAGAACGTAGGGCGAGGTTCCGTGGGCGGCGAGGGCTTCGTCAACCGCAGCGGCCCACTCCGTCTGCGAGGAATCCTGTCCGATGGTGACACTGCGGCTGCCCCAGGCCTTCTCGTTGAACCCGCTGAGCTTCAGGACCAGTTCGCGTTCGCTTTGCGAGAAGTTCCGCAGTTCGGAGAAATGCTGGATGTCGAGTCCGGGAAGAACGGCATGAGGCGGGACGGGTGCCGGATCAATAATCCAGCTCATTGGAAAGACCTGGCGTAGTCGTTGGAAATTCGCATCGCGCAGCTCGCGTCGCCAGGTCTCCCGCAAGGGGTGCGACCAGAAAAGGGCCGACCACTGCTTTTCTTCGTGCCAGGGTTTGAAGGGGCTGCTCAGCGAGATGGTTCCGGCGGCGGCTAGCTCCGCGATCTTTGCGGCTGCCGGAAGGGCGGGCAGATCGAACAGCTCGAAGAAACGGTAGAGATCGCGCCCGTCCGGCTGGTAGGTCTCGGCGCTTTTGACCTGCCAGTCGCCGCCCCCGGCGAGCGGTCGCCCCGCTCGAAGTTGCGCGGCGAGCCAGTCCATCTCCGGCCGATAGTCGCCCGATTCAGCGGAGATCACGATGTCGGCACCTTTTTCAGAAAAGAGCGAACGGAAGCCGTCGATCATGCCTTGCGGGCCGCCGACCAGAGGCGTGGAAGGGTCGAGCTGATGGTATTTTTCGCCCAGCCAGGCGGTTAGGCCGATGCCTCCGGGCACGGAGTCAAGTTCGGTGGCGATGAGGCCCTGCTCGGTCAGAATGAGGTCCGGACGGATGACTCGAGGCAGGTCGTTGGGAGAGGCGGCCAGCCCCTGTTCGAGGAGGGCGGGTGGCTTGCCGGCGTCGAGGCTCTCCGCGATCCAGCCGGGAAGGCTGCCTTTGCGGCTGCGCCGATAGATGGTCTCACCGGCTTGTTGGAAGCGGGCGAGGAGCGGGCCAAGTTGTTCGAGGTATCGGACGGTGCTGCGGTCGAGGGGGAAGGCCTCCGGCGAGACTCGCCAGGTCTTTTCGGAAAAAAGTCCCCCTTCGGGCAAAGCGGATGTGATGCGTTCGGCGCGCGCGACAGGGGAGAGTGGGGCCATCGGAGAAACTGCGGGGAAGGGAGCCAGAAGGGGGGTCATCCCTGAAGGAGACGCAGCGCGGCGCGCAACATTTCATCTGATCGGATCATTTCGGCCGGGAGAGAGTCGATCGCCTTCTGCGCGTCGGGGGCGCGAAAGCCGAGAGAGAGCAATCCGAGCAGGGCGTCATTCTTCGCAAGGGCCTCGGGCGAATGGGCAGACGGTGCACCCTGGGTCTGCCAGGCTTCCTTGACGCCTACTTTGTCGCCGAGTTCCAGCACGATGCGTTCGGCGGTTTTGCGTCCGAGGCCTTTGATTTTGGCCAAAGTGGTGAGGTCGCCCCGGACCACGGCGGCTTTGAAATCGGGCGTGCTCATGCCGCTGAGGACAGACATGGCGACCTTCGGTCCGATTCCGGTGACGCGGTCAATCAGGAGTCGGAAAACACTCCGCCCATCCTCGTCGGCGAAGCCGTAAAGGGTCTGCTCCTGCTCGCGGATGTGGTGATGGGTGAGAACCTTGAGGTCCTCGCCGATGCGGCCAAAACGCTCGTCGCCGAAGAGCGGCACGGTCACTTCATAGCCGACGCCACCGACATTGATGACGAGACGTCCGGGCCAGGACTCTTCGAGGGTTCCTTGTAAAAATGTGATCATCGCGCTTTAGTTCTTTCAGAGCGCCGGGCATCGCCGCTCTGGAGCTGCCCACCGAAACCCTTTCCCGACCGATGGTAAACCGATTTCTTAAGACCCTCTGGCTGGTGCCGCTGATTCTCGGGGGTTTCTATGTCCACACCGGTGCCGAAGATGCTCCCGCCGCACCGCGCCCGAGTGGCTTGATCTTTGAAGGAGCCTTTGAGAGTGCCGCCTACCACGAAATCCCGGAGAATGCCCGGCGGACTCAGCTGGTGGCGGCTTATCGATGGGACTACGGATTGCGCTATTACGACGAGGCCACCTGGACGGCGGCGGGCTGGGACTGGCCGAAGTTCCGTGAGAAGGCGATGGTGGTGGCCGACGCGCTGGCCGAGCGGGTCAAGCCGGAGCTGATCCGCGATCCCCGGGGGGTCATCGAGTATGGCTTGGTGGTCGATCCCGACCCCTTCCTGACGAGTGTGCTGCTTTCGAAGAAATTCCGGGAAAAATTCACCGACACGCTCGGCGACGCCCTTCACATCGTCATCCTTGATCGCAATCGAATCTATCTTTTCCCCGTGACCGGAGGGCATCTCCAGGACTACGGACCTTCCCTGGTCGCGGAGTTCCGTGAGGCCCCGCTTCCAGTGAGCCTGGAAGTGTTTTTGCTCGATGAAAAAGGTCTCCGGGTGATCGGGGAGCTCTCGCGGGAGTGAAGCGTTAGTCAGATCACTCCCATTTCTCCAAGACTTTGCGCTCGTTCACGGGCCACCAGGCAGCGATTTTTTTTGCCATGGCAGCAACGCGTTCCGGTTCGGCGGAGGCCAGGTTGTGATCTTCGCTGGGGTCGTTGAGCAGTTGATAGAGCTGGGGCCGGAGCTCGTCACGCGGATGGATATCTGCGTAGCGGTCGCCGAGTTCGCCATCGTAGGTGAGGAGCAATTTCCACGGGCCTTCGATGACCCAGCGATAGAGGAGGGTGACTTCGGGTTTTTCCGCATCGAAAACATCGTGACCGAAGCTCTCGCCGTAAACCGCGTCGCGAGGGGTTGGCTCTCCGCTGCGGAGGCAGGGCATCAGATCGAGTCCGGGCATCTCGGCGGGCGGGGTCACCCCGGCGGCTGCCAGCATGGTTGGCACGATGTCGATGCTGGAGGCGAGTTGCTCGCCGCGATCACCGGGCTGGATGACTCCCGGCCAGCTGTAGAGGATGGGCTGGCGCACGCCGCCCTCGTTGGCGGATTGTTTGGAGCGCATGGCGAAGCCGGGGCCGTCGGGTTTTTGGATCCAGCCGTTGTCGCTGATGGTGACGAAAAGAGTGTTCCCGGTGAGGCCTTTTTTCTCGATGTGGTCGATGATCTCGCCGCAGGTCTGGTCATACCACTCGATCATGGCGTAATACTTCGCGACGTGCTCGGAGGAGACTTTGGCCTTGTATTTGTCGAGGAGAGCCTGCGGCGGGGTATGTGGATCGTGGGGCATGAACGGGGCATACCAAATGTAGAATGGCTTCTCCGCCGCGACGGCCTCATCGATGAAATTGGTCACGGGGGCGACTCCTTCACGACCGATTTTCAACCCGTCGTCGCCGTGGCGGCCGCCCTTCTCTGGATAGCCGCGGGTCATACCGTGAGTGAAGCCGCCCCGTTTGAAACTGCCCTCCCACCATTTGCCGGATTGGTGGCTGAGGTATCCGGCTTCGCCGAGGAGCGCGGCGATCCGGGGATGCTGATCGACGTGGGTGATGAGTTGCTCGGTGAGTTTGGCATACTCGGGGTCGCCTTTTTTACCGCCGACGAGAGCGGGAGCCATGTCGTTGCCGGAGGTCTTGTGCTGGTGGGAGTATAGACCGCTGGAGAGGGTCATCAGCGAGGGGCGGCACAGGCCCGTCGGCACATAACCTCGTCCGAAGAGGGCGCTGCGAGAGGCCAGGGCGTCGAGATGAGGCGTCTCAATGTCGGGATGTCCCATGTAGCCATAGTCGGTCCAAGCCTGGTCGTCGGAGAGCAGCAGGACGATGTTCGGCTTGGCGTCGGCTGCCGATATCGGGAAGGGGAGCAGGGCGGCGAGAAGGGGGATCAGGAAACGATGCATGGGTTAGTATGGAATGTGTCACCGTGAAAACATAGTGCGTTAATCCGCCAAAGGTCTGTTGCGATAGACTTGCGGTTTTCTGCTGGATGGTGAATGCTGACAAGGCAGGGTTATCGATGAAACAGGGTATGGTGCCTGACCGAACAGGGTATGGTCGCCACACAGACCGGTGAGCGGTGGGATGCTGCTTTTGTATCAGATATGTCCACTCCAACCTCAATCGTCGTGCACGGCGTGACCCATCGATTTGGAAAGTCGACGGTGTTGGAGGATGTGTCGTTTTCCATTGAGGATGGCGAGTCAATCTGCATGATCGGGCCGAATGGCGGGGGGAAATCGACCCTGCTGCGCATCCTGCTCGGGTTGCTGGAGCCCAGCGAGGGAAGGGTGGAAGTGCTGGGACAATCTCCTCGCGAGGCTTGTCGCTCGATCGGCTACGTACCGCAGTCGATCCGCTTCGATCCGCTGTTCCCAATCTCGGCATTGGAAATCGTCTTGATGGGACGCCTCGACCGGGTGCGCTGGGGGCGCTACTCGCGGACCTGTCGCACGGTCGCCCGCGAGGCCCTCGCGACGATGGGGCTGAGCGACTGCGAGCATCGTCCTTTCGCCCAGCTCTCGGGTGGGCAACGCCAGCGGGTCCTCATCGCCCGGGCTCTTGCAGCGGAGCCTCGTATCCTCCTGCTGGATGAGCCGACCGCGAACATCGATCTCTCGGTGGAGGAACAGTTTCTTGATTCTTTGCAAGAGCTGAGGAGGCGCATGACCATCCTGCTGGTGACGCACGACCTCGATGTGGTGGAGGAAATGGGAGATTCGGTGCTCTGTGTGAACCGCCGCCTCCATCGCCACAGCTTGCCACTCTCGCCAGAGACGGTCACGGAGATTTTCCGGGGCGGCCGCCGACTGGAACATGATCGGCGGACCCGGCATCGCCAAGGAGACCATTCGAACTGTGTGCATGAGTGAGGGACTTTCATCGGCACGCGGTCCACTCGCTCGCGCTCGCGGCTACGGGAATTTTGATTGTGGGAACTTCCTCAAGATTTCATGACTGAATTTTTCGACGCCCTTCGCCAGGTTCCGCTGCTGCGTTACGCGCTCTTCGCCGGGATCTTTTCCAGCCTCGCCTTCGGAGTGGTGGGGAGCTTTGTCGTAACCCGGCGGATCGGTTACATCGCAGCGGCTATCGCTCACAGCATCCTCGGTGGGATCGGCATTGCGATTTTTCTTTCGCGCACCTTCGAGATCCCATGGATCACGCCGATGGGTGGAGCCTTCGTCGCGGCGGTCGTATCAGCCCTGATCATCGGACTCGTCAGCCTGCGGGCCAAAGAGCGGGAGGATACCATCATCGGAGCGATCTGGGCTTTCGGGATGGCGGTGGGTTTGATTTTCATCCACTTCTCCCCCGGGCCGGGCGTGGCCATGGAGAGTTTCATTTTCGGAAATATCCTGCTGACTTCGGCGAACGATGTCATCACCACCGCCCTGCTCAGTGGTGTGGTTCTGGTGGTCACGGCGTTTTCTTACCACAAGCTTGTCGCAGTTTGTTTCGATGAAGAGTTCGCCCGACTGCGTGGCATCCGCTCCGAACTGTATTATTTGCTGCTGTTGGTTCTCCTTGCGGTCAGCATCGTCCTGCTGGTGCGTTTGACGGGAATCATCCTCTCGATCGCTCTCATCGTGCTGCCCGCCGCCACCGGAGCCCGTCTCTCGATGCGGCTTTGGGTGATCATGATTTTGGCGACCTTGCTATGCCTCAGTTATACGGTCACGGGACTTGCGGCGAGCTTCGTGTTGGAGATGCCAACGGGGCCGGTCATCGTCGTGATTGCGGCGGCGGTGTATGCGCTCGTGCTCGGTTGGCAGAAACTCCGACCGCAAAGTTGATTATTTTGCTGGCAATTGGTGACGCTTTCGCGACTTTCGGGGCCAATGAAATCGGAACTCAAGATCTTTAGCGGCACCGCCCACCCCGAGCTAGCCGACGAGATTGCCGCCTACCTCGGCGAACGACGCTCGGATGCGACTGTAACGCAGTTTCCCAACGGTGAGACCTTTGTCAAAATCAACGAGAACATCCGCGAGCGTGATATTTTCATCATCCAGCCGACTTGTCCGCCGACGAACCAGAACCTGATGGAGTTGCTCATCATGACGGATGCCGCCCGTCGGGCCAGCGCTGACCGCATCACGGCGGTGATTCCCTTTTTCGGCTACGCCCGTCAGGATCGTAAGGACCAGCCCCGCGTCCCCATCACTGCCAAGCTCGTCGCGAATCTCTTGACCGCTGCCGGGGTCTCCCGCGTCCTCACCATGGACCTCCACGCCGGGCAGATTCAGGGATTTTTCGACATTCCTGTCGATCATCTTTACGCCAAGCCGGTGCTGATCAAATATTTGCGGGACAAAGGCATGACTGACAATCTCGTCGTCGTCTCGCCCGATATCGGCGGCATGAAGATGGCCCACGCCTACTCCAAAGCGCTCGACGTTCCTCTCGCGATCGTGGCCAAAAATCGGGTCAGCGCCACCGAAGTCGAGGCTAGCAGCCTGATCGGTGAGGTTGCCGGCAAGAATGTCCTGCTTGTCGATGACATCTCGGAGACCGCCGGGACTTTGACCTCTGCGGCCAAGCTTCTCCAGAAACACGGAGCCAAACGCATCTTCGCGGGAGTCTCCCACGCGGTGCTGAATGACCAAGGCCGCCAGCGCATCGCCGAGTCGGACATTGAGGAACTCATCTCGACGAACAGCACTCCTTTTGCCGTCGGCGACAAGGTCTCGGTCGTCTCCGTGGCCGAGCTTTTGGGAGAGGCGATCCGGCGCATTCATCTCGGGGAATCCGTCACATCTCTCTTTGACATTACCTAGGCTGACGCCTAAAGTTCGCCCCTCCCACGGCAGAGCACGGGGGCCGGAACCGTTTTCCGGCGCTCCTTGGCCCCACATATGGGCCGCACGTTACCCCTGGGAACAACCTACTTGGCATCATGGCAAAACACGAAACCCTCGCCGCAGAAAAGCGTGAACTCAAAGGCACCAGCAACTCCAAACGCCTCCGTCGCGCCGGACTCGTACCCGGTGTGATCTACGGCTCCAGCCAGCGCGAATACACGATCCAGCTCAACGCCAAGTCCTTCGGCGACCTCGCTCGCGCCCAGGGTCGTCAGAATTTCCTCGTGAACCTTGAGATCGAAGGTGCCAACGAGAAGTCCAAGCTCGCCATCGTGCAGGACATCCAGCGCAACCCGCTCACCGGCGGACTCATCCACGTCGATTTCCGGGCCGTGAGCGAGAATGAAACGATCCACGCTACGGTGCCGATCGAACTTCGTGGCGAAGCGGCTGGCGTGAAAAACGGTGGTTTGCTCGACCAGCTTGTCCACTCCATCGAGGTATTTTGTCGCCCTGGTGACCTTCCTGAGTCGATCATCAACATTGTCGAAGACCTCGGTCTCGGACAGTCGCTCAAAGTCGGTCAGCTCAATCTGCCCGAAGGCGTCACCGTCAAGATGGACAAGGACGTTCTGGTTGCTCAGATCGCCCAGACTCGTGCGTCGGTTTCCGCCGGTGCCGGTGCCGGTTCCTGATCTGTCTTTGATCGGGATACATCCCTGAAACCTTTCGACGGACGCCTCAATGAGGCGTCCGTTTTGGTGTATGCTTTTGGCGGCCGGAGCGGTTAGCTAACGGGGGATTGATTGCCCCGTTTTGGAAAAGGAATGAGCTGCACTTCCTCCTATGCCGAAGAAGCTAAATGAACTTCAGGGCTCCGATCCCTGTGATTCGTCTCCAATCGCGGTTCACTTGCCGTACAAATGGGATTGAACGAATCCGCCTTTGTTAGAAGAGGGTTTTGACCACGTATGAACACGAATTCACACGAATCAATGACGTTACAGAACTGCTTCATTCGTGGTCCATTAATGATCTAGTATGATTGCTACTCAGTCCATCCTTCTTGCTTACGCGCCTGAGGTCCCCGATGCCTGAGGACTGGTCCACAAACATCACGCAAGCATCAACATCAGCCAGAATTTTGAGCCTTTTGAGCCTTTTGAGCCATTTGAGCCATTTGAGCCATTTGAGCCATTTGAGCCTTTTTGTGGCCAAGGCTTCGTGGCGGCCTACGGTCATTTCGTTTTCCGCACGAGGATCCGCAGCCGTCCACTTTCGTATTTCCCTGCGTTGCTGGAGAAGGTCCAGTCTCTCGTCCGCGGATCGGAGGAGCTGTTGCCGATTCCCAGATCGGCCGCACCGCCGGCATTCCATTGATTGACGGCGAAGATCGTTTCTTTCGCGGCGCTATTGTGCACCTGCATGGAACCGTAGCCCGCTTCCGGCGGGATGGGTTGATCGGCGAAGTCCCACAACTCCCCGGAACCACCGGGCAATTTGGCGGCATTGACAGGGCCGTAGTTGTGAGGCCAGAACTCCAGATTTCCGAAAAGCCCATGCCCCGTGCTCACTCCCGAGACGTTGCTGAGGATACTCAGATTGGTGACCGGAACTTGGAAAGTCGCGCCGGAACTTACGGTGGGAATTCCCAGTTTGCCGGCATCATCAGTGAAGGCATCCATCGCCACCCAGGCCCACTGCAGCGAGCCACCACCAGGAGTGAGTTCGATGAAATACCCCACCCGGTCGAAGGCTCCAGCAATCTCGGACGAACGGTCTACCTCGTATGAGAAGTTCGGCCCCAGTTTCTTGAGGTCGAGGTCATAGACCAGGTCGTATGCGGCGGCCCCGGGCACCTTGAGGGAGAGCCAGTCATACTGGGGGACTTCGCCGGCCCGGAAGGTGGCGGTCGGCAGGCCTGCTCCATTGGCGAGATTGGGCTCTGCCAGCTTGTGCCAGGCGTAGCGCATCGCGGCGGGTTCCTTGATTTCAGGGGACGCGAGGACCACCGTATCGGTGCCTTCGATGACGGCGTTCGCGGGGACAAAGGCTCCCTGCTCTCCGATCATTTCAAAATGGGAAAGCGGCTGGCCATCGCGCGACTTCAAGCCTCCAGCGACCTCGTCGAAGCGCAGCCGCAGGGTTGCGCCGGCCACCGTCATCTCGGCGAGCTTCGGACCGCTGGCGACCAGATCGCTTTTCCCATAAGTGTGCTTCAGAGCCAGCAAGCTCAGGCGACGCCCCACTTCCTGCTTGTTTTTCGGATGGATGTCGGCCGGATTGCCGATGTCGTTGGTCACGACCATTCCCGTATGCGGGATTTCCAGACAGGCCGACTGGGCTTCCCAGAAGCGGGGCAGGATGGCGGGATCCTCCTCTCCGTAGACGAAAGGAGCGATCTGCACGAAATAGAAGGGGAAATCTCCGATGCCCCACATGGAGCGCCATCCGGCGAGCAGGGCCTTTTTCCGGTCCAGATAGTCCATGCCTCGCGCGTGGTTCGACTCGCCCTGATACCAGATCGCCCCGCGCATCCCGTAGCCGACTACCGGATTCATCATCGCATTAAAAATGGTAGTCGGTTCAGTGTGGGCGGTGATCGGCAGGAGTCGTTTCGGAAAGACCGGGCTCGCGGGAGCGGAGGTGCCTTCCGCCAGTGCGGTCTCGGCAAGCACCTGCCAAGCGGTGATCGCTTCGAGATACTTCCGCAATCCGTCTTTGTAAGCCTGGCTGCCGGGAAGGGCGGTTTGTACTTTGGCATAGATGTCGGCGAGGCCGGGAGTCATGGCGAAGCCCTCGATCGGTGTCCATGGTTCGATCAGGGTGCCTCCCCATGAGATGTTGAGCAATCCGATGGGCACACCCAGTTCACGATGGAGCTCGCGGGCCATGAAGTAACCCGCCGCCGTGAAACTGCCCGCCGTTTCTGGAGAGCACACCAGCCAATCTCCCTTCACATCGTCGAGTGGTAGGTTGTTGGTGAGATGGGCGATCTTCATCTGGCGGATTTGGGGAAAATCGGCCGCCGCGATTTCAGCTTCGGGGTTGTCGCTCGCGGACACCGTCCACTCCATGTTTGATTGGCCGGAGCAAAGCCAGACTTCGCCGACGAGCACGTCGCTCAGTGCAAAGGAACTCGTCGAAGACGAAAATTTCAGTTCCAGCCCGTCAGCGATCGCCTCCATCGCCGGGAGTGTGACTTCCCAGCGCCCGGTCTCATTGGCCCTCCCCGTGACCGCCTCCGCCGCGCCGAGTTGCACGGTCACTTCTTCCCCCGGATCGGCCCATCCCCAGATCGGAATGGGGGCTTGTCGCTGCATTACCATGCTTTCCCCGTAGAAGCCGGGGAGACGGATTTCAGCCTCCGAGAGCACAGGAACCAAAAAAACGAGCCATCCCAAAAGTCGAACAAATTTCATGCGTCGAGCTTTGCCATTTTTCGGGAGGCGCGCAAGATCGAAAGTATCCGTTCGGCGGTTCAGCTTTTCAGCTTTTCAGCGGTTCAGCGGTTCAGCGGTTCAGCGGTTCAGCGGTTCAGCTTTTCAGCTTTTCAGCGGTTCGGCGGTTCAGCGGTTCAGCGGTTCAGCGGTTCAGCGGTTCAGCGGTTCGGCGGTTCAGCGGTTCGGCGGTTCAGCTTTTCAGCGGTTTAGCGGTTTAGCGGTTTAGCGGTTTAGCGGTTTAGCCGAGCTGATCCACGCGAAAATTCTTTACTCCTTTACTTCTTTGCTACTCTCCTTCTAACTCTCACCTTCGCTCCCCCTATGTGCCGTCTTGCCCTCACCATCTTCGCAATCCTCGCCGCTGCTGCCATTCCCCATGCGGCGGAGCCTCTCACCTTTCCGGGTGCCGTCTCGGAGATCTACAAACACGCCTCCGACACCGATCTTTACCTGCATCGCTTCGATCCTCCGACCGGCGAGTCCACGGCTCCTCGTCCGGCGGTGGTGTTCTTCTTCGGTGGAGGATGGGTTTCAGGATCGGCCAAGCAATTTGAACCCCACGCCCGTTACCTCTCTGCCCGAGGCTTGGTGGTCTTCCTCGCCGACTACCGCACCGCGAAGGCGAATGGCACCCCCCCCCGGGATGCCGCCGCCGATGCCACTTCAGCGATCCGTTGGGTGCGCGCCCACGCGGGCCCGTTGAATCTCGATTCCGGCCGCATCGCCGTCGGTGGAGGATCCGCAGGTGGGCACATCGCCGCCGTCACCGGCATCTGCGAAGGCTTCGATGAGGCGGGTGAAGACCTTACCGTTTCCTCCAAAGCCAATGCTCTACTCCTCTTCAATCCCGTCTATGACAATGGCCCGGATGGCTACGGTCATGACCGGGTGAAAGAATGGTTCCCCGCCATTTCGCCCGCTCACAATCACAGCACCGACGATCCGCCGACCATCGTTTTCCTCGGCACGAAGGACAAGCTCATCCCCGGCGCCACCGCCGAAGCCTTCCAAGCCGCCCAGAAGGCCCTCGGCATTCGCTCGGATTTGCACCTTTACGAAGGGGCTGAGCACGGCTTTTTTAACCTCGCGGTCGGCACCGGTAAGGTCGAGCATTTCATCGACACCATCCGAAAAACCGATACCTTCCTGATCTCGCTCGAATACCTCTCCGGCGAGCCCGACCTCGCGCTCCTCGACAAGATTGCCGGAAAAAGCCAACCCTGAGACTTCCTTCGCCCCCCCCTCGACGTTTTCCCCCATGCAGACCCGTCCTGTCACCACTGCCGACCTCGCCGCCTCTGTCATTGCCGTGCCACCGATGGCTCGGGATCAGAATCTCCAATTTCATCGCGGCGAAAATGAAAAGATCATGCGCCACATCGAGGCCGGTGGGGTCAACATCCTTCTCTACGGTGGCAATGCGAATTTCTACCACACTGCTCTGAGTGAGTATGAATCCATCCTCGGTCAACTCGCCGAGATTGCCGCGCCCGACACCCTCGTGATCCCCTCCGTCGGACCGGCCTATGGCACGATGATGGACCAAGCGGCCATCGTTCGTGACACCGCTTACCCCACTGTCATGGTCCTCCCTCAGCAAGGTTTGACTACCTCGGCGGGGGTCGTCACCGGCCTGCGCCGCTTCGCGGAAAAGGTCGGCAAGCCCATCGTGCTTTACATCAAATACGGAGACTTCATCACCGTCGAGGGCGCTCGCCAGCTCGTCGATGACGGCATCATCTCCTGGATCAAATACGCCATCGTCCGCGAAGATCCCAAGGTTGATCCCTATCTCAAGGAACTCCTCGATCAGGTGGACCCAGCGCTCATTGTCAGCGGCATCGGCGAGCAACCCGTTATTGATCACCTCGTTGGATTCGGAGTCAATGGCTTCACTGCAGGATGTGTCTGTGTGCGACCTGATCTCAGCGCCGAGTTGCTCCGCGCCGTTCAAAAAGGCGATCTCTCCCGCGCCCGCGAGATTCAGGCGATTTTCTGCCCGCTCGAAGACCTCCGCAACGACATCAATCCTGTCCGGGTGTTGCACGAGGCTGTTAAGCTGGCGGGTATTGCGGATACCGGTCCGCCGCTGCCCTTGCTTAGTGGGATCTCCGAGGCTGAGACGGAGAAGGTTCGGGCAGTCGTGTCGTCATTGATTGAGGCTTGAGTGTGGGGGCAAGCCATGATTCCAGTGCTGCTGCGCTGGGATCTGCTGATCTTCGCTGGAGGGATCAACTGCACTCGACTCCCACCACATGATCCAATCGTTTGCCGACAGCGACACCGAGGAACTCTTTCGGAAAGAGTCGAACCGGCGATTCTCCGCGATCACACGGGTGGCACTCCGCAAGCTGATCCAAATGAATCGGGCCCGTTCCCTGCCAGACCTTTGAGTCCCGCCGGGCAACCGTCTTGAGTCGCTCCGAGGGAATTTGGCCGGACTCCACTCGATCCGCATCAACGATCAGTGGCGTATCGTCTTTCAGTGGACGGATCGCGGTCCAGCGAACGTATCCATCGTCGATTACCATTCACGAACCCCCGTAACGCTATACGTTACAGAAATGAAAATCACCCCTGGCGAGATTCTTCCGGAGGAATACTTGAAGCCCATGAGCATCTCCCAGAATGCCATGGCCCGCGCATCCGCGTGGCTCCCCGCGCCATCAACGAAATCGTTCTCGGAAAGCGATCCATCACTCCAGCCATGTCGATACGATTTGGTGCGTTCTTCGGGCAGTCCGAAGACTTTTGGCATGGCACTCAGGTCGAGTGTGACTTACGGGCCTTGCAAAAAGAGAAAAACAAGCTGACCAGCAAGGTTCGGACGGCGGTAGAATTGCTTGCGGGGTCTTGAAGCGACGAATTTCGCTTCGGGGGACTTTCGGGCGAAACCCTTGGAACATCAGTTTCACGTGCGAAGCAGGAGATTAAAACAAACAAACTACCCCGTGCACCACCTCACCGGCCATTCCTATCTCGGCGGAGCGAGCGACCAGCCCTCCGGCCACACCTTCGACGCCATCAACCCCGCCAACGGAGCGACGCTCGCCCCACCCTTCCACGAGGCGACTTCGGCGGAAGTCGATCTCGCCGTAACCCGGGCCGTGTTCGCCTTCGATGCCTTCCGCAGCCTCTCCCCGGAATCCCGCGCCGCCTTTCTCGAAGCTATCATTGAGGAAACCCTCGCTCTGGGTGACGCCTTCCTCGAACGTTGCTCCGCGGAAACCGGACACCCTCTCGCTCGCTGTGCGCAGGAGCGCGACCGGGTCGTGAAACACACCCGTCAGTTCGCCGACCTGCTCCGCGAAGGCTCCTGGGTCGATGCCCGGATTGATCACGGCGATCGGGATCGCAAGCCGTTTCCGAAGCCCGACGTGCGAAGCCTTCTCCAAGCCATCGGTCCGGTGGCGGTGTTTGGAGCGAGCAATTTCCCCATCGCCATTTCCGTGCTGGGAGTCGATACCATTTCCGCCTTCGCCGCCGGATGTCCGGTGGTGGTGAAAGGACATCCCGCCCATCCCGGCACGTGCGAACTCGCCGCCTCCGCCGTGCTTCGCGCGGCAGAACGAACTGGAATGCCTGAGGGAGTATTCGCGCTGCTTCAGGGGTCGAAACACGAGATCGGTTCGCAATTGGTGCGGCATCCCGCCCTCACTGCTGTGGCCTTCACCGGTTCACTTCGGGGAGGACGCGCCCTCGCCGATCTCGCCGCCGCTCGTCCCGTTCCCATTCCGGTCTATGCCGAGATGGGCAGCGTGAATCCCGTCTTCCTCCTTCCCGAAGCCCTCGCCACCCGTGGGGAACAAATCGCCGCCGGCTTCGTTCAGGCGCTCACGGTCGGGGTGGGACAGTTCTGCACGAACCCTGGCCTCGTCGCCGGTCTCGACTCACCCGCTTGGACGACCTTCACCGAATTGGCGCAGGAAAAAGCCGCCGCTGTCGCTCCCGCCACCATGTTGCATCCGGGGATTCACCAAGCCTACGTCTTAGGCGTGGCCCAACGGCAGGGGCATCCCCGGTTGCAGTCGCTCGGAACTCCCGCCACTCCTCCCGATCCGGCCCGCCACGAAGCGGCCGCCTATCTCTTCACCACGACCCGACAGGGTTTGGTCGAAGACCCAACCCTGTTGGATGAGCTCTTCGGACCGAGCGCCACCCTGGTGCGCTGCGACAAGTCTGCCGATCTCGTCGCGATCGCCGAACAAATGGAGGGTTCTCTCAGCGCTACCGTTCACGGCACCGAAGCCGACTTGGCGAATCATGCGGAACTCCTCTCCGTTCTCAGTCGCAAGGCCGGTCGGCTCATTTGCAATGGATATCCGGTGGGCTTGGAGATCTGCGATTCCATCCATCACGGCGGACCCTATCCGGCGGCGACTCACAGTTACTTCACCAGCATCGGGACCCGGGCGATCCATCGTTTCGTGCGTCCGGTGTGTTATCAGGATTGGCCGGGGAGCCTCCTGCCGGTGGAGTTGCAGGATGCGAATCCGCGCGGGGTGATGCGGATGGTGGACGGGGTGCGGAGGCGGTGATGGCGGATTCACCGGATTCACCGGGCTCACGCAGCTTCTTTTGGTTATCGCGAGGTTGATCCGCCTTCCAAGGGCGCAGTCCGTCGAGAGCGCGGCGAGGACACCAGCAGTTGCATCGCGTGAACCGATCGGCCAGGGAGTCCTCCAGTTCGTCTAGTCCGATACTCACGCAGATGGATCTCGTCGAACAAACGACACAGGTCCCGTCCTTTGTCATCCAGCTTCGGAGTAGAAATCCCAAGCCGGATTCGATTTACGTCGAGGAGCTGTCCTTAAAGAGGCTCGAGCAGTGCCTCACCGGCGTAGAGCATACCCACGTCATCAAAGACATCCTTGTGTGAGGCAGGGCAGGGGGCACGTTAACCCGTCCTTCGTGCTGCTTGTGAGTTGTATGCAGTGAAAGTAGCGTCAGGGGTGATGAAGCTCCGCTCCGCTGCTTTCCTGGCACGTCTCGTGGTCATGCCTCTGCTCTGCTGTGGCGCCGCGTCGGGAGCCCCGGTATTTGAAAAGGACGTGCGTCCCATTCTCAAAGCGCATTGTTTTCACTGTCACGGCGAAGATGGCGAAACGAAGGGCGGACTCGACGTGCGCCTGCAGCGTTTTCTCCTCAAAGGCGGCAAATCCGGTCCGGCCTTCGTGGCGGGTAAGCCGGGGGAAAGCCATCTCCTCGAGATGCTTAAGAGCGGCGAGATGCCCAAGGAAAAGCCGAAGCTCGCCGACGCGGAGATCGCCACGATCGAGCAGTGGATCCTCGCCGGGGCACCGACCCTGCGTCCCGAGCCGGAGACCCTCGGGCCGGAACACCACTTTACCGAAGAAGAGCGGTCCTGGTGGTCGCTCCAGCCCATCAATAAGCCGCCCGTCCCCGCAAAAGCGGATCCGAACGAGCGGAACCCTATCGATGCCTTTGTCCGCGCGACCCTCGTCAAGAACGACCTGCGCTTTTCCCCCGAAGCCGATCCGACGACCCTGATCCGCAGAGCCAGCTTCGACCTCACCGGCCTGCCGCCGACTCCTGCTGCAGTTGACGCCTTCCTCGCCCGCTCCGCCATCGACAAGGATGCCGCCTACCGCGAACTCGTCGAGACCCTCCTCGCTTCGCCCGCCTACGGCGAAAAGTGGGGCCGTCACTGGCTCGATGTCGCCGGCTACGCCGATTCGGACGGGTTCACCGAGCAGGATACCGAGCGCAAACATGCCTGGAAGTATCGCGACTACGTCATCGCCGCGCTCAATGCGGACAAGCCTTTTGATGCCTTTGTCAGGGAGCAGCTCGCCGGTGACGAGATCGCGGCGAAGGAGGGGCTCAATGCGAACTCCCCGACGGCTGAGGAAAAACAGCGCTACGCCGAACTCCTCACCGCCACCGGATTTCTCCGCATGGCCCCCGACGGCACCGCGACCCAGAACGACCTCCTCGCGAGGAACACCTCCATCACCGATACGATCAAGATCGTGAGCACCGCCTTTTACGGCATGTCGATCCAGTGCGCCGAGTGCCACGATCATCGCTACGATCCCATCACCCAGGCCGACTATTACGAACTGCGGGCCGTCTTCGAGCCGGGCTTTGATCCGAAAAACTGGCGTCTGCCCGCCCGTCGGCTTGTCTCCCTGCAGACAAAGGAAGAGAAGGCCGCGGC
>Ga0163144_10013790_pt1 | contig 16824 bp, 15 predicted proteins | sample OliLak19BULKMAT1_FD_123175 | JGI IMG/M metagenome (GOLD analysis project Ga0163144, IMG submission 123175) | Freshwater microbial mat bacterial communities from Lake Vanda, McMurdo Dry Valleys, Antarctica - Oligotrophic Lake LV.19.BULKMAT1 | ecosystem: Environmental > Aquatic > Freshwater >... | reverse complement strand
CGTTAGTTGGAGTTAAAGTAAAGGTAAGATTGCCTCCTGCAGTTGTCGTCGCAGAAGTTGGTGAGATTGAACCAGGGCCAGTTGATGAAGCGGTGATCGTGAAGAGTGCGGGAGGGGTGGTGGCGGCAGGCAAGATGGTTACTGAACTTGTTGTTGCATTCGCAAGGCCATATACATCAGTCACGGTAAGAGTTACCGGGTAGATTTGTGCAACAGTGTAAAGATGAATTTGTGTATTAGAAGAAGTAGTACTCACTGCCTGAGCACTCGACCCGTCACCAAAATCCCACACATAAGTCCAAAAATCTGGAACTGATGTTCCAAAATTAGCGTCGTTTGCTGATCCAACAAACGCAACCTGAAGTGCTGAAGAAGAAGCAGTAAACGTTGGAAGAGGTGCGGTATTTACAAACTGAGACACTAGAGTTGGTGTGGTGATAATTATCGGTGTTCCTGTGCCGATCGTTACGGTACCGCTCGTAATAACATCATTGATAATAACGACATTTGAAAGCGTTGTTGTTCCAAGCACTCCCCCACCAAGTGTTGAATTAATGATAGTTGAAGAAGCACCAGTGAGAACCACATTCGTCAGCGTTGAATTATCAATCGTACTACTTGCAATCGTACTATTGAAAAGTGATGCATTGGTTACGGTACTTGAAGCAATAGTACTTCCCGTAACATCAGTATTCGAAATCGTGCTGTTCGTTGTTCCCCCACCAATAATCGTACTTCCAAGAGTAACGGTACTACTTGCAATCGTCGTGTTTGTGGTTGTACTTGATAAAACAGTTGTATCCGTAAGTGTGGTATTTGAAACCACAGCATCGGTCAAAACTGAATTTGTAATGACCGATTGAGTAATGATGCTATTCGTACTGGTACTTTGTATAAAAGTTGAAACAAGGACTGAAGAATTATCGATAAAGAAAGTTCCACTCACGGTTGAGGTGGCAATTGTGGTAGTTGAGAAAAGGTTAAGCGCCGTTGAAGAAGCGTTGGTTGGTAGCGTGAGACTATAAAAGACTCCACCGATCGTGCTATTTAAAAGAGTGACTCCTCCATTGTTGTTGGTGATTATAAAAGGACCGACTACTGCAACAAGAGAAATATTCCCTGCAGTATCTATAGAGACGAGATGGAAATACCAGGTTCCTACACCAAGCGTTGCTGTGGTTGAAGTTGCAGTAGTGTCTACGAGTGCATCAGGAGTAGTGCTCGCAAAAGTATCAAAAATAAAAGAGTAGCCAGAGACACCCGATCCTAAATCAGTCGCGGGATTCCAAGAAACCGTTACTCTCCCACTTAAAGTTGCAACTCCAAGAGGAAGTGTTGAAACAAGAGATGAGGGAGTTGTCGGAGCGGTTGTATCAGGAGTAGCAAGTACGATCACTACTCGAGAAGTGGTTGCCGTGTTCCCCGCACCATCGCTCACGGTATAAAAGACAGCATAAGATCCTGGTGTAGAAGTTGAAACAGTGCTTGAGGCAAGAATTAAAGAAGTGACGTTCCCGTCAACAATATCTAGTGCAAATGCTCCCAAATCACTGTAGGTAGTTCCGACAAGAAGCGTAACTGTAGAACTTCCGATAAGAGTAAGTACCGGAGCTACAGTATCAAGTGGAGTAACTTGCACCACACGCACAACGGGTGATGCCTGGTTTCTAGCCGCATCAACAACATGGAAAGTAACGAGGTAAATTCCAGGAATTGCAGTATTTACGGTACTGGTTGAGGTAACAGCCGCCGAGATCACACCATCGATATTATCGAGTGCACTTGCTCCTTGATCAATATAGACACTGTTTTGGAGCATACTTACGAATGTCGGGCCGATGAGAGTAAGCACAGGAGCCACTGTATCGGCTGGCGCTGGCACAGAATTCACAGTCACTATGCGCACAACAGGAATAGCCTGGTTCCCCGCTGTATCATTTACTCGGTAAGTCACTGTATAGGTTCCCAGTACTGAAGTATTCACAGTACTTGAAGCGGTCGCTCGGCTTGTAATGACCCCGTCAATATTATCGAGGGCGACGACTCCTTGGTCAGTATAAGCGCTTCCCAATGTAACTGTGGTTGTCGAAGGACCCACAAGGGTAAGAATCGGGACAATGGTGTCAGCAGGTGTTGGCAGGACCGTTACGGTAAAGTATTCGATAACGACTCCTCCTGCATTTCCAGAAACTCCAAAGTTATAGGGACCTCCTACATTAGGAATTCCATTACCAAGAGCTCCGGCTCCGCCATTAGCAACAACGATACTGTGCGATCCAGCGGCACCAACCCCTCCAGCTCCACCTCCTGCTACATACGCCGTCGAGGTCACGGTGACAGCAGTAGACCCTCCACCCCCTCCACCAAATCCTTGGCTTGGGGTAAAGCTCCACAAACATCCAGCACCTGCGGTTCCATTTCCACCATTTGTGTAGCCTACTCCACCAGGAATCTTGCCCCCCGTGTTGTTGAGCGATACATAATAGTAGTAGGCATCACTTCCACAATTTCCATATCCCGCGTCTCCGGTGTATCCAGCCGTTCCTGCTTTACCGATAACAATAGGGACGATACTTCCTGGAGTAAGAGTTTGCGTGGTTACCAAGTTGCTACCGTTTTTCCCTTGAGAACCAGCACCATACCCACTTGCGCCACCAACTCCTCCTGCTCCACCAACGATGGTGAATTTAGCTGAAGTGACATTAAAGGGAACAGTCCAGTTTGTAGTATTAGTAATAACAACTTCGTTTGCTGCGATCGACACCCCTTGAGCATGTGCTCCTTGAGGACTCAGCAATACCAAGACAAGTGCAACAACGCCAAAAAGCCAGGTATTCTTTACCTGTGCAATTTTTTCCACTATGAAGTTAAAGTGGCTTTGTTTCACCAGTATTTGGATGAAGTTAATAATTCCAAAATACAAGCGAGAGGCCTGAAAAGATCTATGAAAAAACAAGCTGACCCTCTGTCAGCTATGTAACCCAGCACGATGTGGAGAACGGCCTTTTGGAAAGTCGGAAGTGACTCACGAGCCGAAACTAGGGGCAGTCTAATTAAAATAGCCGTATAAAGCAAGGCTTATTACGGCTTTTCCCCAAACATTTTAATATTTGACACCGCTTTAAGGCAAAAAGCTTCAAAAAGTAGCAATTAAAGCTTAAATACTTGTACCTAAGGAATATAAAAGACAATTCCTATAAAGGACATACATCTATAAAACGGCCGTGTAGAGGACTTAAATTTATGTCCTTTATAAAAGATAGGGCCGCCTTAGCGATTTATCGCTCGGCCAACAAAGCCACTTATCCAAAAAGTTTTATTTTACAGTACAAATAACAAAATACAATATATGTAAAATGTCAAACGAAAGTTATCGCTTTGCTGTGCTCGTTGCTGTACTTGTAGTAGTTCCTACCTTATTCCCAAGTTTCTTAAGTACCCTAATGCCATCTTCCATTTCATGCTTAGTACTCGTTGAAGTAGTGGCTGTTGCCGTAAATGATTCCCCACCATCATTCTGATAGGTAGTCGTTACAGTACTACTTCCCGACTCACTGAGGACCATACTTCCCTGCACCTTAATGGCTGTGTCTTTAACTTCTTTAAATGTGACAAAAAGATCGCTCAGTGCATTTTTGATATTTGAAAGAGGGGTTAAATCAACTTCACTTTTTTGCCCCGACACAGAAGCCATACTACTTCCTGAACTTGGTATAAAAAAAGTCGTTCCCCAAAAAAGAAGGATGACTACGGTAAACGCTAGTGAATAGGTAAGCGCTACACGTTTACGGACTTCGCGCGGGCGACCTTGTAATTCCTGTAGGTGATCGAGAAAACTCATAAGCGTATTCTACATGGAAGTCTCCAAAGAAAGAATTAAAAAAGGGTGAGTATTAAGAAAAGCCACCGACGTTATCTCGGTGGTTTTTCTTTAAGCTCTCTTAGAAGCTTTTAATCCCCTCTTTATATTGTTGGGGTAAGGACCACAATGTGCCCCTCCTTACCTTCAAGGTCTTTTTTCTTGAGCGTGAGTTTTTCTACTGTCTCAGCTTTGCCTGCTACTCCTTCCTTAAGAAAAGCATCAACAATCGCCCTACCTTCTTTACCTTCACTATAGTGCATTGGGATAATGAGCCGCGCCCCAAGAGACACCGCAAGCTTGTATGCTTCAGACCCAGTAAGTACATCTTCCCCGCTTATAGGCACAAACAGGATATCAATATCCCCAAGCGCACTCTTTGTCTCTGTCCCTATATCTTTACTTGAAAGAGCGCCGAGAAAACAAATATTCATCCCTTCAAGTGAGACCGTGTATATAGTATTAAGCTCCCCCTTACTATTCTTTTGTGTAGGACCTTCTCCTGAAAGAAAACCTTTTATAAAAACATCTTTTACTTCATACTCTCCTGGGCCATCAATAATGAAAGCTTCTCTTTCACCAAAGGAAACTTGTTCACGCCCGTTTAAGTCAACATCGTTCAGTGAAATAAGCGCGATATCTGCCCCAAAACGAGTCGTTTTGAGCTTTGACTCCTTTGAAATAGGGTTAAAAGCGAGCGTGGTGTCGCCAAACTGCACTTTAAAAAATTCGTGTCCGAAGTAGGTGATAACCATGTAGTTGGGGAAATTTAGAATTTAAAAATTGTAGACAGAAACAGTATAGCAAAAAGATAGAGTTTTTGATAAGCCCCCTAAGAAGCCTTTTAAAACAAGGCTTCTTAGGGGGCTCCTTCATGTTTACTGAACACCGAGTGTTTACTGGACACCGAGTGTCCAGTAAACATGAAGGGAAGAGGCTGACTTTTTTATATCACTCCATTTTTGGATTTTTGCTTTCTTTAGATACCTCCTCATCACCTAAATACACTTCCTAAAATGTTCTTATTCATACGATCGTATAAATAAGAACATTTTAGGAAGTAGAAAAAATCTCCTAAAAGTAGCCTAGGGATGCTCGATCTAAAACTACCGAACCGAGCACTTCACCGTGCACCATTAGACATTACTGAGCACTCAGTGTCCGAGTAAATTACTTTCACCAAAAAAGAGTTTTGCTTTGGTTTATCGACCCTATCGACACAGGACTCCTTTATTTTTTATACCAAAATCCTTACACCTCCATCTCTCTCTTTATCTTTTATTTTTTTATCTCTTTACCTCCTCGCTCTTTACCATTTCTTTACGATCGTAAAGAAATGGTAAAGAGCGAGGAGGTATTAATTTATTTTTGAAAAGTCTTTTTGTACTAAAACGATAATGTAGTGTGGTGAATTAGCCACTTTTATTTTTGAGTAAGTTTGCTATTGTCTAGGTAGACACACTGACGGAAGGGAGATTACCCAACTACGCGCCTGGGACGCATCCTTACATAAGCTCTGGAAAGGGGGTGGTCCAAAAGCGTCATCCTTGTCCGCCCGATCGAGAGATCAAATAGACAAGGCAACCCCCACAAGCCCCGCATCATGCGGGGCTTAGATTTTTTTTACGCCCTACAACTTCAACTTTTTTCGCTCTAATGCTTCGCAGTTTCGCTCTTTAAGAATTTAACTGTGAGCTCGAGTTAACATACTTCCCCGATACTTGAACAAGATCTGGGAATAAAAATCTCAAGAAGGTGTCAACACCCTTCACAGTAGCTCCAGAACTAGTTACCGCAACTCTGCCGTAACTAGTCAAAATAAGTCGTTTGCGATTTTAATTCTCAAGAAGCATTGCACTTCCCTTGGCGCGCCTTGCGTGCCAAGGGAATTACCTTAACTTAAGAGTTGGACCTTCGAGGTTATACCCATCATTATTACGTTGATTTACTGGACACCGAGTGTCCAGTAAAGTGTCCAGTAAATAAGCCTTTAAGCCTTCACCGAAGCCCTGGGCAACCAGGTAAACCAACCAGCCAGCGTGCTCTGCACGCTGGCTGTCTCTTTTTCCCTTCATGTGTAAGTTCCTCATTTACAAGGTTGGACCTTGTAAATGAGGCTTCCTCCTCTTAACAAAACCCCTCCTTTAAGGTAAGGTGATTCAGTAGCCTAGTTTGGGCTTCTATTATTTATTAGCTAATCATTAACAAGCGGAGAAATAACCCTTTTATGTGATTTTCAGTAAACGCACCACAGAGAAGAATTCCTCCGTATATACCACTATGACCACAGCAGACTTAGAGCTTAAGGAAGCACAGAGTGACGAAGCACTCGAAGCCCTTCGTAAAGAAAAGAAAAACAATAGTCCCTATGGCAAGCTTGTTGCTGAGGAAAAAAACCCCCCACTTGTTGGAGACATGATCGAGGGCCCAGTCATCTCTATTGATAAGGCAGCTATCTACATTGATCTTCCTCCTTTTGGAACCGGTATTATTTATGGTCGTGAGTATCTCAATGCTCGTGACATTATTCGTCGCGTCAACATCGGCGATAATATTGCAGCCAAGGTAGTAGACACCAACAACAAAGATGGTTACATCGAGCTTTCTCTTAAAGAAGCTCGTCAAGCTCTTATTTGGAGCGAAGCAGAGGCTATCATCAAAGAAAAGCGTGTTATCGATCTTCCGGTTAAAGAAGCGAACAAGGGTGGACTCATTCTTGAGTGGCAAGGTATCGCAGGATTCCTTCCTGCGTCCCAGCTCAAGAGTGAGCACTATCCACGCGTTGACGACGGAGACAAGGAAAAGATTTTTGAGGAATTGAAGAAGCTTGTTGGTGTAGTACTTTCAGTAACCATCATTGGTGCTACTCCTAAAGAAGGAAAACTTATCTTCTCAGAAAAGAGTCCTGATCAGAAAGAAAAGCAGGAGATTGTCAGTAAGTACGAAGTTGGTGACACCTTAAATGGTGTTGTTACCGGCGTTGTAGACTTTGGAGTCTTCATCAAGCTTGAAGAAGGACTTGAAGGACTTGTCCATATCTCAGAAATTGACTGGGGACTCGTTGAAGATCCACGCGCCCTCTTTAAAGTGGGAGATGCGGTGAAGGTAAAGGTGATTGAAGTGAAGGATGGCAAAGTCTCTCTTTCTATCAAGGCACTCAAAGAAAATCCTTGGAAAGAAGCTGAAAAGAAGTACAAGAAAGATCAGATCGTTGAAGGTGTCATCATCAAATACAACAAGCATGGTGCACTCGCTTCTATTGAGGAAGGAGTTGCTGGACTTGTTCATGTTTCAGAGTTTGAAAATGAAGCTAAGCTTCGCTCAGCACTTGAGCTTGGTAAAGTATACAAATTCAAGATCACCCTCTTTGATGCTAAGGAGCAGAAGATGGCGCTTACATTCACAAAGTAATCTCTTAAAACAAAACCCCCCGCACGTTTCCGTGCGGGGGGTTTTGTTTTAATTAAACACGTTTGTGGTTCGCTCTCGGCCATTACTGACAAAACTCTCGACAATATCTTTCGCATTCTTTTTTTCTTTTTTAAGAATCTCAAGTTCCCCCTCCTTAAACTTTCCAATCACAAAATCAACCACCTGTTCTTCTCCTTGTGGCTTCTTTAACTTTCCTCCCGCAGTCGAAGGTGTTATCCCGATACGCACCCGCAAAAAATCCTTACTCTTTAATGCTTTGATTACCGATTCAAGACCTTTGTGTCCCCCACTACTTCTTCCGTACGAAAGTTTAATGCGCCCAAGAGGCAAATCGATATCATCATAAAACACAACTGTGCGCTCTCGGTCTTTGGTAGTTTTTATAAACTCAGGAAGTACCTTTCCATTGGTATTCATAAACGCGGTTGGTTCTATAAAAAGAACCCCATGCTTGCCGAGTGTCAGTGTGGTTGTGCGCGCCCTTCGCTTCACGTCTTCCTTCCACTTAGGCGCACCAAGGCTTTTTGCGATTGAGTCAACGAACATTCTTCCGACATTGTGCCGGGTCTCCGCATACTCCGCTTCGTGATTTCCTAAACCTACAACAAAATAGTTCATACTGATATAGCTGTATTGTACTTTTTTTAATTCAAAATGACAAAAGATATTTTTCACTCGAAAAAAAGAAAAGAAAGCACACAAAAAGTATTTGCGCACGCGTTACTCTCTTGTGTCAAGCAAGGTACTCCGATACAATTTACTAAATTATGGAAGCAGAAAAAAAAGAATCTTTTTTTAAAGAGACATTACGCTTCGCATTACTCACTCTCATTATCGTTCTCCCTATTCGTTTTTTTGTTGCGGAACCTTTTATCGTAAGCGGAGTTTCAATGGACCCGACCTACAAAAATGGTGACTACCTCATCGTCGATCGACTGACCTACCATTTTGAAAAACCAAAACGTGGAGAAGTTATTATCTTCCGACCACCACTTAATGAACGCAGATACTACATAAAGCGCATCATCGGTCTTCCAGGGGATACGATTAGCATTCACGAGGGAAAGGTCACTATTGTGAATGAGACCCATAAAGATGGGTTCCTCGTTCCTGATGCATATATCGTACACACCATGCCGCAAGAATTCAAAGCAGGGCCCCTCAAGAGTGGTGAGTACTTTGTCTTGGGAGATAATCGCCGTCAAAGCTCAGACTCACGCATCTGGGGTGTTGTTCCTGAAAAAAACATTACCGGTCGTTCCCTTCTTCGCCTCTTCCCCTTTGGAACACTAGGGGTTTTCCCAGGAAGTCATACGGCCGAGAGCGTTAATTAACTTCGTATTCTTTATATTCACCACAATGGAGAAGCTCGACAAACAAGACGTTTACGAAAAAGCTGTATCAATCGCACGATACTATGGCTTCGTCTCAGTCGCTGAAACACTTGCAACCGCCGAAAATATTGGCAAGAAAAAAGCGCACATCCCTGCCCCTAAAGAAGGACTTCCGGGAGAAGCAAATCGACCAGGACTTATGAAGGCGCTTGTTGAATACCAAATCGCGAATCCGACCACACCGATTATGGTCTACCACTCTGAGCCACTTCGAAAGTCGATGCACCGAGAAGAGTACGGGGGAAAAGACGCGGTTCTTTTTGCGCTTGAGATTATTGGCGTTTCTAAAAGTATTGCTGAAGCACTTCTCTTTAAAACAACGACTATTATCATGCAAGAGCTTGGTTTTGATGATTTGATGGTTGAAATCAACAGCTTAGGCGATCGTGAGTCTATTACCCGCTTCTCTCGAGAATTTACCAACTACTACAAGAAGCACACTGAAGAGGTACCAACCCACTGTCAGAGCAACCTCAGAAAAGATATTTTTAAAGTGCTCGAGTGTGCTCAGGATAAATGCATGCTCTTTAAAGACCGTGCGCCAAAGCCAATTTCAACACTTACCGAAAATAGTCGCGAACACTTTACCGAAGTACTCGAATTTCTCGAGAGTATGGAACTTCCCTTTTCTATCAACAACTGTCTCGTCGGTGGCAAGGACTACTACACGCGCACTATTTTTGAGATCAGCACCGCTGAAACAGTAAACAAGCTCTCTCCGAAGAAAAAGTTTGATCCTATTCTTGCTCGCGGTGGTCGCTACGACGATCTTGCGAAGAAGCTTGGGAGTAAGCGGGACATCCCCGCAGTAGGTATCACCATAACGCTTGGTGGCCTCGGAATCATTCCTCCCAAAAAGGAGCTTGCGAAGAAAATTAAGAAACCAAAAATTTATCTTATTCATCTTGGCTTCGAAGCAAAGATTAAAAGCTTGGCGGCACTTGAAGTACTCCGCAAAGGTAAGGTGGCTATCTATCAGTCTCTCTCAAAAGACAGACTCTCCGTCCAAATAGCTATTGCAGAAAACATGAAGGTTCCTTTTATGCTTATTATTGGCCAAAAAGAAGCACTTGAAGGTACCGCAATCCTCCGTAACATGCATAATCGCTCTCAGGAAACCGTCCCTGTCTCTCGACTTCCGCAGTTTATTAAAGACCTCGAAAAGGAGGTTATCTAGGAAAACCCAAGAGAATTTGTACAAAGTAATGTACGACGACTGGGGGATAAAATGGACTCCCTTGAAATCTTCCCTAAAAGCTCCGCTTTTAGGGAAGATTTCACCCCCGCCCCCTCCGCCAATCACCTTGCAGGGCACTCCCCTTTATGGTAATCTTCTCTCCTATGACTAATACCAATGTTGAAGTGGTAAAGAACAGTAACGAAAGTGGGACCAACCTTCTTCGTCGTTTTCAAAAACGCGTACAGGGAGCGGGAATTCTTCCTCGTGTCCGAAGTATCCGCTATGCAGAGCGACCAGTAAACAAGTTCACTCGTAAGAAGCGTGCACTTGCTGTTATTGCAAAAAGAGACAAGTACGAAGAGATGGCAAAGCTTGGCAAACCACTTCCAGCTCGCAAAAAGGGACGCCGCTAAGACAACGCAGACTTATGCGGACTACACGCGGACTAACGCGAAATAAAAAAACCTCAAAGGGAGAGGGACTGGAGAATTTTTCTCTTGTAAACAAAACACGGCGCTTGGCCCCACGAGTGCCTTTTTTCGCACTTAAAGAGAAGGTGCTTGGCAAGGACTACCAACTCTCAGTTGCACTCGTCGGCAATACCGCTTCTCGTACACTCAATCGTGACTACCGTGGCAAAGACTCATCGACCAATGTACTCAGTTTTGAATTAAGTGAAATCGAAGGAGAAATTATTCTTGACCTTGCAAAAATCAGCACCGAAACCAAAAAATTTGAACGAACCTTTGACAATTTAGTTGCATTTCTTTTTATCCACGGACTCTTTCATTTGAAAGGAATGGACCACGGTGTTACGATGGACAGTAACGAGGCAAAGATTCGTGCGCAGTTTAGTATTTAATATACTCACACCCCTTGAGCCTCTCTACTTTTCATGGCTCAAACTATTAGCGTAGGTATAGACATCGGCACCCACTCAATTAAGGTGGTCGTTTCGGCACGAGAACAAAAAAGTAAAGAAGCTTTTCCTACAATCATTGGTACTGGCCTTGCTCTGAGTCGTGGACTTCGTCATGGCTACATTATTAACGCTGGCGACATTACTGAGGGAGTGCGTGAGGCAGTAGCTCAAGCTGAAAAAAATGCAAAGATAAAAATAAAGCGAGCTTTTATTTCAGTCGGTGGAGTCGGACTTGAAGCAGTTACTGAAAGTGGCAGTACTGTGATTTCACGTGGTGATGGCGAGATTACCGACCTTGATATAGACAAAGTGCAAGAAGCCGCCAAAAACGCCATTCCTCCGACAACAATCATAAATCGCAAAGTACTTCACCACATTCCCCTTTCATACAAAATAGATGGTAAAGAAGTACATTCTAAAAACCCTCTCGGCATGAAGGGTCTTAAGCTTGATGTCAAAATGCTTTTTGTAACATGCTTAGAACAACACCTAAATGACCTTATCACCGCAGTAGAACAAGCTGGAGTAGATATAGATGATGCAATGGCTTCCCCTTTGGCTGGGAGCCTTGTGACGCTCAACAAGGCACAGAAGGTAGCAGGATGTGTCTTAGCAAATATTGGGGCAGAAACAGTTTCTGTAGTGGTATACGAAAACGGCATCCCCATTTCACTTGAAGTTTTCCCTATCGGCTCAACCGACATCACGCATGATATTGCACTTGGCCTTCGTGTCTCACTTGAAGAAGCTGAGAGTATCAAGCTTGGCGCCATCACCAACTCAAGCTATCCAAAAAAAGAATTGGACAAAATAATCATGGCACGTCTCTCGGATATCTTCGAACTCATTGAGGCTCACTTAAAGAAAATCGGCCGTGGAGGACTACTCCCCGCAGGAATCATTCTTACCGGAGGAGGCTCGGGAATACACACCATTGAGGACCTAGCTAAAGCCGCTCTTCGTCTCCCTTCAAAACTCGCTGCACTCCCTCTCTCGCAAGATGGTAAGCCTATTAAAGATGCTTCATGGGCTGTGGCCTACGGACTTACCATTTGGGGTTTCACCGGAGAAGGTACCTCAATCGACCGACCGGGCGATGTTTCTCAACTTGGCAAGAAAATCTGGCGCGCTCTCCATAACGGTATCAAACCTCTCCTTCCATAAATCAAAGTCTTTCTGTTGAAAACCTGTTGATAAGTGGGTCTTGAGGGCCCGCTTTTTGGATTTTGTCGTTTAATTCTCGAAGTTTTGCGTTCAGACACAAAAACCGAAAAAGTCGAGATTACACTCCGTAAACGCTTTGTTATCATTGGCCGTAACTAAGGAGAAATTCGAGAATACACATGCCTAAAATTACCCCAGAAATCGAAACATTCGCCCGCATCCGAGTCGTCGGTGTAGGTGGGTCAGGCAAAAATGCAACCAATCACATGGTTAATTCTCATGTGAAAGGGGTTGATTTTATTGCGATAAACACCGATGCACAAGATTTGCAGAACTCTCTCGCAAAAAAGAAAATACATATCGGTAAAAACCTCACTCGTGGTCTCGGAACCGGGATGAATCCTGATCTTGGACGTCGTGCCGCAGAAGAAACCAAAGAAGAAATTCAAGAAGCACTAAAGGGTGCTGACATGGTTTTCATCGCAGGAGGAATGGGTGGAGGAACTGGTACAGGCTCAGCGCCGATTGTTGCACAAACTGCTAAAGAACTCGGGGCGCTCACTGTCGCAGTAGTTACCAAACCATTTAGTTTTGAAGGTTCACAACGCAACCGTCTTGCTGAAGCCGGACTTGAAGAACTTCGCAAACAAGTCGATGCACTTATCGTAATTCCGAACGACCGCATTCTTGCGACTGTTTCTAAAGATACCCGCGCGAAAGACGCTTTTGCGATGTCTGACGATATTCTCCGCCAAGCAGTTGAGGGAATTTCAGATCTCATCACCACCCCTGGAACAATCAACGTCGACTTCGCTGACATCCGCTCGGTTATGGAGAACGCAGGAAGTGCGTTGATGGGTATCGGTACTGCTTCAGGAGACAATCGCGCAGTTGAAGCTGCTAAAGCTGCTATCAACTCTCCCCTTCTTGATATTTCAATACACAATGCGAAAGGTGTACTCTTTGCAGTCGCGGGAGGAGATGATCTTGGTATGCTTGAGATCCAAGACGCTGCTAAAATCATCACTGAGTCTATCGACCCTAATGCTCGTGTTATTTTTGGTACTATTTTTGACGAAAAACTTAAGAAGAATGAAATCCGCGTAACGGTGATCGCAACAGGCTTCCCCGATCCAACAAACCTCACTCGAGAAACACTGTTCCCTGGTCGCCCTGCTTTTGTGCGACCTCAAGAAGAAGAAAAGAAAACAGGGTTCTTTAGTACTACCACTGCCTCAACGATTCAAGTGAAGGACCGTGAAGAAAAGAAAGTAGAGATGCCGAGTACTTCTGTTGCGCAGACGACACCTCCTACGACCACTCCAGCGCCCACAAAAGACACAAAACCCCTTCCTGACGAAGATAATGATGACTGGGGTGCAGTTCCTGCTTTCTTGCGTAGAAACAAGAAATAAAGAAATTAGAAAACTCCCCGCAACGCTTCGCGTTACGGAGAGTTTTCTTTTTACATTTCAACATTGATTTTAAATTATCTATTCCGACCGATCCTCAAATGTTACAATGGGTATCTATTATTTTGATTCACTAACATTAAACCTCAGAGTATGTACGATCTTATCATTGTCGGAGCGGGACCTGCAGGAGTATCGGCCGGTGTGTATGCTTCGCGTAAACGCCTCAAAACCCTCCTCATTGCCGAAAGTTTTGGCGGGCAGAGCTCCGACTCAGAAGACATTCAAAACTGGATCGGTACGCCTCATATAAGTGGCCTTGATCTCGCCAAAAGTTTTGAGACTCATTTAAAAACGTATGCCGAGGATATTGTGGAACTCAAGATTCCAGGCCACGTCGCCTCGATTGAAAAACAGAGCGATGAATTCCTCGTCAAAACCAATAAGGGAGAATCTTTTACCACGCGTGCAGTACTGATAACCGTCGGAAGTACTCGTCGCAAACTTACGATTCCGGGAGCTGACACCTATGAAAACAAAGGCATTACCTATTGCGCATCGTGCGATGGACCTATTTTCTCTGATCAGGATGTCGTGGTGATCGGTGGAGGAAATGCTGGTTTTGAAAGCGCTGCACAACTCGCTGCCTACTGCAAAAGCGTCACTATCATTCACAGAAATGCTTCATTTAAGGCTGACGAAGTGACCGTCACTAAGGTACTCGCGAAGCCTAACGTAAAAAGTATTTTAAATGCAGAACTCCTCTCGATAGAAGGCGAGCAGTTCGTTACCGGCCTTATCTACAAAGATAAAGAGACGGGCGAAGAAAAGAATCTCCCTGTGACAGGGGTGTTTGTTGAAATCGGTCTTATTCCTTCGACAAGCTTTTTAGGTACTCTCGTCGAGAAAAACGAAGTCGGACAGATTATCATTGACCCCTATACTCAAGCTACAAAAACTCCTGGTGTGTGGGCTGCAGGAGACTGTACGAGTGTTTTATATCATCAAAACAATATTGCCTCAGGAGATGGAGTGAAGGCGCTTGAGGATATTTATATGCATTTACATACAAGGTAACAAACTAGCCACGAAGAGCTTGTGGCTAATTCACGGCTTTCTATGCATGGTGACAGGAAGGGGGTATGATTATTTTGTAAAAACGGGCGGTTCAAAAACAAAGCAAACGGAAAAACTTTTGTAACTTTATTTTTTTATGAATGGTGTCAATTCAAATGCAAGTACCAAAAAACCCCGAGCAGTCGGTCTGTCTGGTGGCCCACAATACTTTATTCTTCATCAGGAATAAATTTTCTAGGCCTGACCTCGGCTTTTTTTGGACTCAAAAAATATGCCTACGACTTGGTTTCGTAGCGCTCTCTCAACACTTCCTCATTCCCATTCGGTCGCGCACCTATACAAAAAAACCCCAAGCAGTTGGGGTTTTTTTGTATAGGTGCGCGATACAGGATTCGAACCTGTGACCCCAATCACGTCAAGATTGTGCTCTACCAACTGAGCTAACCGCGCGTCTTAAACTTAGCTATCCTACCAAAATCCCTCCCCCTTTTCTACTGTTTTGCTAGTCTAGTTCAGAAGGTTCTAAGCATTAGACTTTAGCAAGAATTATTGAGACTTAACTAACGCCTAATGCCTCTCCACCGTTGCTATATCCCCCTCTTTGATGCCGTACTTCTCAGCGGTGCCTGCATTTACCTCAAAGATATACTGCGCCGGAACCTTTGAGACGAAAGTGTTTGGGTAAGTACTTGGGGAAATATCTTTCATCACCTCAACTACCTTAAAATCCTGATCAAACCAGATTATATCAAGCGGGAAAAGCATTTCTTTCATCCAGAAAGGATACTTCCCGGGAGAAGCGTATGTAAAAAACATTCCGACCTTATCTCGCAACTTTTTTTGTCCTGAGAGCCCTTGTATACGCGTTACCGGAGTATCTGCTACCTCAGCCACATACGCAGTCCCTGCGATCGTGATATTGGCAGAATACCGATCGCGAAAAGGTTTTTCATAGTGAAGATACCAGTAAGTCCCCACCCCAATAAGAAGGAGTGCGAGTATGATTCCGAAGATCATTAAAATCTTTTTTTTCATTGCATTACGCCTTTTTGTCGAGCTTGTCGATACCGATAATCTTAACCCCTAGATAGACTACTGTCGCGATCACCAAAAAATCAATAAGTGCTGAGAGAAAATCTCCGTAGGCGATTGTCGCACCAGCGAGCTTAAAAGAAGCTGCCCTGAGACCGTCAACTGAACCGAGCGCAAGGCCCAAAAGTGGATTAACGATATCCGTCACCAAAGAAGAAACCACCTTAGAAACTGAGGCACCCAGAATAAACCCAATAGCCAATCCCACAACACCCTGAGTACGGATAAACTCCAAAAAACCTGCTACATGACTATTCATAACCAAAAAATATTATTTACTATACCCTAGTCTATCAAATAGAGGCTCTTTTGTCTGAAAAATACTTGGTTACTTTTGTAGCTTTTTAAAAGGGAGTGGCGCGCTTGATGGTAACCAGAAACCTGCTGAGTATTTGTGTCCTCCTCCTCCAAACTGCTTTGCGATAACCGAGAGGTCGATATCGCCCTCACCCCGAAGAGAAAAATGATTATTCTCCGCTCCCGCAGCCCAGGTGAGTGCAAAGGGCGGCTTTTTCTTCATCAAAATACCTGCCACTTCGGTTGAAAACTTATGGTGGGTATTTACAGCAAGGATAGTATGCTCCGCAATCTCCACTTCCTCCGCATCAAGTGCGATTATTTCTGCAAGGTTGTGATAATGCTCTTGGTAGTACGTTCCTTTTACTAACATTTCTTTAAAACCCGCTTCGCTTTCCAGTGTCTTTACGAGAGTATCCCACCCTAAAAAATTAAAAGGCTCCATATGTATCACACTACCGATTTCATGCGAGTATGGAAGTGCGTAGCGATGGACATCATGATCCTCCACATACTGTATGAGTTTTGGCACTGCAGTATCAGGATGAAAGTAACGCCACGAGAGACCTGCGCCAGACCCAGTGTCGCTATAGACATGCTCTTTGATACTTTCTACGACTTCCTTAGATCCGATATGGTGATCAAGGACCACGAGAGACTTACTGACCCTTTGGAGCTCTTCCATTTCTCCCTTTTTATAACAAAAGTCGAGTAGGTAGACTTCTTTCCCTTCAAGTCCTAAAGGTTGCGGATTGAGATAGGCTACGGGGATATATGAAGCAGAGTCCCCAAACTTCTTCCATGCCGAGTAAGCACTCCCAAAGCCATCCGGACAATCTGCGTGATAGAGGATCGAGGTTTCTTTCATGAATATATTGATTATACCAGATGCGGAGGCGGGAGGATTTGGTCACACATAAAATCTTGCTAGATTTTTGCGCAACCCTGCCTCAGCCCGTCGGCTTCCGGCTTTCAAATCTTCCCTTTCATGCAAT
>Ga0163144_10013789_pt1 | contig 16824 bp, 9 predicted proteins | sample OliLak19BULKMAT1_FD_123175 | JGI IMG/M metagenome (GOLD analysis project Ga0163144, IMG submission 123175) | Freshwater microbial mat bacterial communities from Lake Vanda, McMurdo Dry Valleys, Antarctica - Oligotrophic Lake LV.19.BULKMAT1 | ecosystem: Environmental > Aquatic > Freshwater > Lake... | reverse complement strand
GTTCCTGCGCGGTCGTGACCTCGCGCGCGTCGCCTTCGAAGAGGGTCCGCTCCCGTTCCGTCGCGTCGTCGACATCCTCCGTCAGGTCCTCGCGGGCCTCGGCGAGGCCCACCACCTCGGCATCATCCACCGCGATCTCAAGCCCGAAAACATCGTCCTCGAGCAGCTCCGCTCGGGCGGCGATTTCGTCAAGGTGGTCGATTTCGGGCTCGCGAAGATGCGCGCCGAGGTCGCCCCCAACGTCACCAGCCCCGGCATCGTGTGCGGCACGCCCGACTACATGGCGCCCGAGCAGGGCCGCGGCGATCCGATCGACTCGCGCAGCGATCTCTACGCCTGCGGCGTGATCATCTTCCAGCTCCTCACGGGCGTCCTCCCGTTCGAGGGCGACTCGCCGACGCAGGTCGTGCTCATGCACATGTCGAAGCGGCCGCCCGATCCGCGCGAGGCCGCCCCCGATCGAAACATCCCGCAGAGCCTCGTCGACGTCACGCTCAAGGCCCTCGAGAAAGACGCGAAAGATCGCTACCAGTCCGCCGACGAGCTGTCCGACGGCCTCGCCGCCGCGCTCGCCGCGATCGAGGCGCCGCCGCGCGTCGCGGGCGAGGACGGCGCCATCTGCCCGGCGTGCGGGGCGTTCGTGCCGCGCGCGCAGAAGTTCTGCGGCGAGTGTGGGGCGCGCGTCGCGCAGTCGCTACCGAGCGCCCCGCTCAAGTCGAGCCCGGCGGCGCAGCGGCGCGAGCGAACGAGCCTGCCCTCGTTGCCGCTGCCGTTCACGGCCCGCGAGGACGACATCGACTGGCTGATGGTGAGCCTCGCCGAGGCCTCCACGTCGTTCGTCGCGGCCCGCATCGTCGGCGAGCACGGGGTCGGCAAGACGCGCCTCCTTCGCGAGTTCCTCGACCCGCTCAGCGACGACTTCGTGGTGCGGGTGGGGCCCGATCCGTGGGGCGCGGAGGTCGGCTATTACACGCTGCGCGAGGCCGTCCTGAGCCTCGCGGAGCTGCCGGCCGACGGCGGCGGTCCCGCGGCGTGGGCCTCGGCCAGCCCCGAGGCGCGCCAGGGCCTCGCCGAAATTTTCGGTCGCGGTGAGCCCATCGCCCCGCGCGGCGAGATCTGGACGCGCAACCAGCGGCCGGGCCTTTCGTCGAACGACCGCCGCTTCGTCGTCGCGGAGGCGCTGCGCTGGGCCTTGCTGCGCGCGCAGCAATCCGCGGCCGGGCGCTCGGTCGTCCTCGCCATCGACGATCTCCACGCCATCGACGGCGCCAGCAAGAACGCTGTCTTCGACATCGTCACCGATCCGCCGCCCGGCCCCACCCTGGTCGTCGCGACCCACATCCCGAGCTTCGACCCGGGCTGGAGCGACGGCGTTCATCCGCTCGTCGGCCTCACGCCCGAGGTCGCCGCGGCCCTCGCCCACAACGACGCGCTCGCCCACCCGATCGAGCCGCCGTCCTCCGCGGCGCCCGGCGGAAGATCGCGCGATCTCCGCGTCCCACCGCTCTACCTCGATCAGCTCGTGCGCTTCTCTCTGGAAGGCGGCAGCAACGCGCCGCCACGGCTCGCCGACCTCATCGCCCAGCGCATCGAGCGGCTGCCGCACGACGCCCGCTGCACGCTCCAGGCGCTCGCGGTCCTCGGCGATTCCGCGACTCTCCCTATGCTCGAGACCCTCCTGCCGGAGCAGGGCGGCTTCGTCGAGCACGTCGCCACGCTGCGCGCCTCGGGCATGGTCCACCAGAGCCCCGCGGGCATCTCGACCGTCCACCCGCTCTTCCGCGACGTGACCCTCGCGACCATCCCCGCGGCCGTCCGGCGCGAGCTGCACGTGCAGGCCGCGCTCGTCGTCGGCGAGGCCGGCCTGCCGCTCGAGGTCCACGCGCTGCACGCGTTGCACGCGCAGAACGCCTTCGAGTCGCTCATGCTGCTCGAGCAGGTCGCCGATCGAGCCGCGGCGCGCGGCGATCAGAACGGCTGCATCCTCGCGCTGCGCCGCGGCCTCGACGTCGCCCGCCGCGAGATGTTCCGCGGTGAGCTCGACGATCCGGTGCGCGCCGTCCTGATCTTCAGCCGCAAGCTCGGCGACGCGCTCGCCGCATCGGGCGATCTCACCGACGCCGAAGGGGTGCTCCGCGAAGCCCTCGATCTCGCCGGACCGACCGGCCCCGATCGGGCGCGCGTGCTCGGCTCGCTCGCCTTCGTCGCGCGCGGCCGCGACCGCACCATCGAGGCCACCGTCTACCTCCGCGAGGCCATCGAGCTCGCGCGGCAGAGCGACACGCAAGATCTGATCGCCTCGCTCGATCGCATGCGGCGCGAGTGGACGCAGCGGTAACCGGCGCTCATAGCCACGACGGATGCCACGACGGATGCCACGACCGATGCGACGACCGATGGCGCCGGCAGACGAAACCCCCGATCGGACCCCGTTCATCGCGCGGTGGGATCTCGACAAGACCTACCTGCGCACCGACTTCGACACGCTGCGGGACCTCGTCCTCACGGCGATCGAGCGCCCCGATCAGAAGCGCACCGTCCCCGGCGCCGCGGCGCTGCTGCGCGAGCTCGGCCGCGCCGGTGTCGAGGCCCACTTCCTGTCCGGCAGCCCCGAGCAGCTCCGCTCGCGCATCGAGCAAAAGCTCCGCCTCGACGGCGCCCGCTGGGCCTCGCTCACCCTGAAGCCCAACCTCGAGAACATGCTCCGCCTGCGCTTCCGCGCGCTCCGCGGCCAGCTCGGTTACAAGCTGCCGAACCTGCTGCGGAGCCGCTGCGAGACGCCGTCGCAGCGCGACGAGGCCGGGGAGCTCGTGCACGAGGCGCTGCTCGGTGACGACGCCGAGGCCGACGCTTTCGTCTATTCGCTCTACGCCGACATCTGCGCCGGCAACGTCGAGGGCGACGTGCTGGCGGACGTCATGCGCCAGGGCGGCGCCTACGACGACACCATCCGCGACGCGATCCGCTTCGCCAGCTACGTCGAGAAGGGCCCCGTCGTCGAGCGCATCTTGATCCACCTCGAACGGCAGTCGTCGCCCTTCGACTTCCGCGTCTTCGGCGCACGCGTGGTGCCCTTCTACAACTACCTCCAGGCCGCCTTCGTGCTCCACGAGGACAACCGCATCCCCGCCGCCGGCGTCCTCCGCGTCGCGCAGGAGCTGGTTGTCGCGCACAACTTCGAGCCGAGCGCGCTTGCCCGGAGCTACCGCGATCTCGTTCGGCGCGGCCATGTCCGCGGTCGCGGTGTGCCCGACCTCGCCGGCGCGTACGCCACCCTCACCCAGCGCCGCATCGCCGCCGCGAGCGAGCTCTACGCCATGGTCAGCGAGATCGAGCGCATGGTGCCCGAGATCATCGCGCCCGCCGTGCAGCCGGCCCCGGTCGTCATCGATTACGCGGGCCTGGTCGGACAGCACAACAAGCGCCGGAAGAAAAAGTAGCGTCCCGGCGCCGCGACCCGGTGGGCGGGAGAACCCCACTCCGCCCACCCATCCATCGCACGAGTCGGTGCTCGGTCCTTGTCGACCGCAGACAAATTCGCGGGTTCGGCGCCCCGGGTAAACCGCGCCCGCCCTCCGCTCAGTTGCACGAGTCGGTGCTCGGGTCCTTTTCGGCGGCGCACGGGTTGGGCGGCGGGCCCTCCGGCGTGACGATGGGTCCCAGGGTCGCCGGGTCGGAGGTGAACGTCGCTCCGAACGACAGCATGTCGCACGCGCCGGGGCCGCCGTCCTGACGCAGATCGGCCTTGCCGCAGAAGGTCGCCTTGACCGTTCCGTACTTCTCGTCGTCGGTGCAGAGCTTCATGTCGCCCGAATAGCGGATCGACGCGAGCCCCTTGAAGGCGTTGACTTGCGACCACTTTCCCGCGATCACGCCGTCGACGAGGCGATAGCCACCGGGCGCCGGCTCGAGCTTGGCGCGGGTCACGACGTCGTCGAGCACGATGTTCATCGAGAACACCTCGCCGCGCATGCGGATGCTGCCTGTCGGGGCGCGCACCACCAGGACGCCGCCGGTCACGTAAGCCTCGCTCGACTGGATGAGCGCCGAGTCGACGTCCAGCGGGTCGGCCAGCGACCCTTCGTCCACCGGCCAGGCGTCGCCCCCGTCCCACTGCGGCACAGGCATCCCTGCGGCCACGCCCTGCGTCCCGTAGAACAGCACCTCGACCTTCGCGTCGTCGGGCTTGCCGTTGTAGCCGCGGACCCGCCAGAGGCTCGTCCAGTAGCCCTGGTTCGCTGCCGAGCCGAGCTGCCCCGAGGTGATCAGCCCGAACGAGAACTGCTTCACCTGGGCGAAGATGATGCCCAGCGCGTTGTCGATGCCGCCAGGCCCGTCGCACACGATGTCGGCCACGGCTGTGCACAGCGGCGGGGCATCGTTCAAGCAGGTGCACACGCCGTCGAGATCGAGCCCGCGGGTCGCGTCGAAGTCCACCTCGTCGACGTCGATCGAGTGCATCGCGGTGACGAACTCGATGTCGCCGCCGTCATCGGCGACCGCCGGCGGATCGGGCGGCACGTCGAGCACACACGGCACGGTTCCGCCGGTGCCTCCGCTTCCGCCGGCACCCCCGCTCGACGTGGCACCGCCCGCGCCGCCTCCGCCCGTCGCGCCCGTGCTGCTGCTTCCGGTGAGATGGAAATCGCCGTCGATGCCCGCGATCGTCGCGCAGCTCGCCATCCCCACCGTCGCCGCCAGCGCCGCGCTCCCGAGGCCGATCTTCTTCACCATGCGCCCTCCACCCCGAGCGTCGCGCCGCTCATCGAAACCCGGGCCACCGGCGTCACGCGCGGCCTGCCCGAGACCGGCCCGGCCGGCTGTGTGGCGCCGCCCGCGATGATGAGCACCAGCCCCATCACCGCGACCCCGCCGCCCGCTCCCAGCAAGATGTCGGCGGCCGTCGCCGAGAACCGCCCTTCCTGCACGGCGGCCAGCCCGGCGTCGCTGCACGCCAGGCTCGCGTCGCAGCCCTTCTTCGCGTCCGCCCCGAGTGACAGCGCGCGCACCCCGAACACCGCACCGGCGACGGCGGCCGCGACACCGACCGACGCCAGCGCGATCCCCGACGGTCGCATCCACGGGTACTTCTGGATCTCTGCCACGGGCGCCGCCGAGCTGCTCGCCGTCGCGGTGGGCGCTGCTCGGGCCACGAGCCCCGGCACCCGGACCGTGACCTTCTTGCCCTCGGCCACCTCGAACGGCGCCTCCCACGGATCGTGATTCGGTGCCGTCGCCTTCGCGGTGTGCGGCCCCGGATCGATCGGGATCTGCGCGCCCCAGGCCTCGCGCGCGATGCCGCCCTCGTCGATCACCACGGTCAGCCCGGCGGTGTCCTGCTTCTCCGGGATCACCACCACGTACGGCAGGCGCGGCTCGATCGCCTCGATCTTTTCGCGCGCGATCTTCTCGCGATCGCGCCGGCTGGCCTTCTTCGCGGCCGCCAGCGCCTCCTTGAGCTCGGCCCACGCCGACGCGATCTTCCCCTCTTTTTCGTGGCACAGGGCCAGGTTCAGCACCGTGCCGCCCGCCGGATCGATGCGGTAGCTGGCCTCGAATTTGCGGCACGCCTCGGCGGTCTTGCCCTCCTTCAGCAGCTTCTTTCCCTCGCCGAACAGCGCTTCGGCCTGCCGCCGATCGGTGGCGCTCGGCTGCCCGTGCGCGGTGAACGACGACAGCGCGATGGCCGCGATCGCAGCGCCGCGCACCCAGGCCGCATGACGCCGGCGGGCCGGCCGGGAGCGGCCCACCGCGTGGGTCGTGAGAGCGCCTTCGCCGAGCGACCGGGGCACCACGTGCGTCGCGAGAGCCTCCTGGCCGGGCGAGCTAAAGTCGGTCCCCGAGCGGATCATCGGACGGTTTTCCATGGACGGGGCGGGGCGGGGGACGGGCTCTGGCGGAAGCTGCTGCGGTGGCTGCGGCGGACGTCACCGGCGCAGGCGACGCGCCCGGCGCCGCCGGCGAGGTGGCCACCGCGGACACCACCTCCGCGGGCGACGCGCCCGGCGCCGCCGGCGAGGTGGCCATCGCGGACACCACCTCCGCGGGCGATGGGGCAGCTGACGCCGTCGCGGAGACCACCGGCCCGCTCGCAGCGACGCTCGGCGGTGGCGCATCGGCGATTCGCGGCGCGTCGGTCGACCCTTGCGTGCCCTTCACGACGCCGCCGTTCACCGCGCCGCCGTTCACCGCGCCGCCGTTCACCGCGCCGTTGGCCACACCGCCGTTCGCTTCACCCGCCACCGGCCCGCTCGCCAGGAGCCTCCACGCGACGAGGCTCCCGCCGATCACTGCCGCGCACAGCAGGCCCACAGCGGCCAGCGCCAGCGGTCGCCCGCGCGAGCCCGATACCGTCACTGCATTGGGCGCGACGCTGGTGACCGGCGCGAACGCCCCGGGCGGCGGGGCCGCCACCGCCGGCAGGCTGGCCCCGGTCTGCACCACCGCGAACCGTTGCAGCGCGATCGCCAGCTCGCGCGCGCTCTGGATGCGCCGCGAACGGTCCTTCTCCAGGCAGCGCAGCACGATGGCCTCCAGGTCCGGCGGCACGTCCGGCCGGGCATTCCGCAGCGGCTCCGGCGCGTCGCTGATGATCGCCGCGAGCGTCGCCGCCGAGCCCTGCGCCTCGAACGCCGCGCGCCCTCCCAGCAGCTTGTAAAGGATGGTGCCGAGCGACCACACGTCGGCCCGCTCGTCCACGTCGCGCGCGTTGCGGATCTGCTCCGGGGCCATGAAAAGCGGCGATCCAAGCATGTCCGACGTGCCGGTGAGCTGGTTGTCGTCGGCCCCGAGGACCTTGGAAATGCCGAAGTCGAGGACCTTCAAGAACGGCGTCCCGTCGAGCTTGTGCGTGAGAAACAGGTTCCCCGGCTTCAGGTCGCGATGGATGATCCCGAGCGCGTGCGCCTCGACGATCGCCTCGCACGCCTGCAACACCAGGTTCACCGCCTCGACGATCGGCAGCGGCCCCCGCTCGCGCGCGTAGCGCCCGAGGTCCGAGCCTTCGAGCAGCTCCATCACGATGTACGGATCGCCGCTGTCGAGCCGGCCGACGTCGAGCACCCGCGTGACGTGCGCGCTCTGCAACCGCGACGCGGCGCTCGCCTCGCGAACCAGCCGGGTCGACAGCTCCTTGTGCTTGTCCGACCGCGCCACCACGCGCGAGTCATCGACGCGCAGGAACGCCGCCGACGGCGCCGGCCCCTCGGGCAACAGCAGCTTGATCGCCACACGGTGGCCCATCTGCTCGTCGAGCGCCGCCACCACCAGCCCCATGCCCCCGGTGCCGATCTTCCGCTCGATGCGGTAACGGCCCGCGATCAAGTCCCCGCGCGCCGGAAACGCGAAGCTGGGAGACGAAGCAAGCCCTTGAGGGGGAATCATACCGCGGCCCGGCGATCGTACGTCCGAACCCTCGCGGCACCCAAACCCTTTGCGGAGAGCACGTTTCAAAATCGCCCCGGGCCTGCCACGAAGCACCGAGCGATGGGTCTCCGGCGGCCACCGCCACGAGCTCCCGAAACGCGCTCCGACCTGGTCAGCAGCCCCTCCGTCATACCCCCGCATCGCTCGAGATCTCGCGGCTCCGCCCGGGCGAAACGCTCGCCGGTCACACCCAGGCGTTGTTCAAGATCTCGCCGACCCCACCCGCCCCGGGGACGATGTACTGGTGCGAGTTGAGGCCTTTTTCCTCGCCTCCCAGCGCTCCCGGCTCGGTCCGCAGGGCGGCCGGGGTCGACAGCCCGCGATCGAGCCGCAGCGCGTACACCACCAGATCGGGGTGCGCGGCGAGCACGTTGCGGATGTACTCCGGCGTCACGATCAGGTGCATCGCGATGCACTTCGCCGGTTTTCCTTCGAGCGCGGTCTTGTAGTAGCTGACCGCGCTGATCAGCGACGAGCCGGTGGCGCCCATCGGATCGGGGAAGAGCACCACCCGATCGCCGACGTCCCGGCCGATCTTCGCGTCGTGCCACGTCGCCCCGATGACCTCGCCGGCCTCGTTGGTCTGGCGGCTCATGAACAGGTGGTCCTGCCGCACGAGCGCCGGATCGAGCACCTCGTTCATCAGCTCGAACACGACCTGGGACGGCATCGTCCCGGCGCGTGCGATGCCCACCGTCACGGCCTTGGTGACACGCGAGAGCGCCAGCCCGCGGTAGACCGCCTCGGGATGCGAGCTCACCATGCGCGTCGGCACATCGACCCTTGCGCGCGGGAATTCCGCTGCCAGGACGGTGTGCGCCAGCATCTCGTACAGCGTCCGCACCAGCCTGCCCATGTCGGGCTGGCCGGTGTCCGGCGAGCACGCCCGGGCCAACAGCGTCCAGGCCAAGGGATCATCCAGGAGGTGCACCTGGGCGCCGTACCCGTGTCGAATTTCAGGCGCCCTGAACCGGCTCTCAGCGTAGGCGATATCAACCATCGTGATTTCTGTTACACTACCGCACCCCTCGCGGGGTATGCCTTGGCGGCGTTTCCCGCGTCGATATTGCAGGAAGCTCACGATGAGGGCGCCGGTACGAGACCCGGGCGCCCCATCTCCCGGCGTACCCTCGGCGTGCTCACGTAGTGCCCGCAGATGGCCCGCCAGAGTTTATCGAAGGAAGGATTCGTTCGGTGGACAGCGACCTGGCCGAGGCGGTTGCCTCGCTCAAGGACATCTTCGCTCGGCGAAAGATCCCAGCTACTTTCGGCAAGGCCAACCCGGCAACGGTGGAGAGCCTCCGCAAGTCGCTCCGAGTTCCGGCGCGTTTTCGCGCTTTTCTCGGAGAGGCAGACCCCACCGACGTCGAGACAGTGACGCCGGTGGAGCGCGTGAGGTTCATCCCGTCGGACAAGCTCGCCGCGGAGCAAGTGGGCTACAGCGTCGCTTCGGAGACGACGCCCGCCATGGCGGGCTGGAGAAAAACTTGGATCTTGATCGCGCGCAGCGCGCTGCTCGGGGATCCCTATTTCCTCGACATCGCGAAGCTCGACGCCGAAGGCGACTGCCCGATCTTCACCACGATGACGGGGACGGACACCCTCAAGCCCGAGCTGTGCGCGTCGAGCCTCCAGCAGTTTCTGCGAATCCTCGCCATCGGCATGGAGGTGGCCACGGGCTTCGGCGACGGCGTGATGGACGACGACGACGAGGCGATCTTCCGCGAGGCCCTCGCGCCGAAGATCAAGACCGTGGACTCCGCCGCCCTGCGCGCCGGCCACTGGACCTGAGAAGAGCGGTGGTTCTCGCGAGCTGTCCGGAGCGCGAGGCCGAGCCGACGAGCCCACCGCTGCCGGCGACGAAGGTCCGCCCATGAGCACCGCCCGGTGCGCCGCGTGCGGCTCGTCGCAGCCGGCGGGGTCGACCATCTGCAAGACGTGCGGCACGGCCATGCCGGTGGCCACGACGCTCGACGACGTGCCCCCCGTCGCCGCCGGCCCCGACGTGGCGCGCGGCACCGTGCCCAACGCTCCCCTGTCCGCCGCGGTTCAGCCCCAGCACCTGGCTCCGCCCGCCCGGCCGGCCCAGAGCGCGCAGAACCGCGGCGCCGCGGCCAACGTGCCGGCTGGGACCATCATCGACGGCAAGTACGCCGTCGTCCGCCTCCTCGGTCAGGGCGGCATGGGGGTCGTGTACCTGGCGCGCGACATCCACACCGGCATCGACGTCGTCCTCAAGGCCGTTCGCTCGGAGCTCGCGCACCGCGCCGACGTCCGCGCCCGCACGCTCGACGAGGGCCGCGTCCTCGGCCAGATCGATCACCCCAACGTCGTCCACCTCAAGGCCGTCGTGGTCGACGACAAGAGCCTCTGGCTCGTGATGCAGTACATCGAGGGCGAGAGCCTCGAGCGCACCATCGAGCGTTACACCGAGCAGAAGGCGCACATGCCCCTGGCCGAGGCGCTGCGCCTGTTCCGCCAGATCACGAGCGGCATCGCGGCGGCCCACGGCGAGGGCATCATCCACCGCGATCTGAAGCCGGCGAACGTCCTCATCCGCAAGAAGGACCACGTCGCCAAGGTCACCGATTTCGGCATCGCCAAGACCGAGCACGACACGACGGTGGGCCGCGTGCAGACCAAGGGCGTCATCGGCTCGATCTGGTACATGTCGCCCGAGCAGGTCACCGGCCGGCGCGATCTCGACAAGCGGGTCGACATTTATGCGCTCGGCATCGTGCTGTTCCAGATGCTGGCCGGGCGCGTCCCGTTCGATGCCGACAGCGACTACGAGGTGATGCGCGCCCACGCCGACTCGCCCATGCCGCTCGTGCGCAGCCTCCGCGACGATCTGCCGGCGAGCATCGACGCGCTGCTCCAGAAGCTCTGCGCCAAGAAGCGCGACGATCGGTTTGCGACGTGCGACGAGGTGCTCCGGGCGGTGGACACGATCGAGGCCGAGCTGGCAGGGAAGGGGACGGGCGCTGAAGCGACAGCCGGCGTCGCCAGCAGCCGGCCCGAAGAAGCGACGAAGCCCGAGCGAAAGTACGACGTCGGAGCAAGGCCCAAGAAAGACGACACCGCGCCGCCCGTCGCGTCGACCCGGCCGGGCCCACCGAAGGCCGCGGAGGCTGCCACGGACGAAGCGAAACCAGCGCCGCGCCATGTCGGACGTTGGATCGCCATGGGGCTCGGGCTCGCGGCTGTCGGCAGCGTGGTCACCCTCGTGCTCACCGGGGTGCTCCCGTCGCCCGAGAAGTGGCTCGGCCCGGCGACGACGCGCGGGGCTGCGAGCGGCGCGCCATCCGCGTCGAGCGCGTCGGGCAACCCCACGGCGGCAGCCACCGCGACGGGGCTCGCGCCGCCGAGCGCCGTGCCCGCCCCGACGGCGACCACACCGCCGTTCGAGCGCTTGATCGGCACCTGGGTCGGCGGCGGCGATCGCCTGCTCCAGGCCGTGAAGGTCGCCGACTCGATCGAGTTCCGCGTCAAGGATCCGGCCCAGTTCGCGCCCGAGGACTACGAAGCCGGCGAGGCGCGCTTCGTCCTGCGCCCGATCGCGGGCGAGACCAGCGTCTTCAACGTCGAAGACCGCCTCCGCCCCAAGCCCCCGACCGCGTTCCCTTTCGATCGCGATCGGGCGCGGGCGAGCTGCCAGGACGTCCGCACCGAAGCGAGCGGCTCGCCGCTGCGCGCGACCTTCGACGGGGCGCGCCTCTCCGTGGAGCTGATGAAGATCGAGCCCACCGGAGCCAACTTCCTCTTCGACAGGGACAGGACGATCAGCTGCATCGGCCTCGGCAAGCTCCCGGCCTCGAAGGTGGTCAGCGTGCTGAGCAAGGCCGACGCAAAGTAGGGCCTCGAACGGCGAGCCCGCGGTTCACCGCCCGCGACGTCAGCGGGTAATGAGCGGGCGGCTTGGAGCGAGAATTTGAATCGCGGAATGACCGCCGCTTCGCCCGAGCGCTCGAGCGCGTGAATGGCCGCTCCCGCCACGAACGACTCCGCACCGCGGGCGACGAGGGCGCGCTTCACCGCCCGCGAGGCCGTACCGCGAGGCCGTACCGCGAGCCACCGCCGGCGAGCCCCCCTCGACCGGCTCAGTCGCACTGCCCCATGTCGTTGTACTCGCCGGTGATCTCGCCCTTCACCGCGTCGTAGCGCTGGCCCGAGCTCTCGAAGGTGGGCTCCATGGCCTCGTTGCGGCCGACGCACCAGATGTCGATGTCGGCCTTCGCCTCGCCCGTCTTCGTGTCGAAGTTGAGCGGCCCCGAGGCCCCCGTGTAGTCGATCTCGCCGGCCGACTGGAGCGCGTCGAAGGCCCCGTTGATGGGCGTCGGCCCCGCGTCGACCGCCTTCCCCTTGCTCATCTTCTTCAGCCCGTCGGAGATGCTCGCGCCCGTGATCGCGTTGTCGCCCACGGCGAGCATGCTGTACGCCAGCAGGTAGGCCGCGTCGTAGCCGGTCTCGGCGTAGGCCAGCGGATCTTCCTTGATGAACGCCTTGTAGCGAAGCTCGAACGCCTTGTAGAGCTCGCCCGCGACGCCGGGGACCGTGCCCCGCACCCGCGCGCGGCGGCTGTCGTCGGAGCCCACCTTTTCGAGCAGCTCGGCCACCTTTCCGCCGTCGGGGAGCAAGTAGTACGGCCGCGGGGGCAGCGGATTGAGGTCGCCCCACGCCTGCTCGATGCCGTCGAACAGCTCCACCGCGCCCTCGGTCGTCCCGAACAGCAGCACCACGTGCGGCTTCTTCGCGACGACGTCGGCGATCACCGCCGCGTAGTCGACGTTCGGGTTCTCGTTCGGGTCGTCGTAGTCGACCCGCTTGAAATTGTCGCCGTTCGCCGAGACGCTCTTGCCGTTGAACATGAGCAGCGGCGACACCGCGTCGGCGAGGCCCGTGCCGTAGGCGTCGCCCTTCACCGTCATCGCCACGCGGATCTGATCGTCTACCGTGAGCGACTGCTCCGTGCGAATCAGCGCTTCGAGCGGGGTCAACAGACCGGCGAGCGGGATCGCCTGGAGGGCGTCCGACGGGCAGGTTCGCCACACCAGGCCGTTGTCGTTGAGACCGGTGATGGCGGGGCTGGTGGCGGAGCCCGAGATGAGCAACACGGCGGCCGGGATGGTCACCGACAGGGCGGTGTTGATGGTCACGCCGCTGAACGCGGGCCCGAGGATCGCGGGGACCTTGACGTCGTTCACGAGGTGCTTGGCGGCGCGGTACGGATCGTCGTCGGGTCCGTCGAGGTCGTGGCAGAACACCATGGCCACCGGCCGCGTGGCGCCTCCCGGCCCACCGGGCAAGCCCACCGCGTTCTTCGCGATCTCGTTGAGCGCCAGCTTGGCGCCGTTGTGGATGGGCACGCCGGTGCTCGCGTCGGCGCCGACCAGCGGCCCGAGGAAGCCGAGGACGATGGCGTTCGGGTCCTTGTAGTCGCCGAAGACCTCGCTGCAGTCGGCCGACGTGAGCTGCGCGCACTGCTTGTCGGCGCGGCAAATCGAGGGTTTTCCCTCGTTCAGGGTCTCGCAGTCCGCGGCCGTCTCGCAGGCGGCGCCGGTGCCGGTCGGCACGCACAGCTTCTTCTCGGTGTCGCAGATCGCGCTGACGAAGCCGAGCTCTGCGCAGTCGGCGTCGGCCTGGCAGCTATCGTTCACGCCACCGCCGACCACGACGCTGCAACCGATGGTTTGGAGCGCGGCAAAGGCCGCAAATACAAGCGTGTTTCTCATGGCGGACACCCTTTCGCCCCCCGGTGCGTCCCCCGCCCGCACCGCGTCTCGAAGCCGCATTTTGGCAACGTCGTCCGACGCTAACACAGGGCTCGATCGCGGGTAAGCATTCGACGCCGGCGACCGATCACCGCGCCCGACGCGCGCACCACGGCGAGGGGCGGCACGACGGCGGCCGCGGACGGCGGCCGTGGCGCGCGACCACTGTGCCCGTCGCGCCCACCACGGCGAGGGGCGGCACGACACGGCGGCCGCGAACCCCATGCTGACCGTCTGCGGCTAGCGACCACCGCGCCCGTCGCGCGCACCACGGTGAGGCGCGGTACGACGACCTCTGCGACCCCCACTCCGCGCGACCGCGGCTACTGCCAGGGATCGTCGCCGTCGAGGGCCTTCTTCGGACGATTCGGTCGGGGGAGGCCGTCGGGGGTGGCGGCGGCGGGCTTTTCTTTCCAGCTCGCGGCGCGCTCGAGGGCGGCGTCGACCGTCACGTCGCTGTCGAAGGAGACGGCGCGCTGCAGGCTGGTGTGGCCGTCGGCCTCGATCCGCAGCGTGTGTGGCCTGTCGTCGCGGCGGAAGCGGCCGACGTAGGGGTTCGAGTCGAGCGCGGTGTCGTCGAGGAAGATCTTCGCTTGCTCGGGCTTGGCCGACAGGCGCACCTCGATGGTCGCGGTCGACGGGGTCGCGCTGTCCGCCGCCGTCGCCGAGGTGGTCGCGGCCGCGCTGGCCGTCACCACGGTGGCGCTCACGGAGCTGGTGGGCGTGCCGGCGACGGCGGGCGGAGACTCGCCGCTCTTGCGCAGGAGGAGCACCGTCACCGCCGCGGCCAGCCCGATCAGGATGATCGCCACGGGCGCGCGCATGCGACCGGGTCGCTCCGCGGAGGCGAGCGTCGCCGTGGGGGTCGACGTCGCGGTGCTGCCCGACAGGCTGGCGCTCGTGCCCGTCCCGCCGCCGAGCCCGGAGATGCTGCTGGTCAGCGGCGCGCCGCCCGACGGGACGGACGGGCTCGAGGTGAGCGTGACGCGCGGCAGCTCCAGCGAATCGGAGCTCAGCCGGCGCGCGTCGATCACGCGCAGGCTGACGTCCTCGGTGCTGGCGCGCCGCAGGCCCGAGAGCTGGCGCTCGATGATCGAGCGCATCTCGGCGCGCTTGGCGTCGAACATCCCGACCAGGAGCTGTCCGACCTCCTCCGACGAGGCGCGCGCGTTCGTCGACTCGAGGTACGCCACGATGTCCTGGCGCATCTCGTTGGCCGTCGCGTAGCGGTTCATCTTCGAGGTCGCGGTGGCGCGCGCCATGATGTCGTCGAGCGCCGCCGGGCACTCGGGCCAGGCGCTCGACAGCCGCGGCACGTCGCCGCGCGCGATGCGCTCGAGCATCTCGATGTCGGAGCCCGTGCGGAGCCGCGTCCCCGTCATCAGCTCCCACATCACGAGGCCCATCGCGAAGATGTCGGCCCGCCGGTCCACCTCGTCGCTGCGCGCCTGCTCCGGGGCCATGTAGGCGATCTTGCCCTTGAGCACGCCGCCGCGCGTCTCGGCCGAGCGCGTCGCCGCCTTCGCGATCCCGAAATCGACGACCTTTGTCTGGCCGTCGTACGTCACGAAGATGTTGTGCGGGCTGGCGTCGCGGTGGACGACGCCGATCGGCGATCCGTCGTAGTCCGCGAGCTCGTGCGCGTGGTGCAGCCCGGCGAGCGAGTCCGCCACGATGCGCAGGAACAGCTCGCGCGGCAGCGGCCCCGCCTTGACCGCGCGGCTCAGGATGCGGTTCAGCGGCTGGCCGTCGAGGTACTCCATCGCGATGTAGTAGATGCCGTCGACCTCGGCGACCTCGTTGGTCTGCACCACGTTCGGGTGGTTGAGGCGCGCCGCGAGCCGCGCCTCGTCGAGGAACATCGCCAGGAATTCGGGCTCGTCGGCGAGGCTCGGCCGCAGGCGCTTGATGACCGTGAGCTTGTTGAAGCCCACCGGGCCGTGAACGACCGACAGGTAGACGTCGGCCATGCCCCCGTGCCCGAGGTTGGCGATGAGCTGGTACTTCCCGATCGTCGAGACTTCAGGGCCGGACGCGTGGGAAGGGTTCATGGGAAGGAGCCATCCTTCAAAAGGGCCTCCGGCCTGTCAAGCCCGGCGCCCGATTCGTCATTGAATCGGTCCGATTACGCCCTGCGCCGCCGCCGGCCTGCCATGGCGAGGGCCGCCAGCAGCGCGGCCGCGCCGGCAAAGTCCGAGGGCTGGCTGCCCGAGGTCCGGCAGCCGCAGCCGCCGCTCTGGCCTCCACCGCTGCCGCCGCCACCCTGGCCACCTCCGCCGGTCGCCGTTCCACCGCTGCCGGTGCCGCCGCCGCCCGTGCCGGCGCTGGCCCCGCCGCCGCCCACCTCGAAGCCGCCGATGCCGCCGCCGCCGGTCCCGCCCGACCCCGTCGCGGTCGAGCCCTCCACACACTGCCCGAGCGTGCAGACCTGTCCGGCCGGACACACCACATCGGTGCACGAGTCCACGCAGGTCCCGTCGGCCGCGCAGGTCTCGCCCTCCGGGCAGGTCTTTCCAATGCACGCGTCCGGCAGGCACAGACCGCTGGGCTGGCAGGTGCTCGCCGCCGCGCACCCGGCGCACTGGCACTTGTCGATGCAGGCGCCCGAAAGGCAGACCTGGCTCTCGTCGCAGGTGATCGCCAGGCAGGGATCGATGCAGTTGCCGGCGATGCAGGCCTGTCCCGCCGGGCAAACCGCGCCATCGCACGGGTTCTTGCACTCGCCCTTGATGCACGTGGTGCCCTCGGGACAGGTCTTGTCGACACACTGCGGGTCGACGCAGAGACCCTTGCCGGTGTCGCAGACCTTGTCGTCGGCGCAGGTGAACTCGCCACCTCCACACTCGGGCACACAGTTGCCGTTGTCGCAGACCTCCCCCTCCGGGCAGATGTCGCCGTCGTCCACCGAGCCATTGCAGTCGTTGTCGAAGCCGTCGCACTGCTCATTGGAAGGCCCGGCCAGCGGAATGCAGGCGAGGGCCCCGCTCTGGCATTGCAGCGTGCCGTCGCCGCAGACCCCGGGCGCGCCCGTCTGGCACTCGCCCCCACCGCCGGAGCACGAGATACCGGTGACGAAGGTGGTCAGATCGTCGAAGTCGTTGTCGCCGCCGGAGAGCAGGTCTTCCCAGCCGAAGTAGAAGGCCTTGGGGGTGACCGTGCTGTTGTAGATGAGCAGGTGGATGAACGGGTTCGCCTGGTTGCCGTCGGGGTTGTACTTCTTCTCGCTGAAGAAGAGCGCGTCGTGGTTGGCGAGGGTCGCGCAGTTGCCCGTCGCCTGGTAAAAGCCAATCTCGCCGCCCGCGTATGCCGGGTCGTTCTTGATGTTGAGGGTCTTCACCGCGCCGACGCCGTCGTTGCACGTCAAGAACTCGTGCATCTCGCCGACGGTCGGCTTCTGCCCCGTCACGTTGTACCAGCCGAACGAGTTCTTGTAGCCGGCGTTGCGCTGGAGCACCTCGAACGTGAGGCCGCAGCTCGGCACGAAGGTCTCCGGCAAAATGGCCGCCTCGGCGAGCGCGTCGATGCCCTCGCCGCGCGAGGTGAAGAGCCCCTGCAGGCCATTCCCCGTGGGGATCACCGCGCCATCGGGCTGCGTGAGGGCGGCGGCCGAAGAGGCGAGGGCGACCAG
>Ga0163144_10013787_pt1 | contig 16825 bp, 7 predicted proteins | sample OliLak19BULKMAT1_FD_123175 | JGI IMG/M metagenome (GOLD analysis project Ga0163144, IMG submission 123175) | Freshwater microbial mat bacterial communities from Lake Vanda, McMurdo Dry Valleys, Antarctica - Oligotrophic Lake LV.19.BULKMAT1 | ecosystem: Environmental > Aquatic > Freshwater > Lake... | reverse complement strand
GCCTACCAGGAGATGCTCAACGAGCGTCCCAGAAAGATCCTCGGTTGGAAGTCTCCTGCTCAAGTTTTCAGCGAACTCCTTATATCAAAACTTTATTCGAATTGATCCTTGAATGTGCCTTCCCATTGAGATGCTTCCAGGCACCAATCGCTTCCTAGCGCCCACTCGCTCGGTCATCTCGCGGCGCAAACGTTTCGGCACTCCCATGCTCGAACGTGGTCTCGCGTGGTATGAGTGGCAGGAACTTTACGACAACAAGCTCCGAACGCCGCTCACGATTACCTTTGGATTCATTGCGACGCACAATCAGTTTGTGCTGGTGCGAGGAGGGAAGGTCTTCAACCGCACGGCCCCGGTAATCAAACTCCCCGCCGCTGCCACCGAAGAAGAGCATCTCGGCCTATTGGGCCTACTAAATGCCTCTACTGCCTGCTTCTGGCTTAAGCAGGTCGGACATAACCGTGGTGATTCGACAGACAATAAGGGCGCTCGAACAACAGGCGATGTGGCTTTCAACACCTACGAATTCACATCGACTCAGCTCGATCCATTCCCGCTTCCCGCAGGCCGCCCACTGGACCGAGCCCGCGAACTCGACCGCTACGCCCAAACACTCCAAGCCCTCAGCCCCGCCGCGCTCAGCGCCGACGCCACAAAGCTCACCCGCGAAGGCCTCGAAGAAGCGTCCGGCCAGTGGCACCGCATCCTCGCCCGGATGATCGCCCTGCAAGAAGACCTCGATTGGGAAGTTTACGCCCTCTACGGCCTCACTCCAGAGCCGCTCACCCCGTCCGACCTCGACGCCGTGCCGCTCGCCCTTGGTCAGCGCGCCTTCGAGATCGCTCTCGCCCGCAAGATCGCCGCCGGCGAAGAGCAGTCGGAGTGGTTCGCCCGCCACGGCTCCACTCCCATCACCGAAATTCCCGCTGAGTGGCCCGCGCCCTATAGCACCCTCGTCGAGCGCCGCCTCCGCCTCATCGCGACCGATAAGTCCATCGGCCTCATCGAGCGCCCCGAATACAAGCGGCGCTGGAACGTCACCCCCTGGGCCGAGCAACTCACCGCCGCCCTCCGCACCTGGCTCCTCGATCGCCTCGAAACCCTCTCGCACTCCGCCGCCGAGCCCGCGCTCTTCTCCGTGAGCGAGCTGGCCGAGCGCACCCGCGCCGACGCCGATTTCCAACGCGTCGCCGGCCTCTACACCGGCCGCCCCGACTACGACCTCACCGCACTCGTCGCCGAACTCGTAGCCAAAGAAAACGCCCCCTCCCTCCCCGGCCAACGCTACAAAGACACCGGCCTGCGCAAACGCGCCCAATGGGAAGAGACGTGGACGAAGCAACGCGCCGAAGACGCCATCACCGCCCGCCTCACCAAAGCAGGCCTCACCGGCGACGCACTCAAGCAGGCCATCCACACCGCAGTCAAAACCGAGATCGGCGACATCCCTGTGCCGCCCAAATACGCCAGCGCCGATTTTCTCAAATCGAGTTTCTGGAAACTCCGCGGCAAACTCGACGTGCCGAAGGAACGCTGGATCAGCTACCCCGGCGCCGAGCGCACCGTGGACCCAACGCTCGTCCTTGCATGGGCCGGCTGGACCCACCTCCAACAAGCCCAAGCCCTCGCCGCCCACTACGAGCGTCTAAGGTCTGATGGCGCGAGCGAATCCCAACTCGGCAAACTCCTCGCGAGCCTCCAGGAGCTGATCCCGTGGCTACTCCAGTGGCACAACGAAATCGACCCCGCCTACGGCGAACGCATGGGCGACTTCTTCAAAACCTTCGTCGAAGAAGAATCCCGCCGCCTCCACCTCACGCCCGCCGACCTCAGTCGAATCGCAGGCATGCGCGCGTAACCGGCCCCGATTGCCATGAAAAGAGCAACTTTCAGGGATCTGCTAAAGGAGCACATCGCTCCGATGTTTTCCGGCTGCAAAGTGCAGAGTGCCACCGACGCAATCAATCGGTCCTCCAAGCGGGCTTCGTTGACGAATGCGCAGCACATCAAGGTGCGGTGGGACAAAGAAACGAAATTCCAATTCAATCTGCGGCGTTCACAAGAGTTCTCCCAGCAGGATGCCTCGTTTGTTAACAACGTAATCGGCAATCTCAATTCGGTGTCACAGGTAGAGGGCACGCCTTATTTCGAGGAACTGATCGGCGCCGCAATCCGCCGTGCGGTGGCGTCACTCGCGGCTCCCAAATCGACGAACTTAGCCAATAACGTGCTGAGGGATCTAGAACAGTGGTCCGAGGAAACCTACGAAGGAAGGCCCATCAGCGCGCTGGTAGGAATAACGACGGGGCTGGTCGGCAAAAAGGGCGTGTCGCTCAGGATGATGCTCCGGCAACCGTTCGGGAAAGTTGCCGCAAGCAGTATGGAGGTCGCTGCGACCATGAGTGCGGACGGCCGCTTCACCGGCTACGAGCACCTGGAGCAACCAAAGGAGATCGGTGACATCATGGCTCCACAGCGATTTGCTGCCTTCGCCCGATGGGCGAACAAGGGCAAGGTCGCGTTGGCCTTGTCGCGTAACGGCGAAATTTTGGTGTTCTTCCAAGGAGGGCTCGGATTTGCCCGGCGCCGCGGGAGGTGGCGGCATTTCAATCATGGCGCGCTCATAAAAAGGCTTCGGCAAAACAAGGCTTTCCCCACGCCGCTGTGTGCCGCCGTCTACCAGAGTTGCCTCGATGTCTCGTTTGCGAAGGTCGGCGGCGGCATCGCACTTATCCACGCCGACAAGACTCAGGAGTTCGATGGTGCTGATCGTGTAAGCGAGAATGACCGAGTGTCGGGCAATTCAAAGAAGGCGCAGTTCCTGAGAGATGCGATCAATGATCGCAGATTTCAGGATCTGCCGAGACCCCTGCGGCAAACCTTGCTCGCCATGGACGGCACCACCGTGTTGCAGCGCGATGGTTCTGTTGTGGCAGTCGGAGCGATTGTCCGGGTCGAGGCGGGAAGCAAAACGGGGGGCGGTCGAAAGGCTGCGGCGATGGTGATGGGCGAGTATGGAATGGGAATCAAGGTGTCCAGCGACGGAGAAATCGCCGGCTTCAATCAGTCAGGAGAAGATCAGGAGCCACTCTTCACCTTCGGCTAATCGATTACATGGAAACCGAATCCAAATCGCCGGTAACTCGCGTCCTCTCGTTGGACGGCGGTGGCGCAAAAGGATTCTACACGCTCGGAATCCTCAAAGAAATTGAGGGGCTTGCCGGATCGCCGCTATGCGACCGCTTCGAATTGGTATTCGGCACCAGCACTGGCGCAATCATCGCGGCGTTACTCGCGTTGGGCAAGACGGTGGACGAAATCCACGATCTCTACCGGGAACACGTTCCCGCCATCATGCGCGCGAGAACCGCGGCGGGAAAATCTGCGGCACTTAAGCGACTTGCCGAAACTGTCTTTGGCGAACTCAAGTTTGATGCGTTCAAAACAGGCATCGGAATCGTCGCGACCCACTGGCAGCTTGAAAAACCGCTGATTTTTAAGGCCAGCGTTGCACAGGCTCACGGGCGCCACGGAACATTTCTGCCGGGGTTCGGCTGCACCATCGCAGATGCGATCCAAGCCTCCTGTGCAGCCTATCCCTTCTTTGAGCGACCGGTATTGAAGACCGGCAAAGGGGAATTGGTTGAAGCGGTGGATGGCGGCTACTGCGCGAACAATCCCACGCTCTATGTCATTGCTGACGCGGTGATGGCTTTGAAAAAGAACGCCGAAGACTTACGTGTGGTGAGTCTGGGGGTCGGACATTACCCGGAGCCCAAGTATCGGGGCTTCGGGGCACTGATCCGTCGCTTGAAGAGCGTCCAGCTACTTCAGAAAACCCTCAATGTGAACACGGCGTCCATGGAGCAATTGCGCGTGGTGTTGTTTAAGCAGGTTCCTACGATTCGAATCAGCGATGCATTTACCCAGCCGGAGATGGCCACGGATCTCATGGAGTCCAATTTAGCCAAGCTGAACATCCTCTACCAGCGAGGCAGGGAGTCGTTCGCGTCACGAGAAGCCGAGCTGAAGAGTTTCCTGTGCTAAGGAACAAAGCGTGCCCAATGCCGATACCCGAATCACAACTCGAAACATGGTCGCATCAGGGCTCAGTCGTTCAATCCGCAGCGACGTATCAGTCCGTCAAACGCGCACTCGAAGCCGGGACGACAAACTACCGGAATCGGAACTTTCAAGTTTTCCTGCAAGGGTCCTACGGCAACGACACGAACATTTTTGCGGAGAGCGATGTGGATGTCGTGATCCGCTATGACGACGCGTTCTACCACGACCTCTCCGCCCTGCCGCCAGAACAGCAATCGGCATTTTCATCGCATTTTAAGGACGGCGACTACAGCTACGACAAATTCAAGGCAGACGTTCAAACGGGACTGGAGTCTGCGTTTGGGACGGCGGTAAAGGCCGGCTCGAAAGCCATCGAGATTGCGGCAAACGGTTCGCGCCGCAGCTCTGACGTAATCGTGGCTTTCGAATTTCGACGATACCATCGATTCAACGGGTCAACAGACCAGAATTTTGACACCGGCATCTGTTTCTTCCGAAAGGATGGGACGCGGATCGCCAACTACCCGAAGCAACATTCTGCAAATTGCACTGCCAAGCACCAGGCGACGGACGGCAATTTTAAGCCGCTGGTCAGGATCTTAAAGAATTTGCGTGGCCGCTTGGTGGAAACCGGGAAATTGGCTGAAGGCGTGGCGCCATCCTACTTCATCGAGGGCCTCCTCTACAACGTTCCAAACGAGCACTTCACTGGGAACTTCGGGCAAATGTTCGTCGCCTCTCTTAACTGGCTACATCAACAGACCGGCCGCGCAAAATGGGTATGTGCGAATGAGCAATACCACCTTCTGAGGGATGACCCGGTGTGTTGGTCTGACGACTCCTGCCGCAAGTTTATCGACGCGGTGATCGCCGCTTGGAACAGTTGGGAATAGGTCCACCGACATGCCAGACGTCTTTCATCCCAAGATATTCGAGGCGGTTGCCAAGGCGCACCCGAAGATCTTGCTGCGACTGAAACCGGAGCACTTCGCGAGCTACACGGGGATCAACGAGGCGTTGGATTGGCTGCCACCCCAGGACCGTTGCAATGCCGTGTATGCCGATTGGCTGGAGTCGCTCAACCTATCGGTCGGCGGGACACTCCTGCGGGTTCGGAAGCTCCTTATCGAGCAAGGCGGTCTGGCGGCCAACTACTTCGCCGAATTTGCCCAGAATGCTGACGACGCGTTCGAGGGGGACACCGGCGGGGAAGTCCGGATTTGGACGCGGCCCGGCTGGTTGTTCGTCGCCAACAATGGGCGGCGTATTAATGGTACTGATCTGCTGGGGCTTTGCCGGTTCTTCGCGAACGGGTCCAAAATCGAGTCCACCAACGACGATCTGATCGGTAAATTTGGTATCGGGTTCAAGTCGTGCTACCGCATCGGCACGGAGGTGTGGGTGCATACCTGGGAACTGAAAGTGGAGCAGTTCTCTTTCCGCATCCCTCTCTGTCACAGCGCACGTCCGCAGTCCCACTACAACGAAGAGACGTTCAAACGCGTCCTCGGGTATCTCGACCGAAAAGATTCCCGTTCCTCGCAAGACGAACTGGGTTTTTGCACTCCGGAGTTTCACGCAGCTTGGCCGATGGAAATCGGAGCCGAGGCAGCGTCGGTGCAAGCCGGGGCCCCCAAACAAGGCACGGTGTTTGCCATCCGGCTCCACGAGGAAGGAGCCGCAGTGCTGAAGGACCGACTGCAGGATCAGCGCAACCAAGTCTTCGAACTGTGCCCGCTTTTTGTGCGCCGTCTCCGTGTCACCAAGCTCGAAGACACCGCGCTGACTTTAATCGAGCACCGCCAGGAGCAGCCGAATGAGCTTCCGGGGGTGGTGGCGGCAGCCCGCGTGACGCTGGAGGCCCAGACGGGGGAGGGAGAGAAATCCAACGCTCGTTTTTGGCGTCTGACGTCGACCGAAGGCTCGCGCCCGTGGAAACTCGCTCTGCACGCCGACAGCAAATTTCAGCTGAGTATCCGCAAGGAATCCGGGGAGACCACGTCGCTCCGTGAGGGCGCCGCCTACGCGTTTTTCCCGCTCACGATTCCTTGGCCGTTTAAGCTTCACCTGCATCTCGATCAACCCACTAATCTTGATCGGAGCAATTGGAACCCCGAGCAGCCCGAGGCCGTAAGGCACGGCCTCGAAGCCGCGGCGGAAGGTCTGGCCAAATGGCTGGAGGCCTCACAACCGCTCTGGCACGAAAACTGGAGTCTGGCTGCTCTGGTGGAGAATGTTCCAGCCAAGCCGCCCGGAGGCCAGTCCCTCGGTTTGCCCGCTTACTGGTTCTTCAACGCGCTCAAGATTCAGATTCAGGAGCGAAAACTGCTGCGCACCGTGTGGGGCGATTTCACTTCGGGTCGAGGTGCGCGTGCCGTCCACGTCCGGGATGATCCGCTATTTTTCGAAGCTTGGAAGAAACTTGGCAATTTCATGCCCACGCTCCGCGAGTCGCACCCTTGGTGTTTCGGAGAAGAGTGTGCGCCTTGGGGGATCGAGGAAATAAATCCGGACGAGATCATCGCGGCTGCTGAAAAGTGGCGGTCCAAAGTGGCGATCACCGGTAGGCAGGAATTTTCACGCCACTTATTGGTGGCTTTACTCGGTTTGGCGAAGGCGGTGAGAAAAGATTGGGAGCGAATTTTTGGCCTCGTGCAGATGGACGATCAGGGCACTACCTTTGCGCAACTCTGCGCGCGACCGGGAGGAGCCACACTGACGCCCGAATGGCACGGCCTATTTGCGCAGTTAGCAGGTCGCACGCGGCATGAGGCATGGGTGGACGTGGTAGTCGGGAAAGAGTCATTGCACGGGCACTTCTCGCGTTTCGTAAAACCGGCGTTCAATCCGGCTTGGAGCGATGCGCCGAGCGTGCTGCACGCCGGTCTCCCTCCGGGAAAGTGGGACGAATTTTACAACGCCGATAAGGAACCTTGCCCGACCGAGTTCGTCGGGCCGGTGTTGGCTGCGCTGCACGTCCGCGACGCTCGCGATGAGATCAAGCCAGTGCTGGGAGTTTGGCTCTTCGGGCGCGCTGTGCCCGAGGCGTTCAAGGCTCTTTTCTTGCAAGTGAATCCACCGCGGCAGCTGGAGTATAAGGCTCGACTTCAGAAGTGGGGACTCTGGGAGGATTATCTGGTGCACATGGAAACGGTGGCGCGCGCCAGCCTTCCGGTGGTAGTGATAGCCGGTCTTCGTCTAGCCATGGAACAGGAGAATATTCGGACGTGGCTGGAGTATTTCGAATACCAGCAAAATGAGCTGGCTGGAATTGGTGCGGGCTGGAAACAATTGCATGAGCAAGGTGTAGTAGCCGCATTGGAGTCGGCGTTTGCGACTGCGCTTCTTCCGGCAAAAGGGAAATCCGTTCTTAGTCGCTCGATTGATACCGACCTTCGCGAGGTTCTCGTTTGGTCAACCGACTTCATCGCGGGCCCGGCATGGCTCGACGATAGCGTGGTGCAGAAGCTGAATGATCTGCGTCTCGCACATCTTCTGAGCGAAGTGACGCTCGTGAAAAAACGGGACTTGCCGTCCCGGACAGCCGAGTTGGTGCGTTCGCTCTTGGAAATCGCCCACGTCTGGACTAATCACCGTCCCACTCCTGCCCACTATGCCGCGATCAATCGCCTTGCGGCAGAAATCCCCAAGACAGAAAGACGAAATCTCCTCGTCGGGCTGGGGCCGAGGAAGCGAAAGCCCCTCGAAGATTTTCTTCTGATCGAAGACGCCACCGATGATCCCAATCTCCATTGGTTGCGGCAAACGCGGGATTTTTCGGAAAAACTTCTGCCGAACTGGGTGGGGCGGGTCCCAGCATTCAGCGAAGTGTGTCCCAGAGCCGGAGATCTGAAGCTAAAGGCTCCCGCGCTACCTGAAAACGCGCTGGCGTTTCCGGTTTCGTCTATTGTCCCTGAACTCGCCGCGCTGGCCGTCGTGCGGACCTTACTGGATTCAGGCAAGGTTCTGGAGGTCCACCACCATCATCCGATCGAGTTGGAGTGGTGGGAGAATGAGCGATGTGTGGCGGAGGTGAAGAATGCCGAATTCTACTTTGAGAAAGTTTCCGGAAGGCTTTTCGTCTCGCGGCTGGTAGCTTCGCTCGACGATCACCAAATCGAGATCGTGCTGGGTAACTACCTGCAATACTCCGCCCAGGACCGCGAAGTGGATGAAGCATGGAAGGAGGCCAAGAGCCACCACACCCCCCTCGCACAGGTCTACACCCGGTTTCGCGAGCGAATTAAGCGCACACTGGCAGAGGCCCTGGTAAAAAAGATGGGCTACGAGACGGCCTACATCTGGCGGGAAATGTTGCAGAACGCCGAAAATGCTTACGCCAGCATGCCGGATCCACGGCCCGAGGACCGGGTTTTCGAGGTCGACGTCGAGGAGAGCGAAAAACTGTGGCAAGTGCGCGTGAACAACCACGGGCGGCGATTTAATCAAAAGGACCGCGAAGGTAACGAGCGTCGCGATATCGACCGCATCATCAGCGTGGGCGGTGATCGGGTGCAGATCGCCGAGGAAATTGGACGCTACAATCTCGGCTTCAAATCCGTTTTTTCTTCGACCGACACGGTCGAGATCATCAGCGGCGGCTTTGAGTTTCGGGTTCAGGATTTGCTGCTGCGGTATCCGTCGAATCCGACGGAAGACGTGACCAAGCAGGCCAGGCCGACATCGTTCAGCTGGCGATGCACTCGGCACGATGGGGCGAAGATTGTCGGTCTGGCGTTCAACGCCCACCGCAACACCCACTCTTCCTATCTCAGGGCGTCGTATGCCCTTTTCGGTCGTTCCGTAAATCGTCTCGTCCTAAAGTTTCGCGGCTCAACGACCGAACTCAGGATTGACCGAGCCCTGCAGGCCGATGTGGAGAGGGTGACCATTACATTGCCAACGGGAACGACGGAACACTTCAGCGTGCTAAGAGGGCGCTGCATCCTCGGAGTTCAACAAACTGAGCATACTTTTTCATGCGCGATCCGCCTAGGCGCCGAGGGAATGCCCGAACCCATTCCCGAGATGGATCGACATTTTCATCTTGTCTACCCGACCGAGGAAAAAGCATTCACCAGTTATCTGGTCGATGCTGATTTTGAACCGGTGGGCGTTGACCGCCGGCAGCTCCTCAAATCAAAACGCAATCTTTCGCTGATCCTTTCCGCTGCCCGCATGGTATTTGAACATGCCATGAAAGACTTGGCGAACCGTTTCAGCCGCGAGCGGTGGCTCGCATGGGCGGAGGTTCTCAATCCCAAAGGTTTGGCCGAAGGAGTGCAGGCCAATTACGATGAGGGCGCCTCGGAAGGCGACCGGTTGGCAGTGGATTTCAAGACAGAGCTTCTCAAGCGGGTGCCCCACCACGGTCGCCCGGTGGCGGGGACAGAGTTGACGGTGCCAACTCGGTTACTCCGAAAGTTCGCAGCGAAATATGGGGAAGCATTTGGCCTCAATCAGGACGACTGGATTGACGAGAAGGTGGAAAAGAAAGCCGAGCAGCTTGGGCTTGTTCCAGACTATCGCCTAAACGAATGGGTCTCCGGCCTCCCACAAAACGAAGACTTGCTCGGCAGGGTCGGCGATGCGCTCCACGATTTTTCCGAATTCACCCAGATTGAGCGCCCTGAGATGCAACTCGCACGCGACTCGATCAGCCGTCGCTTGGAACCAGCAGAGCCCATCATGAGTGATTGGGATTTGGCCAGGATTGTTGGCTGGTGGAAGAACAACCTGGACGCCGAACCCTACATTTTGGAGGGCCATCTTTTCCCGTGGGTATGCGTTGCTCCCGATCCCAGTCGCATCAAAGACCCGCGAAAGTATCTCCGCGATCACCTCACCGACACGGCGTCCCCGGAGGGGAAGGCAATCTGGTATCGGATGTTCACTTTTGCCTGCCTCGTCTCCGCGGGGCACCGCACGACGGAGATGCAGGGCTTCTTAGCCGAATTGAAGCGCCATCGTTTTTTTACCCTGACGGCCGATCCCGATGCGAACTTTGCCGACGTCACGGCCCCGGTTTTTGACGCGCTCGTGCAGCGGGAACACCAAGACCAGTGGGCGTCAGGCGAAGCTGCCCACTTCTGGCGTCGAATCTTCTACGACGCACGCAAGGTGCATCACCTGATCTATCGAAATGATTTTGCGGAGGTGTTTCTGGAGTTGGCCCGACGGGAGTCGTTTGGAGAAACTCTTCCCGATTTCCTACGGAGCGGGACCATTCCAGGGCAGCGTCCATGGCGAGGCGTGATCGGGCAGAGCGCGGCGGCCCCGCTACTCTTCATCGTCCGAGAACTGCGCCGTCTGCAAATTATCGAACATGCTGCGGTAGACCCGGTGGCGTTCTTCACCTGCAAGCCGGTGCGACGTGTCGCCGTGCGCTTGGGCTGGATTGACCCCGTGCTTGAAGACGCCGTCTCGTGGAGCGATCTCCTCAAGGTCAGTCGGATAATACACGCAAAGTTCACGGCAAGTGATGAGGCCCGCGCAGCGCTGCTCCCGTATTACGACATTCCTTTGCTCGCGCTCGATCAGTCCAACGAAATGATCTGATCATGCATTCTGGTGCTCGTGTAATCCATCGGGAACGGCCTGAATATGGCTTCGGTCAGGTAAAGTATGAAGAATTGGACGTACTTGGCGAAACCCGCCTTCAGGTCAGCTTCGAACACCTTGACCATCCGCTTACGTTGAGTCCGGCGGATGTCGCCGCAGTGACCACCGCCGCGGAGGACGCGGACGCCGGGCGATGGGGGGATCTTGGTGAACTAAAACGCAGATTATGCTGTGGGCTCATCATGGCGGAGAACAACCACACGGGCGCATTTCTCCGAACGACGGTCCAACCCTTGCCGCACCAGGTGGCGCTTCTGGACAAAGTCCTTTCGGGGAATCGACTCGGACATCTGTTTGCGGACGACGTAGGCTTGGGAAAAACTATCGAGGCGGGATTGCTGATCACCGCGACGATGTGCGCGAAGCCGCAGGCTCGAGTGATGGTGGTGTGCCCAGCAGGTTTGGCTCTGCAATGGCAGGAGGAGATGGATGAACATTTCTCCCTCTATTTCGAAATTCTGGGACTCAATTTTGCCGGAGATAGCTCCGCCAATTGGCGAAATCACCGCCTGATCATCGCTCCAATCGACCGCATCAAACAGGACCGTTACACGGAGATGTTTCGCAGCGTCGAACCTTTCGACTTAGTCGTCTGTGACGAAGCACACCGACTGAACGCCCATCGTGATCGGCTCACCAAGAATCTAAAGAAGACGCGAAATTACGAATTGTTCGAGGCCATCCTACAGCTTCGAGCCGTTGATTTTGTAACCGAAGGTGGCGCCCCGCGGTCCCCTAGATTGGTTTTTCTGACGGCCACCCCGCATCAAGGCGACGATCTGCGGTTCCTCTATTTGCTCAATCTCCTCCGACCGGAACTCTTCCCCATTGAGGGCGAAGATACGTCGCAGCTGGTCGCTTCAAAACTTAAAGAGGTGGTGACGCGCACGCCGAAGTCGGAGGCGCGGGATTGGAACGGAAACCTGCTTTTCAAAGGACACACCGTTCAGACTTTGGATATCGCGTGGAGCGTGGGCGAAACGGAAACATCCCGCGCGCTGACCACCTACATCACCAAGGCAGTGGGTTCCTCGCAATCGAACGCCGCATCCCGAGCGCTCATCGTGGTCCTCGTCATGCACACCTTCCACAAAATCGCGGCCAGCAGCTGGCGCGCGTTGGGCAAAACGCTGGCCATGCGTCTCGCAGTCTTAGTGGGTGAAGCAAGGGACTTCGGTGGCACCTTGGCCAAGACGGAGGACGGCAATGAATCCGATTTGGATTCGGCGGCCCTCGACCAGGCGTTTTACAAGGAAGAACCCGATGCCCTGCGTGACCTCATCAACCGAATTGATACACTTAGCACGGATGAAAAATGGGAGAAATGCGCTGAGCTATTGATGGGGTTAGAGCGGAGGGAGACAGGGTGTCGGGTTCTGTTTTTCACTCAGTTTAAGGAGACCCAGCGCTACATCGCGGAGAACTTGGCCGCGCTCTTCCCGGGAGCCGGGGTGGAAATTATCAACGGCGACGTTCCACTGGAGGAGCGGCGGGCTGCGAGGCACCGTTTCGAAACAAACTCCCGCTTCATGATTTCGACGGAGGCCGGCGGTGAAGGTGTCAACCTCCAGCGTGCGTGCCACATCATGATCAATTATGACTGGCCGTGGAATCCGATGCGGTTGCAGCAGAGAATCGGACGCCTTGACCGTTACGGTCAAAAGCAGGTGGTGCGTGTCTTCAATCTTCGGGTGCCCAATTCCTGGGATGAGAAAATCTCCACGAGGATAAACGAGCGCCTGGCGGTGATTCAGAAAACGATGGGCGAAGTTGTCGCCGCCGATGTCGAAGACTACCGAGAAATGATTCTCGGAGAAGTGGCCGAGCAAATCGACCCGGCGAGAGCGTTTCTGAGCGAGGTGCGGCATCAGGAAATCGACGAGGCAGATCTTGATCGGAAGCTTAAGGCCGCGATTGCTTCGATGCAGCGATGGAAGGATCAGTTTGGAAACCACCTAAAGCCCAGTACAGTTGACCCGAAATTGCGGCCGACACTCACGGCCGACAACTTAAAGGAGGCTTACTCGTCCGCCCTTGAAGGAAAAAGTCTCAAGCTACAAGAGACGCGCACGAGTGATCGTCAGTTCGTCAGTGGCGTCTATCATTTTGATTTACCACCTGAATTTCGCGACAGTCGGGTGCGGCCAGACCGGAGCCTTTACGTCGCGTTTGACCGGGACCGCTTCACCGAGGTTCGAGGCAGCAATCTTGGTTTCGTTCGAGGACAGCCCATCGCCGTGAATCTCGCAGGTTTCGGCGATAGCTTCACGGATTGGCTCTTTCAGTCCGCAACCCATGCAAAACAAGAGGCGAGCGCCTTCCGAATGGCTGCAGGCGAGCACTGGAAGCACGGCTCTGGATGGCTGACGGTGTATTGTATGCGCTATCTAGGCTCGGGGCGTCGACTCCTGGCTCCCGACGAACTACTTGGCGTCCTAATTCCCGATTCCGGTGCCGGTGCGGCGGCTATTCCTACTGCCGATCTATTTTCCCTCATCGCACATGGAACGGCCGTAGTTCCAGCTGCGACGGTTCAGAGTTTGCCCTCTCTCAATATGGCCGAAGATACGGCCCGCGGCGTCCTGAAGCAAAGAATCCAACAGCGGGGTGCGCAGTCGAAAACGAGTCCCGGCCTGTCGCTTTGGGTGCTCGTGCAGGTATGCTGAAAACGGTGTGGCTTGGCTTGCCGCGACGCTCCAACCTTACGACGCCAGCCACCTGCCCGCTCACTTTTCAGCTCATAGATCCATAAACCACTCCTCATGCCTGTCCTGCTTCGTGACCTTATCGACCTACCGGAACACGTCCGCCAAGGGGACTTCGTCCTCCGGCTCAGCGAAGGCATCACCAAGCCTGAGGAGACACTGAAGAACTATGTCGTCACGCCACAGCTGGCGAAGTGCTTCGATCAAGCGGTCGACCTGATCAAATCCGCTGTTCAGGCCAAGAGTAGTAAAGGAGCCTATCTGCATGGTAGCTTTGGTAGCGGCAAGAGTCATTTCATGGCGGTGTTGCTACTGCTGCTGGAAGGCAACCCGCACGCCCGCGGATTGCCTGAGCTCGCTGCGACCGTAGCCGGCCTCGACACTTGGGCCAAGGGTAAGCGCTTTCTGCTCGTGCCGTATCACATGATCGGCGCCCGCGACCTCACCTCCGCGGTCCTGGGCGGTTACGTCGACCATGTGCTCCGACTTCACCCCACGGCACCGGTCCCCGGCGTCTACCAAGCCGAGCGACTGTTCGACAACGCCCGAGACCTGCGCAAGGCGATGGGCGACGCGGCGTTTTTCGCGAAACTGAACGGTGAAGCGGCCGGCAGCGACACAGCCGGTGAAGCCTCATCAGAAGACGGGTGGGGCGACCTCGCGGAAGAGTGGGACGGGAAGACGTTCGAGGCAGCGACGAAGGCCGGTCCCAAGGACGAGCGCCGCGCGCATCTGGTGGGTGATTTGGTCGCGCACGTGATTCCGGCCATGCGGGGCAGCTCCGAGTTCGTGGACATTGACAGTGGGCTCGCGATCATCAGCCAGCACGCGAAGCAGCTCGGCTACGACGGGGTGATTCTTTTCCTCGACGAACTGATCCTCTGGCTCGCCAGCCACGCGGCCGACTCCAACTTCATCGCTCAAGAGGGCCAGAAGCTCGCCAAATTGGTCGAATCGCAAAATGCGGACCGCCCAACTCCCATCGTGAGTTTTATCGCCCGGCAGCGTGACCTCCGGGAACTCGTCGGTGAAAACATGCTCGGCGTGCAGCAGGTAACTTTCGCCGACTCGCTGAAACACTGGGATCAACGGTTCGACGTCGTCCGACTTGATGACCGCAATTTGACCACCATCGCCGAAAAGCGCGTGCTGCGGCCCAAGTCCGAGGCGGCAAAGCAGCAGATCGACCAAGCCTTCCGCGAGACGGAGAAAATCCGCCAGGAGGTGCTGTCGGTCCTCCTCACCCACAACCGCACGCCGGGCGATTTTCGGGCCGTCTATCCCTTCAGCCCTGCTCTCGTGGAGACCCTGGTCGCTCTCTCCGCTCTCCTCCAGCGGGAGCGCACGGCGCTCAAGATCATGTTCCAGTTGCTCGTCGAGCAGCGTGATACCCTCGAGCTCGGAAACGTGGTTCCGGTGGGCGACCTCTTCGACGTCATCATGCGGGGCGACGAGCCGTTCAGTGAAGTTATGAAGGCGCACGCGGAAAACGCGAAGCGCCTTTATCAAGAAAAGCTCCGGCCGATGATCGAGCAGGACATCGGCCTCTCCCAAGAGGAAGTATTGAAGCTCCCCGCCGCCGATGCGCGCCGGGGGCAGTTCCTTCGCGACACGCGTTTGGCCAAGACGCTCCTCCTCGCGGCGCTCGCGCCGGAGGTCGAGTCGTTCAAGGGCATGACCGTGAACCGCCTCGCGGCGCTCAATCACGGTTCCATTCGCACGCCGATTCCTGGTCGCGAAGGGCAACTCGTTTACGAACGCGTGCGCAAGTGGGCCGCGGAAGTCGGCCAGATTCGCCTCGGCGAGGAACCGGTGAATCAAACCGTGACGGTGCAGCTCACGGGTGTGGATACCGAAGGCATCCTCGCTCAGGCCGCCAACGAGGACAACGAGGGCAATCGCGTCCGTCTGATCAAACGACTTCTCTTCGAGAAAATAGGTATCCAAGCCGAAGACTCTCTGATTATCGAACACGCGTTCACTTGGCGGGCCACGCAGCGTGCCTGCGAGGTGCTATTCTCCAACGTACGCGAACTCAACGACGAGTCGTTGCGTAACGATGGCGCCAACTGGAAGCTGATTATCGACTACCCGTTCGATCCCAGCCCCGCGTACTCGCCGCGCGACGATTCCGCTCGGGTCGAAAAATTCCGTGCCGCCAACGCCAAGGGTGCCCGCACGTTGGTCTGGCTGCCGTCGTTTTTCAGTCAGGCGGCGAAAAAGGACCTCGGACGGCTGGTGGTGTTGGAGCATATCCTGACCGGTCCACGTTTTGACGGCTATGCGTCCCGCTTGACGGCGATTGATCGTGCGCAAGCGCGGTCGATTCTGGAAAATCAGCGCAGCTCTCTGCGGGTAAGGGTGCTCGAGTATCTCGAACGCGCCTATGGCGTTGGAAGCGATACCGCCGGTATTCTCGACACGACCCACCAGCTCGAACGCGAGGAACAGGCGATCAGCCTCCACCCCGATGTAAGCCTGCGACCTCCGGCCGCGGCCAACCTCGTCCAAGCCCTCGCCAGTTTGCTGGATCAGGCCCTCGCGGGCCAATTCCCCGGGCACCCGCTGTTCGATGCGGAAGCGAAACTCGGCCGCGCGGCGGTGCAACGGGTCTGGGTTGAACTGCAAAAGGCGCTCACCAATCCGGAGGGGCGCACGATGGTCGATCAAACCCAGCGCCGGGAAGTGCGCGCCATTGTGACCGCGCTTAAGCTCGCGCAAATGAGCGAGGCCCATCTCGCGCTCGATACGCACTGGCGCACACACTTCGAGCGCAAGCTCGCTCAGCACGGCTCGGCCGCCGTGACAGTGATCGCCCTTCGGACCTGGCTGAACGAGCCCAAGGCTATGGGGCTGCCGGCCGAGCTGGAGAACCTGATCATCCTAACGTTCGCGGCGCAGACCAACCGCGCGTGGTTCCGTTTCGGGAGCAACCCTCATCAGGCGACTATCGAGGACCTGCCCGACAACGCCGAACTTCGCGAACAAACGTTACCCGACGAACAGGCGTGGAATCGGGCGGTTGAACGAGCGCAGGCCGTCTTTGGCCTCGCTCCCTCGCCGCTGCGCTCCGCGACTAACGCGGCGAAGCTGTCCCAAGATCTTGGAACTCAGGTGACGACCCAACTCGAACCTGCTCGTGAACTCGTGCGCGAAATTCAAACGCGGCTGGCTAGTCTCAGCATTCAGTCCGAAACCAGCGTTCGCCTGAAATCGGCCCAAGCCGGGTTGGCGATTCTGGAAGCTATGCGGGCCGCACCCGAGCATGAGCGCATCGGAGCTCTGGCTCACGCCAAGCTCGACGAGCTAGGCCTGCGCTTGCCCTAAAAGAAAAGACGGGACTTTCTGCGCGCGATCATCTATGCAGATGGGATGTCGATCAACGCGCTCCCGATCAAGCAAAGATTAGCCGAACCCGCTAACGTCGACATGGT
>Ga0163144_10013786_pt1 | contig 16828 bp, 12 predicted proteins | sample OliLak19BULKMAT1_FD_123175 | JGI IMG/M metagenome (GOLD analysis project Ga0163144, IMG submission 123175) | Freshwater microbial mat bacterial communities from Lake Vanda, McMurdo Dry Valleys, Antarctica - Oligotrophic Lake LV.19.BULKMAT1 | ecosystem: Environmental > Aquatic > Freshwater >... | reverse complement strand
GGTCCTATATTGTTACTTGTTTGTAAACATACAGTGTAATTCCCAGTTCTATTAAAGAAAACTAAAGGATTAGAATTTAAGGTGGGATTGTTACCATCAAGGTTGCTGTTATAAGTTTCAACATCTTGGCGTGTTGCAGCAGAGTCAATTGGGTCATACATATACCACTTCCAATAAGTTGGGCCATTGGTAGAAAGGTCTATGAAAGCTACTGTTCCGAATCGTTCAACTTCATTGGTGGCAGATGCAAAATCAACAACTGGCTTAGAAGTTGGTACAACTATATTAATGCATTTTAAAACAGAGTCACGACCAAGACAGTTTTGGCTTTTCAACCGCACGCAACGCGTGCCTGCAGTTGTGAATATATGTGTTGCATTGGTTGTAGTATATTCAATAGAACCATTGTCATCAACATCCCACTGATGACCAGTATATCCTGTCGGATTTGAATTGGTCAATTTAACCGGTGTTCCTATAAAAGCTGAGCTTGGCATATAGAATCCTGCTGCTATGCTTGTGGGAATTGCTAAATTAATTGTATAATCTTCTGTCTCACCGTAGTTAACATTACTACATGACGAGCCTGAAGAAAAGGATGAACTTCCTTGAAAGTCAGTTCTTACCCTCATTCTTGTAGCTCCAGCTTTAATACCATTGCAAGAAAGTGTGAAATTTCTGGCTTGAAGAGAACCACCTCTGGTAATATCAGCCCAACCTTGTGAAATAAATTCTCCTGCATCTGCAAAATCCAAATCTTGGTTCAAATCTATCCAAACGCCAATACGAACATTGTAATTGTTACCTGTACTGAATGACATTTTGTAAGCTGAACCTCCACTGAGAGAAAAAGATGGTTTTGTGGACATTTGGGTGTAATTGACATTATTTGTAGTCTGATTACAACCGTCGTCCGCTTTGTCAAATAAAACAGAAGTTCCTTGCTCTACTCTGATTTTGCCTATATACATATTAAATGTAGGACAAGTTGCTGCAGTATGTGAACAGGAACAGTAAGGTGACTGGGCAAGACTCTGATTAAAAGTCGAAGACCCAATAAGGCCAAATAGCATTAGGAATAATCCTAACAATTTGTTTTTTGAAGTAATTTTTTTTGTCATATTCGTTTTGTTTGTTTTAATAAATTTTTATTATAGACTTCAATTATAAGAAATTTATAGCATGATTAACTCTTAAAAAAAAAAAGTTTCAATCTAAATTATAATTTATTAAATATTCTTGTTTAACTGATTGTTTTTCAAGGCTAAACAAAAAATTTAATGACCCTAAAATGATATAATATTTTTTGACTGAATTACATAATTAAGCCATTTAAACTACAGAAATAAAAAACGATTTAATTATTGAGCCTTTCTTAAGTTGGCAAAACTACATTTACACCTTAGAATCTGCTTAAAATCAATTTAATCTTATACTTAAGCATTTAGAGTTTTGAAGTCAAATAATCTGCCACCACAAAGGTACTACCGCCAATATAGATGGCATCTTCAGCATTTGCTAATCTAAAGGCAGCATTAAAAGCGTCCATTACAGTTTTATAAGAGGCTCCATCCAAACCGTTATCTTTTGCCTCCTTCAACAAATCTTCACTCTCTCTTCCTCTTGGAATGGATGGAGTACAAAAAAAATACGTTGCTTTCTTAGGTAAATATTGCCAAATATCAGAAGTTTCTTTTTCCTTTACAACGCCAAAAACCATGTAGAGCCTATTACACTTCACCTTATTCAATTGTTTCATTGCCAATGCTATACCTGCTATGTTATGGCCAGTGTCGGCAACCACAAAAGGATTATGTCCCATAACATCCCATCTACCTCTCAATCCAGTTAAACCCTTAATGTTTGAAAGCGCTTGCGCCACTTTAAACTGAGAGGCTTTAAAACCAAGTTTTTTCAAAACCTCAATGGATTGCATCACTGTCATCATATTTTTTTGTTGATAGTCTGCCATCAGATCGGTTTCTATTTCAGTATTAAAGTAATTAGGATTTGAATCTGCGAAATAAATTTCGGCCCCGTTTTCCTTGGCTTTTTCAATAAAAACAGAATCAGTTTCTGATTGAGACTCGCCAATAACTATAGGAATTCCCTTCTTTATAATTCCTGCCTTTTCTGATGCTATTTTTGGAAGTGTGTCTCCAAGCATATCGGTATGATCAAAACTTATATTGGTAATTACAGAAAGAATAGGAATGATAATATTGGTGCTGTCAAGCCGCCCTCCAAGACCAGTTTCTATTATAGCAATATCCACTCTCTCCTCTGCAAAATAATTAAAAGCCATGGCCACTGTCGCTTCAAAAAATGAGGGTTGGATTGTGTCAATTAAATCTTGATACTTTTCTACAAATTCAACCACCTTTTGTTGCGGAATCATTTTGCCATTTAATTTTATTCTTTCTCTAAAATCGAGTAAATGAGGTGAGGTGTAAAGTCCTGTTTTAAAGCCATGCTTCTGAAAGACTGCTGCAAGTGCATGGGATGTTGAACCTTTGCCATTGGTGCCAGCAACATGAATACTTCTGAATTTTAATTCAGGATTATTGAGTGCATTACAAAGGGCAATTGTATTTGTAAGATCATTTTTATAGGCGGCTGCTCCAATACGATGGAACATGGGCAAACGTGCATAGAGGTATTCGAGGACAGAATCGTAAGTCAAAATGACGTTAGTTCAGAATAAATTAATATTACCAATTTAGAAGAATGCGATGATACAGACTTTTTTAAAACCACGTTTTTAGCGGGTCTTGAACACAAATTTTACCGTGCCACACTTATCGCTTGACGAGGTACCAGTTGGACTGTAGGTGTTTTTCTTTACAGCGTCAAGCGCTAATTGAATAAAATACTGATCAGTCATGGTTCCACCCAAGGTTGGTGCTGCCGACTTTAACCTGCCATCTTTATACACACATAGTTTTATAATAACACTTCCAGATCCTGCCCTATTGGTTTGTATATCAAAATTATTATTGCTTCTAAATCCGGACAAATCGAATGTCCCTCCATTTGGCAAGCCTGTTGGGCCATCATCCATCCCTGGGCCATTGCCTGGTAGTCCTGTTCCATCATCTTCCCCATTCCCTTTGCCATGACCTTTTCCACCATCTTTTTCACCAAATAAACTACCATCTTCAGATCCTTGATTGCCTGGCTCTGAGCCATCTCCTTTATTTCCACCTTTTTTTGTGAAAGCACTTTTCGAATCTGGTCTTCTTTTTTGCACTGCAGGTGGTTTTACAACCCTGGCAACAGGAGGTGTTATTTTTGGCGCTGTATTAACAGGTGTTTTGGGTTTAGTTTCAGCTTCTTTTGATGGCAAAACAGGTGCTTCAGCATCATCTTCGGTAAGTGTTTCCTGATCAATTGGCTTTTCGGTTGCCACAGCATCAACCGGCTCTGAATAACCTGCTTCTTGATCAGCTCCCCCCAAATCAGGTTCGCCAAGTGAAACTTCTATTCCTCCAAGTGCTTCACCAGTACTATCATTCCCTCCTCCACTATTTCCACCAGCAAAACTCATTAGAAATACACATAGAAAGAGTAGTCCGTGAAATATAATTGTTCCAATTAATCCTTTTTGATTTTCAGAATCCATATAATTGATACTTTTAAGATTTGTAAATTTTGAATTTTAGATTCGCTTTTGTGATATAGCCTATTCAAATACAACTTGTTTTTCTATTAGAATGTTGGTATAGCCATTTTGTTTCAACATAACGCTAAAGGCCACGGCTGTAGTATGTTTATAAAAAGACTCAACAATTACACAGAAGCCCCTCTCCGATTCCTCGCCCACTTTTGCGTTGAGATAATCTTCAAACAAAACACCTTGCATATATTTAGCCCTAGCCTTAGAATCGTAGTAACCAATAATGACGTTAAAGAATTCATGCTGATTAGAAAGGGCACTTGAAAATGAATCCAATTTTGATTTTATCCCCGCAAGTTTTAGTCGTTCTGATTTATAATCAAAACTCATCTGTGAAGTGCTAACTTTTTCAGAAGCTTTTTCAGAAGGATCAGCAATTGTTACGAAAGACGCTTTTTGCTCTGAATCACTAAATTTATTTGTAACGAGAAGTGGTTTTGACTTCAAAAAATAAAAACCTGCAAATAACACTGCGGATAGCAAAAGCACGATGGATGCCACTTTGAGTAAAGTTCCAAAAGATTGAAAACTCGATTTTTGGTTAAATCTTGAAGGCTCAAATGCTGTATGAAGGTTTTTTGTATTATCTACATGTGTTTCTTCAATGGCTGTAGAAATTTGAATTTGAATTGGCTTAATTTTGAGCGGGAATAGACCAAAACTTGAATCAAGAAAGTTAAGACTCTGATGGGGAATGAAAATAATATTGCTTTCAGAATTCAGGTAAAAAACTCCTAAATTTTTGAAATCAAAACTTTTATCTTCCTTAATTCTTAGCTTAAGATAAGCGGCAAATTCCTCAACATCCTCTAAGGCCTCTTGATAAGGAACACCTTTAAAACGAGACCAAAAATTGACTAATAAACCATCATTATCATTCAAACTCTGGTTAAATGCTACCTTTTTACTGGATGGACTAATGAGATTGCGATTTTCTTCAAAACCAACTGGTTTAAAATTGGTGATAAAACCACCAAAATCTGGAATAATAACACAGTTGTGTTTAAAAAGCAGATTGGGTATACTATCAAATAGGCTTACAAATCTCATTATTTTCGGGCTGCAAGTTAATATTTTATTTTTGAAAGGCAATTATAATAATTGATTTTAAACGGTCTCTATGCCTTCACGCTATCCAAGAGTGTGCGAAGTGAGCTGCCAATGGCCTTAGAATCTTTGCTTAAAATTGCTGCCCCAAGTGCAGCAACGGATGCTGAAATATTGATTGCTTTTTGTATATTTTGTAGTTTCGCAAAAGTGTCTTTCATCTGGCCTGTAACATTTCTTATGCTGTCAAGAGAAGATTGGACATTTTCAAGAACAAGGGTTGCAGACATAGTGTAAAGTTCGTCAGATGCATCAAGAATTTTGGCATGCAATTCTTTCAAATTCTGTTTCTGAGCTTCGGAAAGGTTATCGAAATTTTTCATTCTATATTCTCCAATAACTTTTGACATTGCCAGAAAGTTGTCGGCAAGTTGGTTAGCTTCTTGTGATGTTAATGCTGGCATATTAATGTTTAATTTTGTTATACTCTGCTATAATGTCCTTTATTTTACTTGCATATTGGGTGAGTTCTTGTTTAATATCATCTTCCTTTAATTTATCAATATTATCTGACAAGTTTTGATGTCCAATTGCAATAATCTTTAACGCTTTGGAATAGGTTAGTAATTCCTTTTGTTTTGCTTCTATGGATGCAAGCTGTTTATAATAATTTTCTACCACATCTCGCTTTTCTGCAATGGTATATTTATTGTTTTTGGTAATATCGAAGCAAGATGAGGTTATTCTCTCTTTTTGGACGTCAAGTTTGGCGTACAGGTTTTCAGACAGATTAAAATCAAGAAAGTTAATTAATACTTTAATTGGAAAATTTGCCTCCTTCACGTAAGCTTTAATTTTTTTACCGCGATAATGATCTGTGCCTGATTTGAGTATAATCTTCACAATATTGGAGCAAGCATCCACTTGCGTTTTATCAAATTTAACATCTCCAAATTGGCCGTCAGTAAGGGCATTATTCAGGGTATCCATCTGGTAGTTTGTTAAATCTCCGTTTGAAAGATTGGTCAACCCATCAAAATACCCTCTCACGGCATAATAAATGAGGAGGGTGATGCTATCCGCTTTCTCATTTTCTTTGCAACTACATTCTTCTTGGGCAATTGTAAGTGCCTCTATTTTCCTTTCCTCACATTTATCTAAACAGCTTTGATTAAAGCTCGAATTCAATTCTTCAAACTTTTGTATGCTTTCGAGCGAAGATGTAGAATAATTATTTACGTACTGAAGATTGGTACATCCGCTTAGAATAAATGAAAAGAGTATAAAGAGATAAACTACTTTTAATTTTTTTTTACCCATTTTAATTAATTTTTATAAAGACGTACTTCTAATGAAATTATAATCATGCAGAGTTAAGAAATTTTAATTACAATTTAATAAATTATGTATTTTTTCAGATAAGATCTCTTCGTCTCTATAGATTTCAGAAAGGTTTACGATGCTCTTAGTGTGAAATGCAGGTTATTAATTGCTGTTCTGTTTCTTATATTGCAAAAGAAACCGCTTCGTAATTAAAAAGAAAAGGTAGCGCCGGCTATTCCATTAAAACCATAAGATTTGTAGTTGGCCCATCTCTGATAGGTTTGATTTGTTAAATTATTCAAATCAATAAAAAGTGAAATATTTTTTCTTATTCGGTAATCTGCACCAACATTAAGATCAAATATTGGGTCAAGCTTTTTACTTTCTAAAGCACCAATATCTCTTGAATACCTAGCACCAATTACATAAAATTTTCCATGCAAGGCCAACTTTTCAGAAACCATGGATGAGAATGTGGTGTTCCACTCAAAATCGGGATACTGAAAGGCGTGTGCATAGCTACTGTTATAGAGATAGTAACTAAAATTTGTTCCAATTTGTATCTTTTGGAACTTGGTATAGTTTAAACCTGCCTGAACTTTTACAAGACCTACATTATCATATTTTATAATAAATTTACGCAATGCATTGGTATCGGTCAAATAAAGTGGTAGGTTATTAATTGTGCGCTGTGAGGCTTCAAACACGTACTCAAATCCGCTTCCTAATTTTCCTTTTATACCTATAAAAAGATTGTATGGGGTATAAATATTTCTGAGTGGTTGATTCTCTGCAAGAAATGGATTTTCAGTAAAGAGGTTCCTAGTTGACCCTTTGGTTAATCCTCCACTGATGCCTGCATACGCTTTCATTTTTTCTGGAACCACATAGTAATCTAGTCTGAATTCCGGAAACAAATAGGGTGTTATTTCGGCAGAATCAAGAAAAATTGAAGCAAAAACACCCAAGGAGATATCAACAGCCTTGTACCGCATTTTATAATTAGGATTGATATCAATATAATTTCTATTGTATTTAACCGAATCGGGCCCTGAAGCCATTCCTTCGAAGGCTGTAGTTAAATAAAAATCGCCTGGACCAATTTTCCCACCTGTTTTATTAGCAACCTTGTATCCCAACTCGCTTTGCTGTTTATTCGAAAAATGATACATATCGAAATCAAAGGCTGTTTTTACTTTCTTTGAGGTCTTAGAGTTGTCGTAGTGAATATTTCCAAGTACAGTATTTAGAGCTTGTTTAACTGAATCACTCTTAAATGAATTTTCATTATGGTCATAACCATAGTAATTGTAACCAAACCTTTTATAGCCTAATTGTCCACTCAGCGTATTTCCATTCATAAACTTGGCGCCATGCACTTGCACATTATCATCCATAAATGATTTGTAGGCAGGTTGTCCTTTTGAGGATAAATGATAGGCGTTGATACCATAAGCATAGTTTTTATTTCTTCCATTATGAAGCTCAAGATGAATCAATGGGGTAGTATAATTTCCAAATCCCACTTTTACAAAATTACCTTGAACATAAGCAGGTGCCTGGGCTTTAAAGGTTTGAGCTAAAACTGGTGTGAATGCCGGCTTTACCTTGTAACGTAAATCAGGAAAAGAATAAACCAGCTTGAGTGGCTGCACTTCGGGTTCTTTGAGTTCCGGTTGATTTTCTATTTTGTGAGCATCTGTGAGCACCGGATTGTACTTGGTATAAGTTACAACTTTATCCAATTCATTGTCTGTTTGGGAAAAAGCAAGTGTTGGGATTATCAAAAAAGAAAAAACAATTATTTTTATGAACCGATACATGATGTTATAACAAACGACAAATTTATTTTTTTAGCATGAAACAATCCTTTGCCATATATCCACAAAGGCAAGAAGTGTATAGTTTAAGGGAAAAAACAAAGTTTGAATTCAAAAATAATCTGGTTCATTTTTCGATTGTAGGGACCAAAAGAACATGATAAATTAGATTTGAATTTGATTATGTATACACTCAAAAATTGGTTACAAGGGTGTGTGAGGATATTACGTAGGTCTGCAATTCACAAAGATTCAATCGCAAGAAAATATGCCACCGCTGAGTTTTTTGCAATTATTTCCTTTTCTATCAATAAAAGCTTCCATATTTTCACAATAATTCAAGCCTGTAAATTCTATTCACTTATGGATATTTGAAATTGTTTTTCCAATGCATTCTTCTTACTTCATTCTTTTTTCCGTTTTTTTAAATGCTTGTGCAGAATAAGTTATGTCTGTCTGCAAAATAGATTTATGAAGTATCTTTCTTGATTACAAGGAAAAAAAACCTAAAAAAGAAGAAATACGCACTAGGAATTACCGATGAATAATCATTTTGACAGAGGCAATTTTACCTGAGTTACTATTTATTCGAACGAAATAAATACCATTGGAAATGTTGCTAAGAGTAACGAATGCCCTTGGTCCAATGCTAAAATCCAACATTTGGGATTGCATTACCTTACCAGCCAAATCAAAGATATTCATTTGTACATGCTCTGTAAATCCATCGGCAAGCACCTCAATATGACCAGAATTTGGATTAGGATAGATGGCCAATTTTGGCATTATCATCTTTTTGGTGCCTTTAGGTGTATAGAAACACTTGTTTCAGATTTAGGTGTTTTGGGCTCAAGATTGGCCACTTTATCTGTTGAGGTACAATAGAAATCATAACGTTTGCCTTGTTCACCAACAAGCGTTAATTCATTCTCCGTCGCTCCTATTATAACTTTCCATGGGCCACCATTTTCAGAGACATAAAGATAGTAAAAATCAATTCGTGAATGTGCATCTGTTCCGTTAAATTTTAGTTTAATGTTGGTTCCGTTACTAATTGCTGAAACACTGCTTGTTGCTGCATTTCTGTCGATAGTATTCTCCCAGATATTTGTAAAAATTGGAGCATTATTATCAAAAACAATAGATGCTTGTTGTTGTATTTTATAACCATCTGTAATAGTGGGTTTAGGACTCACTGCAAAACTGATTGACCCTTCACCTTCGGGAGCTGAAACATTGGGCGGAAGAAAACCTTTAAGCAAGGGTAAGTCTATTGAGAGCGTATACAAAGTGACAAATTTGCCATGAATTTTGCCATTTGCTTTATTCAATTTAGCACTAAAACGAACTAAATAGCTCTTCTTTTTACCAAAGTCAATATCTATTACAAACTCACTTCTTTGAGGTGGTACATTGTAAATTTCATCACCAATACGAAAAGCTCCGAAGCTAAAAGTAGATAAATCAAAAGCATTTGTATCAGGAGGAATATTAACAGAAACAATTTGAGCGGCAGCTGTTGCTGTATCAACATTTTCGAAAGTTATCACAATTGGGAATTGGTTGCCAATATTTAGATAATGATTACTTGAAACTCCAATTGTACCAAAAAATTGCGTTTGGGTCGTAAGATTGAAGGGAAGATACCTTTTTAACTTCCACTTCGCGTTGTTTCATCTCATTATTTATTTTTTTTAGAAGTTGATCTCATTGTCCTTGTAGCTCAGGAGAATCATCAGTTAATTTCTGTCACGTCCTGAAAATAGTAGAAAAAAGGAAAGCTTCTCCCATTCTATAAGTAATACTTAAGAAGCAATAAACTGTAAAACTACCCAATATGTTGAATAGCTTCAGTTGTGCTGCGATGAATTCCAATCTCCTCAAAAATTTAATTCTCTAAACATTTATCGCTAACATTCTATTAATAACTTATATCTTTGAATCTTTTTACAAGATGATCCCAAAAGGAAAATTAATTTCAATAGGTGGTGCCGAGGACAAAGGCACTGAAGCTGAACCAGATTTCATTCAAAAAAACAACCTCAATTTCTTTGAACTCGGCATTTTAAAACGGGTTGTTGAGGAAATTGGCGGAAGCGATTCTCATATCGAAGTCATTACTACTGCCTCCTCAATCCCTGAAGAAGTGGGTGAAAATTATAAAAAAGCGTTCGGCAAAATAGGGTGCAATAATATTGGTATAATCCATATAAAATACAGGGATGAGGCAGATAAACCTGAGTATCTTGAAAGAATTAGAAACTGCGACGGCGTTATGTTTTCGGGCGGTAACCAACTGCGCTTAACCACAATTTTAGGTGGAACTGATTTAATCAATATCATTCATGACCGTTATGAAAATGAAAATTTTACCGTTGCAGGCACAAGTGCCGGCGCCATGGCTATGAGTAATACCATGATTTATCATGGAAACTCAACAACAGCTCATCTAAAAGGTGAGGTAAAAATAACCACCGGTTTAGCTTTTATTAAAAACGTTATTATTGATTCACATTTTGAAAAAAGAGGTCGTTTTGGTCGTTTGGCGCAAGCCGTAGGCTGCAATCCTTCTTGCATTGGAATTGGTCTTGGAGAAGACACCGGTTTGATTATCAAAGATGGCAATCATTTTGATGCGATTGGCAGCGGTTGTGTTATCATTGTTGACGGTCATAAAATAAGACATTCAAACATTGCCGACATACCTGAAGGAAGCCCAATTTCTTTAGAAAATATCATTGTACATGTCATGGTTGATGGCGATAGTTTTGATTTGAAAGAACGCACTTTTCATGGAGATTTTATCTCTTTAGTTGTAGAACATTAAGAACTTTATGTTGCATTATTGCTTGCTAAAACATAGTCAATGTTCACAACTTAGTTTGTCGTATAAATAGAAATAACTTCAGTACTTTAATTCTTTTTATTTTCTTCATACATTTAACCGAATGGCAAATGTAGTCAAAAATTAAAATTGTCAGTTTCTCACGAAGTTCATACCAAGAATAATCTTGGATTTTATCAAAAATACTACTCTAAACCTGTGCGGTCAGTGAAGGCTTGAAAAGTTATTTTTACCATTTCATCGTCAGGATAATCCAGCATTAAAATCTTGTAAATATCAAGGGCTGTAAGATAAAAATGCTTCGATTCCAATTTAGTAGCCTTAGCGATAGCATTTAATCGGGGGTCTAAAAATTGCTTAAACTCTTCATCAAGAATTTTCTTCATATCGCCATATTCAATCATAGATTGTTTAATAATAGTCTTACTTTTAAAAAGCTTATTCCCATCCGTACGACGTTCATAAACTACGAAAGAAAGAATAGGATTTACTAAAAAATAAGTTCCAATATTGTTAAACCAAAAAAGGTCACCATTTAAATCAAGGTCTAACAGGATATCCTTTTTATCACTTATTAATTGAACATTCACCATTTCTGTGTTTATGCTGCTAATCCAGCGAACTGGAAGTGGTTCGTTGTCAAACAAAATAATTGTATCAGGAAAGGTTATCATAAAATCATTCCCCCTGCTTGGCGCACCGGGTATCCCTTTTTCAGTTGATTTCATGCCAGATTCATGGCTTTTAAGTTCTTTTATGATATAGGCTAAATAGCGCTGATATTCGCTATCCTCAGTTTTTAAGAGGCCATCTGAAAGTTCTACGCCGCTTACATAACCTTTCTTTTTAACCTCATACAATTTTTTTGAATAATCAGAAACCACCAGAAGTGCTTTCTCACCCAAAAAGAGTCTATCACCCAAATCAATCGTTTCATTTTTTTTAACCTTTGATGTAATGTTACCCCCCTTCTTAACGACAGTAACATTACCAGAAACCCACTCAACTTTTATTTTTTGGGCATTTACAAAGACACCCGTAAAGAGCAAGAAAAAAAAGAGTGTTATTTTTTGCATTCTAAATTTGAAATGATTGAATTAGTGATGAATAGGACCAGTTGTGAAATATGTTTTCGACCTATATTTTTTATTATGCCATTTAACAAATGCATCATAAAAATATAACAAATCAACAGTGAGTAAAACGGGTACAATAAATGGTGAAGCACTTATCTTTATGTGCAAAGACTTAAAAAGGTAAATACAAACTAAAACTAATAAAAATGTGGTAATTAATTGAATAATCTTGGCATAAAGATGATACCATAAATGTTTGTGTACATAATGCCTTATAAATATGAAATTATGTAAGAAACAAATAAAGAATCCAGTAACCCACTCTGCCCAAACGGGTGTTTTATAAATATAGCTTTCTTTTAAAATCATATTAATGATATTGGCTTGAATAATAATTCCATAAGTATCGGGGAATTTTCTACCAACTAATTTTTTGTTCATCGGGGTATAAAAATTGTCATCTAAAATAGGGTTAGGATTGCAATCAGAGCCAAAAAAACCAACCAACACAATTTTGTTTTTAAAAAAGCCCTTAGGTACATTGCCTGTAATAACATCAGTGCCATTGAAATGATCGATGGCATTGAGATTCCCTTCATAGTTGATTAGTTCAAAATCGGCATGCCTCATCTTAAAAATTTCAGCTTTTTTTGGATTGAAACTATTAACAACCTCAACCGAAAATGGGCTGATTTGATAATCTCCATTCTTATCCTCCGACTTAAAATGCCTTACCGTATTGCCCATGGAGGTGATCATAAGATTTGCATATCCTTCCTTATATTTCCCTAATTCTTTGAAAGTTTGTATATAGTTAGATTTGTTTTGTTCATCATTGTCTTTAAATCGGGTTGCGAGCACCAATTTGCTTGTTCTAGCAAGAGCAGCTTTCAACAAGCTATCATCAAAATTTGATTTAGGCCCTTCAAAAATAAAATCAACACCAACTACTGCTGGTTTTTCTTCATTTATTTTATCAAGTAGGATTGCAATTTCTGCTCTACCTCTATCTGCAGCATTGACAAGTACAATATCACTAGATATTTTAACCTGAAAATCATTTTTGTCGGTATTTTTATCTGAGAAGAGTATATCTGTAAACTCAATATCTTTAAAAACGGCACCAAGGGAATCAAAAACATGAAGGTTCAGGGGATTAAATGCAAATATTCCAATAGTAAAATAAACGAACACCGCGGACAAAAATGCGTCCCTTATGAGTAATTTAGTATGTTTTTCAGTTGAGTTTTTCAAAATGCTATTTCTACAAGTTTTTTAGAAGCTATTTTAAATCATTTTTTACAAATTGAAAATAAAATATTCGGGAAATGACCACCCACATTTCAGGTAATTAGTTCCAATCCTTTTTATTTTGAACATCAATGCAATAATAATGAAATGTAAAGGAGAAAAAAATATTAGAAACAAGGATATTTCAAAATGTAGAATCACTGCTTTAATCAAAATAACATGATTAGAAATTTCAGTCTATATGTATGTTTCTTCTTGTTTTTGTTTTTTGGAACAAAGAAAAGCGTGAATGCCCAAATTTACGAAAATTTTAATAGCAGTAGCTCTAATACACTTTCTACTTGGCTGGGTGATACAGCTAAATTTATGTTAGTAAATGGGAAATTACAATCTAAAAGTACTCTTCTTAATGATAAATTTTATATTTCCACGCCTTCAAAATATAGTAAAAATACACAGTGGGAATTTTACATCAATTTACAGTTTAAAACATCATCCACCAATTATGTGGATGTATTTTTATATTCAGATTCTGCTAGATTAGTTGGACAAAATAGTGGTTATTTTATAAGGATTGGAGGCGTGGATGATGAGATTTCTTTTTTTCTGAAGCAAGGACCAACTTCAAAAAAATTAATTGATGGAACAAATGGAATTTCCGACTTCAATAACAATATTTTCAAGGTAAAAGTTGTTTGCGATACCAACAGATTTTTTTCGCTTTGGTACGATACTACAGGGACTGGCAATCGATATATTGATGGAGGTAGTGTGTTTAATAATGAATTTAGTGCTGCGAATTTTTCTGGTTTTTTAATAAAACAATCTTCATTAGGGTTTTTCAATAAACATTTTTTTGATGATTTATATGTTGGCCCAATTGTTAAGGACAATCTAAAGCCCATTGTTAAAGCTGTTGAGGTGAAAGCAAAAGATACATTGAGAATTATCTTTTCAGAATTGCTTGCAAAAACATCACTTGATTTAAAAAATTTTGAAATAAATTATTCCATAGGTAATCCCGCAATAATTAACGTTAATTCTAAGGATAGTTCTTCTCTAGAAATTGTTTTACCTAATGGACTTAAGGAGAAAATTATCTATGATCTAGATATCAAGAATATTCAAGACAAGGCAGGTAATATTATGAAGGACACCGTCATAAAAATTGAATGGCTTGAAATTGTGAATCCTGGACTTTATGAGTTAATTATTACAGAGTTGATGCCAGATCCTGAACCTACAAATAAGCTCCCAAATGCTGAGTACATCGAGATTTATAACGCTTCTGAAAAAAATTTAAAATTAACAAACTGCACGCTGATGGATAATTCATCTGGTGGTAAGTTTCCGGAATGTATATTACAAGCAGATAGTTTTTTAATTGTTTGTGCTTTCGGGAATGAATCTCTTTTTAAGCAATACGGTAAAGTAATTGGTTTAAAAGGATTTCCATCTTTGAATAATTCTGCTGAAGAAATTTTTCTAAGAAACACAAATGGAAAACTAATTCATCGGGTGCTTTACGATATTGAGAGTTATGGAAATGCGTTAAAAGCAAAAGGTGGTTGGTCCATAGAAATGATTGACACCAAAGCACCTTGCACTTTGCTGAATTTAATTGCATCAATTTCAACGAGCGGAGGAACACCTGGTAAGACAAACTCTGTGAATGGCAATAAAAACTCAAGCCTATCACCTTTTATCAAAAACGTACTTATTAAAAATAATAATACGTTTGTAATTGTTTTTAATCAAAGCATAGATAGTGAATCAGCCATAAAAATTTCAAATTATCATTTAAAATCCAATTCCATCAACCGTATCCTGGTAAATTTTGAAACTGTAGAAATATTTCTTTCAGAATCGCTTGTTGAAGGTGAAACACTTGAAATAGCCCTGACAAATATTTCCGATTGCAGTATGAAATTTTTGAAGGACACAACTATCCAAATAACATTGCCTGGTGAACCGCTACCTGATGACTTAATAATCAATGAAATCTTGTTTAATCCCGCTTCGGGTGGCAATGATTTTGTTGAAGTTTATAATAAATCGCAAAGGGTGCTATCTCTCAAAAATCTCGTATTTTTTAATCTCAATACAAACAAAGAACCTGACAATTATACTGTAATAGATACTTCAGGAATGATAATTAAGCCGGGCGGGTTGCTTGTTTTTACAAGTAATCCTATGTGGGTTATCCAAAATTATAAGTATTCTAATTCAAAGGCAATTATAGGCTTAACTTCCATACCTGCCTTAGATGATAGAGAAGGACATATTGGTATTATGAATCTCAATGGAATTGTGATTGATGAAATAGATTATACGGAGAAAATGCATTTTCCCTTGCTTACAAAATTTGAAGGTGTTTCGCTTGAGCGAATAAGTTATCGCGTGCCTTCAACTGAAAAAACCAACTTTACATCTGCGTCTGCAAGTTACGGATATGCCACCCCGGGAATGGTTAATTCACATTCGATTTCAGAACATACCCAAACAAACTGGCTTAATATTGTCCCTGATTTATTTTCACCTGATGAAGACGGAAATGCAGATATCGTAGAAATTAGTATTGTGAGTGAAAATACTGAACAGCAGGCAACTATATTAATTTTTGATGCTAATGGAAAATTCATTGCGACTATTGCCAACAACATGCCAATCGGCAACAAACAAAGCTGGTTTTGGAATGGAATGAGCGATTCGAATAAAAGATCTGAAATTGGAATCTACATTGTTTACGCTGAATTATTTGGATTAGATAATATGAAAAAGATTAACAAAAAAACACTGACATTGGGAGGTAAGTAATTGGATTCTATATTTTTAAGAATGTGAAAGTGTAAAATTCACTTAAACTAAATAAGGAACAAAGACTTAATTATTAAAATAATTCACTTTTTTTTAAATTTGCCGCGATTTAAAATTAAAATATGATAAAAACCGCTTTCATCATTTCATTTGTGATGATTACTTTCAACTTATTCGCTCAAAAAACGACACCCCTCGATTCCGCACAGTTAAGATATATTGACTCCCTGAAACTTGAAATACAAGTAGCAGAAATATTAAAGTCAGAAGCTGAGAAAAGAATTAATGCCTTAAAAGTTGAAATTGTTAAACTTTCGCCCCCGGTTTATTGGAAAAAGGGTGGACTTTTTGCACTTAATTTAAATCAAATGAGTTTTACCAATTGGGCTGCAGGAGGTTCAGATGCGCTATCTGTTACTACACTTGGCAATATGTACGCCTCATATAAAAAGGATAAAATTGACTGGGATAATAATCTTGTCTTGGCGTATGGTATGATTCAAAACAGGGGAGAAGATTTGCGTAAAAACGAGGATAAAATAGATTTTATAACGAAATTTGGTCACCATTCGCCCATTAGAAATGTTAATTTTACTGTGTTCGCCAATTTCAGAAGTCAATTTGCCCCTGCCTATAATTATGATGCCCAAAATGTAAGAAGTCCTTTGATATCTAACTTTTTAGCTCCTGCTTTTGTAGTTATTTCGTTGGGATTAGACTACAAACCTAAACCTTATTTTTCAGTTTATCTTTCACCTGCCACAGGTAAATTTACGATTGTGAATATTAACGATAATTCAATCAAAAAAAACTTTGCAGTGGATACAAACAAAATCGTAAGGCCAGAATTTGGAGCATCTATGGCGATGTTTTTCCAAAAGGATCTTACCAAAAGAATCAATTTGTTATCCAGACTTGGCTTGTTTAATAATTACACTGATCCAAATAAACCGAATAGAAAAAACATAGATGT
>Ga0163144_10013784_pt1 | contig 16830 bp, 9 predicted proteins | sample OliLak19BULKMAT1_FD_123175 | JGI IMG/M metagenome (GOLD analysis project Ga0163144, IMG submission 123175) | Freshwater microbial mat bacterial communities from Lake Vanda, McMurdo Dry Valleys, Antarctica - Oligotrophic Lake LV.19.BULKMAT1 | ecosystem: Environmental > Aquatic > Freshwater > Lake... | reverse complement strand
TTACGGTGTCGCCCGGGATAAGCAGCTTATCTTTAACGGTTTTGCGGCTAAGATGATTGTCGCCGCGCAGTTCGGCAAGCTTTTCCTCGTATGGGAAGTGATGTGCTGGAGTCAGTCCGTCGACAATAGCGTGCGCCAACCAGGCAGCTTCAAAAGCCGCTCGTTCGGGCGTGCCGGACTTTAGTTGTTCGACCAGTTCCCGATAGTGCCGGCGTATATCAGTCAAAAGTTCAGTGTCATCATCGTCGAACGGGCTATAAAAGTGCCACGGCTCATCACGCGATGGGCTCTTGCGCTTAATACCATCGGGGCCGTTCTTGCCTTCGAAGTGCAGGATTTTACGAATGCTAGGAAACCCAGTAGTTTCGTTGGTTATCTTCCGCAGATGAGCGTGAGCAACCCTATCGATCTTTTGGTGAGAACCCAAGATAGCGCCAGAATAATTCGTTAGAGTTGTTCCTGAGTACATATCAAACTCTCGAAAAGTTAAAAGTTGAAAACTGAAAGTAGAAAGTACAGAGTACGGAGTACGGAGTACGGAGTAGATAGTTAACAGCAAACAGATCTGAAGGTACAGCTAGGAGTAAGCTATTTTTAGGCCGAAACTGTAAACTGTAAATTGTAAACTGTAAACGCATCAAGCTTCTTTTCACTTAGTACATTCGACTTTCTGCTAATTTAGGTTGGTGATTGCGCGCAAGCGGTTTACACGCTCTGCTAACTCTTTATATTGTAGCAAATCCTCACCTCTTTTAATGAACTCTTGTGCGCAGCGCCGGGCTTCGGCAATTAGTTTAGTGTCAGTTAGTTTGGCAACTCTTAAATCCAACGCGCCGTGTTGAGCAGTGCCATAAATTGCCCCTGGGCCGCGGAGCTCCAGGTCGTATTCAGCGAGCTTAAAGCCGTCACTAGTATAGGTTAATACCTCGAGACGATGATTCGGTGCTGATGGGTTTGACGGTACCAAGTAACAGTGGGCCTGATGTTCGCTCCGCCCGACCCGTCCGCGCAACTGGTGAATTTGCGCCAAGCCAAAGCGTTCGGCACCAACAACTACCATAACTGTGGCGTTGGGTACATCGACGCCAACCTCGATCACCGTTGTCGCTATCAAAACATCGTATTTGCCATCGACGAAGTCACTCATAATTGCCTCTTTGTCGACGGTTTGTAAGCGACCGTGCAGCAGGCCAACACGGCGATGTTTGAAGTAGGTCTTACTCAGTCGCTCGTGCAGTTTTTCGGCCGACCAGAGTTTGGCGTCTGGCCCCTCACTAATAATCGGACAAACAAAAAACGCCTGTCGGCCGGCACTTAGCTGTTTATCGATATCACCGCATAGCTTCTCTAGGCTCTCGCTGTTAATAATCTTAGTAATAATCGGCTTCCTACCGGCAGGAAGCTCATCGATTACTGATATATCTAGCTCACCGTAAAGTGTCAGCGCTAGGCTCCGAGGGATAGGTGTGGCAGTCATGTGCAGTACGTGGGGCATCCGACCCGCCTTGGCCTGCAGCTTTTTGCGAGTCTCTACGCCAAAACGATGTTGCTCATCGACAATCACTAAGCCCAAGTTGTGCATGTCAACTTTATCCTGTATTAGAGCGTTTGTGCCAACCACTAGACGGATATTGCCTGCGTTGATCTGTTTATGTGCTTCTGCTTTGGCTTTGGAGCCTAGGCTGCCTACCAGCAAACCCACTTCGGATTCACGACCAACAGATTTAAGTAGTTTATATAGGCTTGCGGCGTGCTGACGAGCCAGCAGCTCGGTCGGCGCCATTAGCGCCACCTGAAACCCTTGTTCCATGACCATTAGCGCCACCATGACCGCCACAACAGTTTTGCCAGAGCCAACATCTCCCTCAACCAACCGATTCATCGGCGTGTCACGAGCCAGGTCAAGATAACTCTGCCAAATTACTCGGCGCTGTGCGTCAGTGAGCTTAAACGGAAGTTTGGCCACAAATTTCCGAGCTAAGTCCTCTTTAAACGGAATCGGCAAGCTATGTTCCTGATTATTCTCCTTTTTGTTGAGCAGGCTGGCCAGAGTTAACTCAAACACCTCCTCAAAGCCCAAACGACGTTTTGCGCCACTCAGTGATTTGATGGTTTCGGGAAAATGCATGGTAAGAAGAGCCTGGTGTCTATCTATCAACCCATTTTGTTTAACTAGCCAGGATGGCAGAGTTTCATCGAGCTTTTGAACGTCAAAAGCAGCTTTTATGTGTCGGCGTAATTGAGCCGACTTTAGGCCCTTACGCTCCCGGTAGATTGGGACAATCCGAGCGGTGTTAAGCGGGAAGTCACTTACTAGTTCCACGGCTGGGCTGACGATGCTGACTCGACCGCGACGGTAAGCAAACTCGCCGGTCACAAAATAATCACTAGCTGGCTTGATGCCAGCGGCTCGGTAAGGCTGGTTAAACCAAACCAATTTAACACTACCGGTTTTGTCACTGGCGATAGCTTCGGTGACGTGCATACCGCGCCGGACATAACGCCCAACAGCACTGTTTATAGTAACCTTGAGTGTCACCATGCCAGGCCTAATTTTGGCGACAGGAGTTATCTCTGAGTAATCGTTGTACGCCCGTGGTACGTTTTCTACAAGATCTAGCGCTGTATTAATGCCTATTTGAGCAAGAAGCTTAGCCGTGGCTTCGCCAACACCTTTTACCTTATCGATAGGGACGATCATAAAAATAGTATAGCTCACCGCATATTTAACAGATGCGTGAAAACCTGTGAAAAGTCTTAGGCTCTACGACTGTTTTCGTAGTAAAAACACCGTGCTAGGCCCAAAATATGACTTGGCTAGGGTACGCTGCATTGATTTTTCAAGCATTAGCAGAGCCTTTTTGGGCAGAAGCCTTTTGAGGCTTTGCGAGCGCAGGTTCGAAACACTCAAAACCTTCTCAACCTTAAAGCCGGCATGAGCCAATAGTTTTTGAATGGTTTTTGGATTGTGATTTACGAACGGGATATCACTGTCTTTGGTGCGGATATCAACCGGCTCACGTGACAACCTCTTAAAACGAGCGGCGTGTTTGAGGCGATTTTTAAAGTTACTGTTATTGGCAAACTCAATTAAGAACAGCCCGTCGTCTTTGATAACCCGCGCAATCTCAGCAAATTCGGCTGACGGATCAGGTAAGTGATGAATAACCCTAACCACCATGGCGAGGTCAATACTTTGGTCGCTAAACGGCAGTTTGGCGCCTTGAGCCAGCATCATGTCAACGTGCGGTTTACCGATCAAAAAATCTTTGGCGATATCTAGCTGCTGCCTAGAAGGTTCAGCCAGCACCACGTTGTCGGCGTAGTCCTTCAGGACAACGCTTAGGCGTCCATAACCACCGCCGACATCGACAGCTTTGCTGACATGAACGTTTTTGAGTAGTCTTCGAATAGCAATTTCTTCAGCGGCGTGTTCGTAGTCTCGCCCGTCCCAGTAGCGCAGATAGTTATGAGTTGGGTCGTTATACTGATCGGCGCGCCGCGTTTCTTTGAGCGAGGCATCCCCTTTTAAGGCATCATTCACGGTTGGTAGTCTTTTGTTTTTTTTCTTAGTCATAAGATTTTAGCGTACCTCGATTAATGCGTTATCATTTTTTCCCCGGCGCAAAATAACAAAACCATGCAAGCAGTCAGCTCGTTCTAGGCTGGGCTTTTCTGATGAGAACTGGGAGCCATTAATGTAAACGGCGCTAGCTTCAAGCAGACGCCTAGCTTCGCCTTTACTAGCCGCAAGGCCGGTGTCGCTCAAGATGTCAACAAGAGCTGTACCGTTTTTTACAACCAGGTGTGGTATTTCATTTTTTAGACTAATCAGATCCTGGCGGGCAAGCTCGCTATATTCATGCCCCCCAAATAGGACGTTTGTAATCCGCCGGACGGACTCGGCTCGAGCTTTGCCATGGACAATGGCAGTTACTTCGAAAGCCAAGCGTCTTTGAGCCACTCGGGCACTGGGCTGTAAGTTGTGCTCTTTCATAACCTCATCAACTTGCCCACGATCAAGCTCGCTAAAAACTTTTAGGTAATCTTCTACATCGGCGTCGCCTACATTTATCCAAAACTGGAAGAACTTATAGACACTGGTTTTAACTTCATCGAGCCAAACGGCTCCAGCCTCGCTTTTGCCAAACTTCTTGCCAGTAGTTCTATCAATGATCAACGGCAATGTAATGGTGTGAACTTCAGCACCTCGAACTTTGCGAATAAGCTCAACACCCGACAGACAGTTACCCCACTGATCGGATCCGCCCAATTGCAAATTAACCCCGTAATTATCGTACAGATGTAAAAAGTCAAAGCCCTGCAGAAGCGTATAGCTGAACTCGGTGTAGCTAATCCCGGCGCCACCGTCACCAATACGCTGGGATATGTAGTCGCGCTGTACCAATGGTGTCATTGAAAAATGCTTCCCAACGTCACGCAGGAAGTCGAGCAGTTTAAGATTCTTGGTCCAGGTAAGGTTGTTAACCATCTTAAATTTGTGGCCAGAAAATACTTTTTTGAGCTGTTCTTCAGCAGCGGCTACATTAGCTGCAATAACCTCTTCTGGCTGCAGCACGCGCTCTTTATCTTTACCGCCCGGATCGCCGATAAGACTAGTGGCGCCGCCAGCTAACAATACGGCGTTGCTGCCGTGTCTTAAAAAGACTTTGTCAAACATCATGGCGGCTAGGTTGCCAATTGTCTGCGAATCAGCAGAGGCGTCAAAACCGTGATAAAACGTCCACTTTTTACCGTCAAGCTGGCTAATATCAGTGAAAGTCGCTTGCTGGATAAAGCCACGCCACTTGAGTTCTTCAGATAAAGTCATGGAACCAGTATAGCTCACACCTCCCAAGCCAGCTAGGTTCAAAATAACGTGATAATGGTATACTGGTGATGTAAATAAAGGTGTTCCTAAGATTGGTTTACATATGTCTTTGAAGAGTTCGGTTAGCTCAAAACTTAAACGACTTAAACGTAGGGGCAACAAGTTTGTTACCCGATCAGGTAAAACAATCAGGGTTAATCAGACACTTTCGCAGCGTAGCCTCGCCAAACGCGAGGCTAAATCTATAAGAAAAGCTGAGCGTATGAAAGGCATGCCCAAGTCACGACTAAAACGTATACTTTTTAGACTGCACCCCAAGCACTTGGCCGCCTACTGGTTCTCACGAGACGGCGCAATCATGGCTCTCAAAATTGGCGGCATTAGCATCGTGGTTGGATTTTTCCTATTAATGGCCCTGCTCGCTTACTTCCGAAAAGACTTGCCAAACTTAAAGGATATTAGTGGTAGTAACATCGGTGGCAGTATCCGCTACTATGACCGCACCGGCACTACGCTTCTGTGGGAGGACTACGATGCCGTAAAACGCACGCCGATTGCCGACGAAGATATTTCACCCTATCTGAAGGCCGCCACCGTTGCCGTTGAAGACCGCGACTTCTTGAATCACAGCGGCTTCAACGTTAAGGGCATTGTGAGAGCGGCCTGGAACAACGCTTTTGGCGGTTCTACACAGGGCGGCTCGACCATTACTCAACAGCTAGTTAAGCTTACAAACGAAGGCTTTGAAGACCGCACTTTGGTTAATAAGATCCGCGAGTTGATCTTGTCGGTGGAACTAGAGCGAACCTATAGCAAAAAGGAAATTCTTGATGGTTATTTGAACGCCGCGCCATACGGTGGTATTGAATACGGTGTCGAAGTTGCAGCTCGGACCTACTTCCAAAAATCCGCCAAAGACGTTACCTTGGACGAAGCTACATTCTTAGCAGCGATTCCTCAGTCTCCACGCTATTTGTCACCGTACAGCGACGACTTTGACGCCGAAAGATTGGTAAGTCGCCAGCACTACATACTAGACGTTATGGTAGATATGGGCACCATTACTAAAGAAATGCGTGACGAATCTAAAGCTATCGACACCCTTGTTAAGATTAAACAGAGGCAGCCTAAATACACTGGAATACTGGCGCCGCACTTTGTCTTAGCCGCCAAACGCCAAGTCGAAAACCAGTTTGGAGCCCAAACTTACAAACGCGGCGGTTGGAGTGTTACCACTACGCTTGACATGGACAAGCAAAAAATTGCAGAGGAAGAAGTAGCCAAGGGCATGAAACTGGTTCTGCGCAACCGTTTTGACACGGCAGCCTTTGTCGCCGAAGATGTAAAAACTGGCCAAGTCGTGGCTTTAGTTGGCGGAGCCGATTTTGCCGACGCAAGCCGATCGGGACAGATCAACTACGCTCAACAGCCCCTGCCACCAGGATCAAGTTTTAAACCATACGACTACCTGTCGCTTATCGAAAACACCGACTCGTTTGGGGCCGGAGCGGTTTTATACGACACCCAAGGTGCCTTGCCAGGTTACCCTTGCACCAACAAGGCTAGTAGTGGCGGCAACTGCCTGCACGATTACGACAAACGCTATCCAGGACCTCTTACCCTACGTTATGCCCTAGGCGGCTCAAGAAATGTTCCGGCAGTTAAGGCCATGCTAATTGCAGGCGTTGATAAAACCATCGCGCTGGCTGATACGCTCGGTTTGGCTGGCGATGATGCCGGTGGAGCCCGCGGCTATAAATGCTTTAGTGACGAAGAGCTGTCTGTAGAAACGCAGTGCTATGGTTCATCATCTATCGGTGACGGTGCGTTTTTGAGCCTGGATCGCCACGTTCATGCCTATGCTACTATTTCACGAAACGGCAACAAAATACCGCAGACCTACATCATGAAAATTGAAGACAGCCGTAAACGCATAGTAGACCAGTGGGAACCGAGTAACGGCGAACAAGTTGTTAGAGCCGAGTCAGCCTACATTGTTTCCGACATGATGTCTGACCCTAAGGCTAGTTATATGAGTACTAAGATTCACCGTTACAAAAACCATAAGTTCTCGGTTAAAACTGGTACCACTAATGACAGCAAAGACGGTTGGTTGATGGGATTTTCAACCCAATATTCTGCTGGCGTTTGGGTTGGGCACCACACTCGCCGAGTAATTGCAAACGCCTTCATGGAGAGCATGACTCAGCCAATTTGGCGCGGCTTTATGCAGCGCGTACACGACAGTTTGCCGCCTGAAGAGAGGCCGATTCCGGTTGGTATTCAGACCTTGCCAGCATTTGTAGTAACATCTCATGTGGGTGTAGGTAGCGTTGAGCCTAGCCCTGCTACCGATATCTTTCCATCGTGGTACAAAAAGCCAACTGGGAGTGGCAACGATAAGCGAATCATCGATCAAGTTTCTGGTAAACTGGCCAGCGAATGTACGCCAGAACTTGCCAAAAAAGAGATTGACGATAAAGACGCCTCTAACTTTTCGGGTGACACTTTTGCAAACAGTACTAACGAAGAAAAAGACGATGTCCATAAATGCGATGACATAAAACCAACAGCCGACACGCTAACAGCGTTGCCGACCGGATTACCAGGCCAGTACACCATCAATGCTTATGTGGCTTCTGGCACTCACCCTTGGTCCAGCGATAAGTTCAAAGGTAGTGTTAGCTTTAAGATAAACGACCAGGTTGTCAATACTCAAGAAGTAACTTCTAACGGCATCTACTCGTTCACCTACCAAGCGGCAGCAGAGGGTCTTCAGACCATCATTGTAGAGCCAACCGATAGCGCTCTGTACACTGGTCTAAATAGCCAAAGCTATAACTTTTTGTTGACGTACGACAACGATCAACTCATGGAATGGGCGATGGATCTGTTTGCTATCAGCCGCACAGCACACACCTCAGACGTTTAGTCTTTAGTCAAAAACGTATTTAGGCCGCTGCGAACATCCGCTATTGAGTGCAGTAACTCTGGTTGCTTTTTGCTGCCAAGCTGCCTGGGGCCAATAGCCACGTCAAAACCGAGCCGCTTGGCCTCGTGGGTGCGCTTATCGATAAACGGAACGTGACGGACTTCGCCAGACAGCCCGACTTCACCGAAGACAACGGCGTTTTTCTTTAGCTGAAGACCCTTTGAGGCTGATGCAATTGCCATACAGATGGCCAAATCGGCCGCTGGTTCGGTTAGCTTAATGCCGCCAACCACGTTTATAAAAATATCTTGGTCGCCAAGCGATAGTTTAGTGCGTTTTTCGAGCATTGCTACTAAAAGATTTAACCTGTTAACGTCAAAACCGCTAGCGGTGCGTTTGGGGTAGCCAAAACTGGTGCGATTAACCAACGCCTGAATCTCAACCAATAGACAGCGAGTACCCTCAATAGTTGCCAGTACTACCGAGCCATCAGTAATTTTACGTTCGGCGAGTAGTGCAGCCGACGGGTTGGCTACTGGCAACAGTCCTGTCTCGCCCATTTCAAAAATGCCGATTTCATCTGTTGCCCCGTATCGATTCTTGATACTGCGCAGCATCTTAAAGCCGCCAAAGCGGTCACCCTCTAGCTGTAGAACAACATCGACGCTGTGCTCGAGTAGTTTCGGGCCAGCTATGCCGCCCTCTTTAGTGACATGCCCAACCATCAGAAGCGTCGTGTGGCTGCTCTTAGCCGCGGCCGTGAGCAACTGAGTACTGTTTGTGATCTGGCTCATCGTGCCCGGCGCTGAGGCAACTTCTTGGCAAGAAACTGTTTGGATAGAGTCAACTATGACCAACTTGTACTCACCGGAAGCGATTGAGGCGGCAATATCGTTTGCGCTGCCGCTGGTAGCCAGTTGCATCGGCGAGCCAGAAACACCCAGACGCTTGGCACGGTCACTGACCTGATGTGCTGACTCTTCGCCGCTGACATAAAGCACCGGCCTATCATTGCTTACACTGCTGCTAAGCTGAAGCAACAGAGTACTTTTGCCAATACCAGGCTCACCGGCCAACAAAACAACACTGCCAGGCACAAAGCCTCCGCCGAGAACAGTATCAACCTCGCTCATGCCGGTTTTGATACGCCCAAAGTCAGCCGTTTTGACTGCACCGACTTTTTCGCTTTTAAGCTTTTGGCCACTTCCGCGCGCCCTGGCTGCTGTTACTTCTACCTGCTGTTCAAGCGTGTTCCACTCCTGACAACTGCTACAGCGCCCACTCCAGGCAGGATAAACAGACCCGCAGTTACTACAAACGTATCTTGTGCTTGGTTTTTTCATTACAGGGTGTCCAAGTTGCTGTCGATGGCGTTGATAAGATCTTGTTGCTCGGCCGCCAGCTGATTGCGTTTAGAGACAATGTCGTTATATTTTTCGACCAGTTTTCGTAGCCTGCTCAGATCGGAGTTGTAGCTTCGGATGTTTTCATTAAAGCCGGGCACAGCTGCGTTGTAAACCTCAGGGTCGCTTCTTCTTAGCTGTTCCATACTGGACTGTTCGGTTAGGAGCGTGTTGCTCTGCAGATCAACATCAGTAGTCAAGCCGTCGATCTGCAGCTTTAAGCTAGTGAGCTCAGTGTCGTAGGCCGCCACAGCAGCCGTGCGGCTGGTGAACTCGGCCTCATAGCTTTCGGACAAATTAACGATCTTTTGACGGTCAGTAAAATAGCGTGCGTAATAAGACTCGAGTTCAGCTCCAAGATTTCGAACCTCTGTGGCCAGAATCGAGTGAAGCTCGTTTGGAACAATGCTTGGGTCACGAGCCCGATAAGCATCGATCGTGTCTTTGATACGCTTATCAGTGAGTTGGGCATAAGTCCCAGTTATTAACGCATCAATTCGGCTCTGCTCCTCACCAGAAAGCCGATCATAAGCAGCGTGCAACATTTCGTGGGCGGCTGTTACCTCTTCAACACCTTTAAGCCGTTCGTCGGTAACATCAAACAAATAGATTCTGCTGTGGGTGATATAGCATCCCAGAACTATTGTTTCTTCGAAATTTGGGCACGAGCTTCCAAAGGTTGACCTGTCTTTTAGTTCTGGTTTGTGAACGTAAAACAGTTTTCGTCCCAAGTCGTTCATGGTGGTCTGGTCAGCTAGGCTACTAATCGCGGGGGGTGCATCATAGTCACGCAGCCGCCACCAATCAGCTACTGCCTGTCTCTGTGCGGCTAGAACAAGCGGGCTAGCCAACACCACGAGTCCAAACAGGACTCCGAAAAACCTTTTTAATCGCATGCTAGCTCAATTATACGCTAAACGATGACCTACTTTTTGGCAGTTTTTACAGGAGAAGTTTCGGTGTGTTTTTCGTAGACAAGTTCGGACGCTTTTGTACCAACCAAGACTATGTCACCCTTACTGTACTGCTGCTCCAAAATGCCAGTGGCAATATGGTCTTCAATAGCGTCCTGAATTAGCCGGCGCATTGGACGAACTCCGTTTTTATTGTCATAACCTCCGTCCAGAAGAAACTGCTTAGCTTTTGGCGTCAGACTTAGGCCAATGCCGTGCTTAGCAAGTCTGGCCCGCAGCTCATCCAGTTGCAAGTCTATGATTTTGCTGACGTCAGTGCGGCTTAATGCTCGAAAAACCACAATTTTATCTATACGGTTCAAAAGCTCCGGCCGGAGCAGTTTTTTTAGCTCCTCGCGGACTTTTACTTGATTTTCGGCGTGAAGAGCATCAAGGTCACGAATGTCGGCGGCGCTCTCGGCGCTAAAACCAAAGTTAACCTCTTTTTGCAATTTTTCGGCGCCAAGGTTACTGGTCATAATGACTACCGTGTTAGTAAAGTCAACTCGGCGCCCTTTAGCGTCGCTCAAAGAGCCATCCTCGAGCATCTGAAGTAGCATGTTAAAAATATCTGGGTGAGCTTTTTCAATTTCGTCTAACAAAATTAGGCTGTATGGGTGCCGGCGGACTTTGTCAGTCAGTTGGCCGCCTTCGTCATAGCCGACGTAACCGGCCGGCGCACCAACCAGACGAGCGGCAGTATGGCGTTCGGCAAATTCGCTCATGTCGATTTTAATGAGTGCGTCGCCACTACCAAAGAATTCACGGGCCAGTACTCTGGCAAGCTCTGTTTTTCCAACACCGGTCGGGCCTAAGAACACAAACGAGCCGATAGGTCGTTTTTCGCTTGAAACGCCGCTACGGTTGCGCCTGATTGCTTTTGAAACGGCTTCGACAGCTTCTTTTTGGCCAACGACGTGCTTAGAGATGTTCTTTTCAAGATTCAGCAGGTATTTGGCTTCTGAACGGATAACCTTGGTGACCGGCACACCGCTCATTCTTGAAACAACCTCAGCGACATCTTCGCTGGTAACCGGAATTGCCTTGGCAGTTTTGTTGGTGGCCTCCAGCTTTTTGATTTTTGCGCTTAGTTGGCTCGATTTTTGCTTCTGCTCGGCTGCCTTTTCATAATCTTCTGAATCGACGGCTTCGTCGATGCGAATTGCGGCTAGCTGTAATTCCTTGCGAAGACGGCGCAGTTCAGGCGGAGTTTTACCTTTGTCGACTCGCAGGTAAGCCGAAGTCTCATCAATTAGATCAATTGCTTTATCGGGCATAAACCGATCGTTAATGTATCTGCCTGCCAGAGTGACGGTGTCTTGCAGAACTTCATCGCTAATCTGGACGCCGTGATATTCTTCATAATGCTTTTTTAAGCCTCGGAGTATCGCCAACGTTTCGGCAGGCGTAGATTCGGGCACTATAACTGGTTGAAAACGTCGCTCTAGCGCTGCATCCTTCTCGATATGCTTGTTGTATTCGCTGGTAGTCGTGGCACCAATAACTCGAACTTTGCCGCGGGCTAGGGCCGGCTTTAAGATATTTCCGGCGTCCATTGAGCCTTCGGCCGCACCAGCACCAACAATCAGATGCAGCTCATCTATAAAAACAATTGTTTTGTCATCGGCCTCGAGCTCGGTCATGACCTTTTTCATACGCTCTTCAAACTCACCACGGTACTTGGTGCCGGCAATCATGCCAACTAGGTCGAGCATAACGATACGTTTATCGATGAGGCTATCTGGCACATCCTCGGCCGCAATCCGCTGTGCAATACCCTCAACGATGGCAGTCTTACCAACGCCAGGCTCACCGATTAGAACTGGGTTATTTTTAGTGCGCCGATTAAGTATTGTTATAACTCGGCGGATTTGTGCCTCACGCCCTACGACTGGATCAAGCTTCTTTTCACGGGCTTGTGCAGTTAGATCTACACCATATTGGTCTAGGGTGCTTTTTTTGCCTTTGCGCCTGATCTTTGTAGCCGACAAGTTACCGTTTTCGTCGTAACTTTGGCGGTTTAGCAGCTGCTCAAGCTCATTGGTTAAGTTGTCGACTGGGATATTCATGTTGCGAAGCAACACCGTGGCGCTGGCGTTCTTTTGGCTCAAGATACTGAACAGTACGTGCTCAGTACCGCAGTATTCTTGACCGTACTCCTGGGCAATTTCCCAGCTCATCTTGAGAGTTAACTTGGCGGCTTCACTTAGGCCTTTTGCTCCAAGGTTTAAGACTGCAGTTTTAGGGCTTAGGTTCATAGCCAAGCGGGCTTTGTCGAGTGTGACACCGGAGTTCTTCAGTATTTTGGCACCAATTGAGCTGTCTTGAGCTAAGACACCCAAAAGAAGGTGCTCGGTGCCAACATAAGCACTCCCAGCCGCTCTGGCAATGGCGTCAGCGTGTTTGAGGCTAGCCAGCGCGTTATCAGTTAGGTGGTTCAAAAAGTCTTGAAGGTCTTGAGCGTCAGAGTTCATAGTATAAGTCTATTATACCAAATTGGCACTCGTCAAGCTCGAGTGCTAATCACCCTTCACTTTCAACTTTGGACTTTTAACTTACTTTCCGTGTTTTTCGATGGCTTCTAGAAGGCTGTTTTCTAGCTCGGTTTTCTTTTTGAGTTTTGTCTTTGGCGCGCTGTCTACAGTTTCTATTGTCTTGGCTTTGTCGGGAGCTTTCTCTTTTGGCTTTTCCTCGTTTGGCTCAATGTCGATTTCGTAGCCGCTCAGACGACTGGCCAAACGTACATTTTGGCCGCTTTTACCAATAGCGATACTTAACTGGTCATCCGGTACATATACATAAGCCCGTTTAGCCTTTTCGTCGAGTTTTATACGCGTGACTTTAGTCGGGCTAAGAGCATTACTTATAAACGTCGTCGGGTCTTCGTTCCAAACCACGATGTCGATTTTTTCTTGCTCACCAATCTCACTCATAACGGCATTTATACGGGTACCGTGGCCGCCAACAAATGTGCCCACAGGGTCAACTCCCGGAACAGTAGAATGAACGGCGACCTTACTGCGAACGCCGGCCTCCCTGGCAACGCCTTTGATCTCGACAGCACCGTTTTCCATCTCGGGCACTTCGGACTTAAACAGCCATTCAACAAACGCACCAGCCCCACGGCTAACAATTAGTTGCGGGCCTCTAAAGCCCTTTTCGATATCTTTTAGCAGTACTTTAACTCGTTGGCCGGGAAAGTAGCGTTCGCCTTGGATCTGTTCGCTAGCCGGCATGATGGCTTGAGCTCGGCCTAAATCGATTCGAACGATTCTGGCTTCAACTCTTGCGACAATGCCATTAACAAGCGTACCGATTTTATCTTCGTACTCGGCCATGACGATCTCTCGCTCGGCTTCGCGCAGTCGCTGCAGAATAACTTGTTTGGCTGTCTGCGCAGCTACTCGGCCAAAACTCTCAATCGGCTGATGAAGTTCAACGACATCACCAATTTTTGAATTCTTACGCATAACGCTGGCTTCTTTTAGTGAGATCTGTGCGTCGGCGTCAACAACTTCGTTCACTACTTCTTTACTTACATAGGCATCAACCTCACCAGTATTTAGGTTCATGCTAACGCGCACCTCTTGCTCACGGCTGCCAAAGTCACGCCTAAAAGCGGCGGCCAGAGCCTGTTCGACAATCTCTTTTACAGTTGCTTCAGGTAAGTTCTTTTCTTCAGCGATTACTTTTATAGCCGCTGCTAACTGTTTAAAATCTAGATCCATGGTTTGTTTCACTCCTATATTCAATTTACATTTCTGAAAGGCCATAATCGAGCCTGTTATTTATGAAAAAATCCGACCATAGTGGCCGGACAGAACAGTTCTAGTATACTAGTGGATGAGCATTTTGTAAATATCACAAAAAACAGTAAGGATTGTCAGCTTGTCGACTCAAGTAAAAAGACTCTACAAAGACTTCAAGCCAGAGAGTTATGACCTACAGCTGTCGCTTCATCCGAGCACGCTAAACTTCGAGGGCAAGGTGAAAATCAAAGGCAAAAAAACTGGACGCCCCAGCAACCGGCTAACTTTTCATCAAAAAGATTTAAACATCCTAAGTGCCGCGGTCATCTACACTGACCGCAAGAGACAATCGATGCCTATTGAGATTGTCAGGCTTAACCGCCACAGCTCATTTGATGAGATACGCCTACACAGCAGGCAGCAGCTATTCCCAGGTGAATATACGGTTGAGATGACGTTTTCAGGCAAAATCACTGATCCGATGGACGGCATTTATCCGTCAACTTATGAAGCTAAAAGTGGCAAAAAAATTATCCTGACGACTCAGTTCGAAAGTCATCACGCTCGCCAAGCCTTCCCCTGTATTGATGAGCCCGAAGCCAAAGCCACTTTTGAGCTGACAATCGAAACGGACAGTGGCTTGACCACAATTAGTAACACTGACCCAGTAAGCACCACTACCAAGACCAAACGCACCACAACGAAATTCGCACCCACGCCGATTATGAGCACTTACCTTTTGGTGTTCGTGTCAGGCGAGATTGGTTACCAGGAGGCAGTAGCCAAGTCGGGTACACGGCTCCGAGTTTATTCGACGCCCGAGAACGTGAAGCACTTAGGTTTCTCATTAGAAACCGCCGTCCGCTGCTTGGACTTTTTTTCTGACTACTTTGAGATCGCTTACCCCCTTGAGAAGTGTGACTTAGTTGCTCTGCCTGACTTTGCTAGCGGAGCCATGGAGAATTGGGGCTGCATTACTTTCAGAGAACAGTGCTTGGTTGTCGATAAACGCCACACCAGCCTTGGCACAAAGCAGTTTGTTGCCCTAGTTGTTGCTCACGAGCTGGCACACCAGTGGTTTGGAAACCTGGTTACGATGCGCTGGTGGACAGATCTGTGGCTGAACGAGGGCTTTGCCAGCTGGATAGAGTACCTGGCCTGTAACCAGCTGTTTCCTGAGTGGCAACTTTGGACACAGTTCTTAGTTGATGAGCGCGAGCAAGCCCTAAAACTTGATGCGCTCAAATCGACTCACCCCATCGAGGTGCCAGTTGCTCACCCTGACGAAATCAGAACCATATTTGATGCAATTAGCTATTCAAAGGGCGCCAGCGTTATAAACATGCTACACGAGTATTTGGGCCCAGATGATTTCAAAAAAGGTCTTAACCACTACCTCACTCGTCACGCCTACAAAAACACCGATACTGTTGATTTATGGCAGGCACTTGAGGATGTCTCAAAGAAGCCCGTTAAAGACTTTATGCATGCTTGGACCTCACAGCCCGGCTTCCCTGTGTTACTAGCAGAAAAGCGGGGCTCTAAAATCCATGTGGAGCAGACAAGGTTCTTGCTGTCGCCAAATGCCGAAAGTGATGACGCGCTTTGGCCGATTCCCTTGCTTAGGCACGAGAATAGTCATGAAGAAGTATTGACCGAAAAGGAAGATGATTTTCACAACAACACAAGTGACCCAATACTGTACAACAGAAGACAAACCGCTTTCTACCGGGTAGCCTACCACCCGAGCTTGGTCAGCGACTTGACGACTCTTGTCCGAAAGGGCGACCTTGGTGCTAATGACCGTCTGGGGCTGCTCAGCGATAGCTTTGAGACGGCTCGAGCTGGTATGACACCCACCGTACAGTCACTTCGGCTATTAGAAAATTACGCAGACGAGGCCGACGCAGCCGTTTGGGATGTAATCTCTGGCTCTCTGGCTAGTATCCGTGCTGTTATGGACACTGAGGAGTTACGCGAGGCAATGAAACCGTACATGATCGGGTTAGCCACTAAACAATTTGACCGCTTAGGCTGGAGCAAAAAACCTAGCGAGCCCCACTCTGATCAATTGCTTAGGCCGACTATCCTAGCAATTATGGCAGTTTCCGACGAGCCGACGGTCGTTAAAGAGGCCATGCGGCTATTCAAAGCTATGCACGAACCCGATGACATAGTGGCTGAGAACCGCGAGTCCTTGGATCTTGTAAGCCTTAAAAGAGGTGCCGAGATTGATCCCGACTTTAGGGGCATTGTTTATGGCACCGTTGCCAGGCACGGCGGCGAGGCGGAATTTAATAAGCTACTTAAGATGCACAATGCTTCCACCAACAGCGAAGAACGCAGCACAATTGCCGCTGCTTTAACTGGCTTTAAACAACCCGAACTTGTCAATAGGGCGCTGGCCCAAATAACTACCGACGACGTCCGTTTACAGGATGTACTGTACTGGACCGCCTATAGCTTCATGAACCGCTTTGCCCGCAAGGCCACCTGGGAATGGCTCAAAGTCAACTGGGACTGGCTATTAAAACATTTTAGAAACGACCTCGGCTTTTATCGTTTACCGACCTATGCGGCTCGGGCTTTTTCGGATGAAAAGTTTTTGGTTGAGTTTAATAAATTTTTTGAACCCAAGAGGAGTCCAGCTTTTGACCGTTCAATCGATCAAGCTATTGAGACCATCAACTGGCATTCGGCCTGGCGAAAACGCGACCTTGATCTGATTTTGGGATACTTTACCTCGCACGACTCTAAAAAGTAATACTCTCAATAAAGTTAACCTGCTTGTTTGAGCTCACCTCGGCGGCACTTAAACACACTTCTGCAGTGTAATTGTTGATTGAAATCCATAATTCGGCGGCAAAGCGCATCTGCCGAAGCTTGGCAGGCGTGATGTAGTCAAAGCCGCTTCCGTAGTCACTAGATCTGCGGTATTTAACCTCTACGAAGTAAACTGTTG
>Ga0163144_10013783_pt1 | contig 16830 bp, 15 predicted proteins | sample OliLak19BULKMAT1_FD_123175 | JGI IMG/M metagenome (GOLD analysis project Ga0163144, IMG submission 123175) | Freshwater microbial mat bacterial communities from Lake Vanda, McMurdo Dry Valleys, Antarctica - Oligotrophic Lake LV.19.BULKMAT1 | ecosystem: Environmental > Aquatic > Freshwater >... | reverse complement strand
TCTTTGATGACCCAGTCGCTGGCGGAGCGCATCGATCGCGCGGGCAGGTCGGCGAAGAGATTGCGGCCGCGGAACTTGCCCACAACGCGAACCAGTTGGCCGTCCATTTTCCCTGCGCGGGCCACGAGTTGCTCGAGCGAAATGATGGCACCTTTGTCCTTGCCGACTTTCTCGGGGGGGCCGGACCATCTCCAGAACTGAAGGACCCCAGCGCTCGATTGGGTTCCGCCCTCGCCCGCCTGACCTTGCATGGAGGTGAAGAGTCCGGTTACCTCGATCACCTGGCCGCTGAGGTTCATCAGTTGATCGGTGTTCATGTTGCTGCGGATCGGCACCAGGGTGATGCGTGCTCCTGCGTCCGTCATCTCAAAACTCGTCCCCTGGATCCCCTCCATGTGCACTCGGCCTTTCACGCGGATCGCGCGGCCGCTGTAAGACTCGACGCTGAACGCGAGGTCGGAAAGGGCAACATCGCGGACCGGGCCGTAGATGTTCTCAAGGTACTCGGGGTCGTACTGCTGGGGTACCTGGGCGGAGGCCGCGGAAGAGAGGATGGCGAGAACGAGAGCCGGAAGGATGCGGAGTTTCATGAGGCTATGAGTGGCAGTATAGAAACGGGAATCCATCCTGCGCAAAATGCGCCCGGAGCCGCGCCGAAAAGCGTAGGCTTCAAAGCAACCATCTACCTGAGGAGATTCCATGGCAGACACAGTTCCAGAGACGAAAGCATTCAAGCCGTACATCCCAGACGATTCCGTGGTGGCCGAGCTCACGCCACGGGCGCTGCTGATCGGGATGTTGTTCGGCGTCATCTTCGGCGCGGTCACGGTCTATGTCGGTTTGCGTGCAGGTCTCACGGTCGGAGCGTCCATCCCGATCGCCGTCCTGTCAATCTCCGTCCTGCGAGCCATGGGGCGCCCCACGATCCTGGAGAACAACATTGTCCAGACCACGGGGTCGGCGGGCGAGTCGGTGGCGGGCGGCGTCATCTTCACCCTGCCCGCGCTGATCTTTCTCGGCTTCGGTCTCGAGTACTCGAGGATCCTGGTTCTGTCCCTCATCGGCGGGTTCATCGGCGTGCTGTTCATGATCCCTCTGCGGCGACAGCTCATCGTCAAGGAACACGGCAACCTCCTCTACCCCGAGGGCGTGGCCTGCGCCGACGTTCTCATCGCCGGTGAAAAGGGCGGGTCGTTCGCGAGCCGCGTCTTCTATGGCCTCGGCCTGGGCGGCCTCTATACGTTCTTCCAGAACTCCAACGCCCTCGCGATGTTCCCCGAGTCGCCCTCGTATTCGCCCAGGTGGCTGCCCGGCGCCACCATCAGCGCCGCCACCACCGCGGAGTACCTCGGCGTCGGCTACATCATCGGGCCCAAGATCGCCGGCGTCATTTTCGCGGGCGGCCTCTTCTCCTGGTTCGTGATGATGCCGACCATCAAGTTCTTTGGCACCCTGGTGGCGACCCCCATTTACCCGGCGGTAATCCCGATCGCGGACATGACGTCGTCGCAACTCTGGAACTTCTATATCCGCTACATCGGTGCGGGCGCGGTCGCGGCGGCCGGCCTGCTCACTCTTCTGCGGACCCTGCCCACCATCGTCTCCGCGCTCAAGTCAAGCGTGGCCGAACTCAAGAAATCGCGCCGCAAGTCCGCGGTTGAGGTCGAAGTGGTAGGACGGACGTCACAGGATCTTCCCATCACCGTGGTCATGGGCGGATCGCTCATGATCATCGTGGCCATGTGGGCCATGCTCACCTTCATGCCCATTCCCGGCGCGCCCACCGGATGGGGGGCCAATCTCATCGCCGCCATCCTCGTGCTCATCTTCGGCTTCCTTTTCGTTACCGTCTCCTCGCGTATCTGCGGCCTCATTGGAACGTCGTCGAACCCGATCTCCGGCATGACCATCGCGACTTTGATGGCGACCTGCGCCCTGTTCCTGATGGTCGGCTGGACGGCGGCTCCGTACGGGGCACTGGCTCTGATGATCGGCGGCAGCGTCTGCATCGCGGCCGCGAACGGCGGCAACACATCGCAGGACCTCAAGACGGGCTACATCGTGGGTGCTACACCGCGGGCCCAGCAGCTCGCTCTCATGGCCGGCGTACTCGCGTCCTGCTTCGCCATCGGCGCGACCCTCATCCTGATGAACAAGGGTCTCGAGAGCTATGTCGACGTCAAGATTCCGGTGGACCTCGCCTCCAGCCCCGACGGCGTCACCGTCGAGACCGATTCCTACGAGCATGCGGGGAAGACCTACACCCTGATCAACGTCATCGGCTCGTCGACGATTCCCGAGGGCAAGTACCTCTTTGATCGCGGCACCGGTCAGGTTGAGAAGCAGTGGATCCAGGGCATCGGCTCGGAGCAGGCCACCGCCCCCCAGGCCCGGCTGATGTCGGTGGTCATCAACGGCATCCTCAACCGCAAGCTGCCCTGGGGTCTCGTCCTCATCGGCGTGTTCCTTGTGCTCACCGTCGAACTGCTCGGCGTGAGGTCGCTTTCGTTCGCGGTCGGCGCGTACCTGCCGGTCGGAACGTCCGCCGCCATCTTCGTGGGCGGCGTGGTGAAGTGGCTGGCCGAACGTGGAGCCGAGAAGTCCGCGGAGGAAGAGACGTCGCCGGGTTCGCTCTACGCCTCCGGTCTCATCGCCGCCGGCGGCATCATCGGCCTGCTCGCGGTCGGCGTGAAGGCTCTCGAGAGCACCGGCAGCGTGCCCGCGAACGCACTCCATGTGGGCGGCCCGTTTGAAACCAACAACCTCGTCGGAGTCCTGGCCTTCGTGGGGCTTGCGTACTCGCTGTACTACTTCGCGAAGAAACCGCTGAAGAGCTGACGAAGGGCCAAAGGGGCGTGATAGCGGGACGCCCCAGCCGCTTCATGCCGCTCCAAGCCGCTTTTACCTCTCGTCATTGCGAGGACGCATCCGTGGGCTGACGCCCGAAGCAACCCCGTGTTCCCAACTATCCGCCCGTGCAGCGTTCCGTTCTCACCCGCGCAACTCCGATTGCTTCGCAGTTTCTTGAGACAATAGGACTGTGCGCGGCGTGAAATCTCATTGTCTTCTCGCCGTGGCGGTGCTTTGTGCCCTCGCCATGCCGGCGGTCGCCCAGGCCCCGTCGAACGAGGCCACGCGCATCCTTGAGAAGGCCCAGGCCACCATTCTCGGCGAGACCGCTTCCTACACCCTGCGGATGACCGTGAACCGGACCGGAAAATCACCTCGTGTCGTCACCATGGAAGGATTCAAGTCCGGCGATGACCGGGGCCTCGTTCGCTATCTCGACCCGCCCAAAGAGAAGGGGACGGCCTACCTGCGCCGCGACGACAACACGTACATCTACCTTCCCGCCGCGGAGAAAGTGGCGCGGGTGGGACCGAAGCAGACCTTCGGCGGCGGTGACTTCAACAACGGGGACATCTTCCGGTTGTCGCTCTCTCGGGATTACGAGGCCACCCTCGCGGGTGAGGAGACGGTGAACGGTGCTTCATGTCATGTGCTCGAGTTGAAGGCGCGCAACCGAGGTGTCGCCTACGATCGCGTTCGATACCTCGTCCGCAAGGACGGCACGTTCTTCCCGTGCTTCGCCGAATACTTCACGATCTCCGGAAAGAAACTCAAGACCCTTCGCTCCGATGAGGTCGAGCTCGTGGGGGGCCGCAGGCGGCCCACTCGCATGATTATGGAGAACGCCATCGAAACGGGTGCTTTCACCGAACTCAAGTTCCTGAAGATTGACGACCGGCCGAAGCTGGACGAACGCATGTTCTCGCCCGCCTCACTCGAACGAGAACGTTGACTCGCACCAGAAACCACAGGAGGCGGCGTGGCGCGGGGCCCGCCGCGATCCTCGGCCTCGCTTTGCTCCTCGCGGACGCCTCCGATGCCCCCGCCGTCTCGGTCGCCGCCGCCGCCGCCGCCTCCGACGACTACGAGATCGGCGTGGAGAACTTCCTCTATCGCTCCCAGTCAACCCTGCTGAATCGCGATAACGTCTTCGGCCTTGATCCCACCGAGAACCTGTTCCGCCTCACCGCGACCGGGCGTAGCACTTTCGGTCGGTTCGCGGTGAAGGCGTCGGCCTTTCTAGAACAGCAGACGGGTCGGACGGACAAGACGAAAGTCACTTTCCGCCAAGCCTTCGTCGATTACCGGACCGACGAGGGCTTTCTCCTGCGGGTGGGCAAGCAGAAGACCGCATGGGGTTCGGGCTTCGCGTGGAATCCCACCGCGCGCCTCGAGCCGCCGAAGTCGCCCGCGAATCCGGGCGCCGAGCAGCCGGGCATCGACGCGGTGCGGATCGACGTCTCGCCCAGCGACTGGGGCTCCCTCACCCTCGTGGCCGGCCGGGCCGAGGCTGGTCTCACGGATCTGCCCGGCTCGCTGGCCCGCGAAACCGAGCCGTCGTGGACGGCGGCGGTGCGGGCCCGCCTCCTCGTCCGCGATACCGACATCGCCCTCACCTACCTGGCCGGCACCCGACGTCCGGGGCTTTGGGGCCTTGACCTTGGCCGCACCTGGGGCTCCGTCGCCCTGCATGCGGAGAGCGCGCTCTATCGCGCTTCGGAGATTGATCAGGCGCGTCCCGACGATTCGTTCCTTCGTGTGGCCGCCGGAGCGCTGTGGAGCCCGGGGAACTCATCGCTGTCGCTTGAGTACTTCTGGAACGGCGAAGGGATGACGGGGTCGCAGTACAACGCCTATACCGGTCGCCTTGACCGCAACCTCGCCACCGCCCGGGACCAAAGGCTTCCCGAGGCGGCCCGAAATCTTGCCTTCGCGGCCTGGAGCGTAGACGCCGCGATTCCGTTCGCAGAAAACCTCGGCCTGCGCCGGCACTATGCGTCGATCTCTTTCACCCGAAAGGACATTGCGACGGATTTGAACGCCAACTTGCGCGCGGTCAGCGGCCTGTCCGATCGTGGCCTCATCGTCACTCCGGGACTCGCCTATGCTCCGACCGGTAACGTGCAGATGAGCCTCGACATCGTCCTTCTCTTCGGGCCGGAAACCGCCGAATACAAACTTGCTCCGATCCGGCGCGCCTTCCAGGCCCGGCTGAAGTACAGCTTTTAGGCCAAAGCGGATGGGCTCGGTCAGCGTTCGAAACGTGAGCAAGGACTATGTGCTCGGTCGCACCATCGTGCGCGCCCTTCATGATGTGTCGCTCGAGGTCGAGCGGTCGGAGTTCATTTCCATTGCCGGACCGTCGGGCTCTGGCAAGTCGACGCTTTTGAACCTGGTGAGCGCGATCGATTCGCCCACCACCGGCGAAGTCCTCATCGACGGCGTGAACCTCAAGGACCTCGACGACAACGCCCTCTCCGATCTGCGCGCGAACAAGATCGGCTTCATCTTCCAGACCTTCAACCTCATTCCCGTTCTTTCCGCCTACGAGAACGTCGAGTTTCCTTTGCTCTTCAAGCGTCAGGGGACCGTGGCGCAGTCACGCGTGAAAGAGGTCCTCGCCCGTGTGGGCCTTAAAGACTTCATGCACCATCGCCCGGACGAACTCTCGGGCGGGCAGCGACAGCGGGTGGCGGTGGCGCGGGCCCTCGTCACCGACCCACTGATTGTGCTCGCCGACGAGCCCACGGCCAACCTCGACTCCGAAACCGGGCAGGCCGTCATCGATCTCATGCTGGAGATCAATCGGGCGGCCGGAACCACGTTCATCTTCTCAACCCACGATCCGAGCGTCATGAGGCATGCGCGCCGGGTCGTGCGTCTGGTCGACGGACGGATCGTCGACGCGTAACCTCAAGGCCCCCCATGTCCAAAGTGAATCTGCCTGTTCTTCAGGAAGCGCCCGCTCCGGGCCGCGTCTCCTGCCTTCAGTGCGCCAAGTGCTGCACGTATGTGGCGGTTGGCATCAACGCGCCCACCACGCCCAAACTCGCCACCGAGATCCTGTGGCACCTCTATCATCAGGGGGTGTCGGTCTGCCGCGACGAAGCGGGGGAGTGGTACGTCCAGTTCGAGGCCCGCTGCAAGAACCTCGGGCCGGGGAACCTGTGCGAGGTTTACCTGAACCGCCCGCACATCTGCCGGGCCTACGATGATGAGGCGTGCGAGGTGAACGCGCCGCAGATCGGCCTGATCGAGTTCAAGGAGCCGCGGCAGTTCCTCGAGTACCTGGCCCAGAAGCGGCCGAAGGTGTTCAAGGCGATCGAGCATAAGTACGTTCCGGCCGCCCACCAGCCGACCCCCGCTCCGTTGTCCCCGTCCCCGTCCCCGCGCGCGAAGGTGCCCCGCGCGCCATCCCCGGTTCGCTGAGAGAATCGCCTAGATGATCGAAACCGGAAAAGACAGTCCATTCACCATTCGCGGCCGGACGTTCGCTTCACGCCTGATCGTGGGCACGGGAAAGTACCCGACCTTCGAGATCATGCGCGATGCCCACCAGGCTGCGGGAGCCGACATGGTAACGGTGGCGGTGCGCCGCGTCGACCTAAATGCGCCGAAAGGTGCCGGTTCGCTCCTCGACTTTATCGATCAGAAGAAGATATTCATTCTGCCGAACACCGCGGCCTGCTATACCGCTGATGAGGCCGTCCGTACCGCTCGTCTTGGACGCGAGGCCGGGCTTTCGGAGTGGGTGAAACTGGAAGTCATCGGGGATCCGAAGACCCTCTATCCGGATGTCGTGGGTCTTCTTGAAGCCACGAAGATCCTCGTCGCCGAGGGCTTCATCGTGCTTCCCTACACCAGCGACGACGTGGTGATGGCGAAGAAGCTGCAGGACGCAGGGGCCGCGGCGGTGATGCCTTTGGGTGCCCCCATCGGCAGTGGCCTGGGGATCCAGAATCCGATCAACATCGAACTCATCCGCGAGGCGATCACGGTTCCGCTCATCGTCGACGCCGGGGTCGGCACTGCGTCCGACGCCGCCATCGCCATGGAACTTGGCGCCGACGGTGTTCTCATGAACACCGCCATCGCCGAGGCTCAACATCCAGTTCTAATGGCGAGCGCCATGCGCCATGCCGTGCTCGGGGGACGCGAGGCCTTCCTGGCCGGCCGGATGCCGCGGCGGAAGTACGGGTCCGCCAGTTCGCCGCTTACGGGAGTGGTCGGGAAGTAAGTCCGCCATGTCGCTCCTCGACCAGAACGTGCCCGAGGACGGCCCGCTCGCGAAGCTGAAGGCGCGCCAGGCCGACGAGGACGCCCTTTATGCGCGCGCCCTCGCGGCCCTCGATGCCCTGGCGACGTTTCCTCTTCCCGCAGAACAGCTGAAGGACCTGCCGGCGCAACTCGAAGCCATCAATCGTCTCTGGAGCGAGCCTGAAGCAGAAGTGGGTCACCCGCGCGGTTTTCTGGATCGCCGAGCCACCGAGGCGCTCCGGCCGGTGATCACCCGGCAGCAGGAGTGGAATGCCAACGTGGTTCGGATCCTGAACGGCTTTATCGGCGAGGAGACGAAGGCGGTGGCGCACCTTCGCGAGATTTCGGCCGCCCTCATTCAATACGCTCAGCGTCTCCTTCCCACCGCCGACGCCCGCGACCGGGTGGCTTCCGGATACGCGACCCTGCGGTCGGAGATGATCCTCGAGGCCTTCGATCGACGGCTCGAATCGCTCCACCTGCGGATCGATGGTTTCAAGGGACTCGTGGATCGCGTGGAGGTGGTGGGTGCTGAAGTGCGCGCCATCCGCGAGACCCTCGACAACGGGAGCGGGGCTCCCGAACCGAAGTTGATGAAGGCCGCCGCCGACGCCGCGGGCAGCAGCAGCTACGCGGCTTTTGAGAACACCTTCAGGAGGAGTGACGAAGGGCTGGCCGCGCGGTTCGAGAGCTACGCGCGGGACTTTTCGAGTGTGCCGGCGGGGGTCAGGATTCTCGATCTCGGCTGTGGCCGCGGTGAGTTCCTCCAGGCCCTCTCCGCCAAGGGCCTCCTGGGGAGCGGAGTCGAAAGCAATGCTTCGTCGGTTGCCGCCTGCCAGGCTTTGGGCCTCGAGGTGACGCGCGGAGACCTCCTCGAGTTTCTTCGGTCGTTCGACACGGGTGCGGTCGGTGGTGTCTTCGCAGCCCAGGTGGCCGAGCACCTTCCTCCGTCCGTTCTGCAAGCGCTGCTTGTGGAGTCGCACCGCGTGCTGAAAAGCGGAGGGCTGCTGATTCTGGAAACTGTGAACCCGCGCAGCGTCACCGGGTTTCTCGAGGTGTTCAACCGGGACCTCACCCACGAGAAACCCCTGCATCCCGAAACCCTCTCCTTCCTGGCCGCCGCTGCCGGCTACACCGACGTTCGAATCGAGTTGCGGTCGCCGGTGTCCCCGCTGTCCCAGCTTCGCCGGGTCGAGGCGACCAATTCCACACCACCGCAGCTGGTGGAGGCGTTCAACGAGAACGTCGACCGGCTGAACGCGTTTCTATATGGGTCGCTCGAGTACGCTCTGTATGCCCGCCGATAAGACGATCCCAATCCAGCGTAAGCATAAGCATCAGGAGGACCGGCCATGAGAATCGCCATGGTTTCGCCCCTTCCCCCCGCCCCCACGGGAATCGCGGACTACACGATGGACGTTGTGCGGGCTCTTTCTGGATCGCACAAAATCGAGTTGTTCCACGATCAGACCGAGGTCCACGCCTCGCCGACTCCGACCTTCCGCGTGGACGAATTGCCCGCCCGTGAAGCCTTTGCGCCGTTCGACGCCATCGTCTATCAGATGGGCAACGCCCCCGCGCACGATTTCATGTATGGCTGGATGGAACGGTGTCCGGGGGCGGTGGTCCTTCACGATCTGGTTCTCCACCATTCGTTCGCGCGTCGATATCTCGAGTCGCCCGAGGCGCAGGCCTATGCCAAAGACCCGGGAAGCGAGGCCCGCCGCGACGAGGCCGAGAAGGCCCACCAGTCCTTCCTGGCCGCCATCGAAGCCGTGTACCCCGGGCAGGGGGAGCGACTGAAAGACGCCCATTTCAACACCACCGGCGATCTCCTTCCTTACGTCTTCCCTCTGTTCGAGCCCGCCCTCGCCTCGGCTCGCGCGGTGGGCGTGCACAACGCGTTTATGGTCGAGGCGATTCAGGCCGCTCGCCCCGACCTCCCCTGCGTTTACTTGGCGATGCCGGTGCACGCCCTGCCGGTTCCTGATGGGGCGGTGACGGCTCTGCGCGCCCGATTCGGCCTCGGTCGAGAGCACACTGTGGTGGGCTGCTTTGGCCTCGTGACCCGCGAGAAGAGGATTGAGACCGTGGCTCGCGCGGTGGCGCGCCTCGCCGAGCATCATCCAAGAGTACGGCTCCTTCTCGCCGGAGCGGTGAGCGATCCGGCATGGCTCAAGGCACTTCTCAACCGGATCGGGGCTTCAGGACGCACCATTGTCGCCGGCCGGCTTGAGGACCACGAGTTTGCGGCGGCGATGGCCCTGACCGATGCCGTGGTGCACCTGCGCTATCCCACGGCGCGGGAGACGTCGGCGGCCCTGCTGCGCGTGATGGCCCAGGGGAGGCCGGTCATCATTTCGAACATCGCGAATCAGTCCGAGATTCCGGCGGATGTCGTCATGAGGATCGACCCCAGCGACGAAGAGGGCGACCTGACCCGGGCGCTCGACTGGAGTTTTCGAAACCCTCAGGTCGCGGCGAAAATGGGCGAGAGATCGAGGCGGTTCGTGGAGACCGCGCACTCGGACGAACGCACTCAGGAAACCTACGAACGGCTCCTGAAGCCATGACGTCGATCAGCATCGTCTTCCCCCTCTTCAATGAAGAGGACTACGTGGTCCGCGCCTACGAGGCCGCCGTGGAGGCGCTTCAGCCGATCACCGCCGACTACGAGATCATCCTGGTGAACGATGCCTCGACCGATCGAACCCGCGAGATCATCGAATCCTTGTGCGCGAGGGACCCCCGGGTCAAGGCGGTTCACAACCCGGTGAATCTGAAACTTGGCGGCACGCTCCGGGCAGGTTATGCGATGGCCGCGAAGGAGCTGGTGCTCTACACCGATGCCGACCTCCCCTTCGACCTGCACGAACTGAGGCGCGCGGTCCGATTGCTGGAGGTGCAGAAGGCGGATGTGGTTTCGGCCTATCGCTTCGATCGCACCTCCGAGGGGCTGCTGCGTACGGTCTATTCGTTCTTCTATAACTCCCTGGTGCGCGGCCTTTTTGGTCTCGCGATCAAGGACGTCAACTTTTCCTTCAAGCTCTTCAGGCGCGACTTGTTGCAGAAGTTCACGCTCAAAAGCGGCGGCAGCTTCATCGACGTGGAGTTTCTGTGTCGTGCGCGCAAGGCCGGGGCCAACATCATCCAGATCGGCGTCGACTACTTTCCTCGCTCACGCGGCGTGTCCACCCTCTCGTCCCCCGCGGTGATCGTAAAGATCCTGAAGGAGATGCTGGCGCTCCGTCGCGACGTGGCCTGAGCCTCCAGAGCGTCCAGCGATGCGCGCCCTGTCTCTCTACCGGGATCAACCCCCTGGGGTCCGGCTGCATACCTTTTTGCGCGCATGGTCGGCGCCGCTTGATGAAGTTGTGGCCACGCTGCCCACGACGGGGTCGCTGCTCGACATCGGGTGTGGCCACGGCCTGGTTTCCAATGAGGCAGCGTTGCGGCATCCGGAATTGAAAGTTCTAGGAATCGACCTTTCGGAGACGAAGATCGCCTCGGCAAGGGCCACCGTGGGAACCCGGGCGAATGTCGAGTTTCGAGCGGCCAGACTCGACGCGGTGCCCGAATCCGCTTTCGACGCCGTGGCCTTGATCGACGTCCTTTACCTGGTGCCCGAGGCCTCCTGGTCTTCCTTTCTCAGTACGTGTTTTCACAAACTCGCGCCGGGCGGCGTCTTCGTGCTGAAGGAGATAGGTACCGAACCGCGATGGAAGTTCGAGCGTTTGAAGCTTCAGGAGTTGGTGAGCACGAAAGTTCTCCGCATCACGAAGGGCGACACCATGCATTTTGAGAGCGAATCCTCCTTGTGCCGTCGTCTTCAAGACGCTGGCTTCGAGGACGTCGCACTGCGCCGTCTGGATGCAGGCTTCACTTCACCGCATCTTCTGCTGACCGCGAAGCGGCCACGGCTTGCGGGGAGGGGGGCATGAGCCGCGGCCTGATCGTGAGCGGCGACGACCTGGGGATTCACGAGGCGATCGATCGGGGCGTGATCGAAGGCCATGTCGAAGGCATTGTCACCTCGGCGTCACTCGTGGCCTGCGGTCGCTCCTTCGAACACGCGTGTGATCTGGCCAGCCGAAATCCCTCGCTCGATCTCGGAATTCACCTCGCTCTGGTGGAGGAGCAGCCGCTGCTCGGGCCGGACATCCTGAAGACGCTTGCCCCCGAAGGGCGCTTTCCGGGCAGCTACCTTCAGCTCTTCGTCGAACTGCTGGCCGGGCGCATCGAAACCCGCGAGATTGAGTTGGAACTCGAGGCTCAGATCCTTCGGGTTCTGAAGACGGGGCTTCCGGTCTCACACCTCGACTCCCACCAGCACACCCATTTCTTTCCAGTACTCCAGCCGATTGTTCTGAACCTGCTGCGGCGACATCGAATCCGAGGCTTACGCGTTGCCGCTCGCGTTGTTCCTTCGCGAACGAAGTTCAGCTTCCTTCTGGCGCCCCTCGCGAAGTGGAGCCGCGCGGCGGCAGAGGAGGGCGTGAAGTCTCCCGATACCCTTTGGCTGCCCGCGACCAGTGGCCGCGTGACCACCGCCGAACTGCTCGCGGGTCTCCCTTTTATTCCTGAAGGTGTCACCGAGCTTGTGGTGCATCCAGGCGTCGACCAGGGCACTTTGAACCGCGAGTATCCCGCCTGGGGTTTCGACTGGGCGGGCGAACTCGCTGCGGTCAAGGCCCCGGAAGTGCGGGAGCGATTGGGGAGAGAGAACATCCGGCTGACCCGGTACTCGGAGCTCGGTTGATCCGCGTTCCGTTCCGCGTTGTAGCCGTGGCGTTGCTCGCGGTGCTGTCCGTGCTTCCGACTCTCGCCCTCCGCATCGAGGCACCCGCGAATCACGGGGCGCACGGCCTCACCGCCGGATTTGGCCGCGGGCGTCTGGATCTTCAGGGCCTTGTCTCGGAGGGCCTGGGGCATCTGGACCTTCCTCGAGGGACCCGGGTCGCCACAGTGCGCGTCTCTGGTCCCTCACCGATCCAGATCCTCGCGGAGCGCAGCGAGCGCACGGTCACGGCCACCGATGCTCCGGTCGTGGTCCGGATCCCTCTGACGGATGGGGGTCGGGTCACCCTCGCGTCTCCCTCACGCATTCGGTTGCACGAGATTGTTCTAGAACGCTCGGAGCAATCGGTTTCGGAAATAGGTCTGGTGAGCGGACTCGGCCTCCTTGCGGTTGGACTCGCGCTTCGAGGGACCGCCCACGCCGTGGTGGCATCCCTTGTTCTCTTGGGGGCGTTGTCTGCCCTGACCGCTGGCACCTTCACGGCCACGGTGGCGATAGTGGGACTGGTCCAACTGCGGCCGTTGGCGATGGTGATGGTGCTGTTCCTCCCCCTGATTCTCGCCTTGCGATTCGCGCGATTCCCCGGGTTGTGGCCGCTCAGCCGGCGGTCGCGAGGCGCCTTCGCGGGCGCTCTGGCATTGGCGGCAGTGCAGTTCATCCTCTTCGATCCACCCCTTCCGATGGGCGACCCCGGCGCCTATCTCGAAATGGGGGGACGATTCGCCGACGCGATGACCCGCATTCGATCTCCCTTCGATCTCGGTCCCATCCTGAGCGACCTTCAGCCCTATCTCGCGCTGCCCGCGACCGGTCTCCTCTACGGCCTTCTGCTCATCCCTGGACTGTTGGCTTTGGTCTATACGGTTCAGGCCCTGGCCGTGGCCTGGTGCGTGGCTCTGATGGTTGCCATCTGCGAAGCCGAGGTCAGTGTGCGGGCCGCCAAAGTGGCTTTGGTTCTGGCGCTTCTGCATCCCACTTTTGCGGTCCTTCCCGGCATCGTGCAGCCCGAGCCCTTCATCCTCGCGGCCTGGACCGCCGGCGCTCTCGTGGCGCTGCGGGCCCTGCGTGACCACGATGCTCGGGGCCTCCTCGGAGCCTCCCTGCTGCTGGGAGCGGGTCTGTCACTCCATCCCCAGGGTCTCTCATTCCTTCTCCTTGCGATGTTTCTCTGTCTGTTGCCGTGGAGTCGCAGCCTGATCGCTTCGCCGCGTCTTCTGGTTTCACTGGGCCTGGGGGCCGCCGCCGTCTTGCTCCCCGTGGCGGCTGCCGAATACTTTTCGAAACCGATGGCCCATGTTCTCGATAAGCAGTTCGGGTTTTTCGCGTACACCTCGCCCCATCCCCTTGGCTTCTGGCTCTATACCGACAGCGATGGCTGGCAGGGCCCGTTGCGCATCGAAGACACGACCTACCAGAAGGAGCTGTTTGCGCTCAAGGGCGACACCGCGGTGTCCTCGACTTTTGCCGATGTGGCTCGCTTCGCCGCGCGGCATCCCGCCGAGTCTCTTCGAACGGTCCTCACAAACCTCCATCGACTGTGGCACCAGCCCGACAATCCCTTCGCGGTTCCACTGCTGCTTCCGAGCGATATCCAGGTCGACCTTCACCGAGGCCTCGTGGTCTTGTTTGTTCTGAGCCTGCCCGCGCTGTTGGGCAGCCGCCTGGCGTTGCTGGCCCTGCCGTTCGTCATGCTGTCGATGACCTATCCCGCGTACCACGTGTTCAACAAGTACGCGACACCGGCGTTACCTTTCACGATCGTCGGCGCCTCGCTGGTTCTGGATCGATTGTGGGGGGAACGAGGTCGACTGCGGGCCTTGTGGGTGGGCCTTGGGGCGGGGGCTCTCGGTGTGCTGGCGCCCGCGACCTGGTTCGCGCAACTGGGGATGTCGGGAGACGCGTTCCTTCTGATGGCGCGAGCCTTGTTGTGGACCGGCCTGGGTCTCGCGCTGGTGAGCGCCATTCGCTCCTTCGCGCTGGACGCAAGGTCCCGAGTCTTCGGCGCGATCGTCGGCGTCGTCGTTCTGCTCGCGAGTTCGATCGTAGCGTCGCGCAGCGATACCACCCGAGGCGCCTGGTCCGTTTCCCTGACTCAGCCGTTTGAGGCGACCTGCCGAGTGCCGGGGGCGCCCGTCACGAGCGACCCAGCCTGGATCCTGATCGATGCACAGGCCGGTGATGCAACTCCGCCGCGGATCGAGATCAACGGCGTGACGCTTTCCGCTGCGGTTCCGACCATGCCTACGTTTGGCCTGGCCACGATTCGCGGGCGCCGGGATCCCGCGATTTTTCGTCAGCTGTGGCGCGCGCCGATCAGTGAGGATCTGCTGGCCGCGGGCGAGTTGCGGATTCGAGTCACGGGAAGTGTGGCGACCCGTGTCTTTGGAGATATTCGGACTGGCAGCGAGGGTCCACGCCTCTCGTTAGGCAACTGGCCGTACCTGAGCGTCTATCGCCTGATGCACGAGGGGCAGTATCGGCTGCCGACCACGGACCTGCCGCCTCAGTCCTGTCTGGCCAGTAGCCTCTCGGGTCGGCCGGGGGTGATGCTGATCCGCATACCCGCGGGCGAGGAGGGCCGCATGGCCCAAAAGGCCGGAAAACCCCCGTTCTGGGCCATGTAGGGGCCTGCGACGAGCGGAAACTCCTTCGGCACGCCCGCCAGGTTAAAGGTCTTCCGGTCGCAGGCCCATTCGCTTGGCGATCTGGGCAAGCATCCTGGGGCCGATCTCCTCGCCATCGTGGAAGGCGATGGAAAAGGCGGTCGGCCCGGACGTTCGAGCAGCTTGTGTGAACCCTTGGTTCGGGTGTGTTTCCAGCCAGTCCTCAGCAAGGCCGCCAGGACGCGGCCAGCCTTGCTGGCTGGCCACCTACGCGACAAATGTCAGTTCGCTCAGAGTGGCGGGCTTGCGGGTCTTGCGACCGGTGACCGCGGACTCTCCGGCCTTCAAACGATCGGCGAGGACCTCGAGCGTGATGGCCGTCGCCTTCCGACCGGCCTCGGCCTTGGTGGCGCCATAGGCCAATGCTCCGACGGGATCGATGGCTATCCACCGACCGTCAACTTCCCTCTCGACCTGCACTGACAACTTCATAGGCTGAGTATGCTACGAGCACGGCGGCGTTGTTTCGGATCACACCGGCGTATGAGGTTCCCGCGACGCCGTCTAGCTAGCTGCTAGGCGAACGGATCCGCGTCTAGATCGCGGCGCGGACCGCGTCCATCAAGCGCTTGATCTCCGAGCGCTCGGCTTCGGTCGCGGCGGCTAGCGGGGGTCGCGGAACACCGCCGACCCGGCCGGACAGAGTCACCGCCGCCTTCAGACCGGCGACACCGTAAGTCGCAGTCACGGCAATGGCAAGGGGGGTCAAGGCCAGCTGAAGTCTGCGGGCCTTTTCGTGATCGCCTGCCTTGAACGCTCGATAGACCGCGACCGTGGCTTCAGGGGCGCAACCTGCGACCGCGAGCACGCCGCCCGAGGCACCCAGTGCGAGCGCCGAATACAAAACGGGCGCCGAGCCTGCGGCGAGCGGAAACTCCTTCGGCACGCCCGCCAGGATCCGCTGCAAGTTGGCGATGTCACCGCTCGAATCCTTCATTCCGCGGATGTTTGGATGCTGCGCGAGCTGATGAGCCACGGCGGGAGGAATGGGAAGGCCGGTGGCGCCGGGCATGGAGTAGATGAGAACGGGAATGCGGGAGACGTCCGCGACCGCCTCATAGTGAAGACGAAGCGCTTCGGCATTCAGGTGGCCCTTGAAGAAGAACGGATTCAAGACCAGAGCGGCCGTGGCCCCGGCATCGGCCGCTTTCTTCGTCAGCTCGATCGTGGTGCGGGTCGATTCGGTCCCGGTGCCCGCGTAAATCGGGCGGCCGTTCGACTTGGCTACCGCAGCCCGGATGATCGCGACCTTCTCCTCTTCAGAGAGGCAGACGGCTTCGCCGTTGCTGCCGAGGACCAGCAGGCCGGAGAAATCGCAGCCCGCGTAAGACTCCACATTGGCCTCGTAGCCTGCGAGGTCGAGCCGTCCGTCCGCCTCGAAGGGCGTGACGATCGGGGGGATGATGCCTTCAAGAAGCGTGGCCACTCGGTTCTCCCGTTGATGGAAACGGCGTCAAGCCAACGGCCAGGCTCCGCGGCCAGGCCCGAAGGTGCCCGGGACTTAAGCGGCGGGCGTCTTCTTGCCCAGGGCGGTCGCGACCCGCTCCAGCAGGCGCTGATCCTGAGGCGTGAACGAATCGCGGAAGTCGCTCCAGACCTCGAGGATCGCCCAAAGTCCCGCCTCGGTACGCACGGGGGCGATAAGAAGCGAGCCGACGGTCAGGCCGACCGCCTTCCAGGCACTCTCTTCCGTGATGTTCGAGATCATGGTCGACCGCGGATTCCGCGCGGCATCCGCGAGCGGGCCGCCCGAGCCGACGCGTTCGGGACCGGTGGGGCGGTTGGCGGCGGTCAGCATCGCCAGATCCTCGCCATCGGCCACGTAGGCCGATACCGCGGTATAGCGCGCAAACTTCTTCTTCAGACTGTCCACGGCGAGTCGGAGCGCTTCTTCGAACGACGGCGCTGCCTGAATGTCCGTCTCAAGTTGTGCGGCTACCTGTTCGCGGCGGTTCGCGGCCGTGCGGACAAGGTCACGCTTCCAAGGCTTCTCATCTTCCGACATCAACGACACGTGGTGAAAGTCCTCCGTTTGGGTTTCTTGAAGTCCAGTAAGGGTGAGGCCCGCGACCCTATGAAAAACAGGTGGGGCGTCCCTTATGGGAATGGTAATCCTACCACTCATCGCTTAGATGGGGGGCGGTGCACGGACCCGCCCCCCATGCCCCCGTCGCTACGGCCCAAGTAAATTGGGCCTTCGCTCCTTCGCCTTGCGCGGTGCACGGACCCGCCCCCCATGCCCCCGTCGCTACGGCCCAAGTA
>Ga0163144_10013780_pt1 | contig 16831 bp, 14 predicted proteins | sample OliLak19BULKMAT1_FD_123175 | JGI IMG/M metagenome (GOLD analysis project Ga0163144, IMG submission 123175) | Freshwater microbial mat bacterial communities from Lake Vanda, McMurdo Dry Valleys, Antarctica - Oligotrophic Lake LV.19.BULKMAT1 | ecosystem: Environmental > Aquatic > Freshwater >... | reverse complement strand
GCAGATGATCGTTCTGGTGGTGAAGGTGGGTCATCGGAAGGACGTGTATTGAAGAGGAGGGAGGGAGGGATGGGGTGAGTGGGTTCAGGAGTCGAGATGCTTGCGTATCCAGCGGGGTTCACGCCGGCAGTCCGTCACAGAGACGACGGTCACGCCCGTTTCCGTAATGATGTAGAAAACGGCCCAAGGGAAATTCTTACTCAAGAGCCTGTGAAAATTCCGATAGGTCTGCCGGTGGATGCCTGCGGTGGATTTCAGTCCCTCGATATCGGCGCGGAGAGAGATGGCAAAGTATTCGCCCAGTCCGTGTTCGCGGCGCTCATAAAACCGGAATCCATCGTCAAGGTCTGCCAGCGCCTTGTCTGCGATATCAATGCAGATCATCTCTTGCCGATTGAATGCTTCACGCTGTCCCAATCGTGAACCTTCATTGTGCCGGATTCGATCTGGGCAAGGCGGTGGTCGAGTTCGGCTTTCTGCTCGTCGGATATTTCCTCTGCATCAAGCTTCGGGGAAAAATCCGCCCACAGGGTTTCCATGATCGTGATCTTATCGTGAAGTGGGAGCCGGGTGATTTCTGCGATATCCATAAGTTCAGTGTAGGTTGGATTGCTTCCGAATGCGAGGGGAGAATGGGATGGGTTCAATACCGCGTGATCGCTTCATGCAGGTTCAGGACGACGCGGCAGAGTTGCTCCATGGCATCGACCTTGGTGTCTTCCTTTCGGAGGTTTGTTAGAAATGCTTCGAGGTTGCCGAGTTCCTTTGCGGTGGGTTCGCGGGAAAGGGCTAGGAGGCAGGCGCGGGTGATCTTGTCCGCATCGGAGCCGCCGGGAATTTCCTTTTCAAGGCGGGCGGCGAGGGCTTTGGCGGCCTCTACAAAAGTGGGGTCGTTGAGGAGGACGAGTGCCTGCTGGGGTGAGTTCGATTGGAAACGGTCTGCGGAGCATTCCTCGCGGGAGGGCGCATCGAAGGCGGCGAGCATGGGGTGGACGAAGGTGCGCTGCCAGTGGGTGTAGAGGCCGCGGCGGTATTGGTCGCTGCCGGTGGAGGCCACGTATTTCCGCTCGGGGAAATTGAGGTTGGCCCAGTAGTCTTCCGGTTGGTAGGGCTGTGTGGACGGGCCGCCGATGCTGTCATCGACGAGCAGGCCGGAAACGGCGAGGGCGTTGTCACGGATGAACTCCGCATCAAGGCGGCGGGGCGATTGTTCCGAGAGCAGGCGGTTGTCGGGGTCAAGCTCGGCGAGAGCCTCGTTCTCCGCCGCGATCTGGCAGTAGGTTTCCGAGGTAACAATGAGGCGAACGGTGCGTTTCACATCCCAGCCGGAATCCCGGAAATCGGTGGCGAGCCAATCGATGAGCTCGGGATGGGAGGGCCACTCGCCCTGGTTGCCGAGGTCGTCGAGGATGTTGGAGAAACCTTTTCCGAAGAACTGCTTCCAGAGCCGGTTGACGAAGTGGCGGGCCGGGAGCGGGTTGTCCTTGGAGATCAGCCAGTTCGCGAGATCGAGGCGGGTGAGGCGTTTTTCGGAGGCGGGGATGCCCTTGGAGAGGAAGCCCGGATAGGCCGGGGAAACCTCGTCGGCCGGTGTCATCCAACTGCCACGGGTGAGGATGTGGCCTTGCGGGATTTCATTGGCCGGGAGCGCCTGGGCGATCATGGAATGCGCGAATCCGGCATGGGTCGCGAGCACGTCCTCGCGGGCGGCCTTGTATCCGGCGGGGAGCTTGTCGTCCGGGGTTTGTGAAAGCAGGAACGCAGCGGTGAGTTCCGGGTTATCTGTTTCATCGGATGTAAGTGCGGAGGCGAGCTGCGGGCGGAGTGCCTTGGGATCGCCGGGGATGGGGTCGGCGAAGGGGGAAATGGACACGCGGATTTTCCCGATGTCCTCGGAGGCGATGGTCAGGGTCAGCACGGAGTCAGCTCCGGCGGTGAGGGTGGATTTCAGGTTGTGGATCGCGTGGTGGGGAAGGCTCGCGGCGTTCGAAGGCTCTTCCCAGATCGCCGGGGCGGATTGCCATTTGTCTTCTAACAGGGGCGACTGGTAACCGTTGGTGTATTTCTGCGGATGGCGGCGGTCCGCCTGTTTGTAGGCGATGGGGACGGGCTTTCCATCAATGGAAAACACGGGGGCCATCGTAAATTTCCCATCCGCCCTGCGGCCAACATGGCCTTTGTTTGCGGGATCGGGAAGGGCTTCGATACGGATCGCCCTGAACGCAATTCCAGCCGGGATTCTGTAATCTAGCGTGATATTATCGCCCTTGGAAAGCGGAGCCCTTAATAGGATTGTATTGTCACCGCTGATGGTGATCGGGGTTTTATTCGTGGATGAGGCGGATGTCACAACGAGTGGCAGCCAGCCGGTCGGGTTTGCGGAAAGGAAAGCCTGTGTCGTTTCCTTCCAGGCCGGGAAAGCGGGATCGGTGGAAGCTTTGTCGGCTACGGTTCCGGCGAGCACCGTGACGGATTTGTTGCGTGCACTGTCGAGCCTTTCCCGCATCGCGCGGTTCGGGGAGAAGATCTCGGGCGGGAAGGGCGATTCGTTGTTGAAGCCGGGCAGGTCCTTGTTGGGGGTGTTGTTGTAGGTGGTGTAGATGCCCCACTGCCGGACGTCGTTGAAGAACGCGGCCAGCGAGTAGAAGTCGCGGGCGGTGAAGGGGTCGAACTTGTGGTCGTGACACTCGGCGCAACCAGTTGTCAGGCCCAGCCAGCCGGCGCCGATGGCGCGGACGCGGTCGGCGGCGGATTTTGCGAGGTATTCCTTGTCCTGTGCTCCGCCCTCGCGGGTCATTAGGTTGAGCCGCAGGAATCCGGTGGCGATCTTCTGCTCGTCGCCGGCATTCGGGAGTTGGTCGCCGGCGATCTGCTCGCGGGTGAAAACATCGAAGGGCTTGTTGGTGTTGAACGAGTCGATCACGTAGTCCCGGTAGGGGAAAATGCGGGCGTTCTGGTCGCCGTGGTAGCCGACGGTGTCCGCGTAGCGCACGGCATCGAGCCACGGCACGGCCATGCGCTCGCCGTAGTGCGGGGAGGCGAGCAGGCGCTCGACCTGTTTTTCGTAGGCGTCCGGGGATGCGTCGGAAACGAAAGCCTGCAGTTCCTGCGGGCTCGGCGGGAGGCCGATGAGATCGAGCGAAAGTCTGCGCAGCAGGGTCGCCTTGTCGGCGCGGGGCGAGGCGGAGAGGCTGTGGGTTTCGAGGTTTTTCCGGACGAAGGCGTCGATGGGATTTTTCGCATCCGTTTCCGGAACGGCGGGTTTATTGATGGCTGCGAAAGCCCAGTGTTCCTGGTATTTTGCACCCTGCTCGATCCAGCGGGTGATGAGCTGCCTTTCCTTTTCCGTCAGGGGCTTGTGGAAATCCGGCGGCGGCATGACGTCGTCTTCGTCGGTGGTGGTGATGCGCTGCCAGACGGCGCTTTTCTTGGTGTCACCCGGGACGATGGCGTGCTGGCTCTTGTCGCTATCGAGCGCTGCGTAGGCTCCTTCAACGGTGTCGAGCCGGAGGTTTTCCTCGCGTTTCGTGGAGTCGAAGCCGTGGCAGGCGAAGCACTTGTCCGAGAGGATGGGGCGGATGTGGGCGTTGAAGGAAACTTTCTGAGGAAGTGAGGTATCCTCGGCAACGGCGGGTGCGGGTTCGGCTTGCAGCGGGTTTATGCTGACGGCGCGGTTATCCGGATTCCGCAATGCCAGCCAGACCACACCGGCCAACAGGGCGGTCAGGCAAAAGGCACAGAACGTGAGGACGGTTGTGTTGGGGCGTGACATGGCGTGCTGGGAAACGGTGAGTTCGGCGTAGGGATACGTCTGAAGTTCGAATTTGTTGCAGGCTAAGGCCGGAATGCCCTCGCGTCCAGACCGGGCGATCACCCTCCCATTCCGTTGCAATATCCGAAAACCAGCCTCTTCAGCCGGGGGATGTAAACGACGACCGGCGTGTAGGCATCGAAGCCCTTGCCGATCTGCCGGTATCCGATGTTGTTGTCCTCGTCGAAATTCGCGTGGAGAAATGAGACATGAAAAGTCCGGGTGGGCGGAGTGGGGAAAAAGCGGACGTACAAAGGGTGAGTTTCGCCGATTCCGTGAAACTGGAGACAACCGTCGGAGTAGCTTGTTATTTGCTCTTCCATGTAGGGGGTGAGATTGGCGCCGAATGCGGACTTTATGAGGTGCACTCTGTTGAAGGTGTCAAAAGCACCCACAATCTTTCCGACGATAAGAAGCCCCACAATCAATCCAAGAACTGCTAGGACAACAGTATTTCTGCAGGATCTCTTTTGGTGTGCGGACATTGGGAATGCCTTTTTGCGAAGGCATGGCGGATGCAATTTGAGGGAAGGTTCGGTTTTTTCAGTCCCTCCATCTCCGCTGTGCTCCGGTTGCCGCCACGGTCAATCCTGCGGGACGTGGGGTTCGAAGGTCATGGAGCGTTCGTGCTCGCGGGCTTTGGCGGCGCGGCGGGATTGCTGGTGGAAATGCTCCTGGGCGCGGAAGGGCTTTTCGCCTTTGGCGGCGGTGATTTTTTGGGAGCTGCCGTCGGGGAGGATGCGGTAGGCGTTCTGGTTGTCCTTGAAATAGGCTTCGAGGATGCGGATGAGGCGGCGCTTGATGGTTTTTTCCTCGAGGGGGATCATCAGCTCGACGCGTTTCTCAAGGTTGCGGGTCATCCAATCGGCGGAGGCGATGAAGACCTGGGGATCGCCGCCCTGATGGAAGTAGAAAAGGCGGGCGTGCTCGAGGTAGCGGTCGATGACGGAGACCACCCCGATGTTCTTGGAGAATTTCTCTCCGGGGATGAGGCAGCAGATGCCGCGGACGTTGAGCTGGACCTGGACTCCGGCCTGGGAGGCGGTGTATAGGGCGGCAATGATCTCGGGATCCTGGAGGGAGTTTGTTTTCGCGATGATCTTGGCAGGCAGCCCCTGCTTGGCGCGCTCCGCCTCCCCGGCGATGAGATCGAGCAGGCGCGGCTTCATGGCGGAGGGCGCGGGGATGAGGCGCTGGAAGCGGAGGAGCTTGGATCGGCCGGTGACGGCGTTGAAGAGCAGGGAGGCGTCGTTTCCGTACTCGGCCTTGCAGGTGAGGTAGGAGAGATCGGTGTAGAGGCGGGAGGTGGTCTCGTTGTAATTGCCCGTGCCGAGGTGGACGTAGCGGCGGATGTGGCCGGACTCGCGGCGCAGTACGAGGCAGATCTTGGCGTGGGTCTTGAGGTTTTTGACGCCATAGACGATCTGGGCCCCGGCGCGCTGGAGTTCGTCGGCGCGGTTGAGGTTGCGCGCCTCGTCGAAGCGGGCTTTGAGCTCGATGAGGACGGTGACGTGCTTGCCGTTTTCAGCGGCCATGATCAGGGCATCGATGATGCGCGACTGGCGGGCGGTGCGGTAGAGAATCTGCTTGATCGCGATGACATCCGGATCCACTGCGGCTTCCTCGAGCAGGCGGATGACTGGATCGAAGGATTCGTAGGGATGGAAAAGCAGGACGTCGCCGGCGGCGATGGTCTCGAACATGGAGGCACCCGGGGTGATGGAGGGCGAGCTTTGGGCGGGCCAATCCTCATCGCGGAGGTGGTCGTAATCCGGCAGGAAGGCCATTTCCATGAAGGAGGCGAGGCCGAGCGGGCCGGCGTGGTCGTAGATCTCCTGTGCGCCGGAGGAGGTGACGGTGCGAATCATGCGCGAGAGGTCGCGCGGGGCGTCGGAACGGATCTCGAGGCGAACCGTATCGGCGAAGCGGCGTGCGGTTAGCACGTCCTCCATTTCATCGGCGAGGTCGATGGCGTCCTCTTCCTGGACCGCGATGTCGCCGTTGCGGGTGACGCGGAAGGCGGTGGTGGCGGTGATGTTTTCGCCGGGGAAAAGGCGGTCCGCATGGGTCGCGACGAGATCCTCGATGAGGATGAAGGCGTTGGTTTCGTCATCCGTCTGGACGGTGATGCGGCGGGGCAGGTTCTCGTGGATGGGGATGAGGACGTGGCGCGTCGTCTGGTCCGCAGGGTCGAAAAGGCGGCAGGCGAGGACGATGTGCAGGGCCGGGACGGTGGGCGGGGTGCCGTTTTCATCGACGGCCAGCGGGGTGAGCAGCGGGGAGATGTTGTCTTCGAAGGCGATCGCGGTCTGGGCGAGTTGGGAATCGGTGAGCTGCGAGGGCGAGAGCAGGATGATGCCTTTTGCGGTGAGGGCGGGGATGAGAGTGTGGTTCAGGAGATCATATTGGTCCGCGTTCATTTTCAGCACCCGCTCGCGGATCGCGGTGAGATTGCGGGTGGGCGTGTAGCCGGAGTTGTCGCGGGTCTTCCGGCCGCTGCGACGCATGAGCATCAGTGAGCCGACGCGGACCTGGAAGAACTCGTCGAGGTTCGAGGCGGAGATGGCGAGGAATTTCAGGCGCTCTAGCAGCGGCAGGCTTTCGCGCTGCGCCTGTTCGAGGACGCGCTGGTTGAATTCGAGCCAGGAGAGTTCGCGGTTGTTGTATTCGGGCATGGGGCGGGAAACGTTAAATTTCAAACTTCAAACCTCAAGGAAGAGGTTCAGACACGGGATTTCCAATAATTCGGACGGCGGGAGGTGTGGGCGACGGCATAAAATATCACCGTTTCGGATTCCTCGTCGGGTCGGAAAAACAAGCGGTAGGGAAACCGTGTGAAGTTGAAGACGCGGAATCCATCCCGCCTTTTTGCGAAGCGGAAAGGCTCCGCCGTGATTTTCCCGATAGCTTCCTTGATGGCGGCGTTAAGTTCATCACCCAGACCAAAGTTGGTCAGGGAATAGGAGATTGCTTCGTCCACCTCATCGGCAGCGGCGTCAACGAAACGGAATTTCATAGGCCAGATCGCCCTGCTGCGGCCTCATCCATTCTGCGGAATACCTCATCCGCTGGGATCAGTTTCGACTTGCCCGTTCTCACGTCTTCCATGCGTCGTTTGCATTCCTCGATCCATGCGTTCGTCCATTCCTCATCAGGCTCGCTGTGGCTGAGGAGAGTTTCAACCAGCTCCTCGCGTTCCTCCGGGGCGAGACGCAGGGCTTCTTCCACGAGATGTTTCACGGCTGCTGTCATAGGATACAGATAGGGCGATTGGGGGTTGTTTTCAAGCTCAGATGTCCTCCTCGATGACGACGGCGAGGCCGAAGACCTGCTCGAAGAGGTCTGCCTTGGAGTCCATGGCGAGGCGCTCGATGGCGGCGTCCTCAAGGCCGGGGAGGCGGATGCGGAGCTTGTCGGAGGTGCGGATGATTTCGATTTTAGCAATCCGCTGGGCGTGGGTGCGCTCGAGTGCATCGGCGACGCGGAGTATGGCGGCGAGCTTGCAGACGCGGATGCGGTCCTCGACGCTGAGGGCGGCGTAGGCGGGGTGGTCGAGGCGCGGCCCGGAGTGGCGGTGGTAGCGCGAGACGAGGGCGACGATGGTGACGTCGAGCCGGTCGAGACCGAAGATTTCCGAGTTCAGGATGATGTATTCCGAGTGCTTGTGGTGGGCGCGGGGGCTGACGTAGGTGCCGACCTCGTGAAGGATGGCGGCGACCTGGAGCAGGAGCGCGTCGTGGGTGGTGAGCTTGTGGAGATCCTGGAGGCTTTTGAGGAAATGCTCGCAGAGTTTCCCGACATGCTCGCCGTGGCCGGGATCCGATTGGTAGCGCTCGGAAAGGATGCGGGCAGAGCGCAGAACCTCGGCCGCGAAGGAGCCGGAAAGCTCGCGGGAGGTGAGGAGATCGTGAAGGAGGCCTTGCTCATACTCGGAGGTGGGGATGTGGACTTCCTTGAGGTTGAGGGTTTCCGCGATGGCGAGGTTGATTTCCAGGGAGGGAACCAGCGCCTCAGCCGTCTGGTAGTCGAGTTGGAAGCGCTTCACCGCCTCGAGGTCGCTGAGGATCGCGGTCTCGGAGGTGAATTTGCGGAGGTCTTTGAGCGAGCAGGCCTCGTTGTTTTTCGTAACGAACGAGGCGACCGACTGGATCTCGTAGCCGATGAGGATCATGCCGTCGATGGAGACATCGGAGAAATCGAAGCGGAGCTGGGCGAGATTCCCCGAAGCGTGCTCGCGGATGACGCGCAGCAGCGATGGGCCTTCCGCGTGGGATGCCTCGACCGCCTCGCGGGTGCGGTGCGTGCCCATGCGGTAGCTGGTGTAGCGGGTGATCAGGCCTTCCTTGAAAAGCAGGGCGCGGGTGTTGCCGGGGCCGACGTGGACTACAAGCGCCGTGCGCCGGCTCAACGCCGGGAGGTGCTGGATGCGGCGGCGGGTCTTGAGATAGATCAGGCGGGTCATTTCCCCGTCATCGATCATGGAAACGGGCAGCCCGCAGGCGATACGGATGCGGTTCAGGACGGCCTCATGATTCGCCGCCTCGTGGAGGACGTTGGTGGCGACGGCGCGGGTCAGGTTGTGCGGATCGAGGCCGAGCTCGGAAAGGGTCTGCTGGTAGCCGCGGATGATTGAGACGATGCGCTCCGTGGTGGCGTTGGAAACCACGTTTCCACCGAAGACGTCCTGGGCCAGCGGAGCCGGCTGCTCAAGGAAGTCGATGGGCGTGAGATTTCCCTTTTCGTCGCGTTCGGCGATGATGATCGAAACGGAGCTGGCTCCGATGTGCAGCGCGGTGAGGAGCGTTGCCGGATCGGCGGGGACGATGTTCCTTTTTTTCCGGGCGGCAACCATATCCCGATGACAGCGGTGGACGGCATGTTTTACAATGCGGAAAGTGTGACGGATCGCCAACAGTCCGCGCGGATGGTTTCAATTGGTTTTAGAAAAGCATTGCCACCACATGGATTACCCCGGCGAAAAGCACGAGCTGGAGTGCCCCGAGAGCCAGCATCCGGTTCATTTCCCGCCCTGGCGGCAAGGTCAGAACGCCCCAGATGATGCGCATCCCGATCACAAAAACCGGCACGCTCGCGAGGCCGAAGAGCGGATAGCCCATCATCAGCCAGCCTATCCCGAGCAAGGCCGCGCCCTTGATCTCCAGCCAGATCACCGCCGCCGCCACTTTCCCGCCGAACCTCACCGCCAGCGTCCGTTTCCCCACCAGCGCATCGCCCTCGCGGTCGCGGAAATTGTTCACCGAGATCAGCACCGCCGAGAGCAACCCGATTTGCCCGCCGAGCAGGATCGCTTCGGGAGGCCAGCCGCCGGTCTGGATGAAAACGGTTCCCATCACCGCCACGAAGCCGAAGAACAGCACCACGAAAATTTCGCCCATCCCGCGGTAGGCCAACGGGAACGGCCCGCCGGTGTAGCCGTAGGCGAGGAAAAGAGAGGGCAGACCGATCGCCAGCATGGGCCAGCCCCGCTCCATCAACAGGAACGTCCCGAAAAACACCGCACCTACTAGAAACACCGTACCAAGCCCCATCACCTGCCGGAAGCCCATTTCCCCCGTCCCCGTCAAACGCCTCGGCCCCGTTCGCTGCTCGCCGTCCGCGCCCTTTTTCCCGTCAACGGCGTCGTTGAAGAAATTCGTCGCGATCTGGATGCAGAGCGCACCTAACAGCGTGCAGGCCAGCAGCCACCAGTCGATCCTGCCCGAGAGTTTCCAGGCCAGCACCCCGCCCGCCCACACCGGCACCACCCCTGCGGCCAGGGTTTTCGGCCTCGCGCCGGAGAGGATGGCTTTCGTTAGTTTTCCAAGGGGCATCACTGCGCAGTCATTCAAATCGGGAAAACACTGGCGCGCGACACTTACCTGCCTTCTTCCATGAACTTTTTCGGCCTGCAATGACCAAGCAAACCTAAGCGCATTTTCCTTCCCGGCGGCGGTGAAAGATCGCAGCTTAACTCGTCCGAAATTTTTCCAAGCACAGATTCATGCCCGCCCTGCCCCTCTTCGAAGAAACCTTCCTCCGCGCCCAATGGAGCGCGGAGTTCGATGCCTTCCAATCCAGCCCGCAATCCGCTGCTCTCCTCGACCGCCTCAAGGCATGGGCTGACCGCGATGTCCTCAAAGAACGCGCCTCCGAAGCCGCCTTCATCCAGCGCTTCTTTGCGCAAACATGGGGCTACCACCTCCAGGGAAATGAAGCACCTGCCTACACCTGCCGCCCGCAGTTTGATGTCGTAGGTGCTGGCCAGACAGGCGGCACCGGACAGGCCGACCTCGCACTCGGAAACTTCGGCACCGGCGGCGATGCCATCCCGCAAGTCCTCTGCGAGTTCAAGGACATCCGCTCTGGCCTCGATGCGAAACAAGCCCGTAAAGGCAATACCCGCTCGCCCGTCGAGCAATGCTTCGACTACCTCCACTCCGCCTGGCAATCGCGCGACCGCGACTCGCTCACCGAGCCCTTCTTCGCGCTCGTCACCGACATGAACGAGTTCCGCCTCTACGTCCGCCGCCTCGGCCGCGGACAGTTCCAACGGTTCGTCATTTCCGGTCCATCCAGCGCCACCGAACCCACCCTGCTCTCCGACACTCCCGCCGCCGCCTTCCGCCGCTTCGTTTTCTGGAAAATGTTTCAACCCGAAATGCTCCTCGCCGGGCGTGGCGCACCCTTGCTCGACCGCCTTCTGCGCGACCAGATCATCCGCGAGAAAACCATCGAGAAAGACTTTTATCGCGAATACCGGGAATACCGCGAGTTCACCTATCGAACCCTCATCGAGGCGAATCCAAACTTCACCGGCACACGCGGCCAACTCGTCCGCCTCACCCAGCGTTTCCTCGACCGCTGCATCTTCATCCTCTTCTGCGAGGACATGGGCCGCGTCCTCCGCTACCCGCCCGCTTTGCTGCGTGACATCCTCATCGAGAAAAGCCAGAGCCAGTTCTACAACCCCGAAGGCTCCGGCCCGTGGGACGAAATGCGTGCCCTCTTCCGCGCCATGCGGGATGGCGGAAACTTCGGCACCCACGCCATCGACAAATTCAACGGCGGCCTCTTCGAGGAAGATCCCGAGTTCGATGCCCTCCACATCCCCGCCAAAGTCTTCTGCGCCCAAGGCCAGGCCAGCAACCTGTTAGGCCACCCGCGCACCCTCCTCCACTTCTCCGCCGCCTACAACTTCGGCCTCAGCTCCGCCGCTGGCGAACGCGCGATCTCGCTCTACACCCTCGGCCGCATCTTCGAGCAATCCATCACCGAACTCGAAATCATGGAGGCCGAGGCCGATGGCCGCCTCTCCATCAACCAGCTCAGCAAGCGCAAAACCGACGGCGTCTATTACACGCCCGAGTGGACCGTCAGCACCATCGTTGACCAAACCGTCGGCGCACGCCTCGAAGACATCAAAACCGAACTCGGCTTCTACGACCTGCCGCCGCTCGGAGAAGAAGACATCGCGAAATACCGCTTTCATCTTAAAGATCCCCGGAAAACCGCTCCCGTCGCCGGAAAATGGGTCAAGTTTTTCGATGACTACCGCTTCCGCCTCGGCCAGCTCCGCATCGTCGATCCCGCCTGCGGCTCCGGAGCTTTCCTCATCCAGGCGCTCAACCGCCTCGTCGAGGAATACCGCTGGATCATCGCGGAAAAGGAACGCATCACCCGGGCGCGCGGCCTCTTCGACCAGGATTCCATCATCCGCTCCATCCTCTCGCAAAACATCTACGGCGTGGACATCAACCAGGAGTCCGTGGAAATCACCAAGCTCGCCCTCTGGCTCCACACCGCCTCACCCGGCAAGCCACTCTGCTCGCTCGATCAGAACATCCGCTGCGGAAACAGCCTCGTCGGCCCGGATTTCGCCGCCTTCTACGACCAACGCCACGAAACCCTTTTCGCCGCCGCCGATGCCAACGAGCGCGAGCGCATCAACGCCTTCGACTGGCACGCCGCCTTCCCCGAAGTTTTTTCCCACGGCGGCTTCGATTGCGTCATCGGCAACCCGCCCTACATCAAGCTCCAGCACTTCCGCCGCGCCCAGGCCGATACCGCCGCCTACCTCACCGATGCGAAAAATCCCGACGGCACCCCCGTCTATGCCAGCACCCAGAGCGGCAACTTCGACATGTATCTGCCCTTCATCGAAAAAGGCATCCGCCTCCTCAAACCCGCGGGCCGCATGGGCTACATCGCCCCTAACGTCTGGATGGTCAACGAATACGGCAAACCCCTGCGCCAGCTCGTCCGCCAAACCCGCTCGCTCGACCGCTGGCTCGACTTCAAAAGCCACCAGATCTTCGACGAAGCCATCACCTACACCTCCCTCCAATTCTTCCGCGGCTCCCCCTGCGAATCCCTCACCTGCGCCTTCGCCCCCGATGGCAACGCCGCCGCTGTCCAATGGGAAAACGCCGACCGTGTGCCCTACGAGGAATTGCCGGAGGAGGAGGCTTGGGTTTTGGCTCCGATGAAGGAGAAGGAAATGCTCGGGAAATTGTTAGCGTGCCACCCAGCCCTGTCTTCTTTTGCAGCAGAAAATGCCGTCGGATTCCGTGGCATCGAATCTGGTGCGGACGAATTCTATCATTTTGATCGCATTGGGCCTAACCGTTTCGTTGGCGCAAAGAACGGCGCACGGATGGACATGAGAGGGGTCGAAGTCAGCTTGGATGACGCAATCATGAGAAAGCTTGTCTCTTCAGAGGACGCAAAACGCTATTCTCTGCCGAATCCAGTGAGGCACACCATCTTTCCATACCGGATGGACGGATCCACCGCTCTCTTGATTTCCGAATCCGACTTGGTTTCAAGATTTCCGCTCTGCAAGGTATGGTTCCAGGAGCACGAGCAAAAACTGCGGGAGCGAGACAATGGAGCGATGAACGTTTCCTCTGGATGGTTTGGATACACCCGCCCGATGAATCTCCACCTTCAGGACAAACCAAAAATCGGGGTTCCTCAAACGGTGCAGAACCTACATGGGTTCTTTGATAGCGGCGGCGACTTTTGTTTCAACAACGTCCGTGTAGGAGGGATACTCGTTGCAGATGAGATTACGGGCTGGTTCCTGCTGGGGGTCATCAATAGTCCGGTGCCAAACTGGGTCTTCAAACGAATAGCCCGTCCTAAGGAAGGCGGCTATTACGAGGCCAACAAACAATTCATCGCCCCGCTCCCCATCCCCGACGCCACGCCCGAGCAGCGCACGGACGTCGGCACCCGCGCCCGCGAGTTGCAGGAACTCCACACCCGCCGCCGCGACACCATCGCCAAGCTCGCCCAACGCCTGCACAGCGCCCAAACCACCCCACTCACCCCCGCGCCTAAAGAAGATTGGCTATGGTCGGACATCGGCACCCCCGCCACTTGGAAGCAATCGCCCGAAGCCCCCACCGGACTCACCGCCCGCGAACTCACCGCCTGGGCCAAAACCCGCCATGCAAAGGCCCTGCAAGACCACTGCGACACCCTCAACGCCCACCTCCAACCCGGCACCACCTTCACTGTAGAAAACACCGAAGACGAACTCGCCCTCCAAATCGGCGGCCGCCAAGCCCTCCGCCTCTACGACCGCCCCGACACCCCATTCCTCGCCGCCCAATGGCGCCACGCCCTCCGCGACCTCAACGTCACCGAAGCTTTTGACGCAAAACGCCTCCTCAACTACCTCCTGACCCTCCGCACCACCACCGAGGAAACCCTCCGCGACCGCCTCATAGCCATCGACCAGGAAATCACCCGACTCGACCAAACCATCGCCGCCCGCGAATCCGCCCTAAACGCCATCACCTACCAACTCTACGCCCTCACCCCCGAGGAAATCGCGATGGTGGAGGGCGGGTGAAATATAAAATACATTACAATGCGTAAAATTAATCTATTACAATGAAACGAAAAGCAATCTTAATAGGAGCCTCACCACAGGATGACCCACTTGAAAATGTCGCGCTTGATGTTGCAACGTGGCAAGAGTTCCTTAAAACTAATCACGGAGGTGGATGGGATGAGAATTGTGAGATTATTGATGCGACAGAAATGAACCGAGAAGACTTATTGAAGTTATTACAACAAACCAAAGATCATGATTTTTCGATGGTAATATTTGCAGGGCACGGATTTTCGGTGAAAACCGATTTGCCATGGCCTGAACTAAATCTAATACTTCAAACTGGGGAAACGATTCTTGAACGCGAAATCAACCCAGGAACACCGCGCTGCAATATTATACTAGATTGTTGCCGAGCGCACGGCGAAAACGTGCGGCCACTTGAGGAAAGAGTCAAAAAGTCGTCACTGGAACGAGCTTATGATGAAGTTAGGGCTAGAATATTGTATGATAATGCACTAGAATCTGCTGAGAGCGGATTGGTCAGAATTTATGCAACAGGGGACAATGCAGCAGCAGCGGACAAGGCTTCTTTCAGTCAAATTCTCATTCACAGCTCGATGCGTTGGGCAGGGCATAATCAAGGTATCCTCTCCATTAAAGATGCAGTTGCTATGGCCGCTACAGAAATGGAGTCAATCCGCCCACAGCAAATTCCTGAATACAATGGTGGCAGGCGTCTACGACACTTTCCCTTCGCGCTAGGATTATGAAGAAGTCATTTTACCTTAAGTCCATGAGGCTACGCCAGAAAATTAATTTTCTATGGCTGTGTTGGTTCCGTCCTCAAGTTTTAACCAATGAACGTGAGAGAAAATCACTAAACCATGAATTGACGAAACATTGGCAAGATCACACTATAAATGTTTATGAGCTGATTCATGAGCAATGGGAAAAGGATTCTAGCATTTCTGATCATAATTTGGACAACCGATTCATTGTATTTATTGATCATGAGCTAGCAGTTGATTGGATAACAAAAAGCAATTTAGATAAAGAAACCGCCAAACTTGTTTCTGCATCCGAGGCCGTTGGTGCACGACGGTGCAGACACCTTCCAACAGAGCAGGTTTTAGAATTTAAAAGGCTCGTTGGACAATCTGTAGTTTGCGCCATACATGGTAATTTGAAAGAAAGCTCATCAATTTCGCGCAGGGCGGCGGATTTTCTGAAGGCGAGAACTATTGAACGCTCAAGGTATTGGTCTTTGTTAGGAGCTCATGTTATTTTGGTAGTCATTTTCATCTTCTTTATTGTCAATTTTTATAGTTTTATAAATATTCTCTCATCATGGGAGGGTATTGGACTCGGTGCGTTTGGAGGTCTAATTGGGGCATACGTTTCGATATTGCTGAATTCCAGCAAAGGGAGTTGGGATTCAGCCGCAGGATTTTGGATTCACTTTTTGGAAATATTTTCGAAAATACTTGTCGGCACGATATTAGGAACTGTTGCCGTGGCTTTTTCCCGTTCCGTTCATGCTCCCCCTTCATTGAGCTTGATAGTTTCAGATATTTACTCATCATTTATTCTTGGATTAATATTTGGTTTTTCAGAGAGGCTACTTCCTAAAATAATATCTCAATACACAAACAACATAACCAAATCAGAAGATGACACGTATAGCCATAATAATTGAATCATCAAATGTTGAGGGTGAAACTGATTTGCCAGGAGCAAGGGTAGATCAGAGAAACTGGGTGAATTTTCTTAAAAGTGAATTAGGTGGATCATGGTGTGACATTGAAATTATTTTACTCAGCAAGCCCTACTCTAACGATGTGGATGTGCTACTTGATGAGCACAAAGATAAATATTGTTTTGTGGCCTTCTCAGGTCATGGATCCGAAGGCTCCGTTGCTCTTAACGACCATTACAAAAACTTCCCAAGCAGTAATCTCAAACCGCGAGGAGAAAAAGGAACTTTATTAATTGATTCATGTCGTGGTGTCGAGGCTGCTACCGAATTTAATTTTTCTGCAAGACAAACGCTAATGGAGGCGGCATACAGTGGTAGATCTGTAATAGCAAATTCTAGGACTGGCCGATCAACCGAGTTCATGGCAAAGGCTGCTAGTTTGGAAAGCAGATCGAGTCATAGTGTCACTTGGCGCCTTGCGTTGATGAGATCTAAATCTGGATTGGTAGAAATGCTAGCTTGCGCTCGTGGTGAATCAGCTGATGAGGATCCTAATTATGGCGGCTACTACACAAGCTTACTTCTTCAGTCAGCAGATCTTTGGCAACAAGCAGGGGGACTTGGTAATGTTCACACAACTTTAGATGCACATAATCATGCATCCGCAAAAATGCCGCCACAGCAAAATCCAGAATACAGACCTACGGACTTGACCTTTCCATTCGCTGTTTCGGTCTAAATGGAGCCTTCATGCAGTATTGCTCCTCAAATCCCCAGCGACTTCTGATCCGGATTTTTCAACTCATCTGGCCTGAATCCATCCTTGAGCAGAAGTGATGAAACCCGGCAGTGATTGGAGCTGCGGAGCCGTTCCGCCCAGCGGGTGAGCGTGTTCGCATCCTCGGTGAGAATAATCGAACACTCCTCGATTTGGGCTTGGGCTAGGATTTTGAGGTCATTGCGGACGACGCTGCGATTCGCCTCATCCACCGGCTCGGTGCCCTTGATTTGCCGGTGGTAATTCGCCGACTCGACCGCATGGCGGAAATTGAACGGGAGAATGTGGAAGTTGCCGAGAGGGAGGTCACTGACGGGTTGTCCGACCTCGAACTCCGCCACAACGAGTGTGGACAGGCAGAGCATGTGTCCGTTACCGACACAGTGCCGGAAATAATCCACCGCCACCGCGTGATGGGTGCGCGCAGGATCAGCGAACGTGATGAGGAATGAAGTATCGACGCAGATTTTCAACATGGTTCAGGATTCCCGCAATTGTTCCACCCACTCCGTCGGGCTGCTGATGCCCGCCCATGCTTCTTTGCCCTTCCGCCACAGGGTCTTGAGCTTGTCCTCATCCACTTCGCGAAGCGGCTTCACTACATCGATCAAACGCGCTTGGCGGATTTCACCCGTTCGGATGTGTTCTTTCACACTCACGTTCAGAATCATCGATTTGTAGAGATAGTCCGCGCCTTCGAGT
>Ga0163144_10013777_pt1 | contig 16836 bp, 12 predicted proteins | sample OliLak19BULKMAT1_FD_123175 | JGI IMG/M metagenome (GOLD analysis project Ga0163144, IMG submission 123175) | Freshwater microbial mat bacterial communities from Lake Vanda, McMurdo Dry Valleys, Antarctica - Oligotrophic Lake LV.19.BULKMAT1 | ecosystem: Environmental > Aquatic > Freshwater >... | reverse complement strand
CGTCGCACCTGATCTGCGAGTGTTTGAATTCCAAGTTGGTGGTAAGCTCGCGAGAGCGCACTCGCGATGACAAGCGTCGGACCCTGCACGTTTTGAATCGCCAACAACTGATCGATCGCTTCGGGAAATCTTCGTTCAAGAATATGCTGATAGGCCTCGAACGGCAGAAGTCCCGCGTGCGACTCGGAAAAGGTTTTCGGCATGTAAAACCGATAAATCGCTGACAAAAAGAATTGGGCTCTGACGCGATGATACAAATTGCCCGTTTGGCGTCGAAAAGTCTCAAGCTCATTCACGGCTCTTAACAATGCCTCGGTATCAAGCCCACGGCACAACGACTCCAGAGTCCGGTGACGAACCGTGTCATCCGTGGAAAGGATGGTCTCGATCCAGTTATTGTTGGCTAATACTGCAGTGTTCATGGTAGGTTCACGAAGATTTTTGTGAGGCAAGTAACTCGACCATATCGCTCAACACTCTCTCTCGATCCACGCCTGAAAGTGATAACGCCAGCTGTGTGTTCAACAAGCCATACTTCACGCCAATGTTGTACCGTTGTCCTTGAATTTCACATGCCAAGTACCGCTCGTGATTGGTAAGTTCGTTGAGTGCTTCGGCTAGCGAAACTGGGCGTCTTTCATTGAAGACGATTCGCTCGAGGATTTCGAGAACCGCTGGGGTCAAGACATGCATCCCAAAGAAGCAGAGATAGATTCCGCTTCGAAAGCCTGCGATGGTCAGCTCTTGCTCGGCCAACGTTGGAGTCGGTTTCTCGATCACTCGCTTGACATCGTAAAGCCGCTCCGTTTGAGGAAGTCGAATGCCGCCGATGGCGCCATAGAAAGGCAACATCGTCTCGCGTGTCGCTTGAACGCCGGACACAGAACATTCCTCGGCGGTTGCAACTTCGATCAACTGCTTAACGCAACCTTTGTCCTGCGAGCTCAAGTAGAGATGGTCGCCTACAAGATGCAGAAAGGGCGCGTCCTCCAAAAACGACTTGGCGCACAAGATCGCTTGGCCATATCCGGTAGGCTCAGGTTGCGTGACAAAGGTAAGTCTTTCGACAAAGCCGCCAGCTGCACGTCGATAAGCTTCTTCATTTCCAGGACTAATGACGATCGCTACGGATTCGATTCCCGATTTCGCGACTTTGCCTAAGATCATTTCCAAAGCTGTTTTTTCGACACCATCACGATCAACTAGACGCTGCAGAGGCAATGCCGACTGGCCAGGACCAGCAGCGGTAATAAGTGCTTTGTTGATTTGCATGGTGTTGATTAACGAAATCGCCGAGCAGATTGAGAATGAACTCTTGTGACGTATTGCCAATCCCTAGAATAATCGGGTGCGATAAGGGCGGCTAGGAAAACACATCGTCTTGACGGTTATACCGTCTAATCGTCTCGGAAAATGCAGATTATAGCGATTCGGAAAAGCTGTTGGCTTTACGTTAACAGTGCCTAACAAATGCGGCGAAACCAGTTGGCTCGCGTCCTGCCGATACAAAAATACAATCGAAACTCAATTGCAATCGGCTTTACGCCAGCGGATCGTTACGCATGGGACTCCTGCTCTATTGAACCCAATGATTCTAGCAACCTTATCCAAATGTCAAAGTGAGGACAACATTTGCGCATCAATGACAAACCAATCAGTTCGGCGACCTGTGGCCCAACGGCTGCCTTGGAAAATTCATAATCCGGAAACTCCTTAATGATTCGTTTTGAAGGAGCGGTTTGCTGTCCGTCGTTGATTAGCTCAGGGCTTGCATGTGCATCGACGATTTTGCGCAGATTTGCGATTTGAGTTCGTTCGTCAGGATAGAACAATCCGAATTCTTCCGGCTTTACCAGCAAGTAGGTTTCGAATTCGTGCAACGCTAGAAATGGCACAAAGCGACGATCTGGTAAATCGACTGCCCATGCCTCTTGTAACGAACGGACGCGTTGGTAGGGATCGTTGCGGAATCGTTCCGCGTCATCCAATCCTGGAAAGTCTGGGGCAATAGCGTACAAATCGATGATCGTGCTAAAAAAGACATCGCTCGCCCTCTCTTGTTTTGTGAATCGTTCGATGTCGTCTCGCATCGGCTTGTACTTGCGACCACCTCCACGATGAGCTAGCCCCTTTCGACGTGCGTGCGCTATCTGAACCGCCGGTCGCAAGTAGACTCCACAGGAGGCAAGATGTGGTGACAAAACAGTATCTGCAAAAGTTTGTTCCGTACGTCCCTCAACAAACAAATACAGTCGGGCCATCAGTGCGGCCCCCCCGCAACAACGTTCTTTTCCCAAACCTCACCTAAGCTGTATTCTTCCAACCAGGCCTCTAGCTGTTCCGGATCCGGTCGCTTAAACGTTGAACCTTGCTTCGTGCGATCAACGACAATAACATCTTCCGGTTGGAAATGATCAAGAAAAGTGCTCGATTGTGTACTAATCAGGACCTGACTATGCGCCGCAGCTTTTTGAAAAAGTGCCGCAATAACATTTAGAGCATATGGATGCAAGCCAAGTTCTGGTTCATCGACAATAATCAACGCCGGAAGTGTTTCCGTCGGTTGCAACAACAAAGTGATCAAGCAAATTGCTCGGAGAGTACCATCTGACAACTGATGAGGCCCAAAAAGTTGATCGGAGCCTTTCTCCCGCCAGTTCAAAAGAAGGTCCTTTCCTCCGGGACCTTCAGGCTTAAGGTCGAAATCTTCAAAGAACGGCGCGACTAGCTGTATTGTTTTCACAATGCGACGGTAGATGGAAGTATCAGGGCCTTCCTTCAAGTGATAGAGGAAAGGCGCAAGATTGGCAGCGTCGTACATGAGCAGCGAATGGTTGTTGACGTAGCCTGCTTGTCGTACTCGAGCCGTCGCTGACGTATCGTGGAAATGATAGACGCGACATGTGTTCAGAAGATGCCTAAAGACTTTCGCGTTGGCCTGACCTTGGTTGGCTTCTTCGCGAATCCGTGTTTCGAAGTGGCCTGCTCCAAGTGAAACCGCATTTGGAAGTATGGAAGATCCCGTACGCACGAATCGAAGTGACTCACTCGCAAACCCGAGTGTATCGCCAGCCGCATAAAACCAGCGTGCATCGTAAACACTTGTGCCCGTATCGGTTTCAAATTCCAATGTTGCTTCGATCTGCGGCGTTCGCTTCGGCCCATGATGTAGCAGCGAATGTGCGCGACCATGCTGACCAATGAACTCTTGCAGTCGTGCACCCATCATCTCATTCAACAAGCGAAAGAACGAGACCAGGCTTGACTTGCCCGCACCATTGGCGCCGATCAATACGTTCATCGAGCTAAATTCAATGGTCGCTTCCTTGATCGATTTGTAACCGTGAAGTTTTAATCTTGTTAGTCTAGCCATATGGATCGTTTTTCTCGGGGAGACGGGGCCCGGGTTAAGCCTTCCGGAACGAGGCGTGGCATTGAATCGACGTTCGAAACTTCAACAAGAACCCCCGTCCCCACCAGTTGGCTTTTCGATTTGCCAATTACTTGACTGGTTCGCTTTGCTTCCCTTCTTCGATTGCAAAAATGCGGTTTCGATTGGCAATGAAAATCGAACCGTTCGCGGCTATCGGTGTCGTATAAAGAGCCGAGCCAAGGTTGATTTCAGCGATGATTTTAATCTTGTCTGCAAGCTCCAACTTAATGATGATAATGTCCCCATCTTCATCGCCGATATAGACTTTGCCGTCTGCGATCAAAGGCGATGCCCATGAGGCGGCGAGCATATCATGTGTCCAATGCGCGACACCGGTCTTTGCGTCCAGGCAATGAATGACACCGGCGAAGTCAGCAACGTAAAGAATATTGTTTTTGATGGCAACAGAACCGCAGGTCCGGTGCATCTGTGTTTCGAATTCCTTTGGGTCATTTCCGACGTAGTGCCAAACCGCAGCGGAGTTCGCGTTGTCCCGTTCAACATCCCCGTCTGCCGCAACCAAAGCTTGCTTGCGTTTGGGCTCGACGGGTTTCGACATGTCTTTGGTGTTGAAAACTTGGGTCGGGCTGGTATCGCCGCGTTTGTTAGGGTCGATGCACCACAAGTGGCCTTGTCCATCTCCGTGCTCAGGATCTTCACCGACAGCGACGTAGATCAATCCATCGTAAACAACTGGAGTTCCAATGATGTGATTTCGAGTTGCGTTATTCAGGCTGTATTTGGAGTCCTTTGGATTGCAATCGAATTTCCACAGCAGCTTAGACTGGCTACCGTTCCCCTTTGGGTCGAAGCTGTAAAGCCAGCCATCACCGCCGCCAAATAGGACCTGCGCTTGCCCTTCGAAAGTACCATAAGCGGGGGAGGACCATTGGCCGTGCAGAATGTTTCCGAGCGGCGAGTTGTCTGTCCAAAGAACGGCCCCCGTGTTCTTGTTCATACAAATGAAGCTAGGCGCTTTCTCTTCGGGGATTGCGATGTGTCCGTCGTCCACTCCGTTCCCAGTTCCGACGAACAGGAAGTCGCCGACGGCTGTGACTGAGCAACTGCACATGTTGTGTTGGGAAATACTGAGTTGTGCCATCATGTCCAGCTTCCAGACCACGTCGGCTTCGTCTTTGTTTTCGTTTGGCTCTTTGTTGAACGGACCATCGTTTTCATTGTCCGCGAATCCATCCGTATCGAGACAAACCACTTCGCCTCGGCTAGTCACGTACCAGAGTCGATCCCCCTCAATCATTGGGGCGCAGCAAATCCCCTGGTTCGGCCAATCGTGAACTCGGCCGGTCGGAAGCTTTTCGCTGCTGTGTTGCCACAACATCTTTCCGTCCTTTTCATCAAAACAGATCAAGCACCCCAGGTCGACAGCACCTGGATAGCGTTTGATATAACCGTTGCCATTGTTGGTTCCAACATAGACTTTTCCGTTGGCGACGACTGGATTGCCGTAAGTTTCGGAACCGAGTTTCATGACCCAGCGAATGTTCTTGCCGGTTTTTACGTCGAATTCGATCGGCAGAGGTCCTGAATCTGGCACGTTGTTTCGCTCGGGCGAGCCGCCCCACTGCGGCCAATCCTTTTTACCAACGTTCATTTTTGAGATAGCTGCTGTTGCGACAGCCGTAGGATCATAATCGTCTGCGAATGCGGAAAACGCTCCGAAACCACAAAGTGTGCCAACCCCGAATAAAGAAAGGGTTTGGATCCGAGGGAATCGTTTAAATGCCAATCGCATGGGGTTTGTTTGCCTTGTTTACGAAGTATTGTTGAGGTGGACCAAGGGATGGTGGAAACTAGGACCGGTAGGACGGGCAATTATAGCCTAAGTGACAGTGGCCAGGGAATAGAGTGAAACGCTGGACTTTTTCGGCACTTCTCGCCGATCGCCAGTAACTGGTTCCAAGGCTCTGCCTTGGAACCCACTGAATTGCAGGCTCTGCGGCTCTGCCTGGGCAGTGCCGCGGAGCCTGGGAACAATAAAGAATGATGGCGAGGAGCGAGAAGTCTCGACTTTTTCGACAGGATTGGAAGCGATAGGCGAAAGTTGGATTTCTAACATTGCTAAGTTGCAATTTCGTTGCTTGCCCCCAAACAAGGGCCAAAATACAATGTTGGGCTGGCGCCACGCTTGTTCCCACCTCCCTTATTCCCTTCCAAACAGAATTCCAACCAATCCATGCTCAACCAATTCTCCAGACGTGATTTTCTTGCAACTACATCTGTTGGTCTTGGAGCTGCGTTGGCAATTCCCAAGGGCAGTCTTTTCGCTCAAGCGGAAAAGGCAAAGCCGTTCAAGATTTCGTTGGCTCAATGGTCGCTCCACAAAACCCTCCAACAGAAGAAATTGGACAATCTAGACTTTGCCAAAGTAACGAAAGAAAAATTCGGGATCGAAGCGGTCGAGTACGTGAACCAGTTCTTCAAGGATAAAGCGAACGATGCAGCCTATCTCGCTGAGATGAAGAAACGAACCAGTGACCTCGGTGTCACGAATGTACTCATCATGATCGATGGTGAAGGTGCACTTGGCGACGTGGATGAACAGAAGCGAAACAAGGCGGTCGAGAATCACTACAAATGGGTCGATGCAGCTAAATACCTCGGATGCCATTCGATTCGAGTCAATGCAGGAACCACGGCGGACTACGAAGAGGGAAAAAAACTGGCAGCAGACGGATTACGTCGCTTGTCCGAACACGCAAAGCCACTCGACATGAACGTCATTGTCGAAAATCATGGTGGATTGAGCTCGAATGGCAAGTGGCTAGCCGAGACAATTCGTTTGACGGGGATGTCCAACTGCGGAACGCTTCCCGATTTCGGCAATTTCTACGAATACGATCGTTATCAAGGTGTTACCGACCTAATGCCTTTCGCCAAGGCAGTCAGTGCCAAGAGCTATGACTTCAACGAAGCAGGCGAGGATACCAAGATCGACTTCTTGAAGATGATGAAGATCGTTATGGATGCCAATTACCATGGCTGGGTTGGCATTGAATACGAAGGCTCCAAAATGAGCGAAGATGATGGCATCATTGCAACCAAAAAGCTGCTGGAAAAATGCATGGCTGCCTTGGGATAAAGTGACTTAGTAATGCAAACCGATACGATCTGTTATTCCGAAATGTCAGATTCTGTAGATCACGAATTTCAAAGTATCCTGCTGGTAGACGACAGCTTCGTATTGAGAGATCGCTTAGCAATGGCGTTTGAGGAACGCGGTTTCCGCGTGTCGGTCGCAGGCACTTGCGACGAAGCCGTCGAAGTGTTTCGAGCAAACCCAACAGACCTAGCCGTAGTCGATTTGCGAATGCCAGGGCGAACTGGCTTAACCGTTATTGCGGATTTGAAAGCGATTCGGGCAGATGTCAAAATTCTGATCTTATCGGGTTTTGGAAGCATCGCGACGGCAATCGATGCTATTCGTTTGGGAGCCGTCAATTTTTTGCCAAAACCCGCAGATGCGGACGATATCTTGAACGCTTTCAAACGAGGTGGAACAGAAGTTCAGATCGTTGAGAATGATGAACAGATTTCAGTCCCTACCCTGGCGCAAGCGGAATGGGAACACATCCACCGCATCCTAGCCGACTGTGGCAACAACATTTCCGAAGCGGCTCGCCGTCTGGGCATTCACCGACGTTCGCTTCAACGCAAGCTTCGCAAGCGAGCTCCAGAACCGCCGAAACAACCCGAAGCCTAACCATCTCGTGGGATAGGCTTCCAGCCTGTCATTTCCAAAGCGACAGGCTGGAAGCCTATCCCACTAACTTAAAGTACAATCAGTCACTGAGTGGCTGCGAGCTGCGCAGGTATGCAAACAAATCGGCAATCTGTTGCTCTGAAAGTTCTTTGAGCATTCCTTCGGGCATGAGCGATGCTTGCTGCTGTATAAATTGCTCCACTTCCGATTTCGCAATCACATGCGATTTGCCATCTACTCCCTTGAGAATGTACTGGTCATCGGTTTGGCTTTCGATGAAACCAGTCAGAACCGTACCGTCGTCTAGACGCACACCGATTGTTTGGTACCCCTCCCTAATTTCAAGACTTGGCGCGATGATATTTCGAACCAAGGTTTGCAGTTGGTCCCGTTGATAGCCAGTCAAATCCGGTCCAATTTCACCACCTTCGGCATACAATTTATGGCATCGCGCGCAGCCTGCCTTGAATTGCACCTTCCCTCGATAGGGGTCTCCCTCAAACGCTTCAACGCGGGCCAATAAAGTCGAAACGTCTTTCTGGGCTTGCACTAAATCCGGACCAACCAGTCCAGGATAGAGTTCTCTAACCTGGATTTGCAACGCCTCATCGCTGTGAAGCCGCATGGCCCGAACGCATTCAAGCGGCATCGACTTGGCATCCACGCGTTTTGCAACAGCCGAGTCGAGCCATGCTTGTGTCCATGCTTTTCGCGTGCCCAAGACTGACCCGGCAACTGCCCGCAGTCCCGAAGATACTCCCGGCCAGAGACGGATGATCTCCTCTGACACTTGCGAATCGTCAAAACCTGCCATCGCCGAAAAGGCAGCGGACCGAATCGAGTCGGTCTCTTTAGCGTTGCCCGCAATCTGCATGAGACTCGGTAACGTTTCCGAGTACTTCAGTTCACCAACGAGCTGCACAAGCTGGGTTCGCAAAGCCAACGGTGCCTTGATATCGACGAGTAAAACGAGAGCATCTTGTTTCGCTTCTTTATCTCCTCGCCGTAATCTCAACGTCAATGACGGCTGGCCCAACCCAATGAGCGCATCGATCACTCGATCCGGAACACCTAACAACGATCTGCCGACAAACGCTCTCTCGAACGCTTCGATGGCATTCTTTGCGGCGGAAGCTCGAACCGATGTCGGCTGCTTCTCAATTTCCTTTAGCACACGAGTTATGGCTGCCATGCTCGACGGCGTATTCGTCTTCCCCCAAATCTCAATCAAGTTTGGAACAATGCGATCGGTCATCATTTTGCTTGGCCAAATTGTTTCACTCCAGGGCAATCGACTCAAGATTAGGTCGGGGGTCCCAGAATGCGGCTCAATGGCCCACCATACCATTAATGGCAGTGAGAGATCCGAGTCTGGAAGCTGTCGCGACAGAAGCACCGCTGCGATTGCAAGCGCATTCTCGCTACGAAGCCGCTTTGCTGAACTGGCAATTTGGCACAAAACTTTCACGTTGGATTCGGAAGCCGCAAGCGCTTCGATTGCAGCTGCCGAGGATGGACTGACCTGTCGATCGTCGCAAACCAAACGAACAGCCCAAGCGCGGACCGCAGGGTTCTTATTGGAAAGCAGTTTGCTAAGACTTAATCCATCCTCGCCTACAGCCAACATGGTATCGTCCAACCAACCGCATGCATGCATGGTCCAAAGCGACTCGAGTGCAAGTTGCCCTCCGCCGTCGATTGCATTCTCCAAAGTACTTCGCACTTCAGTCTTAAGCGGATGCTTGGCAATCAGCTCTCGCGCTCGCCAACGTTGCCAGCGATAGGGATGGCTCAGTTTTGTTTTAAGATATGCGAGCGATTGAAGGTCAGTCCCATGAGCAAGGTTCGGTTCCCACAGTGTAGTAACCGGAGCTTGTTTGGGAATTAAGCGATAGACACGTCCATGATCTCGATCCATCTTTCCGACATGCGCATAAAGATGCGCAACCTGGAAATCGTACCAATCGCAGATGTACGCAGCTCCATCAGGACCATCCTGAATTGCAACAGGACGGAACCATTTGTCGTCGGACGCAACCGTATCTTCGATATCTTTGGTCTCAAACGTTGATCCCAGCGCTAACAATTGCGTTTGGATCAATTTGCCATGCAGTGGATCGACGGCAAGCATTGAGTCCGGCATCGTAGCTTCAAACGCGGTCCCGTTGGTGAGCAGCATGGTATGTGTAAAGCGTTGGATGGGCGCATGTCGCATCGGATCGAGGTAACCAAACGAATTTGGATTCGATAGCCCGCCGTGTTTGTTAAACCCCTTCCGATAATAGGCGTCTTGGAGATAGTGAAATCCTCGGGTGTCCCCTCCGTTGTGACCAGAGAATATTTCTCCGCCATCATCAAACGCGACACCGAACGCGTTGCCACCACCCTCCGCAAAAATTTCGTACTGGTGTGTAACGGGATGGTACCGCCAGATCGCTTGCCCCATTGAACGTTTGGCCGCTTCTTTGGAACCGTATCGACGCACGTTGCCGCTGACCGTGCTTCCTTGAGCCGCGTACAACCAACCATCCGGCCCCATGCACAAGCTGTTCACGACCGAGTGGGTATCCTCCAATCCAAACCCTTCCAAGTGAACGACAGGCGGCCCGTCTGCCTTGAGATCACCGTCCTTGTCGGCATAAAAAAGAAGATACGGTGGATTCAGAACCCACGCCCCATCGCCCGTTGGTACCACCGCTGTAACGATGTTCAGGCCATCTACAAAAGTCGTTTCCGTCTCAAGAGATCCATCCCCGTCACGATCTTCGTGAACAGTAATCGTGTCCGCGCCAGGTACGCCACCAAACCCCGGAGGCAAGGGAACCGAATCGTAAACGGTACGCCAAAAATTATCCCGACTGAGTCGCTTTAGACCGGCCGGATCAGGATATTGCAGGTACTGTACCACCCACAATCGTCCCTGCGTATCGTGCGAGGTACTGAGGGGTTGGCTAATCTGCGGATCCGATAGAAGCGATTGAATAGAATAGCCGTCAGCCAATCGGAATTTCGTCAAAGCATCAACCGAGTTGAGCGCCGGCCCTTGACCTTGATCCTCAGGCTTTTGCTTCCCGCTAACACTACTCGCAAAAACGAAGCAAACGAGCGCCAGGCATCCATAAAGAATCGTGAATCGTTTCAATAGCATTCTGAATCTCAATCTCTATCAAGTGTAGTCTACGGGTCGTTGAATATGCCGCGATGCCCAGTCTATCCCAGATAAGCAGTCTTCGTTTCACTAACCACAGGATTCCCAAAAATGCAGGTTAAAACACAGAGGCACTGAGTTCATAAAGAACCACAAGTTGCCGACACAATTGGGGTCGCTACCTATAACTTCAATAGCTACAATTAGATGTTGTTCGTAGCGTTTTTCCGTCGCAACAACGCATTTGTCGTCGATTGAATCGAACCTATTGTCTCACGCGAGCGTTAGTAACGCACTATGCGATTAGCACTTTTTCGGTGGTCAAAGGCATTTTTGAATTAGAGTCATTTTATGGAGTTCATTAGTCTCGATCAAATTGCGTTCAATCAGGTCACAATTGAATTGATTGACGACGCGACCAAACTTGCGTTGCAAGTGAATAATCGTCGTCCATTGCCAACTGAAGTAATCGAGAAAATCCGAAAAAACCTGCTTGGCGAACGTGTCTATAACAGCAACGCGATTGAGGGCAACACTTTGACGTTGCGGGAGACAAAGCGCATTCTGGATACGGGTAGCATTGTCGATGTTAGTAAGAAACGGGAAGCGACTGAAGTCTTAAATCTTGGAAAGGCGATCGAGCAGTTACAGTCGTTGGTTTCCGACAAAACGACTTGGGCATCTCTTGAAAACCTAACCCGAATTCACCGAACACTGATGACCGGCGTACTAGAGTATGGTGCGGGATCAATTCGTAGTGAGCGGGTGATGATAACTGGTGCGAAACGCCAACCGCCTCGTCCCGAAAAGCTAGACGAGTTGTTGCAATCGTTCTCGAATGAATTAGCTGGATCGCAAGACTGCGAACCGCTGAGATTGGCAACCTGGACTCATTGGGTTATCGCACGTCTCCACCCGTTCATGGATGGCAATGGACGTATGGCGAGACTTTGGCAAGACCTCGTTCTTTTTGGTAATCGTTTCACTGCGGCCGTTATTCGGCATGAGGATCGTACAGAGTATTACAGCGCACTTACCGACGCGGACGATGGAAAATTCGATCCGCTTGCTCAGCTAATAACGCGTTCGCTGAGCCGAACGCTCCAGATAACCATCAATGCCCAACGCGAAGTAGATGAGCTCAAAGGTTGGGCCGCGGTCATCGTCGGAGAAACGAACGCTCGAGTCGACGAGAAACGGCAGCTTGAGTACCTTCGGTGGGTTCGACAAATGGAGCAAGTCAAAGACGCCTTCGAGAGATGTGCAACGCAAATCACGAATGCGTCCGATGGTAGTGTTGAAGTACAAGTGCGTCCATTTGACATTATCGACCAACCAACCTGGGAAACGCTGCGATCGGGTGGTTCCGCAGGCAAGACTTGGTTTTTCTGGGCGAACTTTAGACAGGGCGGTGAGCGAATTCAATACTGCTTCTTTTTCGGAAGGCATTGGTTTTCCGAAGCAGACCGAGAGTTTTCGCAAATTGGGCCGGGAGCAAATCTACTGATCAGTGAGCAAAAAGGTGACGGACCGGCAGTCCGTTTATCAGATGTTCCAAATTGCCCAATTGCATTGCGAGAAATACTGGTCATCGACAATAAGCTTGCTCGAAAACGAGTCGACACAGCAACGAATAAAGAAGTCTACGACCACGATGTTGACGCATTGCAAACTGCACGCGAATTCGTTGAGCAAGTTTTCTTTAGCCGACTCTCTTAGTGGTGCGGTTGCCCAGTTGCCAGCCGCGGCGGTACTTGGCTAACTAACGGTTTTTTGCGGTCTCTATCAACTGCGCGATGAGCGGTAGCAATTGCTTCTTGCGGCTAACGACGTTGTCAAGTTGGTAAAGGTTTCTGTCCAGTTGCGGATAATTGATCTCGTCCCATTCATCGGACTCATGGCTTAGTAGCAGGAGGGAGCCGTTACTGACTACATCGGTTACCAGCAACGCCGAAAAATCTAATCTTTGTGATGACGCGAGTTGTTCCAACGCCGCTCGCAGTTCGTCTTTGCGGTCCCAAAACAAATCGAAGCCGATCTCTTCGATTTGCGAAATCGAAAATCGCTGGCCGTGTTCCGTAAACTCTTTGCAGTCCTCTTTTAAAACCTCGGACGGTGTGCAACTTCGGAGAGCTGAGCCAATTTCGAAAAACTCTTTCGCATAGGCGACCAGATCGACTGAACATAGGGTTTCTAGCCACTTTAGGATTTCACGGTCTACATCCGTGGTCGTCGGTGATCGCAGATGCAGCGTGTCCGATATGATGCCAGATGCCATGCAGAGCGCGATACCAGAACTTGGAATCAAGCCCGCTGCTCGGAATTGCCTAGCGACCAATGTGCAAGTCGAACCGACAGGCTCATTGATAAAACGTATAGGCTGAGTCGATTTGAGACCTCCGCCGAGTCGGTGATGGTCCAGCACCTCGAGGATATCCGCTTCATCGGCACCGTTGACCGCTTGGCTGAGCTCGTTGTGGTCGACCAGAATAAGCTTTGGCTTAGGCGGATTGACCAAGTCGGATTTGGAAAGCACACCAACCAAAATCCCTGAATCATTAACGACTGGAAAGATTGGCTCGCTCGATTGTTCTACGATCAGTCTCGCCTCGTCAACTGGTTTCTTTGCCGAAAGTGAAACGAAGTGGGTATCGATAGCCGAATCGATGAACTGTGCAGATTTGATTCGCATGGTCGTGGTTGCCGTGTCGAATGGGCTTTGAATCACGGCGACGTTGCGAGCTTGTGCGAGTTGGACCAAACCTGGTGAAAGCACGTATCCGCCCGTGACAACTAGGGCGCGGACGCCGTGTTCGATTGCGGGGAGTTGGATTGTTGGTCTGTCTCCGCTGACGACAATCAGCTTCTCAGCTTTGAACTTCTGCATTCGTTCGGTAAATCCGCCGGCGCTCATCGCGCCCACCATCACCAGCAGCTCATCGTGTTGGGTGGGAATAAGCGAGTGCTGAAAACGCCCGCCAAGGACCTCGCAGATTTTCTGTAAGCTTGTTGCGACCGTTCGGGACTTGAGCGGATCTCCATCGTCACGAAAGATCAGGTCCATCAATTGCAAGAGCGATAAAATGCCAACCACCTTGCCGGCATCATCAACGATCGGAATGGCTCGGAGCTCGTGTTCCTTCATTCGAGCGTAAACTTCGAAGAATACATCGCCATATTGTGCTGTTTTGACGTCGCGTTGGCAGACATCTTCGACCTCGGGTCGGACGTCCATCACGATCCTAGGTGCGGGCACCCCGGACTTTCGAAGCACGTACTCCGTTCGTTTATTCGGGGTTCCACAGCATGCAGCAACGGCTTCGGGCCGTGTGGTTTGTTGCAGGAGATCGGCATAAGCGATGGCCGAGCAAATGGCATCGGTGTCAGGGTTGCGATGCCCAAAGACAAGTACACTCATAGGGAATATTGCTATCGTGACGAGCAGAGATGTGATGTACGCCAGTATAGTAGCACACCTACTATATCCAACCCCCCATTGCCAATTGCATTGACAGCGGCGAACATTTTCATTTGAAGATTCGTCTTTTGTCGTGGCGAATCAATTCATCCTCTAATTTTCCCGTCCCATGCAACACGTTCCGCGGGTGCTGGTCGGGTGCCAGGAAATAGCAACATGCTGGAAATTCTATTGCCAGATGGAACCGTTGTCTCTCATCCCGATGATGCTACACCACTTTCGGTAGCCGAAAAAATTGGTTCGCGATTGGCGAAAGCTGTCATCGCCGCGAAGATTGGGGACTTGATCGTCGATGCAAATCGAGCGCTGAAGCCATTTGCAAACGGGTCACCTATTCCGTTGCGACTCTTGACGGAGAAAGATCCGGAGTCTTTGGAGGTTTTGCGACACTCATCCGCCCACGTGATGGCACGTGCGATCATGCGCCTGTATCCGAACGTTTCGCTAGCGTTTGGTCCGACGATCAACAATGGCTTTTATTACGATTTCGATTTGCCGCAAAAGTTGAATGAGGATGACTTTGCAAAGATCGAAGCGGAGATGGCCAAGATCGTGGCGCTTGCGGAACCCTTTGAACAATTTTCGCTTGGCCGCGACGAGTCGGTCGAGCTCTGTCGGGACATGAAACAATCGCTTAAGGTCGAGCATATTCAAACCGGCTTGGCCTCGCACGAATCGCTCGGCTTTTATCGCCAGGGAGAGTTTGTGGACCTTTGTCGAGGGCCGCATATTCCCGATGCGGGACGTATCAAGGCGTTTAAAGTAATGACCATTGCAGGCGCATATTGGAAGGGGGACGCGACAGGACTTCAATTGCAACGGGTCTATGGCACCGCATGGTTTAGCCCCAAGGACATGCAGGCGCATTTGGAACAGGTCGAAGAGGCCAAGAAACGGGATCATCGTGTCATCGGTAAGCGGTTGGGACTGTTTCAAATCTCGAGCGAGGTCGGGCCGGGTATGTGCCTGTGGTTGCCAAAGGGTGCTCGAATTCGAAGCTTACTTGAGGACTTCCTTCGAAAGGAAATGCTCAAGCGCGGTTATGAACCGGTCTATAGTCCGCATCTCGGTCGCGTGGAACTATACGAGACCAGTGGCCACTTTCCGTATTACCGAGACAGTCAGTTTCCGCCATTGTTTGTCAATGATGGAGGCGCGTTGGTGGATGGTTGGATAAAGCGTTTGGGGGCCAAAGAGGGTTTGCCAGTCGCGCATGAGCAGGCCTTTATGCAAGCTGCCGAGGTTCTGGGCTGCGAGATAAAGGAATACAAACCTGAGCAAACTGTAGCAGAGCGAACGGCTGTTCTACAAGCTTGGCAGCGCTTGCATGAACGCTATTTGGTCAAGCCGATGAATTGCCCGCATCATGCCATGATTTTCAAAGCGATGCCTCGTTCGTACAAACAATTGCCGTTGAGGTTGTTCGAGTTTGGAACCGTCTATCGGTTTGAGCAGACGGGCGAACTGAATGGCATGTTGCGCGTGCGAGGATTGACCCAGGATGACGCTCATATTTTCTGCACACAGGATCAAGTCGAACAGGAATTTCGCAATACGATCGAATTGACTCGCATGGTTCTTGAGTCGGTCGGGCTCAAAGACTATCGGGTGCAGTTGTCGCTAAGAGATCCAAAGAGCGATAAGTATGTGGGTAGCGAAGAGAATTGGCAAAAAGCAGAAGCGGCTCTCAGGCGAGTGCTTGAGGAATCGGGCTTGAATTTTGTGGCTGCGGAGGGCGAAGCTGCCTTCTATGGCCCCAAGGCCGACTTCATGGTTCGGGATTGTATTGGTCGGCAATGGCAATTGGGAACCGTCCAGTTAGACTATAACCTGCCCGAAAGATTTCAATTGGAGTATATCGGTTCGGACAACAAAACCCATCGACCGGTGATGATTCACCGAGCACCATTTGGTTCGATGGAACGGTTTGTAGGGATGTTGACCGAACATTTCGCGGGCGCGTTTCCGATGTGGCTTGCTCCTGAGCAAGTGCGCATTTGTCCGCTGAGCGAAAAGTCAAACGACTATGCATTGGAGCTTGAGAAACAGTTTTTGGACGCCGGTTTCCGCGTAACTGTGGATTTACGCGGTGCCAAGGTGCAAGCCAAGATTCGCGATGCGCAAGTCGAGTTGATTCCTTATATGGCCGTTGTTGGACCTCGTGAAGCCGAATCGAGATCGATTGCTTTGCGAGACCGGATCGAAGGTGAGCTCGGAACGAAATCCGTCGCAGATGTCCTGGCACTGTTGGCAGAAGAAGTGGCCCAGCGCCGTATTCGCCAGCACGTTTCAAAAGCACAATCTTCCACAGAACCTGAACAGCCAAAAGTTGCCGAGATAGCAAGCAATGAGTACTAAGCAAATATCTGCTGAACGGAGCGCCCAACAAATTGTTGCGGAAGATTTCATGATCGCTCGCGCGAGGATCGTCGAATTGGCGGCGACGCTTGATCGCATTGAGCGGGCGACGGGCGATGTTGACGATTCAAAGAATATGCAGCTACTGATGCAGGGGATGCATATCCTTTGCGACGATGAAGTGGAAAAAGCAAAGCGAGTTCAGCTGTTGATGAGCCGACAATACGACCCTCAATGGCAGGCTCAAATGTCCATCGAAAGGAAAGGCACTTAGTGCTATGGACTACATTGATCCTCATTTGCATATGGTTTCGAGAACGACCGACGACTATGAGACATTGGCTCGGATGGGCTGTGTGGCAATTAGCGAGCCTGCCTTTTGGGCAGGATTCGACAGAGGCAGTGTCGACAGCTTTCGCGACTACTTCCGCCAGCTGACGGACTTCGAGCCGAAGCGAGCGGCACAGTATGGCATTGCGCATTACACATGGTTATGCATCAACGCAAAGGAAGCCGAGAACGTCACACTCTCTCGCGAAGTGATCGCAATGATCCCTGAGTTCTTGGACTGTAAGAACGTATTGGGAATCGGCGAAATCGGACTCAACAAGAACACTCGCAACGAAGCGACCATTTTCATGGAGCACGTTGACTTGGCGGTGAAATACAAACAGCAAATTTTGATACACACGCCCCAT
>Ga0163144_10013776_pt1 | contig 16839 bp, 15 predicted proteins | sample OliLak19BULKMAT1_FD_123175 | JGI IMG/M metagenome (GOLD analysis project Ga0163144, IMG submission 123175) | Freshwater microbial mat bacterial communities from Lake Vanda, McMurdo Dry Valleys, Antarctica - Oligotrophic Lake LV.19.BULKMAT1 | ecosystem: Environmental > Aquatic > Freshwater >... | reverse complement strand
CCTCGTCGACACGTCCAAAGGGCAACAAGTCGGTCTAACGGTAGACGCATCATGTATCGAACCCTCGTCATCGGTCGGCATACGTTTACTGAAGCCGTCGTGCAGCCGATTTATTCCCTGTTGATCGCACTCGGCGCCGCGATCCTTGCGGTCTTTGCGATGTTGCCGTTCTTCACGCTCGGTGAAGACACGACGATGTTCAAATCCATCGGTCTCGACGTGATCCTCATCCTCGTCCTCATCGCGACCCTCTTTGCGACCAGCAAGAGCATTTTCGAGGAAATCGAAGACCGCACGATGCTCACGCTCATGAGTAAGCCCGTCCGCAGGTGGGAAGTGATGGTCGGCAAGTACCTCGGCATCATCGCGTCGGCGGCGCTCGCGCTGGCGGTGCTCGGGGTGATCATCGTCCTGTGCACGTGGTTCCGAATTCCGTCCGACTACCAGCTCCGCACGGCCACCATCGACGACCGTGAACTCAACCAAATCCTCGACCTGCGCCTGATGCATTGCAGCGGGCTGCTCCCCAGTCTCGTCCTCATCTGGCTTCAGATCAGCGTGCTGGGCGCGGTCGGCGTGGCGCTGAGCACGCGATTCTCGCTGGTCGTCAACCTGCCCGCGGTCATCCTCGTTTACATCGCCGGCAACCTGACGCGGTTCATTTTTCCGATCAATGACCCCGGTAGCCCGTTGTACGATCGCGGGATCATCGCCAAGGCGTTCGGGTACGTGATCGGCGTGGCCCTTCCGTACCTTGAGACGTTCGACCTGCGCAACCTGACGGTCTACGGGACGATCAAGCTGCCCGATTTCGTGACGAACGGCGTGTTGCGCGGCTCTGCGTACACCGCCGACCCACAAGCCGTCGCGTACGGCACGATCTGGGGCTACGTCGCGATCGCGCTCGTCTACGCCACCGCCTACGCGACCTTCGCACTCGCCGCGGGGCTGTGGTCGTTCCATACGCGTGAACTGGGTGGCGGGGAAGGGTAAACCGGGCACGGTCGGCGTGTCTGACACACTCCTCCCGTTTAGCGGTCGGACCGAAGGTCCACCCGTCCGTGCGAATGCGAAAGGTGGACCTACGGTCTCACCGCTACGCGACAATCACACACGACGTGCTCCGCGCAACATGCAAGAAGCCACAGGTCACACGTCCGCGTCACGCGTCACATTCTAAACTTCGCTCACCCCCGACATTTCAGTATTTCCCGCTCCCCAGTGTTTCCGTCACGACGGGCTTGATCGTTTCGTAGTCAAATCCCCTCCGTTGCAACATGCCGACGAGCCTGCGCCTTGCGACGAGCGGGTCGAGCTTTTTCAACCGCCCCGCCTGACGCCTCGCCAGTTCCCGCGCGACCGCGAGCGAGTCTTGTGGGTTGTACACCTCCGCGAGCGCCTTCGTCGCGACCTCTCGCCGGACGCCCTTACGAAGCAGCTCCGCCATCGCGCGATGCTTGCCGTGGTGCTTGTGCTTGGCGGCGCTGGTCGCCCGCGCCTTGGCGAACGCCTCGTCATCGACGTAGTTCATCCGCGTCAGGTCTTCCAATACCGCATCGACCACCGCCCGCCCGTACTCCCGCTTCGTCAGCTTTTTGGACAGTTCCTCGCGCCCGTGCAATCGCGTTTGCAAGCAACGCATCGCGTAGTCGAAACACTCCTGCTTCACCTCGCCGAGCTGAATGGTCGTCACCTCGTCGTCGGTCAACTGCAACCCCTCACGCAGCCGAAACCGCGCGACGACGTTGATGTTGCAACCGAACGCGAACGCCCCGTCGAGAAAAACACTCCTTCGGTTCTTCGCCCGCTTCTGAGCAGTGATTTGGGTGACGAGGGACATTTATAAGCGTCCGATCGCACGGAGCACGTCGATTAAATCTCCCGGCGCGATCGGCTCGACCGGTCCTCCCCGAAAATCTTTCACATTTCGCGTCACGATACATTCGACCGACGCCATTTCGGCGGCATGACTCTGGATCGAGTCTTCGAAATCACTCATGCCGCTCGCCATGGCCTGGTGAATGACAACGGCGTTTACCTCGGCGATCTCAAATATATTCAAAATTCGGCTGATGCAGTTCATCGCGAACGCGCGGTCACGCGACATTTTATAAGCCAGATAATAAATGGTCGAAATGCTAACTGCCGAAACCAACCCCTCGATCTTGTCCGCCTCGACAGTGTTCCAAAGTTCGCGAGACTCGACTTCCAGCCCGGGACGAGTGAGCAACACATCCAGCAGAACATTAGTGTCAAAGAACACACGCATTATTAAAGCCCATGTTTCTCGACCGCGGCCTCTTCCGCATATTCCTTATACGACTTGTCCGGTAACCCCTTCAGGATTCCCAGCAACGCCCGCGTATTGGGATGCAATTGATCGACCGGCGTTTCCCTCGGCACGGAACTGTCAAGCATCTGCTCCAGCATGCGCTCGACGCTCACGTTCGCAATTTTGGCAAGCACGGCGGCGCGTTCCAGAACACGCTCGCTCACTTTCAAAGTCACGGTCGACATAGTCACGCTCCGATCAATTCCGGCCCTAACGCTTCTTCTTCTTATTCCGATCCTTCGGCGCCATCCATCCGCTCTTTTTCGTCTTCAGCCCGCCCCCCGCGCCGGCGGCGAGCATGCTTAAGTCGCCGCTCATCATGCCCTTCGCCAGCCGCATTTTTCCCATCATGCCCATGCCCCCGACCGCGCGCATCATGTCGCGCATCATCTCGAACTGCTTCATGAACTGCCCCACCTCGTTCAACCCCACCCCCGCGCCGGTCGCGATGCGTCGACGACGCTGGCCGTCAAGTAAATCAGGCTTTTTTCGCTCGACTCTCGTCATGCTGTCGTAAATCGCCCGCATCCGGCCCATGCTGCGCTCGACGTCCCCGTCGCCCATGTTGACCTGCTTCGTGAGCTGGCTCATGCCGGGGATCATCCCCATCACCTTGCTCATCGGGCCCATTCGCTTCACCTGCCCCATCTGGCTCATGAAATCGTCGAGCGTGAAAATCCCCTTCTCCATCTTGTCCTGAAGGCGCTTGTTCTCGTCTTCATCAAACTTCTCCATCGCCTGCGTCACCAGCCCGACGACGTCGCCCATGCCCAGCATGCGCTGGGCCATGCCCTCGGGACGGAACTCTTCGAGGGCGTCGAGCTTTTCTCCCGTACCGATGAACTTGATCGGCTTGCCCGTCACCATTTTTGCGCTAAGCATCGCCCCGCCGCGCGTGTCGGAGTCGAGCTTGGTGAGAATCAGGCCGTCTAGCTCCAGATATTCGTTGAACGCCTTGGCGCTGTTCACCGCGTCCTGCCCGGTCATCGAGTCGAGCACCAGGAAGATCTGCGTCGGCTTGATCTGCGCGTCGAGGTCCTTCAACTCCTCCATCAAGTCCGCGTCGATCGCCAGTCGCCCTGCTGTGTCGAGGATGACCACGTCACGGCCCGTCGCCTTCGCCTGCGCGACGGCCGCGCGACAGACCGCGATGCTCGCGCCTTTGGCGACCTTCCCGTGCTCGGCCGACTTGCTCGCGTCGGTGTAGACCGGCACGCCGACCTGCTCACCCACCACGCGCAGCTGTTCCACCGCCGCCGGTCGTTGCAAGTCCGCCGCCGCGAGCAACGGGTGTTGCCCGCGCGACACCAGCAACCGCGCCAGCTTCCCGCAGGTCGTGGTTTTGCCCGACCCCTGCAGCCCGCACATCATGATGATCGTCGGCCCCGGCTGGACCATCATCAGGCTCGTATCTACCGGCCCGAGGAGGTTCAACAGCTCGTCATAAACGATCTTGATCATCAACTGCCCCGGCTGCAGGGCCTTGATGACCTCCTGCCCCAGCGCCTTGCTGACGACGTGCTCGGTGAAGTCGTTGACGACCTTGAAATTGACGTCCGCTTCCAGCAACGCCGTGCGCACCTCGCGCATCGACTCGCGGATGTTCTCCTCGGTGATCTTCCCGCGTCCCGACAGCCCGCGGAAGACGTTGCTCAGACGTTCGGTCAGTGCGTCAAACATGGTTAAATTTCACTACAAAAAAGGCCCGTCGAACCCGTTCCACTCGCGCCCCACCAGTGTACCCCGCCCGCGCACGCGCCTCAATGCGACGCGAAACCACCGACGCGGTCAATCCAGCTCGCGGCGAACTAATGTTCATCCAACCACCCGCCCCGTCGAGATTCATGGAGCCATAAATCAGTTCAATTAATGAACTTAACTCAAAATTGGGTTCGTTTGTTCCGCCACGTTTGTCGAACTGGAAGAAAGTTTGAAAGCCCGCCCCGCGACGCACGGCGAGACGCCTGTCGCGGACGCAACGGGTCGCGGGACGAGTGAATTCGCTTGTCCAGTTCATACGGACTAATCCTAACAAAAATATAACATCAATCAAGTATTTTTCTCTAGGCGAACCTCCCCGCGCGCGTAAGTATCCTCGTAGATTCTCGATTGTCGGGGTAGATCATTCGCGCGTGCGTAAATCGTTGAATCTTCCGCAGGTGCCCTTTTGACGTTGTCTGATTTCCAAAGACTCAACCGCGCGAACTGGTTTTTCGTCGTCGTAGCAGTTTGTTTCTTGTATGCCGCTATCACGACTTGGCGCTTCGGCATCATGGCCCCTTCAGGCCATCGCTTAAATGGATGCCGTGCAAAAGCGCTGTCGGCTGCCTTTTTCGTTATTGGTATGTTTTTAATCTGGTTTGGCTTATCACAGCCATTAACGACCGGTTTGAAGTAGAGGTTCCGCCAGTACCCGAGCGGACCGCCTTTGGAAACCCAAGAGGGTCCGCATGAGCAGGCGCTGACCCGACTCGTCCGCATCACGCTTGCTTTACGCGCTCCGATGTATCACGGGCGCCTCGCCCGTGTCTTGTCTTTTTGAGCGAAAAAGACACGGGCGAGGCGCCCGTGGTACGAAGAATGTCGCAGGTGAAACAAATTTAATCCGACTCACAACCCGCGCATCAATTTTTGACTGACGAATGAACATTCGTCCCGCCCGTCGACGCATTCGGCCCAACCCGTTGGCGGACTCTCCGTCCGCGTCCTACACTGTCGGGACGCGGTGGCGTGAGTCGTGCCGCGGGCTTATATGCCTGATTTTCCGTGCAAGATCTGTCACACGATGCTCCAGGCGGAGGCCGCTCAGGTGGGGCAGCTCGTGCGTTGCCCGACGTGCATGACGGCGTTGCGCGTGCCCGTGGACGTGGGCGCGACGACGGCGCTGCCGGCGATGTCGCCAGCGCGCGGGGGCGGGGTCGAAAAACTCGCGCCGACGCCGCCGCCCCCGTTGCGGGATAGCGGGTGGACCGCGCCACGGACGCTCGGGCAGGCGAGCCGGTCGTCGTCGAAGCGGTACGGGTTTAACTGTGGCTATTGTTCGTCGCGCCTCGAAGCGACCGAGGCGTCGGCGGGTCAGGACGGGCAGTGCCCGACGTGCGGAAATTCGATCACCATCCCGATCCTCGACCGGTACGGCAGGCTGATCGACCCGAAGACGCGCGAGATCATCAAACAAAACCCCCACCCCGTCCACGCCTACGCCGCCGCCGGGGAACGCGCGCCACGCATCCTGCGTTCCGGGGACGGCGAGCAGATCATCCTCTGCTCGAGGTGTCAGTCCGCCAGCCCGATCGTCGCGAACAATTGCAAAGCCTGCGGGATGCCGTTCACGATGGAAGGCACGACCGTCGAGGCGTCCGGCAACAGCAACGGTTTCGCGGTCGCGTCTCTGGTGCTGGGGATCATCGGCATCCCGGGAAGCTGCATCGTGATCCCGAGTATTTTGGCGATCGTGCTGGGCGTGATCGCATATCTTCAAATCACCAGATCCGGTACGACGACCGTCACCGGCAGCGGCAAAGGCCTCGCGATCGCGGGCGTCAGTTGCGGGATCATCGGGTGTGGGATCGCGTTCATGATGTATCTGACGTAGGTCGCGCCGAGGACTCAACCCGCCGCCGGATCGGCTGGTGGTGGGCGGTCGTCGAGAGCTTCGCTCAGGGCCTCAAGAAGCGGTTCGAGATCATCTTTTGCGACGCGCCAGACGGTGTCGGTGTCGATGTCGTAGTAAACATGAACGAGGATGTGCCGCATTCCGACGATCTTTTTCCACGGGACGCCCGGAGCCCGCTGCCTGCCTCCTTCCGTGACGCGGGAGGCGGCCTCCCCGATCACCTGAAGGCAGTGAACGACGGCGTGGAGCAACATGGAATCGGTGTCGAGGTCGGCGCGCGAGCGGCTGTTCAGATACCGGAACGCGTCGGTGGCGGCGTCTCGCATGTGCAACATGCGGACGCGGTCAGCGACGACGGTATCCTTACCTTTATGCGGCATACAGGGTTCGCGCCTCGGCGATGATCTGGTCGCGAAAGTGGATCGAAAGAAATCGCGGCGTCTTCAGATCAACTTCACAGTCGAGCAAAGCGGACAGGTCTTGTTGCAGCCCGCCGAGGTCAAAAAGACCGGGAGATTGACCGTCGGGAAACTCGACGAGCAAATCGACGTCGCTGCCCTCGTCGGAATCACCGGTGAGAAAGGAACCAAATAGCGAGAGTCGTTCCACGCCATAGCGGGCACAAATCACGCTGAGTTCCGAGTCATTTTTGGCGTGTAAATTGACCACGAGTTGAATTGTAACATTCGGGTCGCAAAGAGAAACGCCTGAGCGAATAATTGACGTGCTCGGCGAATCCCGGTGGCTTACTCTCGTGTCCCGCGTAGGCGCAGCATTTCGCGGATGAATTGGTCGGTGGTGGAGAACGTGGGGCCGGATTGTTTGGCGCGGTCGAGGAGGCGTTCGGCGTCGGCGCGGCGCTCGCCGAGCGCGGTGAGGCCGGCGATGGCGTCTTCCTCGGCGTCGGTGCGCCGGCTGGCGCGCGGCAACGGCGTGCCGGGGACCGATTTTCCCGACGTCGCGAAGTCTTTCAATTTGCCCGACAGCTCCGCGATGATCAGCTCTGCGGTGCGCTTGCCGACGCCCTTAAGCCCGACCAGAAACCGCGCGTCGCGTGACTCGATTGCGAACGCGATTTCACCGACGGGGACGGTCAGCGCCTTGAGCGCCGTCCGCGGGCCGATGCCTTTGACGGTCGTAAACAGTTCGAAAAAGCGTTTGTCGTGGCGTTCCTGGAAGCCGATGAGACGAGGCTCTAGCCCGCCGCGCGAGGCGTCGCCTTCGAGGTAGAAAATAGTGTGCAGCGTGAGTGTTTTGCCGACCGACATCTGCAACCCGATCACGTCGGCGGCGGGGACGAGCAGTTCGCAGACCATCGGCCCGCAGCGCAGGTGCACGCGGTCGTCGTCGATCGAAACCAGTTCGCCGGTGAGAGATGAGATCATCGTGGCGCGTTCCAGACGAGGGAAAAAACCGGTTCCACGCGAAGGCGCGAAGCCGCGCAGAGTTATCCGCGAATCGGCACGGATTGTCACGAAGGCGTTGAGATTCAGGGACACCGAAAAGCCGGTTGCCCACAGGTTGGAAAACCATTTCACAGATTGAGAAGGCCTTGGTTTGAAATCTGTGAAATCGAGTCAATCTGTGGACAACGCGTCTTGGTCTTTGCGTCTTCGCGCCTTCGCGTGGGATTTCTTTTTCCCGGTTGTTCGAAGAAGTCCTGGCCGCAGGAACAGTTGTCGCCCCGCGCAGAGCGCGACGGCCAAGGCGTCGGCGACGTCGGGGGGTTCGGGGCGCGTGGGGAGGTTGAAGATCGCCTGGATCGCCTGTTGGATTTGCGGCTTGCTGGCGTGGCCGTGGCCGGTGGTGGCCTGTTTCACGCGGTTGACGGGGAACTGTTCGATGCGGACGTTGAAGCGCTGCGCGACCAGCAAAATCACCCCACGGGCGTGTCCCATGAGGATGGCGGTGCGTGGGTGGGCGTAGTGGCTGTAGAGCTGCTCGACGGCGCAGACGTCGGGGTGGTGAAGTTCGAAAAGTCCGACCAGGTCGGCTTCGAGCGCGACCAGGCGCTCGGCGATGGGGGTCGTGTCGTCGAGCCGGATCACCCCGCCGTCGACGAGGGTGGGACGGAGGAGGGCGTAATCGACCACGCCGTAACCGGTCAGTCGCAGGCCCGGGTCGATGCCGAGAATTCGCATGGCCGGAGGATACCGCAGGCGGGGGAAATCCCAAGTTTATGTGGGGGCACGGGGCGCGAAAGAGTGCGCGACGAGCAAGCGATTTCGGCTCGCGGATTTCGGATTGCGGATTGAAGGGCGCGCGTTTCAATCCGCAATTCGAAATCCGCAATGCCATGGAACGGCTCGAAGCTTTTGTTAGGCGGCCCTTCGGTCGAGGCCCAAGTTGGCTCATCCGAACACGCCTCCCTGTCCGATAATACGTTCGTGCGAACCCGGCACCCGCGTCACGGACGACCCGGGCGGGCTTCGCGTCGGTTGGGCTTTTTGCGGTCAGGCAATCGCCATGGATCTGGCAACACTGATCGGGTACGTGCTGGCATGGGGCGCTTTGGCGTACGGCGCGCATCACGCGTCGCACGGGGCGCTGGGCGCGTACATCAAGCCCGGCGAGGTGCTCCTCGTCGGGGGGTGTGCGCTGGGCGCGACGATCGCGTCGATGCCGTTGCACAGCATCATGGGTGCGATGGGCGCGCTGAAGAAAATGCTCTTCGCGAAAGAAGCGCACATCGAACACATCATCAAGGAAATGGTCGGCTACGCCGAGACCGCGCGTCGCGACGGCGTGCTGGCGTTGGAGACGGTGGCGCGTGAGGCACCGGACGCATTTCTACGCCGCGGGTTGCAGCTCACGATCGACGGGACCGACCCGGAGTTGATCGAGCGCATTTTGCGGATCGAAGTCGAAGCGATGCTCGAACGTCACAAGCACAGCAAACATTTCTGGGCCAGTCTCGCGAAGTTCGGGCCCGGCTGCGGGCTGGTCGCGTGTCTGACCGCGCAGGTGGCGATGTTCAGGAACCTCGCCGGTGACCCTGCCGTTATCGGTGCCGCGCTCGCGGTCGCGCTGGTCGGGACGTTGTACGGGGCGCTCTTGCAAAACCTGATCGCCGGGCCGATCGCGGAAAAACTAGGCCTGCGGAGCAAGGAAGAAGCGTTCGCAAAAGAGATCATGCTGCAAGGTGTGCTAAGTATTCAAGCCGGGAACAACCCGCGCGTGGTGGAAATGCAGTTGATGAGCTTTTTGAGTCCGAAACAGCAGGCCGCCATGCCGAAGGCGGCGTAGTTCACCGCAGAGACGCGGAGAGCGCGGAGGTGCTGCTGTGAATACGAATGATTTAACTGAGAGAAGCATTGGGGCTGCGATCGAAGTTCATCGACGTTTGGGGCCGGGATTGTTGGAATCGGCTTATCAACGTTGTCTGGCACGAGAGCTTGAACTCCAGTCGATTGCGTTTTTGAAGGAAGTCGCGCTACCCGTTCACTACAAGGGTGAGCGACTCGACTGCGGTTATCGAATCGACCTGCTGGTCGCAGGCCAAGTCGTAGTGGAAGTTAAGTCTTTAGAAAAGGTTGACCCGATTCACGAAGCCCAACCTCTGACGTACCTCCGGCTCGGCGGATGGAAAGTAGGACTACTGATCAACTTCAATGTCCCGCTCTTGAAAGATGGAATCAAACGACGTGTTCTGAATTTTATTGATCCAATTTCTCAATGACCTCTCCGCGTCCTCCGCGTCTCGGCGGTGAACGGAACCCCCATGGCAGCAAAATGCGGTAAATGCGACCCTCACGAAATCTGTGAAGAGTGCCCCGAGTGGATCTTCACGCTGGCCGACCTCATCATGTGCATGATGGGGTTGTTCGTGATTTTGTGGGTGCTCAAGCCGAGCCCCAGTCCGCCGAAGCCTGAAATCACCGAAGAGATGATGAAGGTGCTCATCGCGGTGCGCGAGGCGTTCGGATACGTGCCGGACCCGACCAGCAAAGACCCGGTCGACGTTCAGATGCTGCTGAGAAAGCTCCAAGAAAATCCGATCAAAGGTTCCGGTGACGGCGGGCGTACCAAACAGCCGACGCCTTCTCCCGAGGGCACGAGTCCCGAAACCACCACCATCCGCGCCGGTAAGCAGGTCGTGGTCGGCGGGCACATGATCTTCGAGAAGGGCCAAGCGACGATGCCCGACCCCACAAGGCAGGTCGTCGACCAGGTCGCCAAACAGGTCAAAGGCCACCGTAATCTCGTCATGATCAAAGGCCACACGAGCCTTGATGATTTCTCCGACGACTCGGCCACCGCGCAGCAGAAGATGGACCTGTCCCTCCGACGCGCCCAAACCGTCGCAGATTATCTCGTCGGTAAAGGCGTCGATCCGCAGACACTCCGCGTGCAGGGCGCCAGCACATTCGAGCCGGTCGTGCAGCGCGTCTACACCGCCACCGCGCAGGTGATGAACCGCCGGGTCGAAGTCGAAGTCCTTTCCACGCTCGTCGACGAGTTGCAGGATAAATCCGCCGTGAAACCGACGAGCATCGAACCCTGACCGCGTGCCATTTCCTCCCACCGACCGGCCCCGGACGCCAGCGACTTTTTGGTAGTGAGTGAGTTTAAAGATACCGGTGGTGCCACGGGTCGCGGTGCTCCAAGACCCGTGCTACTTGCGAGTCAAAAGCACACAGGTCTCGGGGTACCGCGACCCGTGGCACCGCTGAATCGTGAAACTGACCGACCGCCGAATCTTCAGGTCGCGCCGAGCGATCTTGGAGTCCCCCGAAACTCTCCCACCATTGACTCAAATCCGGCCCCGCCCCGTCACACATCGCGACGCTCTGTCGTATCGTGGACAGGGTGTCTTCATGCGCGCCGCGTGCTGCGATGCGCTTAAGGCTGAACTCGCTGCGGGGAAAATCTTTTTTCGCCTCAAGTCGGATTGAACTTCGTGAAATTTTCTAATAATTCGTCGTCCGTGTGCAAGTTTCTACCCGCCGGGGCACGGGTTTTGCCAAGGGAAACGGGACACCTATACAGAAAGCGAGAATTTCAAATGATCAAAACTTCGACCAACACGTACGACACGGGTTTAAAGGTGAGCACCATGTCGTTTAAGGCTCCGCAAATTGTGCTCTCTGCCGCACCGAGTGGGACGGGCAGCGATTCAAAGACGCCGCGCAAGGACTGGACCCGATACGCCGACAGCAGGCTCAAACAATTCTGCTCACGTTGAGCAGGACGTATGTGACCAAGGCGGGTCAGAGCAACCGCCCTTGTGACATTTCATGATCGAGTGACGGCCCGACTCATCGGGTCAACATGACCACGCACGCCGACCGGTGTGCCCCGTACGCCTCCCGGCGTGCCTGAGGTCCGTCTCACGGACCGACTTGCAGAACATTTTGACTCCGGACCCTGTTGGCCGTGCCCCCGGTGCGCGCTTCGGGCTGATGGAATGGACCAGACGTTTTTAACTCATAGGAAGAGAGTGCGCCCATGATTTCGACCAACACCCTTATCTCAGACCCGACCGAAACGCTAGAACACACGATCGAAGAACTCGGCGGCGAATCCAGCTCGGCGGCGCTCGACGCCGAACTCAATGCCCTTCCGTTCACTTCGTTCGTCTGGGGCGCGGGTATCGAATGCTCGTTCCTCCCGCACATGGACGTCGATCAGTTTGAATGGACCCAGCACAACCGCTTCTGGCGTGAAGATCTGGCCAAGGCAAAAAATGAACTCGGGCTTAGCCACCTGCGATACGCGCTTCCGTGGCACAAGATTGAAACCGAGCCCGGCGTGTTCGATTGGACCGTCGCCGACGAACGCATCGCGGCGCTCGAAGAACTGGGGATCGAGCCGATGATGGACGTCATGCATTTCGGCACGCCGACCTGGCTCAAGCAGGCCGTCGGTGACCCGGAGTTCCCCGAAGCCCTCGAACGCTTCACCACCGCGCTCGTCACCCGGTACCGCGGGCGCATCAAAACCTGGTGCCCCGTCAACGAGCCGCTGGTCCTGGCGCTGTTCAGCGGTGACTTCGGATTCTGGCCACCCCACAGTCGCAAGTGGCGCGGGTACATGCCCGTGCTCACGCGCATCGTCCAAGCCCTCAGCCGCTCGATGCGTGCGATCCGTCGCGTGCAGCCCGAGGCGACCATTCTTCACGTCGACGCCTGCGAAGCCTACAAAACCCGCCACGCCGAACTCAAACCGGAGGTCGCCCGTCGGAACATGCGCCGGTTTCTGGTCATGGACCTGCTCACCGGACGCGTCGACCAAAACCATCCGCTGCATAGCTGGCTCACGAGCTACGGCATGACCGAGCTCGATCTGGCGTGGTTCCGCACCAACCCGCAAACGCCCGACGTGCTCGGGCTCGACTACTACCCCCATTCCGACTGGCAGCTCGACCTCTACGCCGGTCAAGTGCGCCAGCGCCGCGCCGACAACCCGATCGGTCTGTACGGCATCGCCAATTCATACTGGCAGCGCTACGGCATCCCGCTCATGCTCACTGAGACGAGCATCGAAGGTCAGCCGATCAACCGTGAAATCTGGCTCGAACAAAACGTCGAACACATCAAGCGTCTGCGCGAAGAAGGCGTGCCGATGCTCGGCCTGATCTGGTGGCCGATGCTCGACCAACTCGACTGGGACGGCGCGCTCACGCACCGCGTGGGCAAGATTCACGAGGTCGGTCTGTTCAACCTCAAGCGCCAGGCGGACGGCACGCTCAAACGCGTCGAGACGCCGCTGGTGAAATTGTTCAAAGAACTCGCCGACGGGAAGGAATCGCGCGTCGGCAAGCTGACGCACATCAGCCGTCCCGATTTCGAGTCGAGCGACGAACAACTCCCCCCCATCGGCGAATGGATCCAGCCGACGCTCCACACAGAACCCGTCCAAGCCAAGCTGCTTGAAGTCAATCACAACGGTCACAAGAACGGTAACGGCCACGCCAACGGGAATGGCAACGGCAATGGCAATGGCAATGGACATGCTAAAAATGGCAACGGTCACGCCGAAACGAATTCGAGTTTGTCGCTCGAACCGGGCCTGTCGACTGTCACCAAAACGCCGGTCAACCGCTTCAAGGCCCGCGGCATCGAAATCGCCGGGGAATCAGACTTGTCGTTATCGGACCGGAAGTCGACCGACAAGTACGGCCTCGTCGTCTTCAGCCACCTGCGCTGGGGCTTCGTCTGGCAGCGCCCGCAGCAGTTTTTGTCGCGTTTTGCCCGAAAACACCCGATTTTATTCGTCGAAGAGCCGTTCTTCGACCGGCCGGAAGGGTCGGAACCGGACATCCAATTCCACCGCGTGATGCCCAACGTCACGGTCGTCTGCCCGCACATCGCGGCGTCTTGGGAGAAGAACCCGAAACTGCCAGAAATGCTCCGCGAGTGGACACGTGACGCCATTGAGACGATGAACGATGACGAAGGCAGCTTTGACCAGCCGCTGTTGTGGTACTACAGCCCGATGGACAGCGCCTGGAGCCTGGGCTATTTCAAAAACCGCGGCGTGATTTACGACTGCATGGACGAGCTTTCGCAGTTCACCGGAGCGCCCAAGCAGCTCGTCTCCAACGAAGCGCGCCTGATGAAGCACGCGGACGTCGTCTTCACCGGCGGGCATGAGCTGGGCGACAAAAAGCGGACACAGCACGACAACGTTCACACCTTCGGGTGCGGCGTGGAGATCGAGCACTTCGGGAAGGCGTCGGACCCGACGACGACCATCCCGCCCGACATCGACTTCATGAACCGACCGATCATCGGCTGGTTCGGTGTGGTCGACGAACGCGTGGATTACGCGATGGTCGGTGAAATGGCGCGGAAGTGCCCGGACTGGAGTTTTGCGATGGTCGGACCGGTCGTCAAAGTCGACCCGAACAGCCTCCCGCACAGCCCCAACCTCTACTGGCTCGGCGGGCGCGACTACCAGCAGTTGCCCAACTACTGCGCCGCCTTCGACGTGTGCATGATGTGCTTCGCGCTCAACGCCGCGACGCAATACATCAACCCGACGAAGGGGCTAGAATACATGGCGACCGGTAAGCCGATCGTCGGCACGGCCGTCCGGGACGTCGTGAGACAATGGTCGGATATCGTCCGCATTGCCAAAGGCACCGACGAGTTCATCGCCGCCATCCGTGACGCGCTCGAACAGCGCGGGCGTGACGAACGCGTGAAACGCGGGCTTGAACTGGCCCGTAAAAACGGCTGGGACAACACCGTGAAGTCGATGCAAGGCCTGATCAAAGAAGCGATCGGCAAACCGCAACGGAAAAGCAGTGTGAACATTGAGCCCCTGAGCGAAGCCGAACTGGAATACCAGTACAAGGCGACGCAAGGTTCGTAGGTATGTCGTAAAGTGGGCGTCTCGCCCAGGATCTCGGTACCTGGAGATCATCGGTCGTCCTCGACCGATATAGCCGAGCGACGCGATCTTCGGCCTCTTGCGGAAGATCGAATCGCTCTTGAAAATCGACCGGGTACGGTCGATCGTTTCGGAGTACCAAAACCATGGGCGAGACGCCCATGCTACTAGGGATTTGTCCATGGCAGATAACAAGAAAAACGAAGTTGAAAAGAAAATCGTCGTCCTCGGTGCCGGCCCCACCGGCCTCGGGGCCGCGTACCGTCTCAAGGAACTCGGCTACAAGAATTTCCACTTGTACGACCGTCACCCCTACATCGGCGGCCTCGCCAGCAGCTTCAAAGACCCCGCCGGCTTCACCTGGGACATCGGCGGGCACGTGATGTTCTCGCACTACAAATACTACGACGACTGCTTCGACAAACTGATGGGTAAAGACTATCAGATGAACATGCGCGAATGCTGGGTCCGCATGTTCGAATCCTGGGTGCCCTACCCGTTCCAGAACAACATTCGGCACTTACCTAAACAGGTCACGTATGAGTGTCTGAGCGGACTGGTGAAAGCCCAAGCCAAGGGCAACCACAAGTCGGCGACGAACTTCAAGGAATTCATTGACGCGGTCTTCGGCGACGGCATCGCGAAGCACTTCATGATTCCTTACAACTTCAAAGTCTGGGCGCACCCCGCCGAGATGATGAACAAGGAATGGATCGGCGAACGCGTCGCGATCCTGGACGTCGACCGCGCGATCAAAAACGTCGTCCTCGGCACCGACGACTTCGGCTGGGGGCCCAACAATCAGTTCAAATTCCCCCTGTTCGGTGGCACGGGTGAGTTCTATCGCAGATTCGGACCGGCCATCGGGGAAGAGCATTACACGCTCAACAAAATCGTCGATTTCATCAGCATCGCCAAAAAGCAAATCCATTTCAAAGACGGCGAGATCGTCAAATACGACCAGCTCATCACCGCTTTGCCCCTCGACAAACTCTGCAACGACTACACCAATGGTGACATCCCCACCGACATCAAAAAAGCCGCCGCCGGTCTGAAACACTCCGGCGGGTACATGATCGGCATCGGCATTAAACAGCCGTGCCCCTCGACGAAGTCGTGGATGTATTTCCCCGAAGACAACTGCCCGTTCTACCGCGTCACGTACCTGTCCAACTACAGCCCGTACATGACCCCCGACAAGGACAAGTATTATTCGCTTCTCTGCGAAACCAGCTACAGCACCGAAAAGCCGCTGGACGGAAGCACGATCGTCGAGCAGACGATTCAGGGCCTGATCAACTGTGGCATGTTGAAGGAAGAAGACCGCAAAGACGTCGTCAGCACATGGACCTACCACGCCGACTACAGCTACCCCACGCCGAGCGTCGAACGCGACGGGATTTTGAGCAAGGTCATCCCGTTCCTGGAAAGCCACGAGGTCTACTCGCGTGGCCGCTTCGGCATGTGGAAATACGAAGTCGCCAACACCGACCACACGCTCATGCAAGGCGTGGAACTGGTCAACCGCCTGATCCTGGGTGAACCGGAACAAACCATCGGCATCAAGTACGAAAGCACGCTCGACGGAAGAAACGCAGCAAGCCACGAGCGCAGCACGCTAGCAGGAAGTGGTGACCCGAAGAAAATGAAAGAACTAGCAGAACTCGCAAAAGCAAACAGCGGACTGGTCGCTTCAGCGACCCAGTCGAAACAACCCGGAGACGTCGAAGAAGTCCACGTCTCCGAGGAAGAACTGGGCGTGACCACCCCGCGCGACAAGTCGAAGTAACGCGACGCCTGCGTCGATCCAAGAACTCCAAGGCCCCGCGTTCACCAACGCGGGGCTTTTTTCCGCGCGCAGACCCGTACCTCGGGCGTCCCGCCCGTTCACTTTCTCCTCATTCCTCATTCCCGAAAAAAAGGAAAGAAGAGATGAAGAAACGGGCGAGACGCCCGAGCTACGAATTGCGCACCGGAACTTGCATTCCCCGTCGCATGTGCAAAATAAACGGCTCTACTTAGTGAAGGAGCCGAAGTTGATCAAACAGCCATTGGAACGCGCGTCCTGGACCGTTCACCCGGTCGGGGATTTGTCGTTTCTTCCCAAAGATTTCCCGACCTCACCCGTCCCCGCATCGGTCCCCGGTTGCGTTCACACCGCCCTGCTCGCCGCCGGTCGCATTTCCGATCCGTACCACGGCACGAACGAGCTGACCCTGAAATGGATCGGCCAAACCGACTGGGAATACCGCTGCTCTTTTCAAGCTGACGAAAAATTGTTCGAGCACGAACGCATCGACCTAGCCTGTGACGGTCTGGACACCGTCTCGACGATCACGCTGAACGGCGTGGTCGTCGGTCACTCCGAAAACATGCACGTGGGTTACCGCTTCGACCTGAAACCGTCGCTCAAGCAAGGCCAAAACGAACTGGTCATCACCTTCGACAGCCCCACCCGTTACGCGTACGCGATGCGCGACAAGCTCGGACAATTGCCGCGCGCGAACTGCCCCGTGCCGTTCAATTTCATCCGCAAAATGGCGTGCAATTTCGG
>Ga0163144_10013774_pt1 | contig 16840 bp, 13 predicted proteins | sample OliLak19BULKMAT1_FD_123175 | JGI IMG/M metagenome (GOLD analysis project Ga0163144, IMG submission 123175) | Freshwater microbial mat bacterial communities from Lake Vanda, McMurdo Dry Valleys, Antarctica - Oligotrophic Lake LV.19.BULKMAT1 | ecosystem: Environmental > Aquatic > Freshwater >... | reverse complement strand
GCATTTCTTAGGATCGCTGAAGTTGGCGAGCGTGCGAAAGCGTTCCGCCATCGCTTCGCCCAATGTGACGATTTTCATCTCCACGCGAACTTGCGTCGTTTCATTTGACGCCGCCGGAACGAGCCGCTCCGATGCCAGGCCCATCTGACCCAGCAGCCAGGCGACAAGCAGGAGCAACGGATAGATCAATGGACGGATGGCCATGTGTGCCTCCTTGGCGATTTTGAAAACAGTTGGGAACGAGCGTCCAACTTCTCCGGGGGAATACCGAACGGGCTTTGATCGCTCAAGAGAGGATGGCTCAATAGCGGAAAGATGGCGTAAAATAGGAAGACGAGCAGGAATGGGAGCTTTTGCGCGGCCCCTGATCTTGAATCCCTCGCCGCGACGAGGAAATCTAAGATAGTAGCCTCCTTTCGGGCGAGTCGAAGTGGGGCGCGGACGTGGCTTCCATCAGGAATCTCCGCTCCAGGCCCGGATAGGGCTTGGCTCAAAAGCGCACTTCGCGTTCAATCAGGGGACGCGGAAAATATCCGCCGGGGTAGATCCCTCCGGCACGTTGAAATCCGGCTTGGAAAGCCGATTCCCAATTAATCCTTCTCCCCTTTTTTCGGGGAGCGGGGGAGGCCGAAACGCCATTACATTCAACGCAATCATGGCTAATAAAAACTCTCCGCCCGCCGCCGCCCGTCGAATACGCGCCATGCCCGGCCTAGCGAACGGGGACGATTTCCTCCCCGTGGACCGGTGTTTGGAGTTGCACCGCCTCATGGTGCACGCCCGCGCCATGGAACTGCGCATGATCAAGATGTCCAAGTCGGGCGAGGCTTTCTTCTGGATCGGCGGTCCCGGCGAAGAGGCGTTCAACGTTCCGCTGGGCCTGTTGGCGAAAAAAGGCGAGGGGCCGGACTACGATTTCCTCCACCTGCACTATCGCAACAGCGCCACCATGATGGCGCTGGGGATGCCCGTCCTCGACGCCGTTCGGCAAATGGCTATGACCGCGACCGATCCCCATTCGCGCGGACGCAATTTTCCCGGACACTACGCATGCAAGGAATGGAACGTCGTGCCCGTGGCGTCGGTCATCGCGACCGAATGGGTCAAGGCGCCCGGCACCGCGATCGTGCAGAAACGCAGGAGTAAGGACGCGATCAGCATCGTCGTCGGCGGCGACGCCGGCACGGCCGAGGGCGATTTCGCTTCCTGTCTTATTTGGAGCAGCCGGCCCAGTAACCCGCTGCCCGTCTTGATGATCGTCATGAACAACGGCTGGGGCATCTCAACCCAGCATTGCGCGCAGCACGCCGTCGAAAACATCATCGACCGCGGCAAGGCACACGGCATCCCCGGCGAGGTCGTCGATGGCAACGACGCCGTCGCCAGCTGGTTCGCCATCGAACGCGCCATGGCGTACTGCCGCACCGAACGCAAGCCCTACATGCTCGAAGCGATGGTGTCGCGCCTCTACGGGCATTCCTCGTCCAGCGGTGCCCCTCACAGCGGCGAGGCCGATTGCCTGGAACTGTTCGAGAAGCGACTTTTGGAAGCTCGATTGGTCAGCACCGAATCGCTGGAACTGGTTCACCATGAAGCCAGCGAGGAAGTCGAAGCGGCTGTCGCTCAAGCCATGCAAGAGAAAAGACCGGAGCCGGAGGATGTGGAGTTGTACACCTACGCGGATAGCAAGGTGGATGCGGTGTATCCGGGGGACTACACGGGGCTGCCGCAAGCGGATTAAAAACACACGGCGAGCCGGGCGGCGTCAGCCCCCGGAGACTCTCGCCATCGACTGGACCCACCGGGGGCTGACGCCGCCCGGCTCGCCGTGTTGTGAGAATGCAAATGGCAACTCTCGTCCAAGCAGTCCGTCTCGCCCTCCACTACGGCGAAGAAAAGCTCGGCGTCACCGATATCTTCGGCGAAGACGTCGGCCCTCCCCTGGGCGGCGTCTTCACGGCGACGCAGGGGCTCAAGACGGCGTGGAACTCGCCGCTGGATGAACGCGGCATCATCGGCACGGCGATGGGGATCGCCTACGCCGGCGGTAGGCCCGTGTGCGAAATCCAGTTCTGCGATTATGGTTTCAACACCATCGACTTGCTCAAGCTCGCCGGCAATCAACGGTGGGCGGGCAACGGGCATTACGACATGCCCATGGTGCTCATGACACCGACGGGATCCGGCATCCGCGGCAGTCTATATCACAGCCATAGCTTCGAGAGTTGGGCGAGCCGACTCGCGGGCTGGAAGATCGTCATGCCATCCAATCCGCTCGACGCCTACGGCCTGATGCTGTCGGCCATCGCCGATCCGAATCCGGTGATGGTGCTTTTGCCCAAGGCGCTGTTGCGACTGAAGGGCGACGCGTTGATTCCCGGCGAACCGGAGGACGAAAAGGAACTGAAAGAAATGATCGACGCGCCGGTCGGAGATCGCAGCAAGTGGAAGCCGAATTGGCCCGACGTGGAAGAGTATTTCGTGCCGATCGGCAAAGCGTCGCAGCCGCGCGAAGGCACGCATGCGACGGTCGTCAGCTATGGGCGAATGCTGCCCCTGTGCGTGCAGGCAGCGGATCAGTTGCAAAAGGAAGAAGGCTGGACGTTCGACGTCATCGACCTGCGGAGCATTTTCCCGTACGATTGGAAGGCGATCAAAGGCAGCGTCCTAAAAACGGGCCGAGTGCTCATCGTCAACGAGGACACGGAGGTGACGAACTTCGGCGAGCATCTGTTGCGGCGCGTGGTCGACGAGATGTTCTACGATCTGCTGGTCCGGCCTCGCGTGCTTCTGGGCAAACATGTGCCGGGCATCGGACTCAACAAGGTGTACGAAAACAACACGGTGCCGCAGTTGGGCGAGGTGAAGAAGTCGCTGCGCGAGCTGATGAGCGATCCGGCGTAAGGGGTGTCGCATGGCGGTGTCTCGCCGCCATCGGAGCGCAAAGGGTAAACAGATGAAAACGAAAGACGACCAATTCCTGAAAACGCAGCTAATGCTGCTTGTCGCACGATTCGGTTATCTCAAAGTCGCTCAAAGCCTCGCTCCCTTCCAAGGTGATGAGGTGTCTCTTGAGGAAATTGAAGCCGAGGTCGTCTCAATCGCGAGGCCGCTTAAGAAAGCACAACGGGCGGACAATCGCATGGAATCCGACGCGTTGCAGATCCTCTCCGATGCAATTTTGAATCGACGGGAATTGAAGTAACATCGTATAGGATCGTTTCCATGAATTTCCCACTTCCCGAGTTGGGCGAAGGTGTTTACGAGGCGGAGACGGTGCGCTGGCTGGTGAAGGCCGGCGACACGGTAAAGCCGGGGCAGCCCCTCCTCGAAGTGCTCACCGACAAGGCGACCATGGAAGTGCCGGCGCCCTTTGCCGGCGCCATCGAGACGCTACACCTTAAGGAAGGGCAAAAGGTCAAAATCGGCGACACCATCCTTGCCTATCGCCCGGCTGGAAAGGATGCCGAGCCGAAGGAAACCACGCAGCCTGCATCGACCGATGGAAACAACACTTTGAATCGCGCCGCGCAATCGGACGACGGCAAGGCGAACGCCCCTCCTTCCGCCGCGAACCAGAGCGTTAAGAACGTCAACGGTCCGCCTTCCGCTTCGCCTTCGCCCGGCTCGATCAAAGCCGCGCCGTCCGTTCGTCTCATGGCCCGCAAGCTGGGCATCGATCTGGCGAAAATTCACGGCTCGGGACCGCAAGGGCGGGTTCTCCTCGACGACTTGACGGCAGCAGTGAAGGCGGCGGAACCGGGCAATGCGAAGCCGATCGCCGCGAAGGAAAACTACGGCACGCCCGGCGAGCGCATTAAGCTAGCCGGCCTGCGTCGGAAGATCGCCGAGCATCTCGTGCATGCCAAACAAGTCATTCCGCATTTCACATATGTCGATGAGTGCGACGTGACCGATCTCGTGAAATTGCGGGAAATGCTAAAGGATGGCTACGCGGCCAAAGGGGTGAAGCTGACGTACCTCGCCTTCCTGGTGAAGTCGGTCGTGGCCGCTCTCAAGGAAGTGCCGATCGTCAACGCATCGCTGGATGACGAGGCCGGCGAAATCGTGCTGCACGACAGGTATCACATCGGCGTCGCCGTCGCGGTGCCCGGAGGCCTGCTCGTGCCGGTAGTGCGCGACGCCGACAAACTCTCGCTCTTGGAAATCGCGACCACCATCGAACGACTTTCCAGCGACGCGCGGGCCGGCAAGAGCAAGCTCGAAGACCTGCGCGGCGGCACCTTCACGGTCACCTCGATCGGCAACATCGGCGGACTTTTTTCCACCCCCATCATCGATCACCCGCAAGTCGGTATCCTCGGCCTGGGCAAGATCGTCAAACGCCCCATTTATGATGACAAGGGCGCGCTCAAGCCCGCCGACATGCTTTATCTTTCGTTCTCGTTCGACCATCGGGTGCTCGACGGCGCGGTGGGATGCGCCTTCGGCAACGCCGTCTTGCGCCGCTTACGCGCGCCAGGATCGTTGTTTTTGGATTGACGCTTCCCACGCGCGGACGTCGCGCCGCTGACGTCATTGACTTACACACATCACGCGAGCGCTGACCCACGCGGCCATCTGGATCGCTTCCTCATTGGGGCTGGCGCCTTCCTCTTCCTCTCCGTCCATGGCGAAGATCGCCAACTCTTCCAGCATTTCCTCCGCCAGCGTCTTCGGCAGTTCGGGGATTTGCGTGTTCCTGAGGGGATGCATGACAAGGTTCCTTTTTCAAAGCAGAAACATCATTGGAGCGAATCGTCGTTTTTGTACGCACGATGCATGCCAATCCGACGTCGCATTCTTGAATTCTTTCCTCGGCGACAACCAATTGACACCACGCAATTTACGCGGCGAACCCCGCGTTTGCATTCCTCGCGGTGTCGAAAATGCGCACCGGCCCCACCGCCGATTTCGCACACTCCGTGTCATTTTGGAAATCCCTGGACGCTCCCCACCATGACCATACGGTAGCCTACAAGGTTCGCAACTTTTTTGAGGAAGCGTTCGGCTTGATCGCTCGACGCCGCTATGCACGCTTCCTTTTTTCTGGAGAAATCATCGTGAAACGCATCCTGCTAATGTTGGTCGCGGTCGCATTCGTCGCCCCCGCTTGGGCCGGCGACGCCAAGTCGGTCCCCGGCATCGGTCCCAAGGGCGATATCAAGAAAGTCAAAACCGGCTTCAAGTTCACCGAAGGCCCCGCGGCCGACGGCAAAGGCAACGTCTATTTCAGCGACATTCCCGCCACGACCATCCACATCATCGACAAGGACGGCAAATTCTCGGTCTTCACCGACAAGTCCAACCGTGCCAACGGCCTGATGTTTAACGCCAAGGGTGAACTTCTCGCCTGCGAGATGGCCGGCCAAATCGTCGCCTACGATGTCGCCACGAAGAAGAAGCGCGTCCTCACCGACAAATACGACGGCAAGCCCTACAACGCCCCCAACGACCTCGTCGTCGACCGCGCGGGCGGCGTCTACTTCACCGATCCCGACTTCGGCGCGCTCAAGCCCGCGCCACAAGATGGAACCGCCGTCTATTACGTCGCCCCCAAGGGCCATGTCTCCCGCGTTACCGGCAACTTGCCCAAGCCTAACGGCGTGATTCTCTCGCCGGACGAAAAAACGCTCTACGTTATTCCCTCCGGCTCCGCCGAGATGCTCGCCCACGATGTCGAAAGCCCCGGCAAGATCGGTCCCGGCCGGGTGTTCTGCAAGCTCCAGCAGCCGAAAAAAGGCAAAGGCAACTCCGGCGGCGACGGCCTCACCGTCGACACCAAGGGCAACCTCTACATCACCAGCGGCCTGGGATTGCAGGTCTATTCGCCCAAGGGGAAACTGCTCGGCATCATCGCCTTCCCCGAACAGCCCGCCAACGTCACCTTCGGCGGACCGGACAATCGCACGCTCTTCGTGACGGCGCGAACATCGCTGTACACGGTCGAAATGGAAGCGCAGGGGCATGTCTTTGGGAAATAGACGCGCGCGATGCGTTCCCGCGAAGGTTTGGGTTTGCCGACCTTCGCGGCGAGTACGATCCACAAGTGGGGAGTTGTCAAGCGCTGCGCTTGCGAGGAGGCAACTCTTATCGTAACCTGGGGTTGTTCCGGGATCCGGTCGAGAAGGCATGCGCCGAGGCTTTTCGCGCTCCGCTGACTGCGAGGCAAAAGGAAAAGCTCACGGAAGGCGACAAGTATTTGGAAGCCGCGCTGCGATTGCGGCGTGAGGGCAAGCTGGTGGAGGCCATAGCCGCGGGGGAGAAACTGCTGGCCATCGAACGAGTGGTGTACGGCGCCGAACATGACTTAGTGCTGGAAACCATGGCGGGGCTGGCGAGCTTGCGCGAGCGGGTATTGGATTTTCCAGCCGCGGAGAAAGCGCGCGGCGAGATCCTGCGCGTTCAAAACAAGCGTTTCGGCGAAAAGTCCTGGCAAGCCACGGACGCGCGATTGGATCTACAAGACCTAAGCGTTCTGAAGGCATTGGACGCCAAGGCACAAAAGGAGTTGAACCTTGCCCATCAATGGATGATCGAGGCCCGAACCTATGACGAGGAGGGCAAATACCGGGAAGCGGTGGACCTCGCCGAAAAGGCCCTGGCGGTTCGCGTGCGCTGGTTGGGCGAAGAGAATCGTGTGCAATCCCTGCTCTGTGCCGACCGGCTTGGGATTTACCTTAACGACGCCCGACAATTCAAACGGGCGCGTTCCAAGCACGCGCTGGTGTTGGCGCTCCAGAAAAAGGCGTTGGGGACGCGCATCCGGATGTCGCCCGCCCGCTCGGCAGCCTGGGCCAATCGCTCGCCAAAGTCGGAGCTTCTCAAAGCATTGCCCAAGGATGTTGTCCTCGTCGATTACCTGGTTTATCACCACACCGGGCCCGATCCCGGCGACAAAGGCAAAACGCTCGACGAACCACGCCTAACGGCATTCGTTCTGCGACCGGATAAGGCGGTGGTTCGTCTGGATCTCGGACCGATGGAACCGATTGAAAAGGCCATCGACGCTTGGCGCCGTTTGATCAAGTCGCAAGCCGGCGCGGATCATCCCGGCATGACGCTGCGTCGTCTTCTATGGCTGCCGCTGGAAAAGCATCTGGACGGATCGGCGCCGACGCGAACGAGCAAATTCCAGAAATGGGTTGCGCTGGACGGCACGCGCGGCGAGATTGTGGCGATTCGCGATTCGTTCGAGAGGAAAAATCGCAAGGGCCGGGTCACGATACTCAGATATACTGGCGCGGCATGTCCTCCGGCCAAACGGGTCTCCGAAACGTGTCGGCCTGGAAAAGCGATTACCATTGGGTAGTGAGATAAGCGATTCGTCCCAATCGCGTCGGATCGAGCCAGCGAATCGGCACGACAGTTGAGGCCTAATTGCTTGTTTCGAATAGGTTACGCGCTAAGCCAGATTGGCGGATAATCGAGCGCAAGGTTCCCGTTCGCAGTTCTTTATTTTCTGGCACCGGAACAGTAGTTGTTCCAACATCTGTAACGCGTTGCATTACGATGTGGCTGCCGCGCTTTCGAACGCGGGCAAAACCGTGAAGTTCCAAAATTGCACAGACATCTTCTCCGGAGGGAACCCGCAATTTACCCACACGCCACCTCGATCGGCGTGACGAATACATCATCGCCGAGGCGCTCTTCTACTTCAGCGGGGGAGGCGCATTCGAAAAACAGTTCCAGCGCTTCGCGCAAATTATCCCGAGCCGCTTCGATGGTGTCGCCCTGGCTGGCAATATCCAGTTCGGGACACAGGGCGACGTAACCGTCTTCCTCGTGGGAAATAACTGCTGTCAATCGCCTGGTCACTGTTGCTCCAAGTTTTAGGGGAGGGCACGTCGAAAATCCAAAGCGGCATTACCGGATGCGAATGATCATCCCGAATGGGACCGGGACGCCGTCGATTCACCAAGGTCAAGTCGTGCCGGTAGAATACCGGTGCCACGTCAATCGCGCCACTGCACGAAGCCTTCCAGCGCGTAAAACTCGGGCAATCCCAGGTCGTCGTAAGTCTTCGCGGTGTTGCGGTTGCGGTCTTCCGCGCGTTGCCAAAACTCGCGTTTGTCGGTGCCGCCGGGGAACATGGCCCGGTCTTTTTGCGATTGATGGCGGAAGATGGCGTTTTTCTTGCGTTCCAGATCGCTGGGCGACAGAGGCACGACGCGTTCGACTTCGTGCGGTTCCCATTCCTCCCAAGCGCCGCGATAGAGCCAAACTTCGAACATCTGCCCGCGTTTGCGGACCTCGCGGACGGCCTCGAAGACGGCGTTGGCGCAGACGCGGTGCGTTCCGTGCGGGTCGGACATCTCGCCGGCAACATAGATTTGGGCCGGCTGGAGCCGTTCGAGCAGGGCGCAGATATCCTCGATGTCCTTTTCGTGGATGGGCGCTTTGGCGATGGTGCCGGTGCGATAGAAGCGGAGATCCATGAACTCGAGTTGATCGGGCGGGATGCCGCAGGCGAGGGCGCCGGCGCGCGCCTCGGTCTCGCGAATCAGCTTCTTGACGTTCAAAAGATCGGACGAATCAGGCTGCCCGGGCTTCTTGGTCTTGAGGAAGTCTTGCACGCGCGACTTGACCGCTTCGGTGTTTTTTTGGTCCAGCCCGAAGAGTTCGTTGAATTCGCAAACGAAGTCGGTGAAACGCCAGGCGTCGTGATCGAAGACGGCGATGTTGCCGCTGGTCATGTAGGCGATGTGAACCTTATGGCCCTGCTCGACCATGCGGATGATGGTGCCGCCCATGCTGATGACGTCGTCGTCGGGGTGGGGGCTGAAGACGAGGGTGGAACACGGTTCCGGGCCGGAAGGCTGCGTGCAGATCGTGTTCATCATCTCGTCGAAAACGCGTCGGCCCAGGCGATGGGCGGGGCCGAGTTCGCGCAGAAGTTCAAAAAGCTCGTGCTCGCGGAAGTCGTTGTCGGAGAGTTTCAAGAGGCCCTTATTGACGTTGAGGCTGAGCCAAATGACGGCGCGGCGGATGAGGGCGGGGGTCCAGTTGACGGAGCCGCGCACCCAGGGGAGACGGACGGGCGTGAGATGGCCGGCGGCGGCCTGGTCGAGGATGAAGGTCGTGTCCGGGTGTTTCTGCAGAAAGGAGGCGGTGATGTTCTCGGTCATCTCGCCTTCGACCGTCTTTTGGACGATGGACGCCTTGTGCTCGCCGAAGGCCATGATGACGACTTTGCGGGCTTCGAGAATGGATCCGACGCCCATGGTCAGGGCTTGATGCGGGACGTTTTCCTCGCCGAAGAAATCGCTGGCGGCGTCGCGGCGGGTGACGGGGTCGAGAGTGACGAGGCGGGTTCGGCTATGGCGCGTGGAGCCGGGTTCGTTAAAGCCGATGTGGCCGGAACGGCCGACGCCGAGGATTTGCAGGTCGATGCCGCCGGCGCGGCGGATCATTTGCTCATAACGGGCGCAGTATTCCTCGACATCCTGGGGATTGAGGGTGCCGTCGGGGATGTGGATGTTTTCGGGCTTGATGTTGACGTGCTGGAAAAACGTCTCCTGCATCCACAGGTGGTAGCTGTGGTCGGCGTCGGGCGCCATGGGGAAGTATTCGTCGAGGTTGAAGGAGATGACGCGCGACAAATCCAGATTGGCTTCTTTGTGCAGGCGAATGAGTTCGCGATAAAGGCCGACGGGCGTCGAGCCGGTGGCCAAGCCGAGAACGGTGGGTCGGCCGGCGGAGTTGTTCTGCCGGATCAAACTCTCGATCATCAGCGCGACGTGGCGCGACGCCTGGGCGCTGGTCGGGAAGACCAGCGTGGGAATTTTGGTATGCGGGACGTAATGAGAGGACATTGCGGCTTATTCCGGCTAAAGGTCACGGGAAAGGCACGCCGCGCTCGCGGGTTGGCGTGAAAGTTAATTTACTTGCGGCGGGAGGGGATGACCACTGGGAAGAAATGCAGAAGTCGGAAGTCAGAAGTCAGAAGACAGGAGGCAAAATGAAGAAGGCGAACAAAAAAAGCCCCCGAGCGTGAAACACGTTCGGGGTCTTCCGACTACTGTCTTCTGACTTCTCGATTTCATCTAATCGCGGACGTTTAGGTGAAAATGTCCGGTCGCTCCGTTGGCGTAGGAGGTGGCGACGATGTTGTAGAAACCGTTCGTCAGGGGGCGGAAGACGATGCGGGAATTTCGGCCCATGCCGCCGTCGTCATTTTGCACGAGAACCACGCCGACTTGGTTCGTCACCCGCAGGTAGGTGTCGAAGTGGTCGCTGGTCATGTTGATGACGTATTCGCGACCGGCTTTCAAGCCCACCTTGTAGGTGTGGTAGTGCTTGCCGTTCTTGACGGGGTCGGCGAACTTGAGGTCGCCGTGGACGTTGAGGATGACCTTCGGAGGTATCGGCAACGGCGGGGGCACGATGCCGCCGTTACGGACGACGCGGAGGTCGTATCCCCCGATGGCGTCATTCTTGTACGATGTCGCGACGATGTTGTAAAAGCCGTTCGCCATGGGACGAAAGACGATGCGGGAGTTTCGGCCCATGCCGCCGTCGTCATTCTGGGCGAGGACGACGCCCGCTTGGTTCGTCACCCGCAGATAGGTGTCGAAGTGAGCGCTCTCCATGTTGATGACATAATCGTTGCCAGCCTTCAGGAACAGCTTGTACGCGTCAAAGTGTTTGCCGTTCTTGACCGGGTCCGCGTGGGCGAGGTTGCCGTGGACGTTGAGCACCACGTTGGGCGGCACAGGCAGCGGGGGCACAGGCAACGGCGGAAGGGGCGGCGGCACGATGCCGTCGAGGCCCGTGACGCGGATTTTGTAGCCGCCGACGGCGTTGGTCTTGAAGGTGGTGGCGACGACGCGGAACAATCCGGAGAATAGCGGCGTGAACTCGATCCGGCTGTTGAGCTTCGGTCCGCCGTCGTCATTGCGGGCGACGACGATGCCCAGGAAGTTTTTGAGTTCCAGGTAGGTGTCAAAATCATTACTGAACATTTGAATCCGGTATTGCTTGCCTGCCTCCAAGAAGACGGAATGCAGCGCGAAATGCTTGCCGTTGTCCTTGGGCGAGAAAAAAGTCAGATTGCCGCCGGCGTTCAAGACAACCTCGGCGCGAACGGTAGTTGCGGTCGCCAACAAGGCGGCCGCCGCGAGAGTCAGCGTGTGAGTCAGGCGAAACATGGTTGATTCCTTTGCGTAATCAGCGAAATAATTGGGAGCGATGACTTCGCAGGAAGAACGCGGCGCGAGCGGAAGTTTGCGCGTAATTTGGGGGAGGAAGAGTTCGGACGCTAATCCGCGCTGATCTTCGCTAATCACATTTGCGGATGACTTTCTCCCGACGGCATAAGTTGAATGAAGAGAATTGACACGCGTGCATTCCAATCGGGAGAGCGGAGAGAGTATCACTATGCCCATCTGGACCCTAGCCAAGAAAGACTTGCGCTTATTGGTGCGCGACGCGCGGGCGCTGATTGTGCTGCTGCTCATGCCGCTTATCTTCATTCTTGTCCTGGGTATTTCGCTGGGGGAGGGGTTTGGGCAGAAGCCGGAGGATCGGCTGAAAATCTCCGTGTTGGTGCTCGACGAGGGACCGACGCGGTTTGTGGAGCGTGCGGACATGCTGCGGGAGCAAATGGCATGGTTCTCCTTGACGCCGCCTGTCGCGCCGGGGTCGGAGGTGCCGCACACGCTGGGGGCGATTTCCCTTGCCGAGATGAACCACAAGCGCTGGTTTCCGCATGTGTCGTGGTCCGAACTGTTGCTGCGCGATCTGGGCGAAACGGCGGACATCAAAGTCGAATTTATCGGCAGCCGAGCGGAGGCGGACGAGTTGATCCGCACCGGTCAACGGGCCGCGATCCTGGTCTTGGGGCCGCGCTTCAGCAAACGGCTTGAGCGCTGCTCGTTCCTGGCGGGTGGTTGGCAGGAGATGCTGCCTTCGGTGGCCGCCTTTCCTCGGCCCGGCGATCCGGTCCTGTCGGCGCTCAGCTTGGGGCTGGATGAATCGCAGCGCGTGTTGCCGCTTTATGCCGTCGACGGCATCAACCCGTTCTTTCGCGACGGCATTCGCTTCGACGTGCTCGATGTGGAGATCCTGCGCGACAAAAAGCAACAGACCGCGTCGGCAATCATCTATCAGGTGGCGCAGGGATCGCTGATTCGCGTGGTGATGCCCTGGATGATCGGTCGCGCGTTCGAAAAGGTCGGCGACCCGCAGTTCCTGCGCATGCTCACCGATCAGGAGCAGTTGCCCAAGTCGGTGCATTTCTTCCTGACCAGTCCGTTCATCCCGGAATCGGAAAAAATGGCCCTGAGCGTCGGCCTTAAGAATTCGATCCAGACGCTTTTTCCGAAATACAACCTGACCGCGAAGACATGGGCGGCGCTGACGCGCGAACCGGAACACACGGGCGAAGGAGCGGACCGGGCCGCGTTTCATAGGGAGGGCGGCGGATTTCTGAAGCGAGGGTCGCTGCGTTACCAACTCATCGTGCCTTCGTATCTGGTCATGTTCGCATTCTTTTTGGTGCTTACGGTCGGTTGGTTGTTCACGGCCGAGCGCCGTCAGGGAACCTTGAAACGTCTCCAATTGGCGCCGCTGACGAGCGGGCAGATCTTATTGGGGAAGCTGATTCCCTGTCTTGGCGTCTCCTTGTTTCAGGGCTTCTTTTTGCTGCTCGCCGGGCGCTGGATTTTCGGCATGGACTGGGGGCCGCATCCGGGTTGGCTGGCTTTGGTAGTCGTGTCGACATCCGTGGCGGCGATGGGTCTGGCGCTGCTGATCGCCGTCTTGGCAAAGACCGAAACGCAGGTGGCGATCTATGGCACGCTCATCGTCTTGGTGCTCGCGGGACTTTCGGGGGCGCTTATGGGGGACCGCAGCATCATGCCGGAGCAAATGCAAACGATCAGCCGGATCACGCCGCACGCCTGGGGACTCGACGCCTATCGCGAGTTGTTGCCGATACCGGGGATCACGCCCTGGGAACCGGACCTGAGTTTTGTCGCGTTGGCGTGCGAGATGCTGACGCTGTTCGGCGTCGTTTTCATGAGCCTGGCGTGGTGGCGCATGCGCTCGGGGATGCGCTCCGGAGGCTAACGCGGCTCGACTCGACTGGTCTGGAGAGTTGACCGGGGCGCGGGAACGCGCTAAAGTTATGATGGGTACATGACCGTCCGCTTAGCGAAGCGGATCTCCCTTCAGGAAGCATGGATCGTGCAAAAAAAAGGCAAAGAGAAACGACCAATCCTCACCTCCACGCCTCTGGTTGTCGCGTTCTGTCTGCTCGCGATGAGCCTTTTTTGGCTCTTCTACCGGGAGACCCCCGCGCAGAATCTCGCCTATGGCGAACTCATGCAGATCCTGCAAGCCGACGACCCCGCCGTCCGTTTTCAAAACGTGCGCGTGAGCCGCAACGAGGTGCGCGGCGAGATGGTCATCAGCGACACCGTCTCCGACGGCAAAGCCGAACCCACGAAGGAGACCGAGACGAAACACTTTCGCACGCGCATCGGCATCCCCGAAGACAAGGATCTGCCCGCCCTTCTGCGCAAGCGCGTGGGTGCCGACTTGCAGGTCGTCGAGGACGACACCGCCTTGCGCGGCATCGGTTCGATGCTCCTGTCGTTCATGATGATCGTCGGCATTCTCGTCCTGGGCTTTTTCATCGTCCGCTGGATGTCGGGCGGGAACTCGCCGCTGACCTTCGGCCGCAGCAAGCACAAGCTCTACGCTCAAAACGATCTGCGCATCACGTTTCAGGAAGTTGCCGGCATCGACGAGGCGGTTCAGGAACTGCGCGAGATCGTCGACTTCCTCAAGAACCCCGAAAAATATCAGGCTTTGGGAGGCCGGATTCCCAAGGGCGTGCTGCTGGTGGGGCCGCCGGGGACTGGCAAGACGTTGCTGGCGAAAGCCGTCGCGGGGGAAGCCGACGTGCCGTTCTTCAGCATGTCCGGGTCGGACTTCGTCGAGATGTTCGTCGGGGTAGGCGCGAGCCGGGTACGCGATCTTTTCCAACAAGCGGAGAGTCGCGCTCCCTGCATCATTTTCATCGATGAACTCGACGCGCTGGGCAAGACCCGCGGCGGCAACTCGATGGGCGGGCACGACGAACGCGAACAAACTTTGAACGCCCTCCTCGTGGAAATGGACGGCTTTGAAAGCAACGCCGGCGTTATTCTCGTCGCCGCGACCAACCGCCCTGAGACGCTCGATCCCGCCCTGATGCGGCCCGGGCGCTTCGATCGGCAAGTCGTGGTGGACCGCCCCGACGTGAGCGGGCGCGAGTTGATTCTCAAGGTACACACCCGCAACGTGAAGATGGGCGACAACGTCGACCTGCGGCATGTCGCGAGCCTGACGCCCGGTTCCGTTGGGGCGGACTTGGCCAATCTCGTCAACGAAGCGGCCCTCATCGCCGCCCGCCGCAACAAAGACGCGGTCTCGATGGAGGAGTTCAACGAAGCCATCGAACGCGGCGCCATCGGCCTGGAACGCAAAAGCCGGATCATGCAGCCGGAGGAAAAGCAACGCGTCGCCTATCACGAGGCGGGGCATGCGCTGGTCGCGTGCTCATTGCCCAACACCGATCCGGTTCACAAGGTATCGATCATCCCGCGCGGCGTCGGCGCACTGGGTTATGTGCTGCAACGGCCGGACGACGATCGCCACATGTCCACGCGCGGCGAGTTGGAGAGCCGGATCAAGGTCTGCCTGGGCGGCACGATTGCCGAGGAAATCATTTACAGCGAGATCGCCAATGGGGCAACTAGCGATTTGGACCATGCCAATCGCATCGCCCGGCGCATGGTGAAGGAATTCGGCATGAGCCGGCTGGGGCGCGTATTTTATCGCGAGAGTTCCGAGGCCCAGTTCCTTGCCGGCGCGGGCATGGACGGCGACCGCTCCTACAGCGAGAAGACCTCGCGCGAAATCGACATGGAGGTGCGCCGCATCATCGACGAAGCGGCCGTCGACGTGCGCGGCTTGCTCGCGGAACGACAACCCGCGCTCGAGGCGCTGGCGAAACGGCTCTTCGAGAAGGAAGTCATCGAAGGCAGCGAAGTGCATCGCATCATCGAAGCTAATTGCCCAGGCCCGCGCATTCTGCCGGGGTCCGTGGCGATTCATCCGGCGGATCGGAGCGAGACGATAGCGGCGGAGGAGAAGTCGAAGGGGGCGTCTGGTGGATAATAACATGAGAACTTTACTCGACGATGCCAATGAATTCCCAACGGTAGACGCATGCGTCGACGGTCCTGATGACGACTTGAACTGGGAAGAACTTGACTATCAATCCGTAACGCTGCGTGGTTTAGGACAGATTGCAATTTGAATCGAACATCGTGGTCGCCTGCAACCTATGCCTCATGAATTGGATCGAGAGTAGCCAGCTATGGAACCGTTTTGGAGGTCCGTACCATGGCCTCGAACCGTCCCTTTCGGATAGCATATCTGAACGTCGTTACCAATCCCGGGGATCGCGCCCGATTTCCCAATATGACACGAGCCAGGTGAACCATGTCGGATCTCCAGACTCAGGTGGATGAATTGCGTCGCCAACTGGATGCGCTGCGAGGCGTCGTCCAGGGGTCTGGACGGCGGAAGCGTTGGCCGATCCTGGCAATGGTCGGCGCGTTTTTGTTGGGCGGACTGCTGCTGGGACCGATTTGGCAGGACCGGTCCATCCACGCGGCCCAAGACGAAAAAGACGCCAAGGCGCTGGTTTGCTCCAGCCTGAAAGTCGTCAATCGCGACGGCAGGATGATCGCCGCGCTGAACGGCGACGAAGACGGCGGTTTTCTCAGGATCTACGGACAGGACGGCCGGGAACGCATGTTCGTCGGCGTGAACGTCAAGGCCGGGGGCGGCCTGGTCATGCTGCGCGACCCGCTCGGATCCATGCGGAGCATCTGGCAGGTTACCGAGACGGGCTTGCCGTCGATCACGTTTCGCAACGCGGCCGGTCTAAACGACGTGTTTTTAGGTTCGTCGGCGAATCACTGGGGCGGGTTGCTCAATCTCAACGCGCCGAACGGGCGATCTGGCGCGATGATCGACGTCAACGACATCGGCGAAGGCCGGATCAGCTTGTTTGACAAGCTGGATAAGGTCATCGTCTACGCCGGGGGCAACGGCAAAGGCGGATCGCTGCGCCTGTCCGACCACGACGGCCGAGACATCGCCAACCTCGGCGCCCTGGACAAAATAGGCGGATATTTGGAATTGCGGGACAGCATGCTCAACACGACGCGGCTAAACGTGCCGATGATGGAAAGCTTGATCCGGCGGATGCGGGAACTCGCACCGTGAGTTCGTTAGCACGACGCGCAAGCGAGTGAAATTCACTCGCTTGCGCGTCGTGCTAACAATCGTCATCCGCCCGTGCCGGCCAACTCGCGTAGATTGTCTTCCATCGCCTCGATCTGCGTTTCCAGGTCGGCGACGGCGGCGCGTTGTTGCTCGACCACTTCCTTCGGCGCGTTCTTGACGAAGTTCTCGTTGGCCAGCTTCGACTGCGTCCCTTGCATGTGCTTGCGTTTCTCGGCAAGCTGTTTCTCGAGGCGTTTGGTCTCGGCGACGACGTCGATGAGACCGGCGAGCGAGACGTAGAGTTCGAAGTCCGGGCTGACGAAGCTGCCGGCTTGCGCGGGCTTCTTCACCTCAGGGCCGCATTCGAGCTGGCCCACGCCGGCCAACGTCGTGATGAACGGCGCCAACAGGAGAAAATCGTCGGCCACCGCGTCTTTGCAGCGGAGATGCACATCAAGCGGCGTGCGCGTGTCGATCGTGTAGCGATTGCGAATCTCGCGCACCGAGCGAACAAGTTCCTGCATGCGGGCGAAGCGTTTTTCGATGCCCCCAT
>Ga0163144_10013772_pt1 | contig 16840 bp, 16 predicted proteins | sample OliLak19BULKMAT1_FD_123175 | JGI IMG/M metagenome (GOLD analysis project Ga0163144, IMG submission 123175) | Freshwater microbial mat bacterial communities from Lake Vanda, McMurdo Dry Valleys, Antarctica - Oligotrophic Lake LV.19.BULKMAT1 | ecosystem: Environmental > Aquatic > Freshwater >... | reverse complement strand
CGATGGGTGTGGATCGAAACCGCCCGTGGCCGCGGCAGCCCAATTGTACTAGCCCTGCACCTCATGGCGGCGCCTCCGGCAATCTTGGTCGAGCCCACGCTCGAACGACCCGCGGTCGGCTCCATCACTACGGACGCGAGCGAGCCGACCACCGAAGAATTGATGGAGCACTACGTGGCGGGCAATCTCGTTGCGTTCGAGACCCTCTACCGCCGCTTGTCCCCGAAGCTCTTCGGCTATCTTCTGCGCCTCACGCGACGGCGTGACCGGGCCGAAGACCTCGTACAGACCACCTTCGCCAAGGTGCATCGCGCTCGCGCCTCCTATCTGCCGGGTTCCCCCGTCCTGCCTTGGCTGCTGGCCATCGGTCGTCGCTCGTTCTTCGACGAACATCGACGCGCCAAGGTGCGGCCCGAAGACTTGAGCTACGATGGCAGCTTGCCCGAGCCGCGCGAGGAAACCGTAGGGCTCGGCACCGACGTCGTCGAGGCTCTGGAACGGGCCCTGAGCTCCCTGCCCGAGACGTATGCGGAGGCCATTCAGCTCACCAAGGTGACGGGGCTCAGCGTGAGCGAAGCGGCCGACGTGCTCGGCACGACGAAGGCGGCCGTGAAGCTGCGCGTGCATCGGGGCTACCTGCTGCTGCGCGAGCAGCTCGAAGCCTTCAAACGGGACGAGACATGACTACCCGCGATCCATTCCAGGCCTTGGCTCGAGCCGAAGAAACCCCTCCGCTGCGCGTGCTCGAAGCACTTCGCGCCGACATGCTCGAGGCCCGACCGGCGCCTGGACCCAGTCGCAACCGACGCCTCGTCGCGTCCGCGCTGTGGGTGTTCGCAGGCTTGCTGCTCGGCTCGCTTGGCGCCTTCTCGTCCCAGGCGCTTTGGCTTCTTGGTGGAGGCGCAGCGTTCGCGTTGGTGTTCGGTGCGGGGCTGCTCGCTGGCGTCGTGCCCGGAAGCAGAGCGCGCGTCGGCCTGGGACTGCGCCGCGCCTTGCTGGCTGCGCTGTCACTCGGCCTGTTTTCGGTACTGGTGCTCTCGGCGACCGAATTTGCACCCTGGGCGACCGCCTTCGCCGGCGCTGGCGGCCGTCATGCGCTCAGCTGCGGAATTCACGCGCTGCTCACGGGAGTGTTGGGCGCCGCGGGGCTGCTGTGGATCTGGCGTGGGACTGACCCCTTCACGCCGGACGCGACGGGCGCTCTGTTCGGGGCCATCGCCGGACTGCTGGGCGCTTTCAGCGTTGGCTTGTCGTGCAGTTCGCATGAAGGTTGGCATCTGGTCGTCGCGCACGGCAGCAGCGTCGTTTGGCTCGGCACGGCCTGCGGCTGGGCGGGGCTCAAATGGCTGAGGCCGTGACAGGTCCAATCGCGCGCTGGGTCGAGCGCGCTCTATGGCTCGGGGCAGCGCTGGTGGCGCTCAAGATGCTCTGGCCCGCCCCGCCCGCACAAGGCGTCGGTCGGCTGGCCCCCAACGTGACCTTGCCCAGCGCCACCTCGGACCAGAACATCGCCGTGCAGCCTCGGAATGGTCGAGCTCTCTTGGTGGAAGTATTCGCGAGCTGGTGCAGCGCTTGCCGACGTTCGTCGGACCTACTCAGCACTCTAGCGCGCGCCTCGCGAGACGGTGGGTTCGACGTTCTGGCCGTGAGCGTCGACGACGAACGGGGCGCGGCTGCGCAGGCCGCCGAGACTTGGCCCGTCCCGGTGCCGGTCCTGCACGACTCCCAGGGCGCATTCTCTCGCGCATACGGGATTCGCGTCCTGCCGACGTACGTTTGGATCGACGCGAGCGGAATGGTCACGGAAATCGCAGCGGGGCCGCCAGGTCCTCGCGACTTGCGGCGCTGGCTCCAGGTGAAGCCGTGACCGCTCAGGGTGCGCGCAAGGAGGGCGGAACGCTTGGATCGCCGCGGCTGGGGACCGCCAGAGGTGCGGGCGCCTGCTTGAGTTCGGCCATGGCGGCTCCCTCGGGCAAGACGCGTGTCACCTTGTAGCCTTGCTCGAGGCGCTCCACCTCGAGCAAGTGCTGCGAGACCACGCCGCGGGGGGTGAGACTCTTGGTCTTCACGTAGCTGTCGACGGGATTGTACTTGAGCAGGTCGGCCAACGTGGCCAGTTCGGGTCGAAGGGCAGCCTTCGAGGCGCAAGCCCCCGGACAAGCCCGCGCCGCCTGTTCGACCGTTTCGAGCGCCGAACCATGGGCGAGTTGGCGCGCCGTAGCGAAGTCTCCCCCCGCCAGCGCTTGAGCAAACGCGAGCGCGAGGTCCTTTGGATTTTGCGTGCGCTCGTCGAGTGAGACTACGCGCGGCGTGAGACTCTCGCCCGGCACATGGTAGTTGCAAGCAGCGCGACCGGCGCCCCACATGACGAGCGTCGCTAGGCTGATTGCAGCGAGGATCACCAGCGTAGGCCGCGTAGGCGAGTCGATGAGGCGTTCGTCGGGCTCGGGGCGCTTGAGGGGCGCAGGGGCCTTCTCGCGGTCGGTCGGGGCACTCATGGGGGCCGGAGCATCCCCGGAGGCCCGCGCATGTGCAACGTCGGAGGAAATCCGAGCTATGCTCGCCGCTGCGTGGTGAAAAACGACTTTCCGGGCGGAGCGGTGCTCCCCGACGCGACCCCGCTTGGGGGCGGCTGGGCCTTGCGTCGTTTGCGTCTCGGCTTGCTTGCCACGCATCGCGCCGCCTCGGGTTCGCGATTTCGCGGCCTCGGTTGGAGCGCCGGGTTGCTGGCGTTGAGCGGCGTTCTGTCGATCGCATTCTTGAGTCGTGTCGGTGCAGCCGAAGTCGGCGACGTGCTTGCCTTGCGGCTGCTTGCCTATGCCTCTTGGCTCTACGGGGGCTTGGGGCTCGCTGCATTGCTCGCGCCCCGAGCAGACGACGCCAACGCCAGGCAGCTCGCCCTCCTGCGTGGTCGGATCGCCGACGAGACATCGTCGCTGTGGATTGGCATGGCCGCGCGCATTGCGACCGGAGTGTTCTTGGCTGCGTTGCCCGGGCTGCTCGTCGCCTGGGCTGTCGCGCCGGCCCAGTTCGTGGCTGCGCGCGCCTGGCTCTTTCCCGCAAGTTTCGTTTACGCCATCGGTCTCGGCGCGAGCCTCGGTGGAGTCGGCGCGCTATCGCTTCGAATCGCGCCTCGCTCGCCGCGCCTCGTCGCGGCAGGAATGGTGCTCGTTCCTTACGCTTTGGCATTGGGCGCGCCCAGCATTCCCAGCATCCCCGGCTTCTTTGCACTGCTGCTGAATCAGATGCTGCAGCTTGGTGGGAGAACCGGAGTTTGACCGCGTTGGTTCTCGAACGCCTCGCGCTCGGTCCGCGCTTGCCGCGTCTCGATCTCACGCTCGAAGCTGGATTGCGGGTGCTGGCAGCCGCACCGGGCCCGCTTTTTTCGCTTCTGCTTCCGTGCTTGGCCGGCTTGACGCGACCGCGCCGCGGGCGCGTGCTCTGGGGATACGAAGACCCCTACGGTGTGCCTGAGCTGCGCGCCCGCATCGGCTCGCTGTTCGTCGACGAGCACGAGTTCCCTTGGTCGACCAATGTCCGTAGCTACGTCAAGCGCGTGAACGAGTTCCGGCAACGCGCAGCAGCGTCGCTCCACAACGCCTCTCCCGCGAGCATCGTCCTCGACGAGCTGCTCCTGGAAACGCCGTGCGCACGACTGAGCGCCTTCGAACGTCGGCGCATCGCCCTCCACCTCGCTCTGACGACCCCCGACGCGCGCTACCTGCTTCTGCACGAGCCGCTGAGCGCGCTCGAAAACGACGAAGAACCTGCGCTGCTCGTGGCTCTGAGCGCGCACGCAGCGGCCGGGGCGCTCGTGGTCGTCACGACGCACGAGCCGCGCAGCGCCCGACGCCTTTCTGCCGACGTCCATCATCTCGGTGCACTGACGTCGAATCCACGTAGCGAACGCACCCTCCTGCTCAGCCTCGATCGCCCACGCGACGTCGCCGCCGCGTTGGCGCGCTCGAGCTTGGTTCAAGGCACGCAGCTGGACCCCAACCGACCGCGCGAGTTGCGCGTTACGGGTGTCGACGACGACGCACTCCTCGCCGTGGTCACGCGCGCGGTGGTGGAGTCGCAAAGCCAGCTGACGGAAATGACCGAGCTCGGGAGTTTGCGATGAGCACCGGCTCGAACGTCAGGATCAGCACCAACGGCAGCCCCGTGCATTGGCTCTTGCGCCTCCCGGTGTGGACGGCGCTGGGCCTGGTGCCTGCGCTTTTTGCAGCGCGTTGGGGCGACGACGGTTCGACGCTGGACGTCGGTACCGTGGCGGCCGATCGCGTGCTGACCGCGCTGACCGCCTTCACCTTGCCGACGCTGGCTCTGGCTGCGTTCGGCTCGCTGGGGCGCACGGGCCAAGGCCAGGCCGACGAGACGTTTCTGCGTTTTGGCGAGAGTCGGCGGCCACGCCTGCTCGAGAACTGGATCGGTCGCACACTGCTCGTCGTCGTTCTCTACACGACGCTCACGGGCGTCTTGCTCGCCTGGGCACGTTCGTCGTCCGATCCACTGCTCCGCAGTGATCTGCTCGCAACGTTGCCGGCCGCTGCGCTGTGCGCGCTCACGGCCGGCGCACTTTTTGGTGCAGCGGTGATCTGGGGCGGACGGCTCGCGGTCGTGATCACGCTGATCGTCGTCTGGACCGTGGGCCATTTCGATCTGGTGATCGCAGGTCTCGTTCCCGTCGGTCACATGCGGCACTTGCTCGGTCTGGGTGAAAGCCTGCCGTGGCCGCAGTGGGGCTCCAGCTTGGTCCTGCTGGCGCTCAGCTCGCTCCTGACAGCGGCAGCGTTCGTGCGCGTGCCGCGCTGACCGGTCCAGGTTTGTAAATCTGCGCAACGAATTCGCGTTCCTCCCAGGTCGCACAATTTCACTGGGCACGATTTGACGAGCGGCACCGCTGCCATGCGCTACGCTCCCGGCCTGTCGGCCCGACCGATCCTTGCTAATTTGAGCCACTGACATGCGCCTCTCTTCACTCACTCTCGCTTCATTCTGCTTTTTGACTTGGGCCTGCGCGACGCCGATCGGCAGCGACGCCGGTGATGCAGCCGGTAGCGGCGGCGCGGCATCCGGAAGTGGCGGCGTAGGAATCGGCGGTGGGCTCATCGGCACGGGCGGCGGGCTCGTCGGTACCGGTGGCGGGCTCATCGGCACTGGTGGCGCTTCGAGCGGAGGAGCGGCGACGGGAGGTAGCGCGAGTGGCGGCGCGCCGAGCGGCGGAGCAGCGACGGGCGGCGGCACGGCCACGGGCGGCAGCAGTGGCGTGTGCTCGGCAGCCTGGACGCAGAAGGTCTACGCGACCGCAGGATTGCGCGCGACGCTCGACGGCATCGAGTACGAGGTCTGCTACTACACCGAGGCAAATCCGAGCACGACCGCGACGACGACGTGCCAGGGCGCTCCGTGGAGGATCATCGGCCCGTGCCCCAAGTGAGCGGAAGCCGGCCTTTGCACCATCGCCGAGGCTTTCTCTAGTCGCGGAAGGCTTCCGCCGGACGCAGACGCGCGGCATGGAGAGCAGGCCAAACCGTGGCCACCAAGCAAACCAGCACGGCGAACAGGCCGACGAAAAAGAAGTCGACGGGGTGCAAGTCGACGGGCAGCTTCGAGATGAAATAGACCTTGGGGTCTAGCGGGATCGCGTAGACGAGCAGCAGCTTGCAAACGCCCGTCGCGAGCAGGAGACCCACACCGCCGCCCACCAAGCCGATGATGCCGCCTTGGTAGAGGAAGGCGCGCAGGATGGCCGAGTTCGAGGCGCCCATGGCCTTGAGCACGGCAATCTCTTTCTTCTTGTCCAGAACCACCATGATCAGTGTGGCGATGACCGTGAATGCCGCCACGATGATGATCAACGCCAAGACGAGGCTCATCAAGATCTGCTGGATGCGCAGAGCGGTAAACAGGCCGCGATTCAGCTCTTCCCAATCCATCGTGTAGTGGAGCCCATCGCCCAAGAGGGCGTCGATGTCGCGGGCCACCAGGTTCGCGTTGTCGACGTCGGTAACGGTCATCTCGATGCCCGTCACACTGTCGCCGGCGTCGGCGAACTGCTGCGCTTCGTAGAGATCGGTGTAGACCAGCTTGGCGTCGTACTGATCGAAGCCCGCATCGAAGATGGCGATGACCCGAAACTGCTTGGCGACGGGGGCACGCATGGTCTCTTGCGAGAACGAAAAACCGATCGTCGGCGACGTGATCTGGATGCAATCGCCCAGCTTGGCGCGCAGGTTCTTGCCAAGGGTCGCGCCGATGACGACGCCTGGCAGCACTTGCGACTGCTGCGAACACGGATCGGCCGTCAGCTCTTCCGGCAGGATGTCGTCTTCGGGCAATGCGGCTTGATAGCCACCCGTGGGCACGATGCTGCCGACGGGCGCGTCGGCAGGTAACTCCGACAGCTCGTCGTCTTCTGCGGCCGGCTTCGGGTCTTTCAGGCCCTTTTGTTCGTTCTCGATGATACGCGCGACTTCATCCAAGAACGCGCCGCGCGGCTGTCCGTCAGTGCCCGTCTTGCCTGGCGTATGCGCAAGCTCGCCCGTCGGGCCATCGGGCGTGACGTGCTTTTCGGGCGCGACCCCGGTCGTGCCGCCAAAGTCGCGATCCTGGGGCGCGGAAAGGAAGCGCTTGCCCTCGGGAGGCTTCGCGCCTGGCAACCGCAAGCCACGCAAGCTGCCCTCGGTGATGTGTTGGGGCAGGTCGAGCACGTCACCGACGCGCTCCGGATCGACACCTTTGAGCAAGACGCCGGTGGCCGTGCGGTCGCCGTGCGTCACCATCATCGGATTGATGGTGAAAGGGGCGACGCCCTTCACTCCGGGCACTTTCTTCAGCTGCGCGATCAGATCGCGGTACTCGCCGAAGTAGCTCGAGCGCTTGAGCACGAGCACGTGCGCGTTGACGCCCAGCACCTTGTCGCGGAACTGCTTGCGAAATCCGCCGGTCACGCTCATCGCAGTGGCCAGGCCCGCAACACCGAGAGCCACGCCGACGATGGCGAAGAACGTCCCCATTGAAATGAAGGTGCGCTTCTTCGACCCCATGTAACGGATCGCGAGATCGAGCGGAAAACCCATCGAGCGCGCCTCTACCATTCGGCGGACCGAACGACTAACCGCGCCCGCCTGGGCGCTTCGACGCTGACAGTTGAACCCGGGAACCTCGAAATATTTGCGCAGATGCGCGCGTCGAGCCGAAGCACACATTCGCTTCATCACCTTTTGCGGGCGGTTCGTGAGAGCCGGGCTCGGCGTTGGCGGGTTCTCGGTCCGGCCCGAAATTTGCTATGCTGTTTCACCAGACGGTCTTGGTTGCAGCGCCAGCGGAAGCGCGTCGGACCTCGGAGAATCCCTTGTGAGCACACCCGAATCGGCACCTCCTGCTAGTTCCAAGAGCGGGCCCCGGACCAATCCGGCGCTGCCGACCGAGGCCGGCCTCCGTCAGGTGACGATGACGGTCTCGGCGACCGGCGACCGGCCCTCCGGGAACATCCGCGCCTCCGACAGCCGCATCGATCCGTACATCGGCGCAACCGTGGACGGCCGGTACTTGGTCGAGAAGGTACTCGGCGAGGGCGGCATGGGCGTCGTCTACCGCTGTCGCCACACGATCATCGACAAGCTGGTGGCCATGAAGGTGCTGCGCGCAGATCTGGCGCGCAACGAAGAAGTCACCGAACGCTTCCTCAACGAAGCGCGTTCGGCTTCTTCGATTGGCAACCCGCACATCATCGACATCAGCGATTTTGGGCGCCTGCCCGACGGCGCCACCTACTTCATCATGGAGTATCTGGATGGCGCGCCCCTGGCTGCGGTGCTCGACGAGCACAAGGCGTTGCCTCCGGAGCGTACCCTCAAAATCGCGACCCAGCTGGCCGAAGCGCTCTCCGCCGCCCACGACGGCGGCATCATCCATCGTGACCTGAAGCCTGACAACATCTTCTTGCTGCGGCGGGGGACGCAGACCGACTTCGTCAAAGTACTGGATTTCGGCATCGCCAAGGCCTCTGCGACCAACAGCAAGCTGACGCAGGCAGGTCAAGTCTTTGGCACGCCGCACTACATGTCGCCCGAGCAAGCGGCAGGTTCTCCCGTCGATCATCGCTCGGATATCTACGCAGTCGGCGTGATTTTGTACGAGATGGCGACCGGTCGTTTGCCGTTCGATGCCGAGAACTTCATGGCCATCCTCACCCAGCACATGTACAAGGCGCCGACTCCGCCTTCGGAGCTCCCGGGGCTCAAGCAAACGGTCGCGCCCGAGCTAGAGGCCGTGATTCTCAAGTGCTTGTCGAAGCAACCCGAGGATCGTTATGATTCGATGAGCGCGCTGAGTGCGGATTTGGGGCGGTTGTCCAATGGGGACCGACCCGAGGCGGTGCGCGACATGCAAAGCCGCGCGGACGGCGGCCTGCCGCCTGGCTTTTCCGATCGGCGCCGGGCGAGCGGCGAGCCCGCAGCCCAGCGCAGCCGCTTTTTCCCGTTCGCACTCGGGACAATTGCGCTGGGTTTCGGCATGCTGGGCATCTGGTTCGTGCGTTCCCAACGTGCGTTGCCCGACCCCATGGTGTCGGTCGGGCCAGAAATAGCCGTCGGACCTGCGTTGGTGCCAACCCAGGCGGTCGTGGCCCTTCCCGCTCCAGCGGCACAAAGCGCGAAATCCGTGGCTGTCGCGGTCTCGCCGCTCGACGCCCACGTGTTTCGGGGCAGCGAAGACCTGGGCGAGAGCCCGGTCGTGATCGAGGTGGGCACTGAGCCTGCCGATCTCGAAGTGCGCCACGACGGCTACAAGACGCGGCGCTTGGTGCTGGACGGATCGGAACCGAAAGTCAGCATCACGCTCGAGAAAATCACTTCGCTGTCCAAGCGACCTGCGGTGGCTTCCAAGTCTGTCAAGCCCGCACCGACGTCCATTACGCCGGCCAAACCCAAGAAACCCGGCAGCGAACTGATCGTCAATCCCTGGGATTGAGCTCGATCCCGGAACTGCCGCTTGCAAGCATCGTTCGCTGCCGCCTTGGATGCACTGGTTCCCGAGGCGGTCCACCACATCTCGCGCACACTCGAAGCCGCTGGGCATCGCTGTTGGCTCGTCGGTGGCAGTGTGCGCGACGTGCTTTTCGCCGTGCAACAGGCACGCGCACCGGCCCCGGGCGGCGACTGGGATCTGGCCAGCGACGCGCGCCCCGAGCAAGCGCAAAAGTTGTTCAAGAAGGTGCTGCCCACCGGCATCCAGCATGGCACGGTGACCATCGTCCTGTCTGGACAGCACTACGAACTCACAACTCTGCGCGGCGAGAAGGGGCATAGTGACGGTCGACGGCCGGATGAAGTGTATTTCGTCGACGACTTGCGGGAAGATCTGGCGCGCCGCGACTTCACGGTGAACGCCATCGCCTTCGGTCTTGCCGATAGGCAGCTCCACGATCCATTCGACGGCATCGGCGATCTCGAGCGCGGGCTCTTGCGTGCGGTCGGACAGCCGGAGCAACGCTTTGCCGAGGATGGCCTCCGTGTGCTGCGCGGCGCGCGTTTCTGCTCGACCTTGGGCCTCGTACTCGAGCCAGCCACCCGCGGGGCCATGCGCCCGTCGCTCGAAAGCTTTGGCAAAGTGAGCCTGGAACGCGTGCGCGACGAGTGGTGGAAGGCCCTCGGCTCGGCGCGGCCGAGCGCGTGCTTTCGCGTTCAACTCGAAGAAGGCCTGCTGGCGGTGACCGCCCCTTCGCTGCTGTCGAACGCGAGCCCGAACGAGCTCGAAGAAACGTGGTGCGCCCTCGACGCCGCCAAGCCAGATGCGCTCCGTCGCCTGGCTCTGCTTTGTGCCCTCGGTCTGCCCGGTTCGGCGAGCGAACGCGGGCAAGGGGCCGCGGCTCTGGCCACCCATCTGCGCCTTGCCAATCTCCAAAAAACGCGCCTTTCGGCGCTAGTTTCGCACCCCGAATTGCCCGCGGAGGCCGACGCCGCGCTCGTGCGGGTTTGGCTCGCCCGCGTCGGCCGCAAGGACGCAAGCGACGTGCTGTCGTTCATCGCCGAGCTACCGTCCAAGCGGCGCTCCGCTGACTTGCGCTTCGATGCTTTCGTCGAAAGCGCCCAGCGGCAGCTTGCGAGCGGCGCCGCACTCGGGCTGTCTGAACTCGCATTGACGGGCAAGGACTTGCTCGGCGAGCGACTGCTCGTACCTGGACCTGCCGTCGGACGCGTGCTCGGCCAGCTTCTCGACCAGGTTCTAGAAGACCCTGGGCTCAACGATCGCACTCGGCTCCTCGCGCTAGCGACCGAGCTTTGTCGCGTGTAGGTTCCGCCCATGCCCGAGTTCGTCTTCACCATGCAAGGGGTGACCCGCGTTCACCCGCCCGACAAGAAAGTCCTCGACAACGTCACGCTGGCGTTCCTACCGGGCGCCAAGATCGGCGTGATTGGTGCAAACGGCAGCGGCAAGAGTTCGCTCATGCGCATCATGGCGGGTTTGGACGACGGCTTCACCGGCGAAGCCAAGCCGCACCCCAGCGTCAAGGTCGGTTACTTCGCCCAAGAGCCCGATCTCGGCGCGGTCAAGACCGTGCGCGAGGCCGTGGAGTTGGCGGTGGGTGAGACGCGCAAACTGCTGAGCGATTTCGAAGCCATCAGCATGAAGTTCGCCGAACCGATGAGCGACGACGAAATGACGGCGCTGCTCGAAAAGCAGGGTCGTCTCCAGGATCGCATCGACGCCGTCGACGCTTGGAACCTCGACGCCAAGCTCGAACGCGCCATGGATGCATTGCGCCTGCCCGATCCCGAAGCCGATGTCGCGAACCTGTCCGGCGGCGAGAAACGGCGGGTCGCGTTGTGTCGCATCCTGCTCGAAAACCCCGACATGCTGCTGCTCGACGAGCCGACCAACCATCTGGACGCCGAATCGGTGGCCTGGCTCGAGCGCTTCCTCAAGGAGTACCCGGGCACGGTCGTGGCGGTGACGCACGATCGCTACTTCCTGGACGACGTGGCTCAGTGGATCCTCGAGCTCGACCGCGGTCGCGGCTACCCGTTTCACACCAACTACTCGGGTTGGCTCGAGGCCAAGCAGTCGCGCCTCGCCCAAGAGGAAAAGCAGGAGAGTTCTCGCCAACGCAAGCTGAAGCAAGAGCTCGACTGGGTCCGCCAAGCGCCGCGCGCGCGCCAGGCCAAGAGCAAGGCGCGGCTCAGTGCCTATGAAGACCTGATGACCCAGGCCAACGACTCCAAGAAGGACGGCGGCGACATCACCATCCCGCCCGGACCGCGTCTGGGCGAGAACGTCATCGAGGCCGTGAATCTGACCAAGGCTTTCGGTGACAAGCTTTTGTTCGACAATCTCAGCTTCAAGCTGCCGCGCTCGGGCATCGTCGGCGTCATCGGGCCAAACGGCGCCGGTAAATCCACGCTATTTCGCATGTTGGTGGGCGAGCAGCAGCCGGACGGCGGCACGCTGACGCTGGGGGAGACCGTGCAGATTTCCTACGTCGACCAGTCGCGCGACACCCTGCAAGCCGATAACAACATCTTCCAGGAAATTTCGGGCGGCAGCGAGGTGGTCGAACTCGGTAAGAAAGAGATCAACTCACGCGCCTACTGCTCGTGGTTCGGCTTCAAGGGCAGCGACCAGAACAAACTCGTCGGGAACCTTTCGGGCGGTGAGCGCAATCGCGTCCATTTGGCCAAGTTGCTCAAGCAAGGCGGCAACCTGCTGCTGCTCGACGAGCCCACCAATGACTTGGACGTCGACACGCTCCGTTCACTCGAAGGCGCGCTACTCGAGTTCCCTGGCTGCGCCGTCGTCATCAGCCATGATCGCTGGTTCCTCGACCGCATCGCCACCCACATCCTGGCCTTCGAGGGCGACAGCCACGTCGAGTGGTTCGAAGGCAACTACCAGGCCTACGAGGAAGACCGGAAGCGCCGCACGGGTGAAGACGCGGGCGAGCCGCGCCGCATCAAATATCGAAAAATTGGCTGAGTGCTGCGGGGCCGTGTGGGGGACCGTACGGCCCCCAATTCCACGCTGCGCTCCCGGCTCAGCTCTTCCAGGAGCGGCGGTCGCCAATCACTCGCGCGGGCACGCCGGCCACGATGGCCCAGTCGTCGACATCGTGAGTCACCACTGCGCCCATGGCCACGACCGCATGATCACCGACGTTCACGCCGTCGGTGACGCTGGCGTTGGCGCCAATCCACACGTCGTCGCCGATGTTGATTCCGGCGGAGCGGATCGGCTGGGCGCGGATCAAATCGTCGGCTTGAATGCCGTGATTGAAGGCGAATATTTTGGCTCCGGTTGCGATGCGCACGTCGCTGCCAATGAAGACTCCGCTGCGTCCACCGTCGATGTGCACGCCCGGATTGATGCTGACTCGATTGGCGGCAGTGATCGGACCATGGAGAAAGACGTCCGCTGCCACGCTGCAATCGTCGCCCAAGGCGACGCGCCGCGTCGGCTCACCAAAAATGCGAGCGAGTGGAGCGATGAAGCAGTTGCGCCCGAAAGACACCTTTTCGACGCGGCTCAGCTCTTCTTGGAGCTGGCGCTGCCAGTCGTCCACCCACGCCAGATGCGGCCGGCCGCTCTTTTTTTGGTCGTGGTGGAGGTACGGCATGTACGAGAGCCGCAGCTTGTGCTGCTCGCGAAATTGCTCTTCGTTCTCACGCACCAGCCCGACTACGGGCTCCAGTTCTTCGGGTTGTTCCATCGACGGCTTGGCTCTCTCACTCGGCGCTCATGGCTCAGCGCTGGCGCAGCCTAGCAGGCTGGGCCGTTTTTGGGTTGGTCAGTCGTGACCTTCCGACTCACCTTCGTCGATCATGCCTTCGTAGTAGAAGCGCTCTTGGCTGATCGCTCCGCTGCTCCACTTCTGGACGGCCACTTCTTCCAGTCGGAACGGTTTGCCGTCGGTGTCTTGGAAGCGGACGAGCCACTCGATGAAGGCCGTTTCCGTGGTCTCGTCGACGGCGAAGGACAGCATCTTGAACGACGGCGGTTCTGTCATCCGGCCCAGGGCCGTCTGCTCGGTCGCAAGGCATTTGGCCTTTCCTGACCGAGAAAGCTCCCGGTTCTCGAACACGACGACATCCTCGGCGTAAAAGCGCTCGATGGCTTCGAGCGTCCGCCCCGCGGAGACCAGCTCGATGTAGGCCGCTACGCAGCTCCTCAGGGCGCTCATCCCCGGGACCTAGCACAAAGCCAGACGGCCAGGCAGCTCTGCCTGACCGTCCAACGTCCCTCGTTGCGGAGGAAGCTTTCGAAACGCGAACTCACACTTCGCCGGTCGCCGGCTTGGGCGCACCACTGAAGATCGGAGCGCGATCCTTCTTTTCCTGCTTCTTGCGATCGGCCCAGGTTGGAATGATGACTCGCGAGCGCTTGGGCAGCTCGAGGCCGTCCATGCAGGCGCGAATCTCTTCCGAATCCAGGGTCTCGCGCTCGAGCAAGGCCGTCGCCAGACGGTCCAACTTCTCGCGATTCTCTCGTACGACCTTGCGAGCCAGCTCGTGCGCCTTCTCTATGATCCGGCGGACTTCTTCGTCGATCATGCGAGCCGTGTCGCCCGAGTAATCCTCGCGCCGCTGCGTCATTTCACGGCCCAAGAAGACGCTATCGTCGTTTTCACCATAGGCGATCGGACCCAATTTCTCGCTCATGCCCAGCTCGCACACCATGGCGCGCGACAAGCGCGTCGCCCGCTTGATGTCGTCGGAAGCACCGGTCGTGATCTCGCCGAACACCTCTTCTTCGGCAACGCGGCCACCCAGCATCATGGCGATGCGCGCTTCGGCCTGTTGCTTGGTCATGGTGTGACGGTCCTCGACGGGCAGCATCTGAGTGACGCCCAGAGACGAGCCGCGGGGAATGATCGAGACCTTGTGGACCGGGTCGTTGCCCTCGACGAGATTGCCGACGAGGGTGTGACCCGCCTCGTGCCAGGCCGTGGTACGGCGCTCGCGCTCTCCCATGACCATGCTGCGACGCTCGGCGCCCATCAGCACTTTGTCCTTGGCAAGTTCGAAGTCGACCATGGCGACAGCCTCCTTGTCTTGACGAGCAGCCAGCAGGGCCGCTTCGTTGACGAGGTTCTCCAAGTCGGCGCCCACGAAACCCGGCGTTCCCGAGGCGATGATGGCCAGGTCGACGTCGTCTGCGAGCGGCACCTTCTTGGTGTGAACACCCAGAATGCCCTCGCGCCCGCGGATGTCCGGACGCGGCACGGTGATGCGGCGATCGAACCGACCCGGGCGCAGGATGGCCGGGTCGAGGACGTCGGGACGGTTGGTCGCCGCAATGATGATCACGCCTTCGTTCGACTCGAAGCCGTCCATCTCGACGAGCAGCTGGTTGAGCGTCTGCTCGCGCTCGTCGTGTCCACCACCAAGGCCAGCCCCACGATGGCGACCTACCGCGTCGATCTCGTCGATGAAGATGATGCAGGGCGCGTGTTTTTTGCCTTGCTCGAACAAGTCGCGCACGCGGCTCGCGCCTACGCCCACGAACATTTCGACGAAGTCCGAACCCGAGATGCTGAAGAATGGGACACCCGCTTCACCCGCGATGGCGCGCGCTAGCAGCGTCTTGCCGGTGCCGGGAGGCCCCATCATCAAGACTCCCTTGGGAATTCGACCACCCAAACGCTGGAACTTCTTGGGGTCCTTCAGGAAGGCGATGATCTCTTCGACCTCGTCCTTGGCCTCGTCGATGCCCGCGACATCCGCGAACGTAATCTTGTTCTGGGCTTCGTTGAGCAGCCGTGCGCGGCTCTTGCCGAAGCTCATGGCCTTCCCGCCACCTGCCTGCAGCTGACGCATGAACAGGTAGAACATGACCAAAAGGAACAACATGGGAAGCATGATGGTGAGCGCGCTCATCCAAATCGCTCCGCCGTCGTCCTTTTGGTAGACGACCTTGACGCCACTTTTGATCAACTCCGACGGATCCGCCTCGACCGGGCCCACGGTGAGGCCTTTCTCGACGGGACCCGTGGGGCTTTGAATCTCGAACGTGTAGTCCCGATCGCGAATCTCTACTTCCGTCACGCGCCGTTGCCCGGCCGGCGCTCCAGTCAGAGAAATGAACTCGCTGTAGGGCATGAGTTGGCGCGTGGGACCCGGCGGACCTACCAGGTGCCAGACGGCCAAGATCGACACGATGACGACGACCCAGAGGAAGAGCGTCTTTTGCGGCTGTTTCACTTCTAAACCTCGTTTGCCACACGGCTTGTCGAGACCAGGAAGGCCTCGAGACCACGCGGCCTTCGACTATGCCACCCAAAAAGGGGGGCGTCGATTCGGTGCCCTGACGGGCTATTGTGCCACTGTGCGCACGAAACCAAGGGTCGCCAAGGGGCCCGCGGGGTTTTCGCGACATTTGGAAACACCGGAAACGTTGGACCCCGGCCCGGAAAACGCCATCACTCGCGGCGGAGCCTGAGACCGGCCGGGAGGGGCAAGTCGATGGCGCGACCCGGTTCGAGCAACGCCCGCCGCAACTGCTGGCGCTGCTCGCGGTTGAGCCCGAGTGCCGCGTCGCCCCGCGTCGCCTCTTCGGACAAGTCGACCAGCTGCTCGACGATGCCTGGCGACAGTTCGCGGAGCAGCGGCAACAATTCGTGCCGCACGCGCACGCGCAGGTAGTGCGGGTCGCGATTGCTGGGGTCGGTGGCGAACGGCACCGCGTGGCGCTCCAGATGCGCGAGCACCGCGTGGCGATCGGCGTGAATGGCAGGGCGGAGCAACGCTCCATCGCGCGGCGCGAGCACACCCAATCCAGCGAGCGACGTTCCGCGCAGCAGCCGGAGCAATACAGTTTCGGCGCGATCGTCCTTCTGATGCGCGGTGGCCAAGAACACCTCGGACCCAAAGTGCTCGCGCGCGAGCGCCCACAGCGCTTCGTAGCGCGCCTCGCGCGCCCGCTCCTGCAAGTTCGCGCCCCCCACCAAACCCAGCTCGAGCGCCCGAAACTCCACGCCCCAGGCGCCGCAACAGCGCTCGACCAAGCGCACTTCGTCGGCTGCTTCGGGGCGCAAACCATGATCCACACAAGCGGCCAAGAGCTCGAATCCGAAATTTTTGCTCTGGAGATGCAACGCATGCAGCAGCGCCATCGAGTCGGGTCCACCGGACACGGCCACGACCAGGCGCGCACCCGGAGCGAGCTGGCAATCGTCTTTTAGACAGCGTTCGACGAGCCGCAGCAAGGTCGGCGGATGGCTCGAGGTCACGCACCCTCGAACAATTTGCAGAACACCACTTCGCTGCGCTCGAGATCGCGACGAACGTGCAGACCCAGCGGGTAGCCCTCCGAGCAGAGGCCGCGCGTTTCGTCGAAATAGGCGCAATCCGGGCAGGCGAAGCGAAACGCGAAACGGCTCGCTTCTGCGCGCAGGCGATCGTCGACGCGGCTGTGCACGGCGCGCTCCTCAGGGAAACGGTTGTGCGGGCTGGCCGCGTTGAAAATAGAAGCGAAACGAGCCCTGGACGCGACTCGAGGTGGCCGGGTCCGGGGCCTCGCCAGGCACTAGATCGCGTGGATCGGTGAAAGTGACGTCGAACTCGGCTTCGGTCAGCAAGTCGGCCGGCCGGGTCTCTGTACGAATTCCGCTGAACAGCGAGCTGAACCGAATGGTGCCGCTCACCGAGTAGATGGACACGTTCTGCTCGTCGCAGCTGTCGTTCAGGTAAAGCGACATGTTCACCTTGGGGGGATCGGGATCGTAGACGACCGGGGTTCCGGGAGGCCACACACCGACGGGCAGGCCCACCCGCAGATCTCGGTCGAGCATGCCCGCCGACCCGTCATCACCTCGGATGAGCGACAGATCGCGCACGACGAT
>Ga0163144_10013771_pt1 | contig 16844 bp, 16 predicted proteins | sample OliLak19BULKMAT1_FD_123175 | JGI IMG/M metagenome (GOLD analysis project Ga0163144, IMG submission 123175) | Freshwater microbial mat bacterial communities from Lake Vanda, McMurdo Dry Valleys, Antarctica - Oligotrophic Lake LV.19.BULKMAT1 | ecosystem: Environmental > Aquatic > Freshwater >... | reverse complement strand
GCTGAATTGCTGAATTGCTGAATTGCTGAATTGTTGAATTGCTGAATTGCTGAATTGCTGAATTGCTGAATTGCTGAATTGTTGAATTGTTGAATTGTTGAATTGTTGAATTGTTGAATTGCTGAATTGTTGAATTGCTGAATTGCATGAGATAAAACTAAAAAAGCCCGGATGCTAAACCGGGCTTTTTTAGTATGACGGGTAATTTGAAATTATTTTATGATTTTGAGTAACTCGACATCAAACCCTAAAACGGTGTTTCCGGGGATCCCTGCAGGATGGCCCATAGGTCCGTATCCCAAGCCTGAAGGAATCAATAACTTAACTTTTGAACCAGGTTTCAACAACAGAATCCCTTCGGCAAAACCTGGTACATATTGACCGACTTTGAGCTCAGACGGGGAATTTCTTTTGTAGCTGGAGTCAAACTCACGCCCGTCCAGGAAATATCCACGGTAATGAATCGCAACATTATTTTCTTTTTTAGGTGATTTGCCACTGCCTTCTTTTTCCATAGTAAAATACAGACCCGATGGAGTACGCTTTACATCCATGTTGTTTTTTACGGCATGTTCGAGGATGGTATTCTGATCCGTTTCAGCCTGATTGGCTGGATTGGCTATATACTCAGCTTTTAATTTTGCCCCTAATTCGGATGCCCAGATGTCGACCGTTGGGGCAGTTGGTGCGGCGGCGACCGTATCAACTGGAGCAGGTGCCGGAGTAGTTTCCATAGTGGTTTCGGTCTTTTTATTTTGACATGCTAATACCAGCAAGGTCAAAAGGATACATAAATTTGATTTGTTCATATTGTTAAAAATTTGGGTGCAAAAATCTTTATTTATTTAAAGAACCTATCAAGACTTTAGTTCGTTGACATATTATTATGCAATTTTCACAACTCATCAACCAGCCAAAGCCCGTCATTATTGATTTCCATGCCGTCTGGTGTGGTCCCTGCAAAATGATGGCCCCTATACTCGACCAAATCAAGGAGGAATTTGATGACAAAATCAAAATTTATAAAATCGACATCGATAAAAACAAAAGCCTGAGTGAAAAATATCAGGTCATGGCGGTGCCAACCATCATGTTGTTTAAAGAAGGCAAACTCGGCTGGAGGGTTTCCGGCGTACCGTCTATCCAGGAATTAAGGACTCAACTGAACAAGCTGCTGTAATTCTTATCTGGCTTCCTCTTTTATTTAATTGTCCTGGTTTTTGTCGTCTCGTTGATCCAACATCCGATCCGAATGGTCTCTCCTTCAGTGATAGACCGCATGTGTAAATCCTCTTTTGTAGGCATATACTGGAGGTATTCATTGATTAGTTTATTCACCTCTGCCGTGACAGATGGGTCAATGGATTTGGCCTGGTTCCACTTATCGATTGCCGGCCAGACGACCTGTTGACTGTCATATCCCCTGCCCGGCCCACACAAGGGGCCGCTGGAAGCATAGAGTTTGCCAATCAGGACATAGGGCTGCCCCCATCCCGACTTGTTGGAAGCAGCTTGTAAGGCCCATCTACGGGATTCAGGAAAATTGCGCAGGTTGCCGTAATAAATTTTGGAAATAATCAAGTCCAGTTCTGCTTTCCGCGACCTGTCTTCTGTCTCATCTATCGCGTTTTTGAACAGCTCAATGGATTCCCGGTATTTGCCTTCATTTAAAGCGTCAATCGCTTTACTCAAGGTGGTTTCTTTTATTTCCACCGGTTTTCGGCAATATTCATCACGGGCAGCCCTCACGGCTATTAAACCCTGATCGGTATCAGGACATTGAGCCCAGCGTAAACGTCCATAGATCGTATTGATGGCTTCACAATCGGAAGGTGCAGCCTGGAAATCTTTAAAATATTTGTTTTTGTAATAGGCACAATCGTAAAAACTTTCAACCCCTTCCAGGTCGGCAAGACGGGCAGGTACATAGTCGTTGATCAGTTTCCAGGGCTCACATTCTTTGGGTGTTTTACAATTTTTTAAGCCTTTGTTCAGAATATCAGTCGTCAGCCTGGTATAGTGTTGTGCTGTTGCCAGGGTTATTTTATTATCCAGAAATTGTTGTACCAATAAGGCAGTAAAAGGGTTGAGTACAAAATAATCGGTATCAAGGCTGTCTTGATCCAGTGCCTTTTTGAACAAAAAGAAGATCTCATCATCCGCGGCATATCCCGGAAAAGAATAATAATACTGAAAAGCTTTTTGGGCATCGACGTTTGCGCCCTGGGGGTAACAGGACCCACTTTGTTCATAAAGGTCCAATACTTTTTGGACCCATTCTTTTTTCTTCGTCGTATCCGTCTCCTGGTTAAACAAATGGGTATATATCCTTATTCCATCGTCAAAGACAGTAGTCCGTTTGCCATCCGCCGCTGGGGCAACCGCATATACTTTTTTCCATCCCTCAAATGCTTTGCTAAATTTGCCTGCTTTGATGGCGTCCCGATAGATGATGTATTCATTGGTAATATCATCCTGATTCTGAAGTGTCAACCAGTTGGGACAAGGGCTTAAAACACTATGATCAACCACGGTTGTACCGGGTTGCGGAATTGATGGTGCCGGGGCAGGAATTGTAGTCTTTGGAGAACAGCCTATCCAGAAAACCGATACATAAAACAAAAAATTTTTCATTATTCGTGGGCATTAGAGAGTCCAAACAATGGATTCCGGGCTATAAAAATACACAAGCCCCATCTAAGTAGATGAGGCTTGTAAATATTTTGGTGTAAGGAATTGTCTTAAGTTTTGAACCTGACTTTTACACTTTCCCCAATCCAACAAGGTACAGTCAGCGTCTGGCCTTCTTTTACTTGTCGCATAAATCCATCCTCTTTTTCCGGCAACGCGCTGGTAATTCTGTCAATCCGATCATTTGCATCTGACGCCATAGAAGGATCAATACTTCTGGCATATTGGTATTTATCGATAGCGGCTATCACCGCCAATCTTGATCCCCAATCGTCGTCACAGTTGCGGGCTCCGGAGACATACATATCGCCGATCAGGAGGTAAGGTGCTCCCCAGTTTGGTTTCAGGTTGGCGGCCCTTCTTGCACTTTCGCGGGCATTATTGGTCTGACCCAGTTTTCTGAATTGCAGGGATGCGATAGAAAGAACCAACTCCCCTTTATCTTCATTGGTGTGTGCGGAATCAATGGCGTCTTTGTATTTTTCTATAGCCCCTTCAAAATTACCCTCGTCAATTAATTTTTTTGCCATATAGATTGGATTGGAAGCTTCGTATTCAGCTTTACGCCTGGCGTTTTCTTCCGCAACAATTTTTTCAAATTTATCCTTCAATTCAACCATCAGTGAGTCCTTATCAGTACACCCTTTGGAAGATAGCTTATTAAAAATGGTTTTGATCAATTCATGGTTTTCTGGGTCCTTCCGATAATCCGGGGTGAGTTTTTCCTTAAAATATTCACAATCAAAAATAAAGTCTTCAATCTCAAGGAATTTAGCATTAGAATACGCCAAGGCATCCTTATAATAATTTCCATATCTTTTATTTTTTGTTATATTGAATTCTGCTATCTCATTTAACTTTTGATAAATTGCACGGGCATCTTCCTTGGATAATTCTTTATTCAAAAACTGATAAACGGCAATATCGGCATAAGGCACAAAGACGGTATATAAAGCATCTGTGCCACTCAAGGTCACCGCATCTGCCAATATTTTTAATACTTCCGGGTAAGGGGAACGAAGAGAATAATACATATCAGTAGCTTGCTGGGCACTGATGTCACCGAGTTTTTTATTGACACAATCTTCCGAATTGCAATTGTTGACCTTAATAACTTTTGCTTTATAACATTCCTTCATTCCGGCATATAATTCATTTATTTTATTTAATGCTGCCTGCTTTTTGGCCGGATCTGTTTCTTTTTCAAAAATTGCTTTATAGATCGTAATTCCATCTGAATAATGCCAATCCCGGAGTCCGTCTGCAGCCGGTGCTATACTATACGCTTTTTCCCAATTGGGCATGGCATCCAAAATTTTACCCGCTTTAAGTGCGTCCCGGTATAGGGTATGGGCAGTTTCTGCTTCATCTTTTTTGGGAGAATTGAGCCAGGTAACACATTGGGCATCCAATGTCAGGGATAAGGACGAGGAAACCAACCAAACCAAAAAGAGCGCGAAGGATGAGTTTTTCATGTGAAGTAAGGTTAATTTATTAAATGAGTTAATTGTATTTTCTTTTTAAAAACCATTCGTCATCGTTGAGGGTGAATCCCAGTTTAAGCTGAACATAATTGCTTTTCAATTTATCCTGTATTCCCAAACTCCCCATTTCGATGCCCAAGTTAGCAAAAGACACTTTTCTTTGAAATACAAACGGTACTCCAAGTCCAAAAGTTACAGCAAAATTTTTTAACTGGGTATCGTTAAAACTTCTGGGGTCATTCCCGATTTTAACACCTAATCTATAGGTAGTTCTTTTTAACAAATTATTCAGAGATTCGATATCCGGGCAATAGGCCAGCCCCAGGGATAAATTGGATGAGTTTTTAAGTATTTCCGGTTTTGCAGTATTCTTATAATTTGACCAGGAAACCAGGCTCAGTTGACCTCCGAATTGAAATTTGTATCTCTGGTTGTAATAAAAACCAAGATGTAATTCTCCCGGCAAAGTACCGGAACCTTCGAGATTGATTTCATTCCTCACGGTATCGATCACTCCGACCTGAGCGCTGACTATTAATTGTCTCCTGTAAACATGATCGCTTAACGTGCTAAAGGACTGATTGGATTGACCATAAAGACCTATTGATAAGGTTTTGTCCGACTCCAGTTCACCTTCCTTCAATTTGCTAAGGTTGATTTTATATTGGATACCCAGGTTCCATTTAAATCCATTCATAGAAATCTCATCCAAAAATATCGTGCTATAGGGCAGTACAACAGAAAGCAGGTCGAGGTCACGGCGGTAAGACATTTTGCCAAATAAATAACCCAAACTCAAACCAGCAGAAAACTTGCGGTATTCAATGCCATTGGACCATTTAAATTCATAGGTTCCCCCACTACCGGTGTAACTGCGCTTGTATCTTCCGGTGCCCGATATACTATCGATCTGCGCAATATCATAACCCACGTGGCTGTATGGTTTAAGGGCAAATAACATACCCCAGTGAAATTTCCGGTCAATCCGATCCAGTGCTTCATTGATCGGGTTATAAACCGGAACGCCTAAAGCCAGGTAATCCAGGCCGCCGCCAAAAAATGATTTACTCAGATCATTGTTTTTTAAGTTAGTAAATTTTGCGCTTACCCCTGCTTCAAAAGCCGTATTCCGAAGAGAGCCCAGTGCGGCTGGGTTACTAAAATTTAAAATATTTTTATCGTTAAACCCTGCTGCGATACCCCCCAATTGGCTCAAGGCGGAAAAATTAGGATCCGTAAGATCTCCAATACCCAACCGTGAATAAGGAGAATATTCTCTAGGCTTTTCCTGAGCTACCAGTTGGTAATCACACGTAAACCAAAAAAGAAAACCAACTAGACTAAGAATTCGATACATTTAGTAATAAAATCTCTTTTAACCCACGTAAAACCAGATTTGGGTGCGCAAATATCGGTTTTTTGAGTTTATTTTTATAAAAATCTGCCCCTCCGCCTGATAGAACGACCCGTAAACCCTTATTGTCCTTGCGGTAACGGGTAATAATTCCTTCCAATTCCATAAACATTCCCCAAAAGGCACCAGACTGCATCGCATCCCGTGTAGTCTTCCCCGTCCAGGATGCTTTTAAATTGATTTCTACTAAAGGCAACCCGGCCGTAAACTGATGCATGGATTTTAATCTCATATCTAACCCCGGGGAAATCGTACCACCTACATAAGTGCTGTCAACCCGGACAAAATCATAGGTAATACAAGTACCTATACCTATGACTAAAAGTGGATTGCCAGGATATAAACGCACAGCGCCCGAAACCGCTGCGAGCCGGTCCTTGCCTAAAGTAGACGGAGTATGATATCGGTTGACCACCGGCAGACGCAATTCGGGGGACATTTCGAGGTACTGAGATTGTTTTTTTAAATAATTTTTTACCCCGAGCTTAACCGGTTTTACCTGACTTAATATACTAAACCCAATAGGATATTTTTTGAATACCGATTTATATTGGCTGAGGGTGATTGCCGGCTTACTGAGTTTGAAGACCATTCGATTCGGGCTGAAAACCGCTAATTTTTCCAAACTATTTCCAATATCAATACAAAGACAATATGTCATGTCTTAATGCTTAAAGTGCCGGATACCGGTCAGGTACATCACCATATTGTGCTGAAGACAATAGGTTATACTGTCCTGGTCTTTTACCGATCCACCCGGTTGAATGACCGCCTGTATTCCCTCCTGGTGTGCGATTTCCACACAGTCTGCAAAAGGAAAAAAAGCTTCTGAGGCCAACGATGCGCCGGGAAGTTGTCCCTCAAAGCCAAATTGCCTGGCTTTATGGATAGCTTGGTGTAAAGCATCAACCCGCGAAGTTTGGCCACATCCCATTCCAATCAACTGCTTATTCTTCACCAGGGTGATGGCGTTGGACTTCAGGTGTTTGACGATCCGGTTAGCATAAATCAGGTCCGTGAGTTGTTGTTCACTGGCCTGGTCGGTAGTTACCAGTTTTAAATGTTCTGTAGTGGTCAGGATATTATCCCTTTCCTGCCGGATCACGCCCTGGAGTAAATTTTTATAAGTCCATTTTTCATCCGGGTAGTGTTTTAACTTTAATACTATCCGGTTTTTCTTTTTTTGTAAAATCTTTAAGGCATCCAGATCAAAATCCGGTGCAATAAGTACTTCGTAAAACAATTGGTCTATGGCCAAAGCAGTTGCCTGATCAACAGTCTTGTTGGCAATAATCACCCCTCCGAAGGCGGATACCGGGTCGCCGGCAAGTGCACCTTCCCAGGCTTGTAACAGGGTAGCCCTGCTGGCTATACCGCAGACATTGGTATGTTTAAGGATGGCGACGCTGGTACCAAAATCATCCATGTCCTTCATCAGCCAGACCGCGGCATCAACATCCACCAGGTTGTTAAACGAAAGCTCTTTACCCTGTAATTGAACTAACAACGTATCCAATTGTCCATAAAAAGCAGCGGATTGGTGTGGGTTTTCACCGTACCGCAAGGTCCGGTCAAGGGGTGCTGACTCGGCGAATGATTTAATTTTTTCTTCCCGGTTAAAATAGTTAAAAATCTGGGTGTCGTAATGTGAAGAGACCTGGAAAGCCCGGGATGCCAGGTATTGACGGTCTTCTAACTCACTATACCCTTCTTTGGACAACAACAATTGATACAGAAAGGCATAATCCGATTGAGAAGGTACGATGAGCACATCTTTATAATTTTTTGCGGCTGCCCGGACCAGCGATATTCCACCGACATCAATTTTTTCTATAATTTCCGCTTCATTGGTGGTGGATTGAACTGTTTTTTCAAAAGGATACAAATCGACTATGACCAGATCGATTTCAGGGATTTCCTGGGCCTCCAACTGGGCCAGATGACCTTCATCCCGACGGGCCAAAATCCCGCCAAAAACTTTTGGGTGCAGTGTTTTTACGCGACCATCCAGGATGGAGGCAAAGCCCGTCAATTCTTCCACACTGACTACTTCTAAACCGAGGCTTTGAATAAACTGGTGCGTACCTCCGGTGGAATAAAGATTTATGTCCAGTTTAGCCATTAAATGAAGGATGTCATCTAAACCGTTTTTGTGGAATACGGAGACCAGGGCAGATCTAATACGGATTTTAGACATCGTTTCAGGTTGAGCCGCAAAGTTAGGAAATAGTCGAAGCCCGGACTTATTCTTACCGCTCTCTTTGAAAATTTAAGATATTCCCCATGTGATAACAAGTACGACAACGGGGTTCATATTTATCTTTTTCGCCTAGTACCACGGTATCGGTCTCTTCAGTCAATCGGTATGAGTGGGTAGCGAGATTGCCGCAATGCGGGCAAATGGCATGTACTTTGGTGATGTATTCTGCTATAGCCAACAGGTGGGGTACAGGGCCAAAAGGCCTTCCAAGATAATCCATATCCAATCCGGCGGCGATGACCCGAATTCCCCGCAGTGCAATCTGCTGACATACCTCCGTCAGATCAGGATCAAAAAACTGGGCCTCATCGATGCCGATCACCTCCATTCCAGCAGCATACTTCAATATTTCCCTGGAAGACTTAAGTGGCACAGATTCAATGATGTTCTGATCATGGGAGACCACTTGTTTTTCATCGTACCGCACATCGGTTGAAGGCTTAAAAATAACCACCTTTTGATTGGCAATCTTAGCCCTCTTGATCCGGCGTATGAGCTCTTCCGTTTTTCCGGAAAACATCGATCCGCAAATAACTTCAATCCAGCCACTGCGCTGGCCTTTAAAATGAGGCTCAAGAAACATCGGACGTAAAGGTACATGTTCAACTTTTGACACCGGCATACCCGTCTCGAATTATTGTCGTGCAAATTATCCTTCCACCATCTATTCCATATCCATTTATCGGGGGATTCAGCCCTGTTTTACCGTTTATAATGGTATTTAGAAATTACAAAACCGGGGCTTTTATATTTTGTTGGTAAAACAGGAGGAGCAGTCGAACTTCGGAGCTGTTTAATTCAAAAACCATAAATTTGCACCTCCAGCCAAGTAGCAAATGGACCTTATTAAAGCAAAATCAATCTTAGCCAGGCTTCAGGCCATGATCAATACCCTTGAATCACATCCTCAGCTCAGCGCTCTGGAAAGGGACCTGATATTAAACTATCTGAGGGACTTATATGATGTTTTCCTGGAAAGCGCCGCCCCTGCTTTGCCGGTGATAAAAACCAAAGAGTCTATCACCCAGTCACTGCAGGAGAGGGAAGCCAATCAAAAAATACTGGAATTCAAATTTGAACCCCAGGAAGTAAAGATCGAACCGGAAATTGCAGCTCCGGTTATAGAAATTCCAGTGCCTGAACCGTTGGTGATAGCCTCTGTTCCGCCTAAGGAAGAAATAACTCCGATGGCAGATAATAATCCTGTCCATTCGAAATTAAATTCTATTCCAGCTTCCATTCTTGAGTTGTTTGATATCAGAAAAGGTTCTGAACTGTCGGATAAATTGCACGACTTGCCGTTGAGAGATATCAACCGCGCCATTGGTATCAACGACCGAATGGAAATTATCCACACTTTATTCGGGGGACAAAAACAATTGTTTGAGCAAATTGTCACCGACCTGAATAATTTTAAGTTCTACGAGGAAGCTCAGGATCTATTAGGTCGCGGTCCTGCTATCCACTATAAATGGGATCATGACGACCGAAAAGAAAAAGCCGTCGAATTCATCAGATTGATACGCAGAAGATATTTATAAACCATGAAAAGAATCGGAGTATTTACTTCCGGAGGAGATGCACCGGGAATGAACGCCTGCATCCGTGCCGTTGTGAGAACTGCCTTGTATTACAATTTGGAAGTATTTGGCATTCAGCGCGGATATTCCGGTATGATCCGGGGCACTATTTATAAAATGAAATCCCGGGATGTCAGCAATATTATGCAGTTAGGAGGCACGATCCTTCAATCGGCAAGGAGCGAAAAATTCAGGACTACTATAGGAAGGAAAAAAGCATTTGAACAACTCAAAAAATTTGAGATAGAGGGTTTAGTGGCCATAGGTGGTGATGGTACGTTTAGTGGAGCCTCGGTATTCGGTGATGAGTTTCCGGTAAACATTGTAGGAGTTCCCGGCACTATTGATAATGATTTGTTTGGTTCGGATTTTACCCTGGGATATGATACCGCTGTAAATACTGCCATGACCTGCATCGACAATATCAAGGATACGGCCAATTCACACAACCGATTGTTTTTTGTGGAAGTGATGGGCAGGGATGCAGGATTTATTGCTTTGAGAAGTGGTATCGCCTCTGGCGCAGAGGCAGTGCTCATCCCGGAAGAGAGAACTAATATCGATGAACTGATAAAAACATTAGCCCAGAATTATAAGCGGAAAAAGTCTTCGAGTATTGTCGTGGTGGCGGAAGGTGAAAAAATGGGCGGCGCATTTGAAATAGCTGACATGGTAAAACAAAAGTTTAAACACTATGATATGCGGGTTACCGTCTTGGGGCATCTGCAACGCGGTGGCAGGCCCTCTTGTTTTGACCGGGTGCTTGGCTCCAGGCTGGGAATGGAAGCAGTAAGAGCCCTGAGAGATGGTAAAAAAGGCGTTATGGTTGGACAGATCCACGACCGTATTGAATTTACCCCATTCAGTAAGGCTTGTAAACACAACCAGGAAATCAGTTCCGACATGATGGATATGGTTAAAATCCTATCCTGATTTCTGCCGTTGACGATGAATCATTTGTCGATCAGATTTTGAATATGGCCCGGATTTATCTTTAATTTACTCCATGAAAATGTCCAGGATCGGGAATAGTATTCGCAATACCTTATATATTCTGGTAGCGATGTGGATAGGATTTTTTATCCAGGCTTTGCCTTTTTTTAATACCAGTCATTGGGGGATCATTCCAAGGTACAACGGAAGTATCAAGGGGATATTGACTGCCCCATTTATGCATGGTGACTGGGCCCACCTGATCTCCAACAGTGCCCCTATGGCGGTATTGGGCATGATGTTATTCTATTTTTACCGGAAGATCGCCTGGGTCAGTTATGTTTTGATTCACCTGCTCTGCGGCCTGGCGGTATGGTTGTTTGCCCGCGGATCTGCGGTACATATAGGCGCCAGCGGGGTAATTTATGGACTGGTGGCTTTTATATTCTGGAATGGTATATTCCGACGGGACCTTAAATCCATCATCTTATTGCTGATCGTGACCATATTATACAGTGGTATGATGTTTGGCATCCTGCCCAATCAACCGGGCATTTCCTGGGAAAGCCATTTATTCGGAGGCCTGGTCGGGATCTTGGTGGCCTATATCATGCGCAGTTATAGTATTAAAGAAGAGGATGATCTTGAACTGGACACCTCCAAACCATTAAGCGAAGGGGAAAAGGAATATTATTTTGACCGCGATGTATTTGAAAAAACTTTAAGGGAAAAAGATAAGAGTAAATTTTAAAATACCCTGGAGTATCGGCAATCGTCTTTGATTTTTTTACTCCTTTGCATCGAGTACTTCCCTTACACTTCCATAGATCTTTAACAGTTCCCTGGCTTCTTCATAGCTCACGTTTAATTTTTGGACAATCATATTAGCACCCCGATCACGCAGTTTGTCATTCGTCATTTTCATGTCGACCATTTTATTGTCCTTGACCCTTCCGAGTCGGATCATCACGGAAGTGCTGATCATGTTGAGGATCAGTTTTTGTGCGGTCCCCGATTTCATCCGGGTACTCCCCGTTACAAATTCAGGGCCTACGACGGCGACCACCGGATAACCGGCCCTTTGTTCCAATGGGGATCCGGGATTACAGGTAATACAACCGGTGACGATTCCATGTTGGTTGCAGTCATCCAAACCATAAATGACATAAGGCGTCGTGCCTGAAGCGGCAATGCCAATGACTACATCCTTATCCGATATTCCGAATGACAGCAAATCCAGCCAGGCTTGTTTAGGGTCGTCTTCGGCATGCTCTACGGACCGCCGGATCGCCACGTCACCTCCGGCGATGAGGCCAATCACCAGGTCAAACGGTACGCCATAGGTAGGCGGGCATTCCGATGCATCGAGGATGCCGAGGCGGCCACTGGTACCCGCACCGATATAAAACAATCTACCACCCGCTTTCATCTTTTCCACAATGATTTCTACCAAAGCGCTGATCTGTGGGATGGTTTTTTCAACGGCGAGCGGCACTGATTTATCTTCCCGATTGATATGGTTCAACAATTCCGTCACGGTCATATGTTCCAGGTGACGATAGTTAGATGGTTGTTCTGTGATGCGTTCGATCATATCTAAAAAAAAATTTTCTTATTCGCTAATTATTGCTGCAAAAATACCAAGTTAAAATCAGAGAAAGATAAAAAGCAATATCTTAGGAGCTGTTATTTTTTCAAATCCATGATGTCTTCAGTCCTGCTATTATCTATTGTATTTATTTACTTTTTGGTCCTCTTGGGTGTAGCCTGGTACACCTCCAAAAACTCCACGAACGATTCATTCTTTATAGGCAATAAAAATTCCAATTGGGTATTGGTGGCTTTTGGAATGATCGGAACTTCTTTATCCGGGGTGACCTTTGTATCTGTTCCGGGTACTGTCAGCGGAGCGGGATTTGGATACTTCCAGGTGGTGATCGGCTATCTATTTGGGTACCTGGTGATCGGATATGTATTGCTTCCGCTTTATTATAAATTGGAAGTCACCTCCATCTATAAATATTTGCAGCAACGTTTTGGCATGAACAGCTACAAATCAGGCGCTTTGTTTTTTATCATTTCCCGCATTTTGGGAGCCACCGCCCGATTGTTTTTAGTCATTAATGTATTGCACCTTTTCATTTTACAACCGCTGGGGATTCCTTTTGTGGTGACCACCTTCGTGATTTTATTGATGATCCTGCTGTATACGATTGAAGGAGGGGTAAAAACAATTGTGTTTACCGATACATTGCAGACTACTTTTATGATTCTGGGGTTGTTGATTTGTATTGGTTATTTGCTGAACAACCTTGGTCTTGGATATTCCGAAGTCATGTCAGAATTGAAACAAGCCAATCTAACGCGCATATTTAACAGTGACCCCAACAGCCCATCCCACTGGTTGAAACATTTACTGGGAGGCATGTTTATTGCTATCACGATGACCGGCCTGGATCAGGAAATGATGCAAAAAAATATCAGTGTACGCACCCTCCGGGATTCGCAAAAAAACATGCTCACTTTCAGTATCATCCTGTGTATCGTTAATTTTTTATTTCTTTTCATGGGAGGTTTATTGTATCTGTTTGCACAAAAAAACAATATACAGGTCCATTCGGATGATTTATTTCCCACGATTGCATTAAATTATATGCCTTCGGTCACTGCTATCATATTTATCATCGGCCTTATCTCGGCTTTATTTCCCAGCGCAGATGGCGCCCTGACTGCCCTGACGTCTTCGTTTTGTATTGATATACTGGGCATTCAACGCCAACCGGGACTTACCGAAGCCGACAAACGGAAAACCCGTCAGTGGGTGCACCTTTCATTCGCCCTTGTTTTTTTAGTGCTGGTCATGACATTCAAATGGATAGACAACAAATCCATTATCGACGTTATTTTAAAGGTTGCCGGCTTTACTTACGGCCCTTTATTGGGATTATTCGCTTTTGGAATACTGACTAAAAGGAAAGTAAATGAGTCCTGGGTACTTTGGGTATGTATATTGTCCCCCTTGCTGATATTGGGGATTGATTTTATAAACAATATCGAATGGTACCAAAAGCAACTCAAATTTTCAGATGCTTCCATCGCCGGAATCAAAGAAATATCACAGCAGGTTTTCGGCCAGTTTAAAATCGGCTATGAGTTATTGATCTACAACGGACTGATTACGTTCATAGGATTGTGGTTGATTTCTAAAAAAAGGGGAAGGGTTAAAGCAGAAAAGTCAGAGTTAAGGGAGGAATGAATGACAGTTCAACAATTCAGCAGACTGTGATAAGAGTGACTGACAATTCAACAATTCAACAATTCAACAATTCAACAGTTCAACAGTTCAACAGTTCAACAGTTCAACAATTCAAGAATTCAACATATAGGTTAAAAAGGGGAAGGGTTAAAGGTCAAGGGTTAAAGGGGAAGGGTTAAAGGTCAAGGGTTAAAGGTCAAGGGTTAAAGGGGAAGGGTTAAAGGTCAAGGGTTAAAGGTTAAAGGGGAAGGGTTAAAGGGGAAGGGGGCATTGCTGAAACCTGGTCGCTGAAACCTGATCGATGAAACCTGACCACTGACTACTCAAAACTCACACAAATGACTATGGGTATCCAACCAGGTTTCGTGCTTTTTATACTCCGGCATTACTTTCGCCACCAAATCCCAGTATCGGGCACTGTGGTTGTGTTGAATCAGATGTGCAAGTTCATGAATAATAACATAATCGATAACCGCTGAAGGGGCAAATAATAACCTGGCGGACAAGTTGATATTGTTTTTTGAACTGCAGGATCCCCAGTTTGATTGATTCAGCTTTAAGCGGATATTTTGAACCGGTTGTTTAAAATGTTGATCATTTAATTCATTCACCCGTTTTACAATAGAATCGTGGCAATCGTTAGCAATAGCCCTGCTAAGCAAATATCTTATAATTTCTGGTCGTTGATGGTCCGGTAAAGAAGTAGACAAAAACAATTCCAGCAACTGGCCTTTGACCTGAGCCCGGTTGATTTTCCGGTCGTGAAAATTAATGCTTAATAAATACCTTCTACCATAAAGGGAAAGCCATTGACCATGAGAATATGATTTAATTAAAAAATGTTGAATCAAACCGGGTTTGATCTTAAGTTGGTCGATGGCCCAATTTTTACTTTTTTCAATGTGTTTGGACTTATTCTCTGGTGACAACAGCAGGGGCAATCTTAAGGTAATCATTCTTTTCCCAAAGGCAACCCGTATACTTCTCCGACGTTCTTTTATAATCACAAAAGGGATCCGGTGACCGGCCCATTCAATGAAGGTCTGCTCTGCAGAAGCGGGAATTGCGTCCAATGGTATCAGCCTTTTTTCAATGCAAAAGAATTCATGGTGTCTACTAAAACCTGTACACTTTCTATGGGCATAGCATTGTAAATGGAAGCCCTGAAACCACCCACAGACCGGTGCCCTTTTAAGTTGACACAACCGGCATTTTTGGCGTCGGTGGCAAATTCATTTTCCAGGGTCTCGTTGTCGCAGACAAAGCACACATTCATCAGGGATCTGTCTTCTACCGCAACGGTACCTTTAAAATAAGGATTGGAATCTATCTCATCATACAATATTTTGGCTTTGGCCTGATTGATTTTTTGTATGCCTTCCAATCCGCCCAAGGCTTTTATCCATCTGAGGGTCATCATGGTTACATATATAGAAAAAACGGGTGGTGTGTTGTACAATGAGTTTTCAGCGATATAGGTTTTGTAGTCCAGCATAGGCGGCATGTGGTGTGTAAGGTCAGACCTTACCATATCTTTTCTTAAAATGACCATAGTTACGCCAGCAGCCCCTGCGTTTTTCTGGGCACCGGCATAAATCATCCCGAATTTTTCAACAGGGATCGGTTTGCTAAAGATATCCGATGACATATCACATATGATAGGCACTGGTACTGCCGGCCATTCGTGGATCTGGGTTCCGAATATCGTATTGTTGCTGGTCAGGTGCAAAAACCGGGCATCCGCAGGCAATGCACTCAGGTCTTTGGGAATAAAAGAATAATTTTTGTCCTTAGACGAGGCAATCACCTTAATCGAACCATAGGCTTTGGCTTCTTTGATCGCTTTATTGGCCCAGGTACCCGTATCGGTATAAGCAGCGGTTTCTCCTTCGTTAAGCAGGTTCATAGCTAACATAAAAAACTGGGTACTGGCTCCACCGGTTGTAAATAACACATGATAATCATCGGATAACCCTAATAATTCCCTGGTCAGGCTGATCGCCTCTTCGATGATAGCCACAAATTCGGAGCCGCGGTGAGAGATTTCGAGAATAGATAACCCGCTGCCATTATAATCCAAAACTGCTTGCGCAGCTTGTTGTATTACCGTCTCCGGTAAGATTGCAGGGCCTGGGTTAAAATTGTGTTTTTTCATAACGGACTAAATAGGTTTATTTTTGGAGATGTAAAGGTATAGATTATAGGGATGAACGGAGCTATGAAATGGATTAAAGAATTGTCATTTTGAAGAAGGCCGGTTCTCCGGATTTATGCACAGGAATCAGGTCATTCGGTTCATTTTTCTTCATCCAATCCCTTAAAATCCGGGTTATTTTTAAGTAGTTGAACGATCCGATTTACGAGTTCATCCGGGCTTTCATTCACGGAGGCAGGCATTGACCCGATCGAAGTCTGCACGGCCGACAAATACTGATTATATTGTTTAAATTGTTGATCCAGGATCAGAGGATCTCCGGTCTCCCAATATTGGCCGTCATCTGCGACAATAAAATCATCAAAATATTTCTGACTGATATATTTGAGGAGGTGAACGATCTTTTTATGGATTTCTGCTCCGGCATATTGCGTTTTGGTGAAAACCAGGTATAACATTTCCTGGTCTTCCAGCTGCCCCTGGCTGGCTGGTTCAAGCCATACCGGATTCACTAAATGGAGGTCTGAGGCAAAACATAAAAATACCGGCTCGCATTGAGGTATATTCATAATCATACCATACAATGTTTCCTGGATCGGATTGGATTGCAACTCCGGCTCAGGGAATTCTTCGTTAAAAATGGTATATCTCCAGGAATTAACTTCTGCAATATTTTTTACTTCAGCAATCATTTCAGGCAAAGCAGCCTGTGCTTTAAATCGCCCCCGGTAATGTAATGTTAAACCCATCGCTTAAATATACAGGAATCTTTTACATGCATGTTTCAGGTTTACAGGACAAGTCGTCCCATTTCAGCCGTAAGAAAAGCCGGATTTTTAAATTACCCAAAATGCTCATATTCATTCGGTTAATTTTTATCCAATCTATACAGAGCCTTACTTTATTATCCCTCTAAAAAACCGCATCAATTTCTTTTTACTTGCAATAAGTATAATTCCTAAAATCATAGGCTTATTTTATGGTGTTTCGGGGTGCAACCCCTCAAAAACACACTTCCGTTCGGGAGGAGTTCCACTCCGACTTTGCAATAAGTGGACTCCTTAAAAACTT